>ERZ832973.118-NODE-118-length-106369-cov-10.007450_pt1 | contig 106369 bp, 133 predicted proteins | sample MGYA00519950_ERZ832973 | MGnify/ENA primary metagenome ERZ832973 (study PRJEB31850, sample SAMEA3708734) | human gut metagenome | biome: human gut; feature: human-associated habitat; material: faeces | place: China | collected 2014 ... | reverse complement strand
TGAACAAAAGTTTAAGCACATCGTTGTTTAATTTACAAGGTACAATCTGCTGTTTCCAAGGAGTTTTCACAACTTTTCGTTGTTCTTAACCGCTCATCAAACAGCTTATTTAGTATATCAAAACCAGAAGCGTTTGTCAAGAACTTTTTTCGATTTATTTTTCAATCAATCTTCGTTCATCGACTCGATTCTATTTTGACCGCTGTCGAAACAGCCTATTCAGGATACCAAACTTTTCACCATTTGTCAAGAACTTTTTTTAAATTCTTTTTTGGTGGCGGCTTGTAATATTAAATGCGAAAGAACAAATACCACGTCGAATGACGGGTACGCGTTCTATCGCATTTATTTTTTTACCATAAAAAGCCCGAAAGCGCAAGGAGGACGCGAAAATGAAGCACGTTTCTTTTGAAGAGTACGAAGCCGCGAAAGCTGAAATCATCGGTGGAGTTCACTACATCGAGAAATCCACGATGGAAAACGACGTGATTCACAAGACCTATTCCACCGAAGAGAACGGCACGTTCTACGAGGTGAACGATAAAGGCCGCGTCGAGTTTTGGAGCGACAAGCATTCCGAAAGCCGGATTTACGACGAAAACGAGCGGGCCACCGAAACGGACAAAAAGGCGGGGCCGGGCTACGGCGATTTGCTGGCGGAGAGAATCAGAGCGAACGCCGATGCGTCGAAGCTGACTGACTTTGAAAAGTTCGTCCTTGACCGCGGCTATATGTTCGCAACGGAAGCCGACTTGAAAGCCGGGTATGACCGCAAATGGAAAGCGAACCACGGAATCGCCCTGACGCTGGAAGAGTTCACGGCGGAAGCTGAATGCAGGGGCCGCAAGCTGGACACCTTGCAGGAGGTTTACCGGGTCATTTCGGAACACATCAAGGCCGGGCGGCTGACTGCGGGTGCACTGATGGACTATGCGTATTACGCATGGTGCTTGAGAGAGCCGGAAGCAATCATCGCATATCAGATCGGAACGGGAAAAGACACGCCGGTTCACCAGAAATGGGCGGTCAATAACTGTTCGCAGGAAATCACAGAAGCGGAAGCCCGCGTTGCAGTTTGCGAAGAATTCGGGTTCGAGGTTAGCCGGGTCCGCATCATCGGGACCCCGTACTACGACGCGACCGACTGGAATTTCATTCGGTTTGACTGCGCCGGGCGGTGCTGGTTGATGAAAAATGCTTCCCTCTATCCCGTCTACGAATAAAAAAGCGGAGGGGCGGCGAAAGCCTGCCGCCCCTCCCGGAAAGGTGGTAAGGCATGGGCTGTATTTTTAAGCCGGAAGCGCTTTCATGGGAGGACATCGACGGCGGGCGCGGAGAACTGACGCTTGAAGCAATCAGGAACTTCATAAGCGAATATTGCTATCCTGACGAACGCACCGACTTTGGCGACGATGAAGAACTACCAAACGAACTTGTTTTCTTTGCGGAAATGTGGGAAAAGCTGGACGGTTATTGCACGCCGATTTCCGACAGCTTCCAAACGGCGGCGGTTCTTTCGTTGATTGACGGCGCATTTTTCGACAGTATGGCGGCGGACAGAATCGCCGAAAGGCTGACAAAATCGGCAACAAAGCCGGATTTGGTACGGATTATTACGCACGTCGCAAGCGCCTATTGCTGGTATGTGTCGCTGAAAGCGCGTGTCGAAAAAGCAAAAGGCGAAGAATAAGCCGCAACGGTGAAAAGAAACGGGGTGAAATGGTGCGGCAGTACAGATATATAGACTTTCAGGACCGCAAGGAGATTTCCGCGCGATACCTGAACGGCGACCGGGTGGCGGACATTGCCGACGGGCTGGGCGTGACAACGGCTACCGTCTACCGGGAGTTGAAGCGCGGCGAAACGGGCGGGCTTGACCGCAACCTGCGGAAAGCATACAACCCCGTTCTTGCACAACAGCGCGTACAAGAAAACTTCAAACGCCGCGGCAAATCCGCGGTCAATTCGTAAAGGAGGTTTCGCGGTGAACAATTTTGAAGAAATTACGAAGAACCCGGAAACGCTGGGCGCTTTCTTGCGGGGCCTGCCCGTCATTGAAGCGCCGTGGGACGAAGAATTCCAGCGGAAGTATTGCGCCGGGTGTGGGAAAGTCAGTTGTGACGATGGTAGCCCTTGCCCGTATGAGGACAAGCGGAACAATCCGCTTTGGTGGCTATCGCAGGAGAGCGGAAAGGCGGCGGAGGTATGAGCCGAAAGGAACAGCGCCCCGGCGGGGTCAAGCTGACGGCGAAGACGGCCCGCACCCTCGCAATGCAGGAGTTCGGGACCGCCCGCGGTCTGACGAAAAGTACGTCATTCGTCGGCGTGTACTTCATGGAGGTTGGAAACCTGCGTATCGAAATTTGCGCGGACGCGGCTTGTATTGCTGTTCGCGTGGTTCTGGCCCACGGTACGGGTTCCAGCATGAAATACTTTGACCCGGACACCCTGCAAGAGAACTTCAAGGCTATCGACAAACACCGTGAAGACGAAGACCGCGCCATTATCAGTGATTGGGTCAACCTGAACGGCCCGGAATACTGCCGGAAGCAGGTTGAAGCGATTTGGAAACAAGGAGGTTGAAAACGTGGAGAGAAACGGGAAGCACATCGCAAAAGAAGCAACAAACGGAATTATTTACGACAGCGCCGGACAGATCGTACACAATGGGCTGTTGGAGATTTGCCCGTTCTGCGGCGAAATGAACAACCATTTTGGAAGCGGCGGAAGCGTGAACATTTGGACGGTTGGCGCGATTGAACGCAGGGAGTGTACGAAGTGCCGAAAGCAGTTCCACAAAATCAGCCTGACGGTTCCGCCCGATGAAACACCGGAAGCGTTCTATTTGCGGGTCATAAAGGCGGTGACAGCATGAAACGTCAATTCTGCTTGCCCTGCTTCCTCGAAATCAAGAAAGCTGGGAAACACGATATTGAACGCGTTCGCGGCGGCGTGAATATGAAAATCACCTGTTGGCGGTGCAAGCGCCGCCGTTTCGGGGCCGAATATGAGATTTCCCGGAAAGGCGGTGCGCCCCGTGACAACGGCTGATTTGAAGCGGGCGTTCATAGACGAATGCCCGGTACGATACAACGGCATCACCTACCAGCGAGTAACGGCGGTGATTTACCGCAAGACCCCGGACAAAACCGGGTTGCTGGTACAAGGTGAACTGCTGGACAAGAACGGACGTGCCGTTATGATCGCGGCGGCGGAGCGAATCGAAGTGGAGGAACCGAAATGACACAAGAGATTATCACAATCACCGTTGAAGCCGGGCAAATGACCGCCCGGCGGAAGTCCCGGAAAATCGCCCAGCGCCGCCCGGTCCCCGTGTGGGCTATCGTGAAGTATGCGGCCCTGACGATTGCCGGAATTATGCTGTTCCGTGAGGGCGCGGCCCGTGCGCTGGCCTACCGTGGCTATTTCGCCGTCGGCGGAGAGGTTTTCGCCCTCTTACTCCCGATTTTCTATTACTGCCTTTCCCGGACGGTCCGGGACCTTATCACGGACATTAAGAACGGCTTCAAGCCGGAATATGAGGAGGACTAAACCATGAAGAAAATTTCGCAGATCGAAACGGGCGGGCGCTTCCTGTACGGCGGTATTGAGTGGGTCAAGCTGTACGCAGGCGACGGGACCGTTGCGATTTCCGCCGAACCCGTCTTTGAACGCGCTTTCGACGAAGACAACAAGAACGATTGGCGTTCTTCTTCCCTGCGCCGCGAACTGAACGGCGCGTTCCTCGACGCGCTGGTTGCAGAGGGTGCGGACCGGGCGGCGTTCCTCGATTGGGAAAGCGACCTGACCGCCGATGACGGTATGACCGACTACGGAACCGCCACCGACAAAATCGCTTTGCTGTCGGACAAGCTGTATCGAATGTTCCGCGGCATTATCCCGCGCGTGGACGCGTGGTGCTGGAACCTGACCCCGTGGACCTGCGACGCGTCCAACTCCGACGGCGTCCGCAGCGTCCATTCCTCTGGCGCGGCGGAGCTGGGGCAACGCTTACCTCGGCTACTCCGGCGTTCGCCCGCTTTGCTATCTGAAATCCGAAATCTTGGTATCTGTCCCCGGAGAGGACAACGAAGAGAAAAACGTTGAAGTCGCCGAAGAGGACCGCGCACAGCTTGTTCTTATCGCAAGCGACAGGATTTTGAATGCCCTGAATGAATACCCCGTGGAAGTTTGGGGCGAAGCGCTGGGCGCGGCTGTGGCTTCTCTGTTCACGTCGAAGCAGGACGCGGAGCAGATCGCGCAGGAAGACAAAGACAAAGCGGCGGAGGTCTGAACCCCCGCCGTCGTGAAAACTGGATAAAGAAAAACCGCCCCGCGTTTGCTTGGGAGAGCAGACGCGAAGCGGGTTCCGCCGATGAAAATATATCAGCTATCAACCTACCGTTAGTATATCAAAAACGGCGGAAAAAGTCAACAAATAACGCCGTTTTTGCGCGGCGTGGCGGGCTTGTAATGGGTATTAACGTTCCTGCGATTAGCCTTGTCACGCATGACAACAGGACCGGGAAGAAAGACACGTCCTATCTGGTGTTCTTCCTGCCTGCATAGACAACTACACACGCCGGAAGTAAAGCCCCGCCCGCTTCCTCTACCCGCAAAAGGAGTGAAGCAAGTGCGAAGTTTTATGAGAGAAAAGAAAATCTACTGCGGAAAGCATTATCGGGAGGTAGATATATACCCCTATACCGCCGCGCAACTGACAGCATCTACGCGCGGGAAGAGGTCAAAGAAAATCAAGGAAACGGAGCCGAAGCAAAAGAACCTGAATGACAAGAACGCCCGCCGCTACTTCACGCAGACGGCGAACCTGAATTTCGGTTCTGACCCGGAAGCCCTGCACGTTACGGCTACATACAGCGGAAAATATCTGCCCGACACGGTGGAACAGGCCGAACAGGAAGCAACAAACTTCCTACGCCGGGTCCAGTACCGCCGAAAGAAAGAGGGCTTGCCGCCGCTAAAGTACATGATCGTTACCGCCTACACCACGAAGCGAAACAGCGAAACCCCCGTTCGTATTCATCACCACATCATTATGAACGGCGGGCTTGACCGTGACGTTGTGGAAGACCTGTGGAGAAAACGCAGGCGCAAGGGACAGAAAAAGGGCGACAAAATCGGCTTTTGCAATGCTGACCGCCTGCAAGCCGATGAAAACGGCATAGCCGCCCTTTGCACCTACCTTGTGAAGCAGGGGTGCGGGAAAAAGCGGTGGAATTCCTCGCATAACCTCGAAAGGCCGTACAGCCGGACGAACGACGGCAAGTACAACCGCCGTCAAATCGAGAAGTGGGCGAAAGAACACCCGCCCCGTGAGTTTTGGGAAAAGAAATATCCCGGATGGACCCTGACCGACGATGACTACGGCGTTCAGTACGAATACAACGACTTCACGGGCTGGGCGGTCTACCTGAAATTGCGAAAGAAAGAGTAAAGAAAGGGGCTGTTCAATATGGCAAGGCCGTTCAAAATCTGCCCGGACTGCGGCGCACACCTCGACGCTTCCGAACCCTGCGACTGCAAGGACGCAATCGAGCGGGAGCCGCCGAAGCCGTGGGAGCGGTTGAAACTGCTTGCCGTCTGCCGGGAGGTAGACAAGGAAAGCGGGCGCGTCAGCGTTTACCCGCTTGACCTCGAAATCACAAGTGAAATCCTTGCAAGCCTGAAAATGCGGGCGCAGTTCAACCCGGAATTGCGCTACTTCACGACCACGACGGCACGTTGGGACCGCTACGGTGAAGTCATGGCGGGTATCCTGAAACGCCGCACGGTGAGCCGGGCCGATTTGGACAATATCGGGGGTATCTGCGAGATATGAGAAGAAATGAGCCGACCACGGAAGAACGGGAAATCGAAGAAATGAAGCAGGCCGCGCGGGTCATCAAGGAAATTTGCGACCGCAGGACGGCGGACGACGCTTGTTCGTTCTGCCCATTCTACGATATGTGCCGCACGGAACCTTACACATGGGAGGTATGACAATGACGGAGCGGGAACGCCTGTTAGAGAAGATACGCAAGGTTCAAGCCCTTGCAAACCGCGGCGCAGACGGTGAAAAGCAGTCAGCCGCCGCCCTGCTTGACAAGCTGATGAAGCAATACGGCATCGACGAAGCCGAAATAGCGGAAGAGCGTTTGGAAAAGTGCTTCTTCCGTTACAAGACCCCGTATGAAAGAAAACTGCTGGTTCAGGTGATTTATACCGTGACCGGGAAAATCCCCTTTAAGTGCGTCGGGTCCTATTCAGGCCGCGCACGAAAGCAAGTCGGAATTGACTGCACCGCGGCGGAACGGCTGGAAATCGAATTCAGCTATGAGTTTTATAAAGCCGCGCTGGAAGAGGAAATGGAACGGTTCTATTCGGCGTTCCTGATGAAGAACGACATCTTCCCGCCTGCTTCCAAAAAGGCCGAAGAAATCCCGGCGGCGGAAATCAGCCGAAGCGAAGCGCTTAAACTTCAAGCGCTTATGGCGGGCATGGGCGACCACACGCGCCGCCCTGTGTTGGGAAGCGGGGTGGAGCCGTGATAGACAACCAACGCGCCGCCCTGCGGTATCAAAACAAAGTCAACAACGCACAGGGCCACTTTTTCGAGAGTGCCATAAAAGCCGCCTGCGCCCTCTATTCTGACCGGGAGCGGGCCGACGTAGACAAAACCCCTGAACCGTTCCGCGTTCTGGAAAAGAGCCGCGACGGAAAGTTCAAGGGCCGCTTTACCGCCCGCGCACAGCCGGACTTTCAAGGAACGCTTGACGGCGGGCGCTCCATAGTCTTTGAAGCGAAGTACACAACGACAGATCGTTTGAAGTGGGACGTTCTGACACAGGAACAGCGGGACACGCTGGAACGCCACGCCCGACGGGGTGCGCTTGCCGCAGTCTGCGGCGGGATTGGAAACGACTTTTTCTTTGTCCCGTGGGCGGTATGGCGGGACATGAAAGAACATTTCGGCAGAAAGTACGTTACCGCGGCGGACCTCGAACAATGGCGGGTCCGTTTCAATGGGGCGGTGCTATTCCTCGATTACGTCCACCACGAAAGGAGCGGGACACCATGAAAAAACAGCACACACAGAAAATGACGGTCCGCGTCACGGCACAGACAGCCTACAACCTCGAACGCCTTATGCTTATGAGCGGGCAGAAAACGCCGGGCCGCGTCGTCGATAAGCTGGTTCGTGAAAAAATGCTTGCCCTGCGGGGCCGAAACATCGAAACGGAGGAAACGAAATGAAGTATGACTGCATGAAGCCTGAATGGGCCGACAAGGAGCCTTGCCCGCTCGACACGGGCGAACTGGAAAACTGCGCCGAATGCGTGTGGGCGCATGAACGGGAAACGGAGGACTGACAATGCGTGCCGGAATTCTGCTGATCGTTCTTTATTGGGCGCTGTTCACCATTCGAGCGGGTTTGCAACCGAAAGTCGCGGCGGAGGTCAAAGCGGCGACCTACGACATGAAACGGGCATCGGGCCTTGAAAAACTGGAACACACCCGCCGCCTGCAATGCTGGACCGTGGCAAAGTGGGCCTTGCGTGTCTGCGGCTGGGCTGAAAACGTCCTGTTGGGCGTGGTTATCCTGTGGGTTGCTTTCCTGCTGGGCGCAGTCCTGACAGGAACCGTCATTGTATTTGGCTACCCGGTGTAAAGGAGCGTTATCTATGAAGCTGACGAAGTGTGAGCAATGCGGCGGACCGACGGCGGAGGGCCTGCCCCTCTGCCCTGACTGCATGAGAGCAACGGGCGCGGCGGCGGACCAAATCGCCGCGGCGGAGGAACTGCGGGACATTGCGCGGGTCCTGTCCATCACGGCGAACACAGACGCGAACATTCGTGAAGCAATCGTCGGAATTTTGAATATCGCCGAAAGGCTGGAAAGAGGGAAATAAAATGGAACTTCTGCAATTCGTGTTTTCGAGTTTTTGGGTTTGGCTGGGCTGTGTGGTCCTGATTGTCGCGGCGGGTGAAGCTGTGGCGACCGCGGCGGCGGGTTTCCGTCAGAAGCGCAAAGTTTCCGTGTACCACGTCGGCGACGTGACGCGGGTTGAAGTGGAGAACGCGGGCCGCGCCGACATTCCGGCGGCGGTAAAGGCATTGAACGAGCGGGCGGCGGAGGTAGACGAATGAAGCTGAAAAAGGTTCTTTCCATCTGCAAGGCGAACGGGCTTTATTACCTGTATGACCGTATCGACAGATCGGGAGAAATCACGCAATGGCTGGGCGACGGCTACGCCCTCTATCCTCTGGACGGCCTGCCTATTCTGGACGAAGAAAGTTTCTGCGCCGTGTTCGATATTACCGGGAAGCAACGCGAAAAAATCCTTTTCCGGCATGAGCGCTTGCCGGAACACCTAAACGTCGAGGACGTGGCGGCGTGCGACAAACTGGTTCGGGAGTATGAAACGACCTTTATCAACGGCGGGTTGCGCTTGAAACCGCTGAAAACGAACAACGGCGTTACATTCATTCGGAGCCTGTACCTTTCGCCGCTGGAAGACGTTATCGACATGGTGCAATTCTACGAGCGGACCACGCCGCAGGGCGGTTCGTACATCGTCGCAAAGGCGGGGTTCCTGACGGCGGCGGTCATCATGCCTTATGCCATTAGTAAGAAATTCGCCGACGAACTGGAAGAACTGTCCTATCAATGCCGCCACTTCCTGAACACCCGGAGCGCATTCACCACCCCGGCGGCGGAGGACGAAGAAGAGCCGGACGAAAACCAGACGACCGCATTTGACGCGGGAACGGCGGAGGACACGGAATGAAAGCCTTTACCGTGTATCAGCCATACGCGCACGCAATCGTAGCAGGGGTCAAGCATTATGAAACCCGACCCCGGCGGACGCATATTCGGGGCCGCGTCGCTGTCCATGCCGGGCGGCTGGACGAAGTGCAGGCGACAAAGCACCTGACGAACGGTGAGTTTTGGGCCGTACTGGAAGCCGCAGGCGGCGGCGGAAACCTGCCGCGGGGCGCAGTCATCGGAACCGTTGAAATCGTCGATTGCGTGCCTGTGGAAGAACTTGTGGACAGTTTGGATAACCGGGAACGCCTGTTAGGTGATTATTCGCCGGGGCGGTTCGCGTGGGTGCTTCAAAACCCGGTTATGTTCAAAACGCCCATTCCCGCCCACGGGAAACAAGGGTGGTGGAATTGGGAGGAACCGACATGAAGTGCCGCGAATGTGAATTTGCATCGGTCCACACATACCAACGCAACGGAAACGGCAACAGCGCCCACGTCGGGCATTTCGGGCAGGAAGCGTCTTTCTGCAATCACCCGCAATGCCCGCCGCCGGGTCCGCTACTGTTCTACGGGAAGACGGCCCCGCGCTACTGCCCGTTGAAGAAGAAAGAGAGGAAATAGACATGGGGAAAATCACGATCACAGAGAAGCAGGAAGCAATCATTCGGCGGCTGAATGACCCGCTTTATACCGTGGAATTTCTGAAAGAATGGGTCAACCGCAACGACAACGTATTTATCAACGCGCCCGCGGCCCTGCAAGCTATGGGCGCAAGCGGATTCTTTGCCGCCGTTCGCGCAATCGAGCGGGCGAAAGAAAGCGACGGTGAAAATACATGAACTATCGACCGAAAGTTGTTCGTTGCCGCCTGAAAACGGGCGGCAAGAGCATTCCACAAATCCGGGAGGAATGCAGAGGGCAAGGCTTGACCTACCGGGACTTTGAGAATATCCAGAGATCAAACGAAGAGTTCGACGGGCTGGTTGTCCTGCTTTCACTGTGGGACTACGACAACCACGCAAGCTACCACCTGCATAATTGGGACCCGGCAGACGATGAAAGAATGATGATGGCGATTTACTACGCCGAACAGGTACACCCGTTCCCGCGCTACAAAAACGACCTTGCGAAATTTAAGGCGGATTGGGCGGCGCAGGCATACGACCCCGGCGGCGCGTCCCTGACGTTCGCCCCGGCGGACGTGGAGGAACTGGAAGTTCTCTGCGAGGAAGCGACGGAGCCGGAACCGCCCGTCCCTCCCGCTCCAAAGCAGAAAAAGCATAAGCGGCGGCGGAAGTAAGGCCGGGAACCGCTGACAAACGAAACGGAGGTAACAGAAAATGAAACTTGCGGCATTCAACGCCGTTTGCCCCTTTGAGATTGGCGACAAAATCGGCATGAGGAAGAAAGCCTGCGCGGTGGGCGGCAGAACGCTTGACGTTATCGTTGAACGGACTATCACCGACATTGTGTGTATGCACTCCGTCAAAGCCGGAACGGTGAAGTTCCTGTACGAACTGGACAACGACGGGCGTTTGGTAGAAATCGTTTGTTGACCCGCTTTCGAGCGGGAGAACCACAAAAGGAGGTTTAGACGGTGAAGACCATATCAATTATCAACCTAAAAGGCGGCGTTGCAAAGACGCTGACCGCTGACAGCATGGCCCACGTCCTCGCAACGTTCCACAACAAGCGTGTTTTGCTTGTGGACAACGACAAGCAGGGCAACACGTCAAAGGCATTCGGGGTTCATTCCTACGATGACAAGAGCATTTCGGACGTGCTGACTGCCCGGCGGCTGGACCCGCGGGAGGTCATCAAGAAGACCCGGTTCCAGAATATCGACGTAATGCCCGCAAATATGACCTTGATTCGGGCGAACATGGAAGTCCTGATGGACAGCACCCGCCCCCAACAAACGCGCCTGCGGTCCGCCCTGAACGCGATTGCGGAAGAAAACTTTTATGATTTCTGCATCATCGACAACGCCCCGGACATCAACATTTCGACGATAAACGCCCTTGTCGCGTCCGATGACGTGATTATTCCCATAAAGATTGACAAGTACGCATTTGACGGGCTGGAAGAACTGAAAGAACAAATCGAGGACACACGGGACGACCTGAACCCGCGCTTGCGCCTTGCCGGGTGCTTGATTACCTGCTTTATCCGCGCCGACGCAGAGAAGCAGGGCGAAGCGTGGTTGCGGTCCCGCCCGGAATACCCCGTCTTTGACACCCGCATTCGATATTCGGATAAAGTCACCGAAAGCACCTTTTCGGAAATCCCTATCGTGGAGTACAGCCGACGGAGCGGAACCGCAATGGACTATATCGCATTCGTTCAGGAATACTTGCGGAGGGGTAAACAATGACGGAGAAAACGGCGGTCCCGGAATACTGCCGGGACGGAAAGAAAATCCGCGCGTATCAATGCGGGATTTGTGACCGACTGGACGTTGACGACGTTTCCGACAAGCGGTTCTGCCGCGCCGGGTATTGGCCCGGTTGCGGCGACCCTGACGGTTGCCGGGAAGCATTCAAACCGATAACAGGCCGCGGGCGCATCGGCGTTCACCGCTAAAATGTCCGATTCGGACGGAAAGGGGCTATCTATGGGAAGATTTAATTTGAACCAGATTTTGAGTGACACGTCAAAGGCGGCGGCGGGCGGCGGGAGTGCAAAGCCCCGCCCCTCTGAAAGCCGCTATGAGAAATTGAGCGTCTTTGACCTTGTACCGTCGGAGGACAATTTCTATTCCATGCGGGAAATCGGGGAACTGAAAGCGGCAATCGAAATCGCCGGGAAAGTTCTTCAAAACCTTGTCGTCGTTCCGCTGGGCGACGGCAAGTACAAGGTCATTGCCGGGCATCGCCGCCGCCTTGCTTCTATCGAACTTGTGAACGGCGGGAAGCCGGAATATGAATTCGTTCCCTGCGTCATCGAACCGACAGAGGAAGCGGCGGACGAACAGGAAATACGCGACGGGCTGGACCTGATCGTTACAAACTCGCAGAGAGAAAAGACCGCATGGGACAAAATCGAAGAGGTCCGCTATCTGCGGGAGGTTTTGGAGAAAGCGAAGACAAAGCCCCGGTTCGTCGAACTGTTGCGCCGCATCGTCGAAAAGACGTTTGAAGACGGAGAGTTACAGACGGACGGGACCCGCGATTTTATCGCAAAGGTGCTTCATACCAGTACAACGCAGATCGGACGATATGACACCATCATTCGCCATTTGTCCCCGGAATTCACGGAGGAACTGAAAGCGGACCACATCAACCTTTCGACCGCATACGAATTGGCGGGCCTGCCTGCGGAGAACCAGAACGCCGCCTTTAAGGAATATCACCTGACCGGGGCAATTTCCATCAAGGCCGCGCGGGAATGGAAACGTCCTGCCCCGCCTGCACCGCCCGCAGAGGACACCGCCACACCTACGCAGGCAGAACGACCGCAGAAAGAGCGGGAACCCGTAGTCGAGCGGGACAAAGTGCCGGACACGCAGACCACGCCGCCGTATAGCGCCGCTGTGGAGCGGGACACCGCAGACGGGACGCAGGACACGAAGCCGACAGAAAGCACCCAGCAGAGCGCACCACGCCGCCCGCAGGCTACCAGAAGTAGCGAATGCGGGATTTGCCCGTATTGCGGGGCGAAGTTTGACGCGGCAAAAGTTATCGAATACAGCATTCGCGGCGCGGCGGAGGGAAAGCCGCACACCTGCCAACATTGCGGACAGCGGGTGAAAATCTTTTGTTCGGTTTCTTATTTCTGTTCCCCGGCGGAAGAGTGAGGGGCGCAGATGGACGAATACAAGACCGATTATCTGGAAGCCGCGGCGGAGGAAGCAGAGCGTTTCCGTGAAGCCGCGATGATACTTGCGGAGCGGGCGGGCATATCAGCAGAAGAAGCCATATACCGCATTCAAGAAGCGTTGCAGGTCATACGGGACGAAATCACGTCCATTGCGGACACACTGACAAACGCAGTTGAAAAATTCATCACGCAAGTTGAAGAAGCCGTAGCGCAGGCAGAGCCGAAGCACCGCCGAAGAAAACGGCAGAGAGAGCGGGCCGCGCTGATTGAACGGCGGTACATGGTCCAAATCAGACATTACGAGCGGGCGCACCCTTTCCGCAGGGTATATAAGCCGCCTTGATAGAGCAGGAACAGGAGGAAACGGAGCAATGAAGCAAGAAAGAGTTATTGCTATTCTGGATTTTTACCGGGATATAGATAAAACAGTCACCATGAACGAGCGGGTTATTCGGAACCTTGAAGATCAATACTATTCCACGTTGGGCGCGGTGAATTCCGACGGTATGCCACACGGGAAAGGCGGGGTTTCAAACCCTGTCGAACGCGTCGTGCTGAATATCCCGCAGTCCGTTTCCGACACTATCGCAAATATGCGCCGGGAAAACGAAAGGCTGACCGCGATAAAGGGCGAAATTCTTTCGGAGTTGAACGCCCTGAACTACCGCGAAAAAGCGGTGATTTACGGCTTTTACATAGACGGGCTTCAATGGGAACGTCTTTCGCAACGCGTAAATTACAGCCCGCGGCAATGCCGGAATATCCGAAACATTGCGTTGGATAGATTGGCAAAGCGCTTTGAGCAGAACAAGCGGATTTCCCGCTACGTTTTTCCGGAAAAATAAGATTGCCACCTATTGCCCGTTTTTCCTGCTATAATTGGCATTGTGAAAAGTGAACACAACGATACGGGCGGCGCATTCCTCCACGCCGCCGGAAGCCTGAAAACGGACCATGTTTTGAACATGGCCCGTTTTTTACGCACTTCCGCGGCAACGCCCGGAACGAAAAATGAAAAACAAACGAAAGGGGGCGCGGCGGACGCATGGCGAGAGAGCGAAACCCGGAACGTGACAAAGCCCGGCGGATATGGCTTGATTCCGGCGGCACGCTGACGGCCCGACAGGTTGCGGAGCAAGTCGGCGTAAAGCCTGAACAGGTCCGCAAATGGAAAAGCCTTGATAGCTGGGCGGCGGAACTTGAAGCGCAGAAACCACCGCGGAAGCGCGGCGGACAACCCGGCAATAAGAACGCCGCAGGTGCAGGCGCTCCACACGGGAACCGAAACGCGGAAACCCACGGCGCATATTCAACGGTTCGCCTTGCGGACCTCCCGGACGAACAGCGCGAATACATCGAAAGTATCACGCTTGACACGGGAACGAATATGCTTTCTGAATTGCAACTTCTGATTGCAAAGGAAGCCGACCTGCAAAGCAAGATTGCAAAGATAGAGAACGGCGACCCGGACGCGCTGTATATTGACCGCGTTGTTGAAATGCGTGCGCCAAAGAGTACGGAGCGCTTGGAGCAACAGCAAGAGAAACTGGAAACCCTGCGCCGTAAGCGTGATGACCTGACGTGGGAGATTGACAGCGGCCCGGATGGTAAGCCGCCGTCAAAGGCAAAGCAAAAGCAACTGGACGCATTACAACGCGAAATAGCCGCGCTGGAAGATACCACGGCAGACCGTCAAATGGAGTTGGAGAAATCCAGTTACAAAGTCAATATGCAAACAGTCATCAAGGCAAGCGCGTTTGATCGCGCTATGAAACTGGAAGCCGAACTGAACAAGATACACGGGCGCATCATCAAGTTACTTGATTCTATCAAGGGTTATGAGATGGAAAGCCGCCGCCTGCGCCTTGAAGAGCGCAAATATAATCTTGCGAAGCAAAAACTATCAGGAGCGTTCGACGTTGACCCTGAAACGGGCGAAATCATCGACGAAGTGGACGACCCGTGCGGCGACCCGGAAATTTGAAATAGGTTCTTTCGGCGGAGCCTACGGCCTGCGGGTCCGCGACGCCCGGCGTTTTTTTAGCCACGAAATTTTTTTGAACGCTTCCGGGCCGTGCCGATTTTTTCAGTATGGGGGTGTTTTTTCGAGAAATAAGGGCTTGGGAGGGGTGAAAAACCGTGAAACTTTACGACGTGCGGGCGATTGCCCGGTTTCTGGACGTGTCAGAACGGCGTGTCCGGCAGTTGCGCGACGAAAAAGTGATAGCGGAGGTTCGCCCCGGCCTGTATGACCTGATCGACACGAACCACCGCTATATTAACTACCTCCGAAAGCGAAACCCGGAGGGCGACGAAACCATAGATTACAACACGGAGCGGGCAAAGCTGGTTCGGGCGAAGCGCAAAAACGAAGAGTACGAATTGCAGTTGAAAGAAAATCAGCTTCACGCGGCGGAGGACATCGAAGCCGTTATGACTGATATGCTGGTAAACTTCAAATCCCGGCTTATGGCGATTCCCTCGAAACTGGCCCCGGTCCTTTGTAAGAAGACGGACAAGGCGGAAATTTTCGCCCTACTGAAAGACCACATCGACGAAGCGTTGATGGAACTTTCGGACTTCAAAACGACATTCGGGGAAAGGGTGAAAGAAGATGAAAAAAGCGACGGTTGACCTGTTCACCCGCATTTTCTCCGTTCTGGCCCCGCCCCCCAACATGACCGTTTCACAATGGGCGGACAAATACCGCCGCTTGTCCTCCGAATCATCGGCAGAGCCGGGGCGATGGCGCACGTCAAAGGCCCCGTATCAACGCGAAATCATGGACGCAGTATGCGACATGAGGGTTCAGAAAGTCGTTATCATGTCCGCGGCGCAGATCGGTAAAACCGACGCGCTTATATTAAATCCTATCGGCTACTATATGCACTACGACCCGTCACCGATTATGGTTATGCAACCAACTATTCAGATGGCGGAAACATTCAGCAAAGACCGTCTTTCGCCTATGTTGCGCGATACCCCGGTTCTGCGCGACAAGGTGAACGACAAAAGCCGGAACAGCGGCAACACCATTTTGCAGAAAATCTTCCCCGGCGGTCATGTAACGATGGTAGGCGCAAATTCGCCGTCGTCCCTTGCGTCCCGCCCTATCCGCATTTTGCTTGCGGACGAAATCGACCGATACCCGGCGACGGCGGGCAACGAGGGCGACCCCCTGTTACTTGCCGGAAAGCGCCTTGCGACGTTTTGGAATAAAAAAGAAGTCTGCGTTTCGACCCCCACCAACAAGGAAACGTCCCGCATCGCTGTTGAATTTGAACACAGCACACAAGAAGAATGGAACGTACCTTGTCCGGCGTGCGGAGCATTCACACCACTGCTGTGGGCGAATATCGTATTTGACCGGGATAAGCTGGACGAAATCGGCTGTACCTGCCCGGCCTGCGGCGTGGTTTCCAGCGAAACGGAGTGGAAAGAACAGTACATCAACGGAAAATTCGTTGCGGCCCACCCGGAACGAAAGGTCCGGGGCTTCCACCTAAACGCCCTTGCTTCCCTGTTCGTGGATTGGCGGGAAATCGTTGAAAAATTCCTGACTGCGAACGAAGAGAAGAAAAAAGGCAACATCGAACTTCTGAAAGTCTGGACAAATACCGAAATGGGCGAAACGTGGGAAGAGGACGGCGAACAGATCGAAACGGACGACCTCTACAAGCGCCGCGAAAAGTATAATTGCGAAGTGCCGGAAGAAGTTCTTGTACTGACGGCGGGTGTTGACGTTCAGGACGACCGCTTTGAAGCGGAAGTCGTCGGCTGGGGCGTGGACAAGGAAAGCTGGGGCATCAAGTATCAAGTCATTTACGGCGATTTGAAGCTAAAGCCCGTATGGGACGAACTGGACCGCTTTCTTTCACAGACGTTCACAACGGCAGACGGAAGACACCTGAAAATCATTTGCGCCTGCGTCGATTCCGGCGGACACTTCACGACGCAGGTTTACCGCTTTTGCAAGGAGCGGACAGCCCGCCGCGTGTTTGCAATCAAGGGCAAGGGCGGCGCGGAAGTCCCGTACTTCAACCGACCGTCCACGGCAAACAACATCAAAACCCCGCTTTTCACCGTGGGCGTTGATACAGGCAAGGCGCTTTTATATCAGCGTTTGGCGGTGCAGGAAGAGGGGCCGAATTACTGCCACTTCCCGCGGGAGAAAGACCGGGGATATACGCAGGAATACTTCAAGGGCCTAACCGCCGAAAAAATGGTTATCAGCTACAAGCGGGGAAAAGCACAATACGTCTGGACCCTGAAAGACGGCGGCTACAAGCGAAACGAGCCGTTGGACATTCGGAACTATGCGACCGTGGCGCTGGAAATCGCAAACCCGATTTTGAAGCCGACGGAGCATGACACCACCGCGCCCGCCCCACGGCGGCGCGGCAGGCGTTCACGGACGAACGGAGGAATTCTATAAATGGCTACATCACAGAAAGCGCGGCTTGAAATCGCGCGAAAACACCTTGAAGCGTGGCTTGCCGCCGAATTGGAGGTAACAACGCATCAAAGCTATACCATCGGTTCGCGGAGCCTGACGAAAGCCGACCTTTCCGAAATCGGCGAACGCATCAAGTATTGGACGAATGAGGTTTCCCGGCTGGAAAACATCGAAGCCCGCGGCGGAAGAAACCGCGTGTTCCGGGTAGTGCCGCGGGACCTGTGAGAAAGGACGGTGAAGCGGTTTGAACGCATTAGACCGGGTGATTGCCGCCGTGTCCCCGCAAACAGCGGTAAAACGCGCCGCCGCCCGCCGGAAGCTGGATATTCTGGATAGCGGGTATGGAAACTACGGCGCATCACACACGAAGAAATCGCTTGCGGGCTGGCTGTATGGCGGCGGGTCCGCAAAGGAAGATATTCAGGACAATTTATCGACCCTGCGGCAACGTTGCCGCGACCTCTACATGGGCGTTCCGTTGGCGACGGGTGCGCTGAAAACCTGCCGAACAAACGTCATCGGGTCCGGCCTGCGGCTGAAAAGTCAAATCGACTATGAAGCGTTGGGAATGGACGAAGAAGCCGCCCGCGACCTTGAACGCAAAATCGAGCGGGAATTTTCGCTGTGGGCTGATTCAACCGCCTGCGACCTTGAACGGCTTGACAATTTCTACGAACTGCAACAACTCGCGTTTCTGAACTGGCTTATGAGCGGTGACGTTATCGTAACATTACCCGTGACAAAGCGGGCGAATATGCCTTACGACCTGCGAATTTGTCTGATCGAAGCGGACAGGTTGAGCAATCCGAACGGGATTGTTGACCCGCATATCATCGGCGGCGTTGAAACCAACGACGCGGGCGAAGTCGTGGCCTACCATATCAGCAAGCACCATCCGCTTTCGTATGACATGACGGAAACCGGGTGGACACGCGTTGAAGCGTGGGGAGAAAAGACCGGGCGGCGGAACGTGCTTCACATTATGAACCGGGAGCGCATCGGACAGCGCCGCGGCGTGCCGTTTCTTGCCCCGGTCATCGAAGCACTGAAACAGCTTGGGCGATATACAGACGCGGAACTTGTCGCCGCCGTGGTTTCTGGTATGTTCACGGTGTTTATCGAAAAGGAATCCGCGTCCGGCGACGGCGGATTTGGTGAAATCATTCCCGAAGACGCACAGGTGGACGCAGGCGACGACAGCACGATTGAACTTGCCCCCGGCGCAATCGTGGATTTGAACGAGGGAGAAAAGGCGCACGACATGAACCCCGGCAGACCGAACACGGCTTTTGACGGGTTCGTTGTGGCTATCTGCCGTCAGATCGGCGCGGCCCTTGAAATCCCCTATGAACTGTTGGTAAAGAACTTCAACGCGTCTTACAGCGCGTCCCGCGGGGCGCTTCTGGAAGCGTGGAAAATGTTCCGTATGTATCGGACGTGGCTTGCAAATGATTTTTGCCAACCAGTCTATGAAGAATGGTTCGCCGAAGCCGTGGCAAAGGGCCGCATTCCCGCGCCCGGCTTTTTCTCTGACCCTCTGATACGCAAGGCGTACATGGGCGCAGAGTGGAACGGCCCGGCGCAGGGCCTTTTGAACCCGGTACAGGAAGTCACCGCGGCGGAAAAACGCGTGCAGAACGGTTTTTCCACACGCGACCGCGAAGCTATGGAAATGAACGGTTCGGACTTCTACCGAAACGCCGCGCAGTTGAAGCGCGAAGAAAAAATGTTAAGGGAGGTAAAAGAAAATGGAGAAAACGGCAACGCCGCAGGCAAAACCGAAGAATAAACACTTTTGGAATTTCCAGCCCGCAAGCGGGGACAATCCCCCGGAACTCATTCTTTACGGCGACATTGCTTCCGAAACGTGGTGGGGCGATGAAGTGACCCCGCGGCAGTTCACGGAGGAACTGGACGCGCTGGGCGCTGTGCCTGAAATCGTGGTACGCATCAACAGCGGCGGCGGCGACGTGTTCGCCGCAAATGCCATTTACACCCGCCTGAAAGACAACGCGGCGAAAATCACCGTGAAAATTGACGGCTGGGCCGCGTCTGCGGCGACGATTATTGCAATGGCGGGCGACAGCATCGAAATTCCCGGAAACGGCGTTTTCATGGTGCATGACCCGGCGTTGGGGCTGTTGGGCTACTTCAACGAAGTGGAACTTGCGAAAATGACCGATGAATTAAAGGTCATCAAACAGTCTATCGTGAACGCCTATACCCTGAAAACGGGAAAGGACGCGGCGGACGTTGCCGCAATCATGGCGGCTGAAACGTGGTACGACGGAAAACAGGCCGTTGACGCGGGCTTCTGTGACAAACTCATGTTTGAGGACGCGGAAACGACCGTGGAAAATGCGGCGAAAGTCATTGTGAACAGCGTTTCCCTCGACCTGACGCGCTTTCCGAATATGCCTGTATCGTTGTTAAACCGCATGACGGCCCGCACGCCCGGCGGTTTTTCAAATAAAACCAACCATAAAAATACCGAAAAGGAGCGAAACACAATGGACGGAATCGAAAAAATCACTACGGTTGACGGCCTGAAAGCGGCTTTTCCCGACCTGACGCGTCAGATCGAGGACGCGGCGACCACCGCGGAGCGCAAACGCATTCAGGACATTGAAGACGTGGCGCTTGCGGGCTATGAGAGCATCGTAAACGACGCGAAGTTCAACAACCCCATTGCGGCGGGTGACGTGGCAAAGGCTATCGTTGCCGCGCAGAAGAAGCAGGGCGGAACTTACATCAAGAACCGCGACGACGACGCGCAGAAGAGCGGTGCGGGCGACGTTGGAGCGGGCGCACATGAGGGCGCAGGCGATGACGGCGGCGACAATGACGTTGACAAGGCCATTGACAAGCTGTTCCCCGCGACGAAGTAAAGGAGGAAACACCATGTACGAAATCCAGAAAGACCAGAGCGTACCCGTGAAGTTTTTCGCCGGAGAATACCCCGTCGTTACGGCGGTCAAGGCTGTTGCCACCGGAAAGAGCGTCAAGCAGTACGAACCCGTCAAGCTGACGGACAACGGCATTGAACCCGTTGTAAAAGTCGCCGCAAGCGAAGCCGTGAGCGGCACAAGCACCCCGGCGAAGTCCGAGTATGAGAACACCACGGCGGGCATTTACGGCATCACCGCGACCGCCGCACAAGCCGCGGAAGAAGTCGTCGTCTACCTGACGGGCGAATTTTTCGCGGACGCTATCACCTTGCCGGAGGGCGTGACCGCCGATACGCTGGCAAAGGCGTTCCGCAATATCGGAATCTTTTTGAAGTAAAGGAGCGAAGAGAAAATGGCTATCGAAACAACTATTTACACCCCGCGCACGCTGGGTAAGCTGATTACCAGAATGCCCCCCGTGCATACTTTTTTCCGCGATACCCTGTTCAAGAACCGCCGCACTTTCCCCACGAAGAGCGTTGACGTTGACTTCAAGAAAGGAAGCCGCGCCCTCGCACCGTTCGTTCACCCGAAAGTCGGTGGCAAGGTGGTTCCGAACAGCGGCTATCAGACGAAGACTTACACCCCCGTTCTGCTGGCCCCTGACAAAATCACCACCGTTGACGACCTGCTGAACCGTTCTGCGGGTGAAAACCCGTACAGCGGCAGAACCCCCGCGGAGCGTGCCGTTGAGAAGCTGGCGGACGACCTGCGCGAACTGAACGAAATGATCGTGCGCCGCGAAGAGTGGATGGCGGCTACCGCCATTTTCACCGGGCAGATTCCCATTATCGGCGAGGGCCTGAACGAAGTCATCGACTTTGACTTCACCAACAAGGAAACCATCGTCAGCGCCGAAAAGAAGTGGAACGCCGATACTTCCGACCCGCTGGGCGATTTGGAGCGCTGGCGTGAAGCCGTCCAGAAAGAGGGCTTTGTGAACTGCAATATCTGCATCATGGCAAAGGACGTTGCGAACGCCTTTGTAAACAATGCAAAGGTCAAGTCCGTTTTGGACGTTCGCGCCTATGATTTGGCAGTTATCAAGCCCCGCGAACTGCCGAACGGCCTTACCTACATCGGCACTATTCACAAGCTGGGCCTTGACCTCTACCAGTACAACGAGTGGTATCTGGACAACTGGACCAACCCCAACGCCCCGGCACAGAAGCCGCTTGTTCCCGACGGCACGCTTGCCCTGCTGTCTACCGAAGCGGAGTATTCCATCTACTACGGCGCAATCACCATGATTCCCGAAGAGGGCAAGACGTTTGTTACCGTGGAGGGCGACCGCGTGCCGCAGACGTGGGTTGAGCGCCGCCCGGACCGCCGCTTCCTGCAAGTCAACAGTAAGCCGCTGACCGTTCCCCATGAGGTCAATAGCTGGTACGTTGCAAAGGTCCTGTAATGAACTTCAAAGCGCAGGTTGAACGGGACCTTACAGCGGTATTCCATAACGCCCGCGAACACGCCGACGTTATGGAATTCTGGATTGACGGGGTGCGCTACAAAGGCCCCGTCATCATTGATGACGGCGGCGCACAGGACAGGAAAAAGCCGTCTACGGACCATGTAGACGGCTTGGTTCTTGTTGACCTTGTTGTATATGTCCCGCTATCCCTGTTGAAGACCATTCCACAAAAGGGCCTGAATATGGAAATCGGCGACCACATTTACCAAATCACAAAGGTTCACCCGGAAGCTGGGGAAATCGTTCTTTATTTGGAGATGCTGACCGAATGATTACTATTACAGCCGAACAGATCGAGCGGGTCAACCTGATTTTGTCGGGTGTTCCCGGCGGCATAGAAAAGGCGCTGTCAAGCACTATCCGCCGGGCGAACAACACTGTTCGTTCTGAAACCCTAAGGGGCATCACGACCGTTTATGCAATCACGCGGCAGAACGTCCGGGCGGAAACGACAATCAAGGTCCGCACACAGTCAAGCGACGGCGGAATTGTTGGAACCGTCCTGTTTGCGGGCCACAAGATACCGCTATACCGCTTCAACGTATCGCCGACAATTCCTATCCAACGGGCTACCGTGTCGGCGGCGGTGCTTGCTGGAAACGGGCGCACGCCGTTTCAAGACGCGTTCATTGCGAGAATGCAAAGCGGACATACAGGTATGTTCGAGCGCGATGGTTCAAAGCGCCTGCCTATCAGCGAGTTCATGGGACCGTCTACGGCACAGATGGCGGGAAACAGTATCGTTCTTGCCGACGTGGAGGAAAAGGCACAAGAGGTCATCAACAAGCGCGTTGAACACGAAATCACCCGCATTCTAAACGGGTACGGAGGTTGAACGCATGACACCTTTAGAACTGCTTGACGCGCTGGAAGCGTTTGTGAAGCAAGAAACAAAAGACATTCTTTTACCCGTCCGGGTGGACCGCAAGAGTGGAGAGAACAAGGAACGCGCGGCGGAGGTCTACAAAATGCGCCTGCCGAACAAAACCGCGCAGACGGAGCGGGTCCCCTACCTGCTATTGCAGTACATAAAAAGCACCGACACACAGGAACCGGGACAGGACCCGGAAAGTGAATGCACCGTGCGTATCGTCGCCGCCACCTATTCGGAGGACGAAAGCGAGGGCGCAATGTGTGTTTTGAACCTGCTGACACGAATTCGCGTCGCCCTGCTGAAAGATGGCGTTGTCGGCGGGCAGTTCGTCTTGAAATCTCCGCTTGAAATGATTGTGTACCCGGACAACACAGCCCCTTACTATTTGGGCGAAATGATGACGACATGGACCATGCCGATTATCGAAAGTGAGGTTCAACAGATATGGCAGTAGAATTCAAGTCCAGCATGAGCAAAAACGAACTGCTGGAAATTGCCGCGGAACACGGCATCGAAGCCGACGACAGCATGAAGAAAAACGACATTCTAAAACTGCTGGAACAGGCACGCGCCGCAGAGGGCGCACAGGAGCCGCAAGACGGCGCAGAAACGCCCCCGGAGGGTAACGACCCGGCGGAGGGCGACGAAGCAACACAGGAGCCGCAAGACGGCGCAGAAACGCCCAAGGAGGGTAACGACCCGGCGGAGGGCGACGAAGCGACACAGGAGCCGCAGGACGGCGAGGAAAGCACTACCGGGGACAGCGACACAGAGCCGCCCGCAGAGGACGCGCAGGAAGCCGCCCCGGAGGGCTACGGCCTGTTCGTGTATGCCGGTCCCTCCCTCCCGCACGGACGCTTGAAAGAACACGCCGTATTCAACGGTACGTTCGAGGACGTGAAAGCCTACCTTGCGGACGTGCTGGAAGACTACCCGCAGGCGGAACGTCTGATCGTTCCCGTGGAGCGGCTTTCCGCGTTTGCCGCAAAGGTCAAGACCCCTGGCAATATCGCGCACAAGTATTACAACGACATTGTTTCGACAATGCGAGGAAACAAGGAGGTATAAACGATGGCAAACTATTTTCACGGCGTTTCGACGCGTCAGAACGACACGTCGATTTCTACCCCTGTAACCGCCGATTCTGGTATTGCGTTCGTCGTCGGCGCGGCCCCCGGTCATACCGTGGGCGGCGCACCGAACGACCCTATCATGTGTCAGTCTTACGCGGAAGCCGTCGCCGCTTTGGGGTATAGCGACGATTGGGAGAAGTACCCCATTTGCGAAGCTATCTATTCGCAGTTCAAGCTGTACGGCGTGGCCCCTGTGGTGTTCGTGAACGTGCTTGACCCTGCGAAGCACAAGAAGAGCGTCGCAGAACAGAACTACCCCGTCGCAGACGGAAAAGTTCTGCTTCCCCTCGAAGCCCTGAAAAACACGGTCAAGGTGACAAGCTACACCGCCGGGACCGACTATGAACTTTTCTATGAGGGCGAAAACCTGATTCTTGAAGTTCTGGACGGCGGCAGTATTCCCGCTGAAACGGGAGAACTGACAATCACGTTCGACGCGGTGGACCCCTCCAAAATCAACGAAAACGACATTATCGGCGGTTTCGATACCAGCACGAAGAAGTATTCCGGTCTTGAACTAATCGACAAGGTTTTTCCGAAATACGGCATCGTCCCCGACCTTATCGTTGCCCCCGGCTGGTCCGACAAGTCCAATGTCGCGGCGGTTATGACTGCAAAGGCGGATGCAATCAACACCGTGTTCACGGGTGCAAAAGCCCTGATCGACGCGGACACCAACACCGTTCGCCACTACGCGGACGTTCCCGCATGGAAGAAAGCACAGAACATGAACAGCAAGGCGGAAATTCTCTGCTGGCCTATGTTCGGGCTGGGCGACCGTGCGTTTCATGCGTCCGTCCACGCCGCGGGCCTGATGGGAAAGACCGATTCGGACAACGGCGGTTGCCCGGCGGAAAGCCCGTCGAACAAGTCCTTGCAGATCGACCGCGCTATGCTTGCAGACGGAACGACTGTGCTTCTCGATCTCGCGCAGGCAAACTACCTGAACAGTAACGGTATCGTTACGGCGCTGAACTTCATTGGAAGCTATGTGCTGTGGGGCGACGAAACCGCCTGTTTCCCCGCCGATACGGACGTGAAGAACTACTTCATTTCCGTTTCCCGTATGTTCGGTTGGGTTGCCCGTTCTGTCATTCTTACTTATTGGAGTAAGATCGACAAGAAAATGACGCGCCGCCTTATCGACAGCATTGTTGATTCCGTAAACATTTGGCTGAACGGCCTTGTTTCGGAAGAAAAGCTGTTGGGCGCACGCGTGGAGTTTCTGGACGAAGAGAACAGCACGACCGCGCTTATGGCGGGCAAGGCTGTTTTCCATATCTACATGACCCCCGCAAGCCCTATGAGGGAATGCGAATTCGTCCTTGAATACGACGCGGACTATGTGACCGCGGCGCTGTCGGCGTAAGGAGGTAAAGAGCAATGAAAATCGAAAACGGCGTAACCAACTTTGCCGTATATGAGGACGCGACCGAATATTACGGCATGGCAGAAGTCACACTCCCCGAAATCACGCAGATTTCGGAAGAGGTCAAGGGCGCGGGCATCGCAGGTACGTTCGACGGAACGTTTGTCGGACACCTTGAAGCTATGTCCCTGACCCTGAATTTCCGTTCCGTCACTACGGACGCTATCAAGCTGGCAGAGCCGCGCAAGCACCAGCTTGATTTGCGGGCGGCACAGCAGTCTTGGGATAACAGCACGGGCCGCTATGTCCAGCAGGCCGTGAAGCACGTCCTTGTCGTCAATCCGAAAAAGTTTGCCCCCGGCAAGCTGGCCCCGGCATCTTCCGCGGAAGCGTCCGGCGAATATCCCGTGACCTACTACGCAACGTACATCGACGGTAAAAAGGTTCTGGAAATCGACATTCTGAACTTTATCTACTACGTCAACGGCGTTGACTACCTCGAAGACGTGCGAAAGGCACTTGGCAAGTAAAACCCGGCGGGGCTTCCCGCTGGGTCTTATTATGCCCTTTTCTGTATCTGAAAATATAAATTTCTAAATCGGAGGAATTGACAATGAGTGAGAACATCAAGAACGCCGCCACAGAGAGCGCACAGAACGCCGCAGGCGCGGCGGAAGCTGTCACCCATGATATGACCGCGGAAGCCGTAAACGAACCCGTACAGGCAGACGCAGGCGTTTATACGCACACGTTCAAGAAGCCTTTCGAGTACGCGGGTGAAACCTATACGACCCTGACGTTCGATTTCGAGAAAATGACGGGCCGCGATATGGTTTCTATCGAAACCGAAATGCAGATGAACAACGAATACTGCCTTGCGCCGGAAGTGTCCCGGAGTTTTCAAGCGAAAATGGCGGCAAAGGCCGCGGGCATCGGTAGCGACGTTCTCGACGCTATGCCTATCAAGGACTTTAACCGCATCACCAACGCGGCAAGGAGTTTTTTAATCGACACGGGCTATTAAAAAGCCCGGCGAAGTGGTGGCGGCGGGAGTGCTTCAAGCTGGCGCAAGCAACGTATACGCCCGTCCCGTTCTGGCTTGATATGAACATGACGGAAATTACGGCGTGGATTGAGGACATAAACGCCGCCACAAGAGAAAATCGGAGCAAATAAAAGCGGGACCGTTTAAGCGGCCCCGCACGTTGGGTTGATTTTATACAGTGGCATCAAGCATCGAATAGAATTCTTCTTCCGAAATAATTTGAACAGGCTTGCCCTTTTTCTGCAATTCTGCGGCTTTCTGTACCTTACGGGAAGCAATACCGCCGTTCATTTCGGACCATTCCTGACTTCCCAAAACAAGATAATTCATCGTGTTTACGGGACTGTCCGACGTTAGACCGCCACGCTTGCGAATCTCGAAAAGTGCTTCCGCCCGTTCCATTCGGGACAAGTCGCCCGTAATAACAAACATTTTGTTGCGGAGCGGGCTTTTTTGAAGTGCCTGCAATCTTGCGGCGACACCATCGGGCAACGCGGAAAGTTTCTTTGCACGCTTATATGCGGCAAAAGCACATCGCCCGGAGCCAATACTCCAAAAGAAGTCACCCAACGTCAAGAACACGTCCGATTCGGACAAAACGGTTTCGCTAAAAGCGTTTGCAAGTGCGGCGATTTCGATTTCAAGTTGTCCGTCGCTGGAATTGGCGTTGAACATGGACGAAAAGGTGTTGGCGGGCTTACATATTCCAGTCCCCGGAACCTCTTCTTTCCAGTAAGAAACATCGTTGAACATTACATAACCTCCATTCATTTTTGTGTTAATGTTCAGAGAAATTCTTATCTTTAACACACCATCAATTAAAGTATAAAAAATGCGAAAAGTCAAGGGAGGGAGGTAATGCGGCATGGCTGGACGAAAAGAATATGAACTGCTTTTCAAACTGCAAGCGGCTTTGGGCGGCAACTTCAACACGGTTTTTCAAAGCGCGTTGAACACCACGAAGCAGATGCAGAACAGCCTAACGAAGCTAAATTCCATCACCGGGAAAATCGACGCTTACAAAAAGCAGGAAGCCGCCCTCGAATCGAACCGTCAAAAGCTGGAACGCCTGACCGCAGAGCATGACAAACTCCAACGGGAAATGAGCGAAACCGCCGCCCCGTCGGAAGAACTGCGGCAGAAGATGGCGAAGAACGAAAAGCAGATCGCCGCGACAACTGCGAAAATCGAAGCGCAGGAACAGCGGTTACAGACGCTTGGTTCTGAACTGTCCGACGCAGGCGTGAACACGGCGAATTTGAGTGCGGAGAATGAACGGCTTGCAAAGGCCTATGACAAGGTAAAGAAAAGTCAAGAGGAAATCGCAAAGGTCAATACCGCGTTAGAGCAGAACAATACTTCTATCAGCAACACCAAAACACAGCTTGCCGGGGTGATAGGAACCGCGGCGGCGTTGGGTGCGGCAATTTACGCCGGACCTGTTAAAAAGTCGCGCGAACTTGAAGCGCAAATGTCCACCGTGAAAGCAATTTCAAACGCAACAACGGAGGACATGACACGCCTAACCGATTTGGCTAAACACATGGGCGCGACAACGCAGTTCACCGCAGTTGAAGCCGGAAAAGCCCTTGAATATATGGCTATGGCAGGTTGGAAGACCGACCAAATGTTGGGCGGCTTGCCCGGCATTATGAACCTTGCCGCCGCGTCCGGCGAAGACTTGGGGCAGGTTTCCGACATTGTAACGGACGCGCTGACAGCGTTCAACATGACGGCGGACCAGTCCGGGCGCTTTGCGGACGTACTCGCACAGGCATCTTCCAACGCGAACACCAACGTTTCCATGATGGGCGCGACGTTCCAGAAAGTAGCGCCCGTGGCGGGCACGTTGGGCTACTCTGTGGAAGATATGTCGCTTGGCATCGGCTTGATGGCGAATGCGTCTGTTAAAGCAGAAACCGCAGGCACAAGCCTAAAGACGGCCCTTGCGAACATGGCGAAGCCCACAAAGCAAATGCAAGCCTACATGGACAAGTACGGAATCAGCCTGACGAATGCGGACGGAAGCATGAAGACGTTCCGCGAGGTCATCGACAATCTACGGTCCAGTTTGGGCGGGCTTTCCAAAACTGAAAAGACCGCGGCGGCTACCGCCATTTTCGGCAAAGAGTCTTTCGCGGGTATGCTTGCTATCGTAAACGCAAGCGACGCTGATTTCAAAAAAGTGTCCGATGCGGTCAACAACGCCGCAGGCGCGGCGGAGCGTATGGCGGCAATCAAGCTGGATAATTTGGAGGGCGACGTAACACTATTAAAGTCTGCGACAGACGGATTGCAAACGGCTATCGGTGACGCACTACTCCCGACGTTTCGTGCTGGAACACAACAACTTACAAAGTTTGTTTCAAACTTGACGGAATTTATCAACGCAAACCCGGAACTTGTGCGGACCATCGTAAAGGTGACGGCGGGGCTGTTGGCATTCAAGGCCGCGGCTCTGACCGCAAAGCTGGGCTTTCTTGAACTAAAAGGCGGCGTGCTGACTATTCAAAAGGTCATGGCGCTTTTCAAGGGAAAGACAGCACTTGCGGGCGTGGAAGCCGTCGGGTTCGCAGGAAAGGTCAAGGGCGTTGCAAAGAGCGTGACCGGGTATTTCGGCGGCATTGGGTCCGCGGCGGGCGGTGTAGGCCGCGCGTTCGGGCAAATGTTCAGCGGAACAAAAATCGGCGGCGCGTTCTCCAAAATCGGCGGCGCGGCGGGCGGCGTATTCTCGAAGCTGTTTTCGGGAATGGGCGGCGTTGCGACGCGGGCATTCACAGGCGTTGCCGGGACCATCACCAACATATTGGGCAAGGCCGGGACCGCTGTTGCGGCGGGTCCGCTGGGTAAAATCGGTTCCGTTATCGGAAAGGGTTTCGGGAAAATAGGAACCCTGATTGCCCCGCTTCAAAAGCTGGGCGGCGCTATCTTGGGGCCGTTCAGCGGCATTCTTGGCAAAGTGCTTCCCGTGGTGGGCATTATTTCGCTGATCGTTGCCGCGGTCCAAATCCTACGGGACAATCTGGACAAGGTGCGCGAAGTCATCGAACGAGTATTTGGCAAAGCCGGTCTTGAAGTGTTCAACGGAATCGTTGACGCAATAACCAACATCGGCGATACGATACGCAACATCTTCACGGACGGAAATTTGGGCGGCGCACGTCAATTCCTGATAAACCTGTTCGGAGAGGAAGCAACGGGCGTTATCGACGGGGCCATTACGATTTTACAAACCGTCTGGAATATCCTTTCCGGGTTCATCGAGTTTGTGAACACCTATGTTCGCCCGATTGTGGAGCAAATCTTTTCTTTCATCGTCGGGACCGTGCTTCCGCAGATCGCGCAGGCGTTCGCGGAGTGGGCACCGACTATCGCTTCTATCCTGCAAGGACTTGCGGAAGTGGTTTCCACCATTGCAACGGCAATCATGGCAGTTATTCAATTCCTTATGCCGACGATACAAAGCATCATCGGCGTTGCACTTGAAACCATCAAGGGCGTTGTATCTGGTGCGCTGACCGCGATAAAGGGCCTTGTAGACGTTTTCGCAGGCATCTTCACGGGAGATTGGACCCGTGTTTGGGAAGGCGTGAAAAGCATATTCAGCGGCGTTTGGAATTCTCTAAAGAGCATTGCAAGCGGCGTACTGAACGGCATTATCGGGCTTGTAAACAATGTGATTTCCGGCCTAAATAACTTGAAAGTCCCCGATTGGGTCCCCGGCATCGGCGGAAAGAGCATCAACATTCCGTTGATACCGCGGTTTGCAACAGGTACAGACAGCACGCCGGACACGTTCATAGCTGGTGAGCAGGGCGCGGAACTTATCACCAACGCAAAGAACCGAAGCGTATTCACCGCGGCGCAGACGGGAAGCATCTTCCGCAATCTTGCGGACACGGTAAACGCTATTCGCACCGCAGGGGCCGCGCCGTATCAACTGGCCTATGCGGGAGCGCCCAGCGTTGCCGCGCCGACCCTGAACGCAGGCGGCGGCAGAACGTCCGTCGTCATTCACAGCGCACCCGTGTTCCACGTCGGCAACGACGCGCAGGCACAGGACATTGAAGAAATGCTACGCCGCCACGACGAAGAGTTGTTGGACGAAATCGACGAGCGGGAGCGGCAAAGACAGGACGACGAAAGGCGGCGGAACTATGACTAAATACACCACCATAGCCGGGGATATGTGGGACGGCATCGCCTATAAGACATTGGGCGACGAAGCCTACACGGACCGGCTTATGAAGCTGAACCCGCAGTACCGCCGCACTTTCGTTTTCCCCGCTGGAATCACGCTGACAGTCCCGGAGCCGGAAACACGGGTTTCCTCTGACCTGCCGCCGTGGAAGCGAGGGACTGCCGAATGAATGCACGAAGAACCGTTGTCCGCCTGACCTTTGCAGGGGTGGACATTTCAGCAGACATAAACAAGCATCTTCTTTCGCTGACCTACACGGACAACGAAGAAGATAAAACGGACGACCTGCAACTATCGCTTGATGACCGCGAGGGCGTGTGGCTGGGAAATTGGCTGAACACACCCGGCGCGTCAAAGGGCGTGGAAATCTCCGCCGTCATCGTTCAAAAGAATTGGGAATCCAACGGGAAAGACCGTGTGCTTGACTGTGGCGTTTTTGAAATCGACACCGTGGACGGGAGCGGCCCACCCGCAAAAGCGACCATCAAGGCCGGGTCCATTCCCTACAAGTCCACCGTGCGGACGCAGAAGAAAACGAAAGCATGGGAGAACTACACGCTTTCCGGCATAGCAAAGGAAATCGCGGGCAAAAACGGGCTTACCTGTATGTTTGAATCCGCGTTCGACCCTCTGTATACCCGGAAAGAGCAGATACAGGAATCGGACATCACCTTTCTTCAACGGCTTTGCAAGGCCGCGGGAATCAGCCTGAAAGTCACCGCAAAAATCATCGTTCTTTTCGACGCGGCGGCTTATGAGCAGAAAGACGCGGTGCGTGTCATCAAGCGCGGGACGGCGGACGTTAGTTCGTGGTCCTTTTCAACCAGCCTGCACGACGCGTCATACAGCAAGTGCCACGTTTCCTATACCGACCCAACGACGGGAAAGACCATCGAATACACCTACACCCCGCGAAACGCGGATAAGGACGGTCAAGTTCTGGAAGTGAACGAAAAGGTTTCCAACAGAGAGGAAGCCCGGCAACTGGCAATGAAGCGCCTGCGGCAGAAGAACAAGGGCGAATTCAAGGCATCGTTCAAGCTGACCGGGGACGCGCGGCTTGTGGCTGGTATCACGGTTCAGGTATCGGGCTACGGCGCGTTCGACGGGAAATACATCATCGAAACGGCGACGCATTCCGTGTCAAAGAGCGGCTATAAAACCGATTTGACGCTACGCCGGGTATTGGAGGGGTATTGATGGCCGATCTATCAGTTTTGAAAAATATCGTGAGGACGGGCCGGGTTTCATCGGTCAACGCCGGGAACCGCACCGCCCGCGTCACGTTCGAGGACAAGGGGCAATCGCCGCTTGTGTCGGGAGAACTAAAGGTCATCAAGAACCCGCCGTTCATTCCGGCAAAGGGAGCGGCACAGAGGACGGAAAGCGAAAGCGGCGGAAGCGGTGAAGCCGCCTTTGCCGCCCATTCGCACGCCGTCAAAATAGCCCCGTGGTTGCCGTCACCGGGCGACTATGTTTTATGCCTGTATATCCCGACGGACGACGGCGACGGGTTCGTGATTGGAGGGATATAAACAATGGCGCTTATCGGGAATTGGGGTGACTTCACGTTCTACGTTTCCGCAGACCAAATCAAGACGTTCGACAGTCTGAAATGGGACAGCGCGGCGAAGTATTCCACCCACGACCGACACTTACGGGAACCCCTGTTGGAATTCACCGGGACAGACGTTGAAACGATAACGTTTACCATGTTCTTTTCCGTGTTCTTGGGGGTAAACCCTATCAAAGAAATTGCAAACCTGCTTCAAGCTATGCGGCGGGGCGAAGTGAACCGACTTGTCATCGGGCCGAAAGCCTACGGCACGAACAAATGGGTCATTACGAAGCTGTCAAATTCCTTGAAGCGGTTCGACCGATGGGGCAACCTGCTTGTCGCGTCGGTGAATGTTACGATGCAGTCTTACGCAGTCAGATAAGGAGGGCGGAAAATGGCATATATCGTGAAAGCCTTTACGCCCGGCAAACTCAACCTTGCGCCGGAAACGCTGGAAGAGGAAGTTTTGCAGAACGTCGCTATCATCGTGTCAACGCCGAAATTCTCTGTCCCACTCGATAGGGGGCTTGGGTTGGCGCAACGGTTCATCGACAAGCCGATGCAGGTTGCACAATCTATCTTGATTTCGGAGGTTCTGGACGCGGTAGAAGAGTATGAACCACGGGCAGAGGTAACAAACGTCACGTTTGAAACGGGCGAAACGCCGGGCCTGATGGTCCCCGTATTGGAGGTGAATATCGTTGACAACGAAGAGTAGAACATACCCCGACATTTCATACGTCGAAACCGACACGGAAACCATCGTGAATGCGCTGATACAGGGGTACGAAAAAATCGCCGGGCGCACGCTGTACCCGGCGGACCCGGCGCGGCTGTTCATTCTGTGGGTTGCCGATATTATCGTTCAAGAGCGGGTGAACATCGACTTTTCCGCGAAACAGAATATCCCGCGGTATGCAGAGGGCGAATATCTGGATTCCCTCGCGGAACTGTTCAAGGGAGCGGCGCGGTTGGAGCCTGAAAAGGCCCGAACGACCCTGCAATATACACTTTCTATCCCGCTGGAAGTGGCAACGACCATTCCGGCAGGCACGCGGGCCACGCCTGATGGCGAAATCGTGTTCGCTACGCTGGAGGACCTGACAATTCCGGCGGGACAGCGGACCGGGAACGTGGAAGCGGAGTGCCAAACGGAGGGCGAAAGCGGAAACGGATTTGTCCCCGGACAAATCAACCAGCCGATAGACGTTTTCCCCTACTACGAAAGCGTCGAGAACATCACGGAGAGCGCAGGCGGCGCAGACAGGGAAAGCGACGCGGCGTTCTATGAGCGTATGCGGGAGAGCGTAGAAACCTATTCCACGGCGGGACCGCTGGGCGGGTATGAGTATTTCGCAAAATCCGCGTCGGCGCTGATCGCAGACGTGAAAGCAACGTCCCCGGAGCCGGGAGAAGTTGACGTGCGCGTTCTGCTGACGGGCGGCGAACTGCCGGGGGAAGAAATCTTGAAAGAGGTTTTGGACATTCTGAACGCCGACACGGTGCGCCCGCTGACGGACCATGTGACCGTCGCCGCGCCGCAGGCCGTCCCGTACAACATCGACGTGACCTACTACACGCAGGAGGGCGGCGCATTGAGCGCCGACACCATAGCGGCGGACGTTGCCGCGGCGGTGAAGTCTTTCCAGAAGTGGCAGGCCGAAAAGATGGGCCGGGACGTGAACCCCTCCCGGCTTACCGCCTTGTTGATGCAAACGGGCGTGAAGCGTGTTGAAGTCCGTTCCCCTGTCTTTGCGGCTGTGGCAGACAACGCCGTTGCACAAATCGGCACGGTTTCCGTCGTGAACGGAGGTGCGGAACGTGAATAACGAAGACTTCTATTCGGCAGACTTCACGAATTCGCTTCCGCCTGCGCTGAAAAACGACCCTGACATGATGGCGCTTGCACAGAGCATTTCAGCGCAGTTGCAGACGACCGCGGCGGAAATCCGAAAGAACATCATTTACGCCCGTATCGACGAACTGGACGAAGCGACGTTGGACGTGCTGGCTTATGACCTGCACGTTGACTGGTACGACTATTCCTATCCTATCGAGGTAAAGCGCCGGACCATTCGGGACAGCATACAGGTCCACCGCAGATTGGGAACGAAGTATGCTGTTGAAAAGGCGTTGGGGGCTGTGTACCCCGGAACGAAAGTGGAAGAGTGGTTCGAGTACGGCGGCGACCCGTATAAATTCCGCGTCGTCATCGGCGCAACGGAAGCGGGCATCACCGCAGACCGTCAAGCGGCGGTCCTCGACCGTGTGCGTTTTTATAAAAACCTGCGGTCCCACCTTGAAGCAATCAGTTACCAAATCGAAAAGCGAACAGCGGTCAAGGTTGCCGCCGTCCACGCTATCGGGCAACGCGTCGAAGTCTACCCATACTTGGCGCGAAATATGGAATCGCACGGCGGGTTCTACTGCGGCGGCTATATGCAGTACGGGCGGAAACTTGCAGTATTCCCAAATAAATAACGAACGGAGGGTGAAGAAATGGAAGATAAAACGTATGGGACCCTTGTGACCGACTGCGGAATACAACTGATTGCGGCGGCGGTCATGGAGGGAAAGAAAATCAATATTACGGACCTTGCTGTGGGTGACGGCGGCGGAAGCTACTACAAGCCGAATTCTACCATGACCGCATTAAAGGGCGAAAAGTGGCGCGGAAAAGTAAACCGCGTAGAGATCAACGAGAAATCCCCAAACATGATTGATGTAGTAGCGGTGATTCCGTCCGATGTTGGCGGGTGGACAATCCGCGAAATGGGCGTTCTGGACGAAACAGAAACCCTTATCGCGGTTTGCAATACCCCTGACACGGAAAAAGTCATCATTTCCAGCGGAGCGGCGGGCGAAATCGAATTGACGATGCACATTGAGATTTCCAACGCGGACGCTATCTCTTTTATCATCGACCCGAACGTAGTAACGGCAACGAAAAAAGACATTGCAGACCACGACGCATCGAAGACGGCGCACGCCGCAGAGTTTGAGAAAAAAGCGGACGTTACCGACCTAAACGCACACGCAAATAATACGGATATTCATGTAAACCCGTCTACGATGGGAAATTACGACACGGCAATTTCGGGGCTGATCGAACACAAGGAAGATACGAAAATTCATGTGACGGCGGAAGAAAAAGCATCGTGGACGGAGGGTGCAGAGCAGGCGGCGGCGGACGCGAACAGAGTAACCGAAGCGCTTAACGCCATTGCAGGAATTGAAAGCCGCGTTTCTCGCGTGGAAGACGGCCTGTTCAACAACATCACCGGGAACCCGTTTCTTGCGTCCTTTGATTCCCTCGACGGCATCACGCTTGTTAAGGGTATCTGGAACGAAGAAAGAAAGCGCATCGAATGTTGACGGAATATGCCTGCCCGCGGCGGGAACTGTCCTGCATCGTCGGAAACCTGTTTGTCGAACTGGAACCGCCCTGCGACCATTGCGCCGCCGGGGACGGCCTGACGATATGCGGGACGACCTACGCCGGGACACGGGCAACGCTGACCGTCACTGAATACGGATTTACCTTTGACGGACCGCCGGAGGAAGTCGAACAAATCCGGGAAAGGCGGTGTCTAAAATAGACCAGCGACAAACCGAACAAAAGCCCGCACAAGAATTTGCAATCATCACGAAAGCGAAAGATTTAGTCAAGCACACGTTTATGATGACAAGCGAACGGAGATTTCCGAAGAAATACCGTTTTACCATCGTAAACCGCTTGCATGATTTGACGCTTGACATTTTTCAACACATACAGGAAGCGAACGAACTTGACCTTGCGGACCCGCAGGAATACCGCGAACGGCGCTATGAACAGAAAAAGGCGCTGACAGAGTGCAAGACGGTTCTTTTCCTGATCGAACTTTCCTTTGAAAAGGAACTTATCTCTTCCGAACAATGCGCGGAATGGACCCGGCACGTTATGAACGTGAAGAACATGACGGCAAAGTGGAGGAAGCAAGATAGAGAGCGGTTCGCCGCACTCCAACAGAATAGAGGAATCATGCCGCGGCGGTAACGCCCGGCGTTTTTCTTGGGGTGCGGCTTGTAGCGTCCAACTCTTACAACGTCCGCAACGTCAATTCCTCTGGCGCGATGAACTGGAACAACGCTTACAACGGCAACAACGGCGTTCGCCCGCTTTGGTGGAAACCGCGATTGAGTAGGCCGAAAGGCTGAAAACAGAGGACCACTATCAAAGGAAGCCGCATCCCTCCGCCGCGGTGACAGCGCGACGGTAAATACAAGATTGGTGAAGCAGGGTCCACGGAAACCAGCTTCCGCCCGCCGCGGACGCGCGGTGCGGTCCGATGATGACGCGTTGCGTGCGGCGGGAGCCGCAGACGCGCAAGGCCGATTCTATACACGGCAAGGAGTTTTTATATGCAAGACGCAGAATTCGAGCAGGTATATGATTTCGGGAACCTATACGCGGGGTTCCTGAAAGCACGCAGGGGCAAGCGACACAAACCCAGCGTTGCAAAATTTGAAGCAAATCTTCTTGAAGCCCTATGCCTACTTTCGGAAATGCTGAAAACCAAAACATACCGACCGTCAGATTATTTCGTTTTCAAGGTCTATGAACCGAAAGAACGAGTCGTTATGACGAACGCATTCAAAGACAAGGTGGTTCAGCATTCCCTATGCGACAACATACTTGAACCCGCGTTTTCAAAAGCCTTTATCCGGGACAACTACGCATCACAGAGCGGGCGCGGAACACATGACGGGTTATACCGCCTTGAAGAATTCATGCGGTCCTACTACTTCACACGCAAGGCGAACGCCGAGCGGGAGCGGCGGGCCGCAGGATTGCCGCCGCCCGGCCCGGAGGAAGTGCGGCACTATTCGGACGGCTGGGTTTTGAAATGCGACATATCGAAGTATTTCTATTCAATCCAGCATGAACCGTTAAAGCAGATGACGCGGAAGTACATCAAAGACCCGGATATTCTGTGGTTAGTTGACCTTATCGTTGACAGCACGGAAAATCCGGGAATTCCTATCGGCAACCAGACTTCACAATGGTTCGCCGTCATGTATCTTTCGGGCATGGACCATTTCATAAAAGAAAAGCTGGGTATTCGCTATTATGGGCGGTACATGGACGATTTCTATTTGATACATGAGGACAAGGCATATTTGCAATACTGCCGGGGCGAGATCGAACAATACGTTGCCCGGCTGGGCCTGCGGATGAACAAGAAAACAAATATTTTCCCGTTGCGGAACGGTATTGATTTCTTGGGCTTCCACACCTACTTGACCGAATCGGGCAAAATCATTCGCAAAGTCCGGCGGTCAAGCAAAAGTAACGCACAACGCAAATTGAAGAAACAGCGCGGTCTACTGGACCGGGAGAAAATCAGCCTTTCGGACGTTGAACAGTCATACGGAAGTTGGCGGAGCCACGCCGAAAAGGGAAACTGTTATCACCTGATACAGAAAACCGACAGTCTGTTTCAAAATCTATTCAAGGAGAGTGAAAAACAATGGCGAAAACTTTGAGTTCGCTTTCCGTCGGCGCACTTATCAAGGACACAGGCACACTTTACAACGGAAAGCCTATCGTCTGGAAAATCGCCGATAAGGGACACACGGGCTATCCGTCCGGCGCTGTGACCCTGATTACGGAGCGCATTATTTCCCTGAAATGCTTTGACGCTATCGAATCCGGCAACAGCGACGGCAACCGCCGCAGTTACGGCAATAACCGTTGGACCCTTTCCAACGTGCGGCAATGGCTGAACAGTCAGGCCGCCGCCGGGAAGTGGTACAGCGCCCAGCACAGCGCAGACGCGGCCCCGACGAATGCGAATGTATGGAGCAACTACAACGAATACGACGCGGAAGCGGGCTTCCTTGCGGGCTTCTCCGCGAACTTTGTTGCGGCCCTGCTTTCGACGACCCACACCGTCGGCAAAGCGTCCGTAGACGGCGGCGGTACGGAGAGTTGCACCGACAAAATCTTCCTTGCGACCTGTACGGAAGTCGGCTTGTCCGGCGACGTGACCGCAGGAAGCAAGCTGGCCTTGTTCAGCGACAACAATTCCCGTCTTGCCTACCCTACGGCGGAAGCCGTGAGCAAGAGCGAATACACGGACGGAAATTTCAACGTAAATTCGCCGTGGTATTGGTGGCTTGCCGACGCTTACGCGTCCAACTCTTTCAACGTCCGCTACGTCTATTCCTCTGGCGCGATGAACTGGAACAACGCTTACAACGGCAACTACGGCGTTCGCCCGCTTTGTAATTTGTCCTCTGGAATCTTGGTATCTGATAGCCCGGATTCCGACGGAGCATACACGATCATTTGGAACCGCGCCCCCTCGAAGCCCTCTTCCATCACGGTTCCGTCCAGCGTGCGCGGCGGCGAAAGCCTGTCTATCAGTTGGGGGGCTTCCACGGACGAAGACGGCAATCTTTCCGGCTATATCCTCGAACGGCAGGTCAACGGCGGCGCGTGGGCGCAGGTATACAAGGGCATCAACCGCAGTTACACCGACGCAATCACGTTCGGCTGGACCTCTGTTGCGTACCGCGTCAAGGCGTATGACAGCGCGGGCGCGGAATCGGCGTATCAGACCAGCGCGACGCGGACGGTGGTAAATAACCATGCGCCCGTTATCAGCGGCACAGATTCCAACTTGGGAACGAAGACAGCCGCGTTCGCGCAGAGTTACAGCGTAACGGACGAAGACAGCGGGCAGACCTTGACCGTGACGGAGTACATCGACGGCACGCAGAAGCGTTCCTACACCGCGACAAGCGGACAGACCTATTCGTTCAACATCACCGCCGCAGAGTGGGTGAAGCTGTTGAACGGGTCCCACACGCTGAAAATCGTTGCGGCGGACAATTACGGCGGAAGCGCGACCCGGACGTATACGTTCACGAAGAATGAAACGGAAATCGAACTCATGCTTGCGACCCCGCTTGCCGCTGACGACATGGTGACAAAGGGCATCATGTCTGTTGTGCGCCAAATTCCCGCAGGTGCAAAATTCACCGTGGAAGTCTGCAACAACGGTTTCGACACTCCGCCGACGTGGGAGGACGTGACGCAAAACATCGTAAGCGGAAGCAAGTTTTTCCTTTCCAACACTACCAAAACGGCGAACGCTTGGGGCTACAATTTCCGCATCAAGGTAAAGCGCGGAACCGCAACGGGCGATTGCTTCATTACGTCTGCGGGAGGTAACTTTGAATGAGCATTCAGCACAGAGAAGACAGCATTCGTGATATGAAGTTGGAGCGGCTGGGCGTGACCCCGCCGCAGGACTGGAACGACGTTGAGCAGGTCCGCACGGCGAAGAAAGCCGAAATCGGCCTTGCGTGTTCCGCGGCTATCTACGCCGGAATCGACGTGGGCGGCGCACATTACAGCCTGACCGAACACGACCAAACCGAACTCATGGCGCAGTTCCAGACGGTCAAGGAGGGTGCAAAGGAAGTGCCGTACCACGCCGACGGCGAACTTTGCCGTATGTATACCGCGGAGGAATTCACCGCGCTTACACAGGCCGCGACCGCCCACGTCTTCTATCACCGTACTTACTGCAACCACCTGAACGCGTGGATTAAGCGGGCCGGGCTTGATGAAATCCCGGCTATCGTGTACGGCGCGGACCTGCCCGCCGACCTTGCGGCAAGCATGGCGGCGCTGATCGAGAAAGCAGGTGGTGACGCGTGAAACGTATCTTGACGATTTGGGCCACGCTGGGTGCGGCTTACGTCGTCTTTGAAACGCTTTTCCGCGGGTACTCCCACCCGTCTATGTTCGTCGTAGGCGGGTTGTGCGGGGTTCTGGTTGGTGCTATCAATCAGGCCCCGCGCTTTTATCGCGCCCCGGTCATCGTGCAATCGGTCATCGGGGCCGTTATCGTGCTTGCGGTAGAGTTTGTTTCCGGGTGTGTCCTGAACCTGTGGTTAGGGCTGGGCGTTTGGGATTACAGCAATCAGCCGGGAAACGTGCTGGGCCAAATCTGCCCGGCGTTCGGCCTGCTGTGGTTCTTCATTATGCCGCTTGCTATTTGGGCGGAGGACACAACGCGATATTTGATTTGGGCGTATAACTGCGCGGTTTATCACTCGCAGGAAGCGCCGCCCACAATCGCCCCGTATTCGCTGAAAAGCGTTTACAGGGACTTCATTTGCGGGAGGTAACAGAATGACAATCAGAGAGATAGCAAGCGGCGGAGGAATTGCCTTTGTGGTTCTGACGCTGGTTCAAATCGCCCCCGTGAAGTTGAACCCGTGGACGTGGCTTGCGCGTGCCATTGGGCGGGCAATCAACGGCGACGTTCTGCGGAAGCTGGACGAAACCCGTAAAATCCTTGACGACCATATCAAAACGGACGACGCGCGGAACGCTGATTTTCACCGTTCAAAAATCCTGCGATTCAACAACGAACTGTTGCGGGACATTCCGCACACGCAGGAAGACTTCATCGAGATTTTGCACGAAATCGACCTTTACGAAAAATACTGCGACACACACCCGGAATATGAAAACAACCGCGCCACACACGCGGTTGCAAACATCAAGCGGGTGTATGACGAACGGTTGGTAAAGCACGATTTTCTATGAGAAAGGTGGCGCGGCATGATTTATCTTTTCAGCGTTGCCGCCGGGCTGGTTGGCGGGTTCGCCGCCGTCCTGCTGTTGAGCGGACGACGGCCCCGCCGACGAAAAGAGGGAAAGCAGAACCGCCGGAAGACAGAGTGTTCAAAGCTGGTTCTTTGGGCGGTCCTCTGTACCTATTTCGCCGGGTTCGGCGTGGGAGTGTGGGCCGTCGTCCTCGACGCTTCACAGCTTGGCGTTTTCCTTGCCTACGTTGGAACACCAACGGCAACGGTCATCGGCTTTTATTCGTGGAAAGCAAAGGCGGAAAACGTTGTGAAAATCAAAAAGGCGAACCCGAAGGAAACGGAGGGAATGCCCGTTGACCTGAACAACGTTCAGCCGTAACGGAGGAATACACATGACACAGGAACAAAAGAAATTCATCGAGCGGGTGGGCGCACTTGCCGCGGCGGATATGCAGAAAAGCGGGGTCCTCGCGTCCCTGACGATAGCACAAGCAATCCTTGAAAGCGGCTGGGGCAAATCCGGCTTGACGGTCAAGGGAAACGCCCTGTTCGGCATCAAGGCCGGGACAAGCTGGACCGGGGCCGTTTACAGCGGCAAAACGCAAGAGTGCTACGACGGCGTGACCTTTACGACCGTGACGGGCCTTTTCCGGGCCTATGGCAGTTGGGCGGAAAGCGTCACCGATCATTCCGACTTGCTTTCGTGCAATACCCGCTATAAAGCGGTCATCGGGGAGCGGGACTATAAAACCGCGTGCCGGGCAATCGCCGCGGCGGGCTATGCGACCGACCCGAAATATGCGGACAAGCTGGTTCAAATCATCGAAACATACGCCCTGACAGCCTACGATGAAACAGGAAGCGCCGCAAAGCCCGGCGGTTCAAATACCACGGCGGGGACCACAAGCCCCGCAGACGCGAAAGGAGCAGGCAAAATGAAAGCGTCTGAATTTATCAACAAATTGCAAAACATTGTGGACAACTATAAAACGCTGTACGTCATGGGCTGTTTCGGTGCGCCCCTGACAGGCGCGAACGTGTCCCGCTATTGCACAAATCACAGGTACAACAAGCAGGCCGCGCGAACGGCGATGATTCGGGCGGCGGCGGATAAGAACCCGCCCGTCTACGGGTTCGACTGCGTATGCCTTATCAAAGGCGTTCTTTGGGGTTGGAGCGGAAACGCCGCGAAGCCATACGGCGGCGCGGCCTATGCTTCAAACGGCATTCCCGATCTTGGGGCCGACACCATGATTACGAAGTGTTCCGGCGTGTCCGCTGATTTCAGCGGCATTGTTCCGGGTGAAGCTGTCTGGTTGCCCGGTCATATCGGCGTATACATCGGCGGCGGAAAGGTCATCGAATGTTCGCCCGCTTTCAAGAACTGCGTGCAGGTGACGGCGTGCCTGAACATTGGCGCTATTTCCGGCATGAACGGGCGCAAGTGGACGAAGCACGGGAAGTTGCCGTATATCACCTACGACACCGCAGGCGGCGCACAGGACGGCGCAGGAAGCACGACAAAGCCCAGCGGCACAACTACCACCCCGGCGACGATTGCGTTCGCTGTGGGCGACGTGGTGCGCTTTACGGGCAACACCCATTACACCAACGCGGCGGCGGCAAGCGGCGCGGCCTGCAAGCCGGGAACGGCAAAGGTAACGGCGCTTGCAAAGGGCGCAAAGCACCCCTACCACCTTATCAAACAGCCCGGCGGCGGTTCTACCGTTTACGGCTGGGTCAATGCGGCGGACGTGCAGGCCGTCGGGAGCGGTACGACCGCGCCGAAAATGCGCGTCGGTGCAAAGGTGAAGTATTCCGGCCCGCTGTACCGTGACAGCAACGGCGGCGGACAGGGCAAGACCGTAAACGGAACGTATACGGTGAAGTATTACTATCCGGCCCGCAAGTGCGGCGTACACATCGACGGTTTGGGCTGGGTCCCTGAATCCGGCTGTACCGTCATTGGTTGACAGATCGAAAGGAGAAACAGAAATGAACGTTCTTACATTCCTTGCGAAGAATTGGGACAGCGTGCTTGTCATCGTCGCTTTCCTCGCGCTGGTTGTCGTGCTTATCAAGCGCGGCGAAACAAAGATTTTGAAGCAAATCCTTTTCAACCTTGTAACGCAGGCCGAAAAGCAGTTCGGAAGCGGTACGGGTTCCCTGAAATATGCCGCCGTCGCGGACTGGATTTATCAGCGAATCCCGGCGGTGCTGAAACTGCTTTTCACGTCCAGCGATATTGAAAAAATGATCGAAGCCGCTTTGGAGGAAGCGAAGAAAGCATGGGGCGCGAATGAGAATTTGAAAGGCTACATCGAAACCCCATCCGTGGAAAGCCTGCTTGTCGGCATCGAAGAGCAGGCCGTCCAGACCGAACCCGCAGAAAACTAAACACGTCCGATTCGGACAAAAACGAAAGCCCGTCGGGGGTCATTCCCCGGCGGGCTTTTTTGTTTACAAGATTATCAAACGAACAGCGTTACTAATTCGCCGGGTTCCGGCGGCTCTTCTATGCCTTTAATCTTCCAGTTGCCGAAATGGTTCATATCGTCAAAATTATTGACATTGCATTTGCAAAAGGAATTCGGCCCGCCCGTTTTGTCTTTCGACTGCAACCAAACTTCTTTGATTTCAGGGTGATTGTTCAGATAGGTTTTTACCATCATACGCGTTCAATCCTCCGTTACAGCCTTAAAAAATACCTTGTTCCCGCGGCGGTATACCTTGCCGGGGGTAACATAGTCAATGAAGATGGGCTTTCCTGTGCGTTCGTCGTGTTCGGGCTTGATTTCGTGGCGGTAGAAATGATATTTCCAACAGTTTTCACCGCAGGACTTGTCACCCGCTTTAAGTTCCTGCCACATGAGGTATAAATCAGAAACGGAAAGAACCTCGACTTCCTCCAAATCGTCGTCCCCGACCTGATACGGGCAGACGGTGAAGTATTTATCCGTCGCAACTGTCTTCACAACGAAGCGCCCGTTTTCGCGGGTGTGAAGTTTGATCGTGTGTTCCATACTCACTTGTCCTTTCTCTGCCTAAAGTGGATTATAGCAGAAACAATGATTTTTACAACAGCAACGGCAATCAAAAAAATTCCGATTTTCAAAAGCATGATTGACAGTTCAGAAGAAAAAGTGTATTCTATGGGTGGGCGGTGAACCCGCCCATAGAATACGGGGTTTCGGCTTACGTCAGCTTATCAATTATCAGTAACGCAAGCCCTACCAGAAAGTCCACGATTGCGGTTATCACGATGGTCCGAACATCGACCCGCGATTTCGTGGGCTTTTTCTTTTTCTTCTTCACCTTGTCACCCCCTTTCTTTATGCTCTTATTATATACTAACGTTAGTATAAAGTCAATAGGGAAAATACGAAAAAGCAGAAAAATTTTGCGCCGTTGCGGTAGATACAGCGGCGCGAAAAACGGAGCGGCGGAAACCGCCGCACCGGTAAAGCGTCAGGCGACGAACACACCCAACGGAGAACCGCCGGGAGAGCGCCACCCGCGGCGGTGAATGTCGGACAGGCGGACACGTTCAGGAGCCTTTGCGCCGTCATACAGGACCATAGCGAAAACGCCGCCGTGAAAGAAACGGGTATCAGGCAGGCTAACAAAGCCGATGACGGTTCCGCCCTGCGGAGGATAGCAAGCGCCGCAGACACGTTCGACGCGCTGGCCCACCATAACAACAACGGTGTTCACGTCGGCGGGCTGGGCGATTTCAACGCCGCAGGACGTTTCGGCGGCGGTTTCCTCGACGCTGGGTTCCTCTTCCGGCTGAACCTCGTTTTCAGCACGGAAGACCGGGGCCATAGAATAACGTTCGGGAATGATATATTCGCCGTGTTCATCGAAGAACAGCTTTGCGCGGCGGGTCTTGCCGTTACGCTCGAACGTCACCGTCTTTTCGGTGCGCTTGATAATCTTGATGGTGAAAATGCAATCGTGATTGCAGGCGCTACGGTCAAAATATTCCTTGCCGATCTCGAACTTTTTCATATTGATTACCCCCATATATAAAAACCAGAAGTCGAAGTGTTGTTGTACGCCGTGTCGGTTCCCTTTTCGTGTCAGCCCGTAAGGTTGGCTGTTGTCGAACTCTACGCCCCGACAACCGGGCGGCTTTGGCTTCCCTTTCTGATTATGATTATATACTAACGTTAGTATAAATACAAGTTGGAATGATGCACAAATATACTAACGATAGATTGTACGTTTTTATACTTGCGTTAGTATAAACAGCGTGATAAAATGGACAAGTAAAGGAGTGGTGACAATGGCAAGCAAATATGGAAACCCACGCGGGAAAGCCGCGACAGACGCGAAGCGGAAATACAACAGCAAAAACTATGACAGGATTTACCCGTATGTAAAGAAAGGTAAGAAGTCCGTATATCAGAGAGCGGCAAAGGCAAGCGGGTTTGATAGCATAAACGATATGATCGAATCGCTGATGGACGAACGGGCGGCGGCGGTGTTGGGACTGTCGCCGGAGCAGTTCGCGGCAGAGGTTCAGGCCGCGGCAGACGCGGAACAGGAAAAGGCATAAAGAAAGCGGCGGGCGTTGCGCCCGTCGCTTTTGCTTTCCTGCCGTTCAGAACTGTTCGTATGTATAGCCGCCGTTTTCGTCCAGCGTGATAGCGCCGTAATCTTCAAGAATAGAACCGTCGGTATCTTGCTTCCCGTATGTACCGACATAGTACATAGAACCGGGGAAACAAATACCCGTGCCGTCATCACAAAGAATTGCAACCCAGTTGTAGCCGCTGTCCTTGACGACGGTTTCAACGAATTCTTTGTAGTTTTCTTCCGTAATGGCTTGAAGCTGTGCCTTCGTAATGCGGATATAGGCGTATTCACCGATTTTATCGCCGGAACCCGTTTTCACGTCCTTTACGGTCAAGTCATAGTCCATCAAGACGTTGTGCTTGCGATATTCAGGGTACAGCATATCACGCCCGGAATAGACGGTTTCAACCGCACCGTCAGAAAGTGTAACGTCGAGGGACGAACCGCCGTAATAGACGGTATACGCGCCCTTGCTTTCGGAAATGCTTGTAATCTTCCCATCAAGGCCGCAGGAAGTCAGAATGATAAAGACTTCATCGGCCTGTTCGGGAGTGATTTTCATATCCGCCCGAATGGTGTTCATGGCATCGGGGTAAAAATCATACTGCGCCGTCAGTTCCTCCGATTTAGGCGTGTCCAGATCGACAAGAGCGCCGCCACAGGCGGAGAGGGACGCGGCAAGCACCGCCGCAAGGACAAGAGATAGAACCTTTTTCATGTGGAATCCTCCGTTCTGCCGCCCAGCGTCCGGGCGGCTTGCGTTATTTTCAAAGGCCGGGACCATTGCTTTTTCTGGATTCTGACCTTTAACACAATTATCAACGCTTATTGTGTTAAAGTCAAGAAAAATGCAGACCTTTAACACAAAAGGAGGAATCGGCGGTTGAAGATATACGACTACAAGGGACGAAAGAACCTTTGCGGAAATCGCGTCAAAGAAGCACGCGCCCGGCTGAATATCACGCAAACAGACCTTGCGGCGCGTCTACAAGTTGCAGGAATTACAATGGAGCGGGACAGCGTAAGCAGAATTGAAATCGGGACCCGCTTTGTGACCGATTATGAACTTGCGGTGCTTGCGAAGATACTTGGCGTATCTATGGAATGGCTGACAGAAAGTGAGCAATAGTTTTTTATACTTGCGTTAGTATAAAAATATTGTTATAATCTTTTTGCGGGGAACCGCTGAAAAGAGGAACAAAACCCGCCCGGCTTGATAGCTTGGGCGGGTTTCGCATTTTGGGAGGTTATAGCATGGGGCATTGTTTCAGTCATTTACAGCTTACAGATCGACGGAAAATCGAATACGGTTTGAACCGCGGCGATACGCCGAAGCAGATCGCGGCGGAACTTCATGTTCATGTCAGCACGATTTATAGAGAAATCAAACGCGCCCGTTGGGAGCATCTGGACGGCGATACATGGATTATGGAAGACCGCTATAACCCGGATGGAGCAGAAAAAAGATACCGTGAAAATCTCGCGGCGAAAGGTGCGCCGTTGAAAATCGGAAACGACCATGAACTTGCTGACTATTTGGAACGCAAGGTCATAGAAGAAGACCGTTCGCCTGCCGCGGCCCTTGCTGACATAACGATAGAGGGCCGGACATTCAAAACCTCTATTTGTGTCAGCACTTTTTACGGTTACATTGAAAAGGGTGTGTTTCTGAACCTGACAAATAAAGACTTACCAGAAAAGCCAAAGCGGAAGCGTCCATATCACAAAGTTAAAACGACGAAACGCGCACCGCGCGGAGAGAGCATAGAAAAACGCCCGGAAGTGATTAACCAGAGAATCACTTTCGGGCATTGGGAAATGGATACTGTATATTCCGGCAAGGACGGCTCGTGCGCCCTGTTGGTGCTGACGGAACGCCTATCACGAAAAGAAATTATAGAGAAAATGCGCGACAGAACCGCAATCAGCACCGTTCGCGCCTTGAACCGTATTGAACGGAGGTTCGGGGCGCTGTTTCCGCGCGTGTTCCAGACAATCACCGTAGACAACGGCGGGGAGTTCTCCGACGTGAAGAGCCTTGAACGGTCTATCCTACGGAAAGGCAGACGAACCAAAATGTATTATTGCCACCCGTACACAAGTTGCGAACGCGGGTCAAATGAGTGTGCAAACAAAATGATTCGGCGGAAGTTCCCAAAAGGGACTGATTTCAATAAGGTCAGTCGAGCGGAAGTAAAGAAAGCCGAAGAATGGATGAACAACTATCCGCGTGAAATATTGGGCTGGAAAACTGCTGAAATCGTGTTTGCGGAATGCCTTGAAGAATTGGCGCGGGAAGCCTAATTATATTTTTTTATATTTTTTTCGCATTTACTATTGACATTTTCGAATTCTTTTTTGGTATGCTGAACCGCTGTTTGAAAACAGCTTATTTAAGATACCATTATTCCCCCTGTTTTGTCAACAGTTATTTTTCATTTTTCTGCATTTTATGCAAACCCTTGAGATACTGCCGTAAATCTGCTATACTGAATATATTATATAAAGATTTGTAAAGAAAAAAGGAGGTGTCGGCTTGCCTATCAAGATAGCCGACAGTCTGCCGGCACGCGCCGTATTGGAAAGCGAAAACATTTTCGTTATGACCGAACACCGTGCCGCGACACAGGACATTCGTCCTCTTCGTATCGGTTTACTCAACCTGATGCCGCTGAAAATCATTACCGAGACCCAGATCCTGCGCTGTTTATCCAACACGCCGATCCAGATCGAGGTCGATCTGATCCAGACCGAAACATACCATTCCAAAAATACGCCGGAGGATCATCTTCTCACCTTTTACAAGACATTCGACGATATCTGCGACCAGAAGTATGACGGTTTTATCATCACCGGTGCGCCGGTGGAGACCATGCCGTTCGAGGAAGTCGAATACTGGAAGGAACTGACCGAGATCATGGACTGGACTAAAACGCACGTTCATTCCACGCTGCACATCTGCTGGGGAGCGCAAGCCGGTCTGTATTATCACTACGGTATTCCGAAGTACATGCTGCCCGAGAAAATGTCCGGCATTTTCAAGCACCATGTTCTGCTGCCGAAGGAGCCGCTGCTGCGCGGCTTTGATGATATCTTCTGCGCACCGCACTCGCGTCACACCGAGGTGCGTGCTGCTGACATCCGCAAAGACGAGCGTCTGACCATTCTCGCGGAGTCGCATGAAGCCGGTGTGCACATCGTAGAGGCGATGAACGGCCGTCAGATCTTTGTACTCGGCCACGGCGAGTACGACGCCGACACGCTCAAAAAAGAGTATGAGCGTGATTTGGCCAAGGGCATGAACCCCGAGGTGCCGCGTCATTACTTCCGCAACGACGATCCCAACGAGGACGTGCTGGTGACCTGGAAGGCACATGCCAACCTGTTCTACACCAACTGGGTCAACTACTATGTGTACCAGACAACACCGTATTATCTGGACAAAATGTAACACAAAAGCCGCTCATCCATTGGATAGCGGCTTTTTCGCACAAAAAGGGAGTATCCAAAGATACTCCCTTTCGTTTTACAGGTTCTGTTCTCTTTTCTCATCCGCTGCGCCGACCAGATGACACAGCGTCATCAGGCTGTCCGACAGGTGCACGTTTTCGACCGGAACGCCCAGTCCCTCCAGATGAAGGTCCTCGCCGGTGAAATTCCACAGACCGCGGATACCGCGCTCTACCAGACCGCGTGCAATACGCGGCGCGTCTCCGCGCGGAATGGTGAGCACTGCCACATCCGGCTTGTTGCACTCAATGAACTCCGCAAGCGTATCCGCGCTGCGCACCTCATGGCCGCCAAAGCGCTGACCGATGAGCTGCGGATTTGCGTCAAACGCACACAGCAGCTCAAAGCCGCTGGCAGAAAAGTTAAAGTTATTGAGCAATGCACGGCCGAGGTTGCCGGCACCCAGCAGAATCGCCGTGCGGCCGGTCCGCAGACCCATGATCGCACCCAGCTCCTCCTGCAGTTTGTCGATATTATAGCCGTAGCCCTGCTGACCAAAGCCGCCGAAGCAGTTAAAGTCCTGACGAATCTGCGAAGCGGTCAGTCCCATGCGCTCTGCCAGTGCTTTGGAGGAGATACGCTGCTCCCCTTCAGCCTTCAGCTCACAAATATTCCGATAATAGCGAGGCAATCGCTGAATTACCGCTTTGGAAACCTCTTGCTTGCGTTCCACAGACCCTCTCCCTCTCTCAAATTCTATTTCTCGTGTAAATTACAGCTTAGCGATGGTATCCAGCACATAGTCGGTAAATTCCTGCGCGGTTGCACCGGTATCACGACCGGTAACAACAACCTTGCGCTCCTCTACCATGCAGATATCAAGTGCGCGGTCGAGCTTCTTTGCCAGTTCGATTTCACCGATGTGCTCAAGCAGCATAACGGCTGCACGCAGTACGGAGGACGGATCCGCATACTTTGCACGGCCTTCCTGTACCATACGCGGCGCAGAGCCGTGAATTGCCTCGAACATCGCGTAGCGCTTGCCGATATTGGCAGAGCCTGCCGTACCGACACCGCCCTGGATCTCAGCGGCCTCGTCGGTGATGATGTCGCCGTACAGGTTCGGCAGTACAACGACCTTAAAGTCGCGGCGGCGCTTGTCGTCGAGCAGCTTTGCGGTCATGATGTCGATGTACCAGTCGTCGAACTGTACCTCCGGGTACTCCTTGGCTACCTTCTGGCAGGTATCGAGGAACTTGCCGTCGGTGGTCTTGATGATATTCGCCTTGGTGACGCAGGAAACGCGGTTCTTGCCGGTCTTGCGCGCATAGTCGAAGGCCAGACGAGCGATACGCTCGCAGCCCTGCGAGGTAGCTACGGTAAAGTCGATGAACAGATCGTCATCAATCTGTACGCCCTGAGAGCCGACAGCGTAGCCGCCCTCGGTGTTCTCGCGGTAGAACGTCCAGTCGATACCCAGCTCCGGCACCTTTACCGGGCGCACGTTGGCAAACAGGTCGAGAGCCTTGCGCATTGCAACGTTTGCGGACTCTACGTTCGGCCACGGATCGCCCTTGCGCGGGGTCGTGGTGGGGCCCTTCAGGATAACGTGGCACTTCTTCAGCTCTTCCATAACGTCGGGCGGGATTGCGCAGCCGAGTTCAGCACGGCGCTCGATGGTCAGACCGTCGATCACGCGGAACTCCACCTTGCCGGCCTTTACCTTGTCTGCCAGCAGAACCTCCAGCGCGTGCTGAGCCATGCCGGTGATCATCGGGCCGATGCCGTCGCCGCCGCACACGCCGATGATCAGCTTGTCCAGCTTGGAGTAATCAATAAAATCGTCCTGCGCCTTCATATCCATGATACGCTTGCGCTGGCTCTCTACAACTGCCTCAAATTTATCCAGAACAGACTGGTCGATAGACATAGTTTTGTCCTCCTACACCATTGATATTATTTTAACAAAAGAAAATATGGCTGTCAAGTCCGACTGGAGAACCCGCCTGGCTCTCCGGTCGGCATAAGGTCTTGACTTACTTGTTCTGCTGACGTGCATACAGCAGCGTGCCGCCTGCAAGCAGTGCGTGACGCTGGCGCTCGGAAACCTCACAGTCGGCCTTGAAGGTCTTGCCGCCGCAAACAACGGTGACCTGCTTGCCGTTCTTCACTTCCTCGAGCACGTTCGGCAGAGAGATTTCATCCAGCAGATTGATTGCATCGTAGTCCGCCGGATCGGCAAAGGTCAGCGGGATGATACCGGAGTTGACCAGATTTGCCTTGTGAATTCGTGCGAAGGACTTGCACAGTACAGCCTTTACGCCCAGATACAGCGGAACGAGCGCTGCATGCTCACGGGACGAGCCCTGACCGTAGTTTGCGCCGCCGACAATTACGCCGCCGCCCTGCTCCTTGCAGCGGGACGGGAACTCCGGATCGACGTTGATAAAGCAGTAGTTGGAGTAGTACGGCACGTTCGAGCGGTACGGCAGCAGCTTTGCGCCGGCCGGCAGGATGTGGTCGGTGGTGATGTTGTCCTCGGTCTTGAGAACGACCTTGCCGGTGTAGGATGCCTCGAGCGCCTTGCCCAGCGGGAAGGGCTTGATGTTCGGGCCGCGAACGACCTCAACCTCAGCCGGATTCTCGGCCGGCTTGACGATCATGTTGTCGTTGATGGTGAAATGCTCAGGCATTTTGATCTGCGGCATCTCGCCGAGGGTACGCGGATCGGTCAGCACACCGGTCAGTGCAGACGCTGCTGCAACCTCCGGAGATACGAGGAAGATCTGTGCATCCTGGGTGCCGGAACGGCCCTCAAAGTTGCGGTTGAAGGTACGCAGCGATACGCCGCCGGACTCCGGCGACTGGCCCATGCCGATGCAGGGACCGCAGGCGCATTCAAGGATACGCGCACCGGCCGAAATGATATCCGCCAGAGCGCCATTCTGCGCCAGCATATTGAATACCTGCTTGGAACCGGGGCTGATGGTCAGCGAAACCTCCGGGCTTACGGTCTTGCCCTTGAGGATGGAAGCGACCTTCATCATGTCGTAGTAAGAGGAGTTGGTGCACGAACCGATGCAGCACTGGTTTACCTTGATCTCGCCGATCTCGGATACCTTCTTGACGTTATCCGGCATGTGCGGCATAGCTGCCAGCGGCTCGAGTGCGGACAGGTCTACGGTGTACTCCTCGTCATACTCTGCGTCCGGGTCGGAGGACAGCGGTACCCATACGTCGCCGCGGCCCTGTGCTTCGAGGAACTTCTTGGTTGCCTCGTCGGACGGGAAGATCGAGGTGGTAGCACCCAGCTCAGCGCCCATATTGGTGATGGTGGCACGCTCCGGTACGGACAGGGTCTTTACGCCCTCGCCTGCGTACTCTACGATCTTGCCGACGCCGCCCTTAACGGTCATCTGGCGCAGTACGTCCAGAATAACGTCCTTCGCAGATACCCACGGAGACAGCTTGCCGGTCAGATTGACGCGGACCATCTTCGGCATCGGAATGTAGTAGGCCCCGCCGCCCATAGCGACTGCAACGTCCAAACCGCCGGCACCGAACGCCAGCATGCCGATGCCGCCGCCGGTCGGCGTATGGCTGTCCGAACCGATCAGAGTCTTGCCCGGTGCGCCGAAGCGCTCCAGATGCACCTGATGGCAGATGCCGTTGCCTGCCTTCGAGTAGTAGATGCCGTGCTTCTTAGCGACAGAACCGATATATTTGTGGTCGTCCGCATTCTCGAAGCCGGACTGCAGGGTATTGTGGTCAATGTAAGCGACCGAGCGCTCGGTCTTGACCTGATCGACGCCCATCGCCTCAAACTGGAGATAAGCCATCGTGCCGGTGGCATCCTGCGTCAGCGTCTGGTCGATCTTGAGACCGATCTCCTGACCCAGTACCATTTCGCCGTCTACCAAGTGCGCTTTCAAAATCTTCTGCGCGATTGTCATACCCATGTGTGTTTCCTTCGCTCCTTTATGTCCCGACGCGAAAGGCTTTCGCTTTCGCGCCCCATTCTCGTCAGAATGGGTGGTTGCGGCTTCCACAGCCTTCTCCACGGTGTAACCCACACCGTGCCCAAAAACAAAAATAGAAGTGGTGTTCGCGTACACGAAACCACTTCTATTTTACAACATTCTATCGGTTTTGCAAAGCACTTTTCACCGCAGTGATTTGAAAAAGTTCAAGCCTTTTTCTGCGTTTTTTCAGCAGAATTACTGTTTTCGGCAGAAAGTCACTTGTGTTTGCCGAAAAAGCGGTTTCACGGCAGCTCAACTCACTTGTTCTCCTGCCATGTACCTTCCTCGGTCACTTCGATGACGCTGCTGGTCATATCCAGCTTGCGGTTTTCAAACGCCTCGCGGTTGTTCTCGTAGATGAGACGCAGACCCTCGAGCGTCAGGTTCGGGTCCACATCGTCGATAAGGTCGCAGTATTCCGCCATCATGCGGCCCATGCCGCCGGTAGCGACTACTCTTGCCTTGCCGCCCAGCTCCTTCTGGATATCCGTGATAATGCCGGTCAGCGCGCCGACATAGCCGCGCACCGCACCGGACTGCATGGACTGCACGGTAGTCTTGCCGATGGCGTTCTTCGGGCGCTCGATGTCCACGCGCGGCAGCTTGGAGGCCTTGAGGAACAGCGCTTCCATTGCCACCTTCAGACCCGGGAAAATCGCGCCGCCCTGATACGCGCCGTTCTCGTCGATGGCATCAAAGGTGGTCGCCGTGCCGATATCCACGATGATGAGCGGCTTGCCGTACTTGCGAACCGCAGAAACCGCGTTGACCAGGCGGTCCGCGCCGACCTCGCGCGGGTTGGCATAGCAGTTTTCAATACCGATATCCGCATCGCGGCCTGCAATGACCGGCTGCACAAACAGATACTTGCGGATGGCGTTGATGAGCGTATACATCACCGGCGGCACGACCGACGCGATAACGACCGCAGTCGTATCCGCACAGGCGATATCGTGGAAGTGATAATACTGCGCGATCAGCATGCCCAGCTCATCCGAGGTGCGCTCGGAATTGGTGGAAATGCGGAACGAGCCGCGCAGCTTGTCTCCGTCATATAAACCGAACACCATGTTGGTGTTGCCTACGTCGATTGCTAAAAGCATAATGTTCTCCTAATTTTATATTTCTCTTACAGACGCTCTTTTCGCAGCAGACTGCCGTCCTCATCGACCAGCTCGAGCAGCGCAGCCCGTCCGTTCTCGACAGTCAGCCGAGCATAGCTGGCCGGGCCGCCGCGCGGCAGACTGATGCTGCCCGGATTGCATACCCACACGCCGTTCTCCCGCTCGAGCATCATGCGGTGCGTATGCCCGAAAAAAGCAAGCGTGCAGTGCTCCTCGTAAGCCCGCTGCGGCACAATGCCGCTCGACAGCATGCCGACACGCTCACGGTGGCCGTGCGTGATATAAATCCGCACGCCGCCCGGTGTCACAACCGCATTCAGCGGCACATCGGGATCAAAATCGTTGTTGCCCCGCACGCGGTAGATCGGCATGGCCGGGAACACGCGCTCGATCTCGCGAGCATCCTCGGCGTGATCGCCTAAGTGAATGACCGCATCCGGTTCTTCCCTGTCTACCGCAAAGGCCATTGCCATGTTATAGCCGTGGGAATCTGCAAATATCAGCACTTTCATGTTGTTCCCTCTCTCTGCGCCGCACATATAGCTGTATTTTACACCGAGTATCCCGCGATGTAAAGTAATTTTCTTGCGATCAGCCACAATTTATTTCCCGGTGCACACACTTCTCCTCCCGGCGGCATATACTGTCATGAAACAACTTCTTATGAGAGAGGACGGGACGCGAATGAATCAGAACGAACTGCTCCGCAGACTTGCGGCACAGGCCGGTGGAGACGCGGCGCTCGAACGGCTTTCCGGTGCGCTCGGCACCGCAGACGGCAGGCGTGCGGTCGAGCAGCTGTCCGCACAGCATGCCGATGAGCTGGAACAGGCCGCAAAAGCTGCTCAAAGAGGTGACATGCGCAGCGCAGCACAGGCAGCGCAAAAACTCATGCAGACACCCGAGGGTGCGCGGCTTGCCGCTCAGCTTCGGCACATTTTCGGCAAATAAGGAGGCATTTGGATGGAAAACGATATGCTTTCCTCGCTGCTGAGCGACCCGGAGTCACTGCAGAACGCGATGAAAACCGTGTCCGACCTGCTCGGCGGTCAGCCGTCCGCACAGGCAGAGCCGCAGAGCACCTACGATCCGGCCTCCGAAATGATGCAGAAGGCGCTTCCGGTCATCGGCGCGATCGCGCAGAGCGGACAGAATGCCGTAAAACCGGAAAAACGGGCGCTGCTCGGCGCACTCAAGCCGTTCGTCGCGGAGGAGGTGTCCGGGCAGTTCGACCGAGCGCTCCGTCTCGTCAGCATGGCGCGGATGGCGCGCGCGGCACTCGGACAGGTGAACCGCTCTGCAGACGATACCGCGCCGCGAGCCTTATAGGAGGTGCTGACCCATGTATAACCGCTATCTTGCTGCCGCAGAGCAGACCGCACCGGAAACAAACGAACCGCCGCAGAGCAGCACCTTTTCCGGTCTTGGACGCACGCTGAATGAGCGTCTGCAGGGTGTCCGGCTGGACATGGATACTATGATTGCCCTGCTCATCGTGTGGTTCCTGCTGATGGACGATGACGGCGTGGTGGATTGGGAACAGTTTCTGCTCACCGCCGCCCTGCTCCTGTTTGGGCTGTGAGTACATGAAAAAAACTGCCGCACCGAAGTTTATGCAGCAGTTTTTATTTTTCATGTTGAATAATGGAAAATGGAGAATTGAGGATGAAGAATGAAGGTATCGTGCATAGCACGATTATTTAATCCGCGCCTTCGGTGCGCACATTCATTTTCCATTCTCCATTTTCCAATTACAAAATAGGTCCCGAGCCATCATCCTTCTCCTTGGTGATGGACTTGATCACAACAGTATAGCTGTCGCCCTCTTCGGTGGTGACATCCACCCGGTCACCGACCTTTTTGCCGAGCACCGCCTTACCGAGCGGTGCCTTGCAGCTGATTCTGCCGTTCAGCGGATCACACCGCACGGTCGTTACCACCTGAATGGTATCCGTGTCATCATCGTCCTCAAACAGCAGCTCCACCTTATCGAACAGACCGACCTCATCCGCGCCTGCCTTATCCTCAATCACATGCGCGGATTTAATCATGCGCTCCAGATAGCGAATGCGGCTGCGATTGCGGTTCTGCGCCTGCTTGGCGGCTTTGTATTCAAAATTTTCACTCAGGTCGCCGAACGCGCGTGTGCGCTTGACCTCCTCGATCAGCTCGGGCATCAGCTCCAGCTTGCGGTGGTCCAGTTCCTTCTGCATCATTTCAATGTCCTGTGCGGTCAGATCGTCATGCATAGCTTTTCATTTCCTTTCATGCTTCCATGCTCATGCCTTAGATTATATGCTGTTTAGCGGAATTTTGCAACGCCTGTCCTCCCGTCAAATTTCCGCATGGTCAAAGTCACGTGATAACCGCGCAGAATGTTCAACAATTTGCACAATTTTCTATTTTTCTGCCATTTTTATTTGCTGTATCGTTTTCTATATGATATACTGTTGCTATACGCCTGTACACCACAAAGCAGGGTGCTGACGTTTTCCGTTGGCCACCCTGCTTTTTGCTGTGTACGGGAGAATCACAAAAAGGGGAATGAAAACATCATGGGAACTGCATTTTTGCGGCAGCTTCAGCAGGAATTCAAGGGCTACAACGGGCAAAAGCTGGCCAAGGACCTGATGGCCGGTCTGACCGTTGCGGCAGTGGCGCTGCCTCTGGCACTGGCGTTCGGCGTATCGGCCGGTGCAACAGCGGCCTGCGGCCTGGTCACGGCGATTGTTGCCGGTCTTATCATTTCGGCGCTGACCGGCGGCTATTATCAGATTTCCGGTCCGACCGGTGCGATGGCAGCCATTCTCGGCTCGCTGATCGCAACCTACGGCATGCAGGGCATGTTCGTGGCAACCTTTCTTGCCGGTGCGCTGCTCATCCTTGCGGCTGTGCTGCACCTCGGCAACCTGACCGCCTTCGTACCCGCGCCGGTTATCACCGGTTTTACCTCGGGTATTGCGGTCATCATCGCGATGGGTCAGATCGACAACTTCTTCGGCACGCACTCGGAAGGGGCCAGTGCGATTGCGAAGATCATCTCGTATAAGGATCTCGGCTTTCATCCGGATATTGCTACCACACTGATTGCGCTTTTTGTCGTTCTGCTGATGGTGTTCTTCCCGAAAAAATGGAACGCGGTCGTACCGGCCTCGCTCATCGGCATTATCATCGCAACTGCGGCAACGATGATTCTGAAGCTCGATATCGCAACCGTCGGCGAGATTCCGAAAACGCTCATGCTGCCGGATCGTCTGTCTCCGGCACAGATTGACTGGAACACAGTTCCTGCTCTGCTGGCACCGGCGTTCTCCATCGCGGTGCTGAACATGCTCGAAAGCCTGCTGTGCGGTGCGTCTGCCGGCCGCGCGACCGGCGTCAAACTCAACAACGATCAGGAGCTGTTCGCACAGGGCGTCGGCAACATGGTGCTGCCGATGTTCGGCGGCATTCCGGCAACTGCCGCTCTGGCGCGTACCTCGGTAGCAGTTCGCTCGGGTGCGCAGACCCGTCTGACCGGCATCTTCCATGCGGTCGGTCTGCTGATCATGATGTTTCTGCTCGCGCCGGTCATTCAGAATGTGCCGCTGGCCGGTCTGGCAGGCGTGCTGATGGTCACTGCATGGCGCATGAACGAGTGGCACGCCATCAAGTACATGTTCAGCCACCGTTTCAAGGGTGCCATGGCGAAATTTATCGTCACCATGATCTGCACCATCGTATTCGATCTGACGGTTGCGATCGTAGTCGGTGTCGGTCTCGGCCTGATCCTGATGGTTGCCCGTCTGTCCAAGCTGCAGATCAACTACGAGCGTGTTGACATGTCCCGCATCAAGAACAACGACGAGGCGCTGAGTGAACGTTACCGCAACGCAATGGTCGCTTACATCACCGGTCCGCTGATCTTCGCCAACATCGATACCATCGAGCAGCTGACCGAGCGTGTCGGCACCTGTGATACGCTGCTGCTGTCCATGCGCGGCGTGCCGTATATTGATATTTCGGCGGCACAGGCGCTGATGAATATTCTTCGTTCGCTGCACGAAAACGGTGTGGATATCGTACTGTGCGGCCTGCCGAGCAGTGCCATGAATATGATGCACCGCTCCGGTATTTATGATATGGTCGGTGAACAGGGCTTCTACTGGAGCGTGGAACGTGCTCTGCTGGACCTTCGTCCGTATACCGGCAAAAAGTAACAATGCACAAGGCGTATGTTTGAGACATACGCCTTTACTTTTGTGAGTATTATACAAATTCTTTTCATAGTTTTAATGCAATATAACGAAATTGCGTCTTGCGTTTTTTCTGAAATGCGCTATACTAATATCGTAATCAGAAAGAACAGAAAAAATGTTAGCAGCACCGTCAGAAGACGGATTAAAGGAGGCTCATTATCATGACTAAGAAGAATTACATCCGCACGCTCGGTACGATCGCTGAATCCATGTTTATGCAGAACCCCAGCTACTCCTGGAGAGGCAGCACGGCTTGCCGCGATTTCTCCAAGACCCGCAAGTAAAATAAACAATAGAAAGACCGCTGTATGATTGTACAGCGGTCTTTTTCCGGTTTGCGCGGTGGAAACACCACGGATTCCCCGTCCGGACACTTGACAAAAGTCCGTCAGACCTTTACAATAATACTGTTGTCTGCAGGGTTAGTTCATCGGTAGAACGGTCGCTTCCCAAGCCACAGAGGCGGGTTCGATTCCCGTACCCTGCTCCAAAAAACACAGCCATCCAAATGGATGGCTGTGTTTTTTCATATAACGGGTGCCGCATCAAACGCACGGTTTCGCCCAAAGAGCAAGAGAAGCTCCTCGGAGAGACCCGTGTCACGCCGCTCGTTGATGCGAAAGCTGTCCTCGGCTCTATGTACTTAGCCCTTGCGGATATCCTTAATGAGCTTTTCCTTCTCCTTGGCTTCCTTCTTTTCTTCCTTGAGACGCTTTTTCTCCGACTCGTATTCCTTGCTCGGACACTTGCCGCAGTAATGAACCTCATATCGCTCGATACAGTCCTTGATCACCTTGACTGCCACCGAACGCGTCAGCGCGTCCGACGTTGCGGTGTACTTGTGCTCCAGACTCTTGTAAATCTCGAAGAAATGCGCGATCTCGTTGCCGTGATGCGGCGGCAGCTGGTCGATATCATGATAATAGTTCCAGTTCGGATCCTCGAACGGAATGGCGATGATCTTATCGTCGATCTCATCATCATCAATCATGCGGATCACGCCGATCGGATAGCAGTCCACCTCGACCATCGGGTCAAGCGTTTCACTGCACAGCACGAGCACATCCAGCGGATCGCCGTCGCCCGCATAAGTGCGCGGAATAAAGCCATAATTTGCCGGATAATGCGTTGAAGTATACAGAATACGATCCAGCCGCAGCAGACCGGTCTGCTTGTCCAGCTCATACTTTTTCTTGCTGCCTGCCGGAATTTCAATGACTGCCGTAAAGCTCTCCGGCGTTACGCGACTCGGATCAATGTCATGCCAGATGTTGATCATATCTGATTTTCTCCCTCTTTCTTCTTATTTTATATCCACAGTATAACAGACCTTTTCATTTCCCGCAAGACCTGCGGAGGAAAGAAACTTTTTACGCATTTTACATGAAACACATTGTTCCTTTACAAAAGCGCAGTATAATAGTAACGATAGAATGACGGCGTATGCCACCACGAAGGGGGATATGATATGACACAGAAGATTTGGGAGCAGGGCTACACCCAGAACCGTGAGCTTTCATGGCTGCAGTTCAACGCCCGCGTGCTCGCCGAGGCGGAGGATGAGAACGTGCCTCTGCTCGAGCGTTTCAAATTCCTCGCAATCTTTACCAGTAATCTGGATGAGTTCTTCATGATCCGTGTCGGCAGCCTGTGCGACATGGCCGCCGTGGACAAGGAGCATACCGACAGTAAATCCGGTCTGACCGCCAAAGAGCAGCTGCATCTGATCTACAAGGCGGTTGTGCCGCTCTATGCACGTCGTGATGCGGCGTTCTCCGATGTGGACAGCAAACTGAGTGCGATCGGTCTGCGCCGACTGACAATGGATTCGCTTGCGCCGGACGAACAGAAATACATCAAGCGGTATTTCAAGGATATCATTGCGCCGGTTCTCTCGCCGCAGATTGTGGACTCGCATCATCCGTTCCCGCACCTTGAGGGCAAGGTGCTGCATATTGCCGCGTTGCTCAGCCACAAAAAGACCGAACGGCTCGGTCTTTTGCCCGTGCCCGCATCGCTGCCGCCGGTTGTGTTCCTGCCGGAGACACCGTCGCGCTATATTCTCACCGAGGACATTCTGCTCGCCTACGCTGACCATGTGTTCGAGATGTACGACGTACTTGAAAAGACTGTGCTCTGCGTTACCCGCAATGCGGATATTCAGGTGGACGACGAGACCTTCGGCGTAGAAGGCGGAGATTTTCGCAAAAAAATGGAAAAGCTGCTGCGGCAGCGCCGCCGTATGGCTGTCGTGCGCGTGGAAATCAACCGTCCCATCAGCAACCACTTCAAGGAACACTTCCGCAGCCGCTTTGAGGTCAGCGATGCACAGATTTTCCTGTCGCGCACAGCACCGCTCAAGCTCGGGTATGCGTTCTCGCTCGGCGAACACCTGCCGGAAAAAAAGCGCGCATTTCTCAGCGACGCGCCCTTCACGCCGCAGCAGCCGGCCATGCTGTCTGCCGGTCAGAGTCTGCTCAAGGCCGCTCTGCAGCGGGATATTCTGCTGTCCTATCCGTATGAGAGCATGGAGCCGTTCCTGCAGATGATTCGTGAGGCGGCAAACGACCCTGCTGTACTGGCGATCCGCATCACGATTTACCGGCTGGCAAACAAGGCAAAGCTGGTCGAATACCTGTGTGCTGCCGCCGAAAACGGCAAGGACGTTACCGCACTCATTGAGCTGCGCGCGCGCTTTGACGAGCAGAACAACATTGACTGGTCCGAGCGCATGGAAGAAGCCGGCTGCAAGATCATTTACGGCTTTGAGGATTACAAGGTGCACTCCAAGATCTGCCTGATCACCCGCAGAGAACGCGGAGCCGTCCGCCATATTACGCAGGTCGGCACCGGCAACTACAACGAGAAAACCGCCAAGCAGTACACGGACGTGTCGCTCATCACGGCGGATGAACGCATCGGTCAGGACGCAGGCGCGTTCTTCAACAACATGGCGCTCGGCAACCTGTCCGGACGCTACAGCCGCCTGTTCGTCGCGCCGACCAGCCTGAAAAACAACATTCTGGCGCTGATGGACGAGCAGATTGCCAAAGGCAAGGACGGTTACATCCTGCTTAAGTTCAATTCGCTGACCGATATCGATGTAATCGCCAAGCTGCGGGAGGCATCCTGCGCAGGCGTCACAGTCGAGATGATCGTGCGCGGCATCTGTTGCCTGCTGCCCGGTGTGCCGGGCCACACCGAGAACATCACAGTAACGAGCATTGTCGGACGTTTTCTTGAGCATTCCCGCATTTATGTGTTCGGCCGCGGTGACGAGGAAAAAATGTATATCTCCTCCGCCGATCTGATGACACGCAACACCGAACGCCGCGTTGAAATTGCCTGTCCGATTGACGATCCTGCCGTCCGTACCCGCCTGCATGATATTCTCTATGCCATGCAGCACGATACTGTCAAGGCGCGTGTGCTGCAGCCGGACGGCACCTACTGCAAAAAGCCTGCCGTTCAGGACCCCATCTGCGCACAGGATCTGCTTATGCAGCAGGCCATTGAGAACGCCCGCAAGCAGGCCGCACAGCCTGCGCCGCATCCGGGTTTCCTCGAGAAAATCCGAAAATGGTTCTCCGGTTCTTAAGGCAACACCGCACAATTAAAGCGGCGGCTCCTTGTGCAGGCTCCGATCGCACTGCCGCGGTGCTTTGCGGAAATTTTGTGTCCTGACTTTGGCTTCGGTTCCTTGCGCGAGTTCCGTCCGCGCTGCCGAAGTTTCACGGTAATACATCAAGTATTACCGCAAAACTGTGCCTCGTCAGTACGCAAAATTTACTCGCCAATCACTCTTGTTCAATTATGCGGTATTGCCTTAAACAAACGGACTGTCGAAAACTTCGTTTTCCTGACAAACTGAAAAAGAGAGGCTTCAAAGCCTCTCTTTTTCTATTTATTCTGCAGTTTTCTTTGCCGCCTTTTTTTCCGACTTGCCAATCTTCTGATTGATGTACGCCGGAACTTCCTTGAGCGGAATACCGAGTGCAACCGAAAGCTCGCTGTTGAGCAGTTCCTCGGCACGCTTGCGGTAGCGCTGATCGACCTGACTGACACGGCGTCCGTGCCGGCGCGACTTGGCGTAAACCGTCTTGATCAGCTGCACAAGCTCCTCGCAGTCGTGGCTCTGCAGCGCCGCCTGATAATGCTCATTCGCCATACGGACACTATGGCAGACAAAGTGGTCCTCTTCGATGTCAGGAATAGAGTTGATAAGTTCCTCTGCTTTTTCGCGGGAGATCACCGGGCGGGTAAACACCGGCGAATCCGTCGGAATATAGATGGTCTCCGTACCCGTTACCGGTACCAGCGTATAGTACAGCTTATCCTCCTCGGTCTCGAACGGCGGCTTGCCGATTGACTCTACCCGGCACACACTGTTGGTTCCGTACACAATGAACTCTCCTGCCTGATACATCAAGATGCCTCCTCACACATCGCGCTTCATTCTGTTTCCGTTATCCACTTTTTCTGATATAATTATAGCACATTTTCCTGCAAATTGTAAGTTTTATTTACTCTTTTCCTCATTTTTCGGCAATTTGACGTATATTTTCGCTGTAAAACCGCACGTCCGTGCGCAAAATTTCTCCTGCAGATGAAAAAAGCACCGTACATAAAGTACGGTGCTGAGACTGTCGAAAAACTTCGTTTTTCGACAATCTGTGTTTTGACTTTGCAAAACACGGACGTCCGAAAGTTCCCATACGGAAACTTTCTCCCTCTGAAAGTATGAAAACCGAGGTACACGCCCCCGGTTTTCATGCATTTGCGCCGCAAATGCTATTTCATGCGCGCTGCCGCGCGGCAGCAGCGCTAAAACGGACTTTATTGACAAACCAAAGCACCGTACATAAAGTACGGTGCTTTGGATTTCAGCTTTTAGCCTTCGATTGCCGTGTAATCATCCGGAACGGTGATGCCCAGCTTCTCGCAGTTCGTCTTGTTGTACATCTTCGTGAAGTTCGGTGCGGCCTGTACTTCCATATCGCCCGGATTTGCGCCGTTGGCGAGGATCTCGTAAGCCATCTCGCCGGTAGCCTGACCCAGCTCGTAGTAGTCGATCGACAGGGTAGCTACGCCGCAGCCGTTGCAGATACCCTGCTCGCCTGCGATAACCGGAACATTTTCCGGGATAACAACGTTTGCAATTGCCTCGGTGCAGGAAGCAGCGATGTTATCGGTCGGGATATACATAACATCGCTTGCCGCAGCAGCCTTCTGCGCTACGGAAGCAACGTCGTTGGAGTCGGTGAACGCATACTCGGTGCAGGTGTAACCCAGCTTCTCAAGCAGCGGCTTGATGGTATCGATCTGGTACTTGGAGTTCGGCTCAGCGGAGCAGTACAGCAGGCCAACGTTCTTGGCATCCGGGAACAGCTCCTTGAGCATATCGGCCTGACCGTCGAGCGGTGCAAGGTCGGTGGTGCCGGAGATGTTGGTGCCGGTCTTGCCGGTCCAGTCGGATACGCCGAGTGCGGTGCCGTAGTCGGTTACCGAAGTGCCGAGGATCGGAATATCAGAGGTGCCGGCCTGTGCTGCCTGCAGTGCTGCGGTAGCGTTCGCCATGATCAGGTCAACGCCTTCGGAAACAAAGCCGTTTACAATCGTGGTGCAGTTCGCGGACTCGCCGGAAGCATTCTGCGGATCAAATTCAACCGAACCGCCGTCAGCCTCAACCAACTCCTTCAGCTTATCCTGAAAACCCTGCGTAGCCGCATCCAGTGCCTCGTGCTGAACCAGCTGAACGATGCCTACCTTGTAGCTGCCTGCACCGGAATCACCGGAGGCTGCATTGCTGTCATCGCTGCCGCCGCAGGCAGTCATCGTGAGTGCCATGGCGCCGGCCATCAGCGCTGCGAGTAATCTCTTCTTCATGGAAAACCCTTCTTTGTTCAAATTTTACTTTTCACAGAACTTTTGTACTTCTGTTACTTCATCATTTTAGCAGTTAAAAGAGTACAAGTCAAGTATACCGTTCAATTTTCTTACGATAAGAATTATCTATTCGTCATTTTTTACAATATCAACTTTGCAATTTGTTAACATTCTGTAAGGAATGTCAAATTTCAGTTGACCCTCGCTCCTGTCTATCGTACAATAGAGGTAACAAAAGCAGCACCGGTGAATCCGCTTCACGGTGCTGCTCTGCTACGATTTATATTACAATTTTTAAGGAGCGATACTATGAATATTTCGTTCTTCCTGAAACCCAAGGTAGAGGTTTCCTACTTAACCGAAAGCTGCCCGGTGCAGAAGGCCATTGACGACATGCTCCGCAGCGGCTTCACAGCGATTCCTGTGGTAGACGCCAAGGGAAAATACGCCGGAACGATCACCGAAGGTGATTTCCTGCGGCTGGTGCTGCATTACCCGAAGGAAACCCTCGAACAGCTGACCGTCGGTCAGGTTGAACTGCGGATACATCACCGCTCGGTAAGCATCGATGCACGCATGGAGGATATGGTCGATCTGGTCACAGCGCAGAATTTTGTACCTGTAGTGGACGGACGCGGTATCTTCTGCGGTATTGTCACCCGTCGGGATGTGATCACCTATCTGTGCAAGCAGCTCGGTAATTAGCGCAGCAGTTCGCGGTATGTATCCTCGCTGTCCGGCTGTCCGACAACGGCCAGAGAAGCCTTCGAGCGGTCGAACACACGGCGGGCAAGGTTCAGGATATCATCTGCGGTCACGCGGTCGTAGGAATCGAGCACTTCCTCGATCTTGGATACCTCGCCGCGCAGCAGTTCACTGCGGCCGATGGTCATCATGCGGTTTCCTGTATTCTCCAGCCCCATCAGCAGCGTGGTCTTGGCCTGCTCGCGGCAGCGCGACAGTTCGTCCGGCGCCGGGCCGTTCTGACAGAATTCATCGAGTTCACGCAGAATGAGATCGAGCGCCTTGCGCTCGGTCTCCTGTCCCAGACCGGTGTAGACGGACAGCAGACCGGTATCCAGATGCGGTGTGGTAAACGTGTACACCGAGTAGCACAAGCCGTTCTGCTCGCGCACGCTCTGGAACAGGCGGGACGACATGCCGCCGCCGAGAATGGAGCTGAGCAGGTTCATTGCAAAGCGATCCTCGCTGACAAGCGATACGCCCGGGAAGGACAGGCACAGGTGGTTCTGCTCGATCTCCTTATCCTTCAGGAACAGGCTCGGCTGGTAGGCTGCCGGTGTGATAACGTTTTTGCCCTCGCCCTGCATCTCGGAGAACAGCTCCTCGATAAAGTCGAGATCCTCATCGGTAAAATGGCCGGAAACCGCAACAACTGTATCCTGCGGACGGTAATATTCGCGCATATACTTGTGCAGTGTTTCCGAGGTCATCGGCTCGAGCGTTTCCGCCGTGCCGAGGATCGGGCGGCCGAGTGCCGAACCGTCGTAGCAGCTCTCGAACAGCTTGTCGATGGCAACATCCTCCGGAGAGTCCTCGTACATGTCGATCTCCTCGAGAACGACACCGCGCTCCAGCTCCAGATCCTCCTGTGCAAAGCGGGAATGCAGGAACATATCCGCCAGCAGAGCCACCGCGTTTTTCAGCCGGCTGTCCAGAACCTTCATATAGTAGCATGTGCATTCCTTATCTGTGAATGCATTCGCCTGCCCGCCTAATGCATCGATTGCGATTGCAATATGGCGAGCAGAGCGTTTTTCCGTGCCCTTGAAGATCATGTGCTCGATGAAATGCGATACGCCGCCGAGCTCTGCGGGTTCGTATCGGCTGCCGTTGCCGACCCAGATGCCGACCGACACCGTGCGCATGTTGTCGATCCGTTCGGTAATCAGACGCACACCGTTCGGGAGAATTCGTTTTACATACATCGGTTTTTACCTGCTTTCTGTTTGTACTCTTTCTCTCTATTTCTTATAGCACTTATTTCCATATAAGAACAGGGGACATGATCGTCGTCATGTCCCCTGCTTCGTTCTCTAACGATCACAAGTTTAATAATACACCTTATTCCCGTTTTCGTCCAGACTGTATCGGTCACCATCGCAATCATAATAGTCACCGGTGTCAGAATCGTACCAGCCGCCTTCCTCCACAAGGGATTCCGGGTCCACCGCAGTGGTATTCGACTTGGTATCCGTCCCGGTATCCGTATCGGACTTGCTGTCCGTACCGGTATCATCATCGGTCGTGCCGCTGCCGATATCAGCGTCATCATAGATGTATGCGTGAATATGGTCGGCTGCCACATCCAGATCATAGGTGATAAACTCGCTGGAATTACCGGAATAGCTCCACTCGCCATCCACCGGAATACGGGTGTGCTCAAGTGTCGGAATGCCGTTCTTGACCGCGCCGACGATCAGCGACGCCATATCAGTCGGCGAAAGCGAGGTCGTAACATACGGAACCAACTTGCGCATGCTGCCGATCAGCTCGGTGGCGCTTGCGCTCTGCAGCTTGGTGAAGATGGCGTTCAGCACAACGCTCTGACGCTCCACGCGTGCCCAGTCATCGCCGGTGTCGCCCTTGCGGATACGGCCGTAGCACAGCGCCTGCACGCCGTCCAGCGTCTGCAGGCCGGTCTTCTCCACGCCGGAGAACTCCTTGCCCCGCTCTGCGCCGTAGTCCTTGATGACACGGTTGAGCTCCTTCAGCTCGTTATCGTTCTGCACGTCGATGGCCACGCCGCCGATCGCGTCTACGATCTGCACCAGCTGCTCGAAGTCTACGGCAACGTAATCCTTGATATCCGTGCCGAAATTCTCGTTGATGGTGCGGATAGCCAGACTGGGACCGCCGCGGAAATACGCCGCATTCAGCTTGTCCTCACCGTAGCCGTCGATATCTACCAGAGAATCGCGCATCAGGCTGATGAGCTTGATCTTGCCGCGCGTGTTGTCCACGGTGACGATCATCATGCAGTCCGAATGGCTCTGCTTGTCGCCCTCGCGGGTATCCAGACCGAACAATGCAATATTCGTAATATTTTCGTCCGCTGTGACGCTCGCCGCCAGATCTTCATCGGACAGCGAGGAGTCATAGGTATAGCCGAACATCGTGCGGTAGCCGTACAGTCCGATGCAGAACAGGATTGCCAGCGCCACAACAGCGGCCATCGTGCGGAACAATGCACGCTGCAAGCGTTTGAAAGACATAGTGTTAGTCCTCGAAAGACTTCTCGGTCAGTTCGTGTACACGCAGGGTATTGGTGTAGTAAACCTCGCCTACCGGCATACCTGCGGTGATGGTGATAACGTCGCCAACGCGCAGATCGAGCGCAGTTACCGCTGCCTTCTCGGACAGATGGTACAGCTCAGTGCCGGACTGCGGGCGCTTTTCAACCAGAATCGGCTTTACGCCCCAGGACATGGTCAGGCGGTTAAAGGTCTTTTCGCTCGGGGTAGCGGCGATGATCGGCGCACCCGGACGGTAGGTGGATACAGCGCGAGCGGTAGAACCGGACTCGGTAAACGCTACAATGCCCTTAACGCCCAGATCAGCGGAGGTAGAGCAGGTTGCGTGCGAGATTGCCAGCGTCTTCATGTCGCCGTCTACATTCATGTTCTGGAACTCAAGACGGGTTACACGGCGGCGGTCGTAGTGGATGGTCTTCTCTGCGTTCTCTGCGATGCGGCTCATGGTGCGAACGGTCTCTACCGGATACTTGCCGACAGAGGTCTCACCGGACAGCATGATAGCGGAGGTGCCGTCGTAAACAGCGTTTGCAACGTCGGAAACCTCTGCACGGGTCGGGCGCGGGTTCTTAGCCATGGACTCGAGCATCTGGGTAGCGGTTACAACGCGCTTGCCGCGGGAAATGCAGGTCTTGATGATGGACTTCTGGATCTCCGGCAGCTCCTCAAACGGAACCTCAACGCCAAGGTCGCCGCGGGCTACCATGATGCCGTTTGCCTCGTCGAGAATCTCCTGTACGTTGTTTACGCCTTCCATGTTCTCGATCTTGCAGATGATCTCAACATCTTCCTTGCCGTGTGCCTTGAGGATCTCCTTGATGTCGCGGACGTCCTGTGCGGAACGGGTGAAGGAAGCAGCGATAAAGTCGATGTCCTGAGACAGACCGAACTCAATATCCTCACGGTCCTTATCGGAAACGAACTTCATGTTCAGCTTGATGCCCGGTACGTTGATGGACTTGCGGTTGGAGAGCGGGCCACCGTTGAGCGCCTTGCACACAATGTCGGTGCCGTTCTTGATCTCCTCGACCTCGAATGCAACCAGACCGTCGTCGATCAGGATGCGGGTGCCCGGCTGAACGTCGTTCGGCAGGCCTTCGTAGGTGATGGAAACGATGGTGTTGTCACCCTCGATATCGCGGGTGGTCAGCGTAAACTCCTGACCCTCAACAATCTCGATCTTGCCGTCCTTATAGGTCTTGGTACGGATCTCCGGACCCTTGGTATCCAGCATAATGCCGACCGGCATGCCAAGCTCCTTGCGGGCTGCCTTAACGGCGTCCATGCGAGCCTTGTGCTCCTCATGAGAGCCGTGGCTGAAGTTCATACGGGCAACATTCATGCCTGCCTTGATCATCTCGGGCAGTACAGCATCAGTTGCGGGACCAAGCGTGCAGATAATCTTCGTTTTGCGCATCGAAACATATTCCTCTCTATAACAATATGGTTTTAATAATAAAATTCTCTATACGTATACGGCTTTTATTTTAGCAGTTTTCCCGGCACTTTGCAATCATCACCCGAACCCCATTGGGATTTTCATGCTTTTCGACAAAAAAGCAGACCCGCACCGCAAACATCTTGTGTTTTATGATACGCTCCTGTATAATAAAGGAGTATTCCCGTTTGAGAGTATGAAAAACATGAATGAAATGCTTTATTTGTATAAATAGATAAGGTTCTTTAGGAGGATATAGACTATGGCAAATCCGGTTTTGGTGATCATGGCGGCAGGTATGGGCTCGCGCTACGGCGGACTCAAGCAGATTGACCCGATCGGTCCGAACGGACAGATTCTGCTCGATTATTCCATCTACGATGCACACCGTGCAGGCTTTGACCGCGTGGTATTCATCATCCGTCCCGAGCTGCACGAGGCATTCGAGGATGCCATCGGCAAAAAGGCGCGCCGCTTCATGCAGGTGGACTACGCTTATCAAACGCTCGACAATCTGCCGGACGGCCTGACCGCACCGGAAGGCCGTGAGAAGCCGCTCGGCACCGCGCATGCCGTGTGGTGTGCAAAGGAGCTGACTGCCGGCTGCCCGATCGCCGTTATCAACGCGGATGACTTCTACGGTGCAGATGCATTCCGCAAAATGTATGATTACCTCGCTTCCGCGCAGGATGACGACAAATTCCGCTATTGCATGGTCGGCTATCAGGTCGAGAACACGCTCACCGAAAACGGCACGGTCTCCCGCGGCGTATGCACCGCAGACGAAAACGGTCTGCTCGCACATATCATCGAGCGCACCGCCATTCACCGCGATGCGGACGGCGTCATCCGCTACGATGCGGACGGCGATGCACCCGCCGGTGAGATTGCGCGCGGCACGCCGGTGTCGCTCAATCTCTGGGGATTCACCCCTTCCTTCCTACCCTCGCTTGATGACGGCCTGCGTGAGTTTTTCGCAGGCAAGCTGCCGAACAATCCGATGAAGGCAGAGTATTATCTGCCGTTCGCGGTGGACGCACTCATCAAGGACGGAAAGGCGACTGCAAAGGTACTTACCACAGATTCCCGCTGGTACGGCGTCACCTACCGCGAGGACAAGCCGACTATCTGCGCTGCCGTTGCAGCTATGACGGAAAACGGCGATTACCCCGCTGATCTGTAAAAAGCGAGGTTGTTTATGGATTTTTCTACTGAATTTGTTGCCTTGCGCGACAAGCTGCTGAACGGGCAGGATCCGCATTTCCGTTCCCAGCAGAACGTACAGGTTTCCGGCCGAATGGCGGCGCTGCTGAGCGTTTTCAACTCCCGCACGCCCCGCAAAATCCTCGGTCTGATGCCGACCGGCGGCACGAGCCACGCACACGAATACCGTCTGCTGTTCGCCGTGCCCTCGCTCGATGAGCAGACGCTTGACGACTGGTGGAAGTACGCACAGCAGGTCAGCGCCGAGCTGGTAAAGCCGGACGAAAACCACGATTTTTCGCTGCTTTCGGTCATTCTTGCCGCCGGCGAGACTGACAAAACCGTGCTCAAAAAGCTGAAAAAGCTGTCTGATGAGCGCAAATACCAGAGCGGCAAGCACGGCTGGTCGTCCATCCGTCTGGCGGTCGTAGACCTTGATACGCACAAGGTGCACACCAACCGCATGGGCGATTCGCTGAAAAACATTCTCCAGCCGCTTGTCTGAGACAAATTCCCGGACAAAAATACGAAAAACCTCTTGAAAAAGTGCATTTAATATGATATAGTATCATGTATGCATATTGCGCGCATAGTCTCGTTATTGCGCGATAAGAAAAATGAAAAGCAGTGGAGGAAATTACCTATGACTACCGCACAAATCGCTCTCTCGGTCATCATGATCGTTGCAAGCCTGTTCCTGATCGTTGTTGTTCTGCTCCAGCACGGTGCACAGCAGGGTCTGGGCGCTGTATCCGGCTCTGCAGACACCTTCTACGGCTCCGGCAAGGCAAGCGCATCCGACCGTATCTTTGCTCGTCTGACCTCGATTGTCGGCGTTGTTTTCGTCATCATTGCAATCGTCCTGAACCTCATCCACTAAGATGCAGACGGTTCAGCGACTGCTCCTGCTGCTGTTTGCCGCGTTCGCCGCGCTGACAGTCCTGCAGCAGATCCGCTACGGCATGATCTGCGGACGCAGTGAGCAGGAGGACAAACAGGATGATCCCAAGGCCAAGGCGTGCCGTCAGCAAAGCACGATCTACGCGATCGCAGCCGCGGTCAGCCTGATCGTCAATATCATCATCGGCGCACTCAGCAAGTAAAGCAAAAGCTGTCCTTTCGGACAGCTTTTTGTTTTGAAAAATGTCAAGTAAATCGGGCAGCCGTCTTCCATTGCCAAGTGGAAGGCGGCTGTTCTTTTTTACGCAAAAACCGCCTCGATATACGGCTTCGCGCCCTGCCACTCGTCCGCATGCAGGCAGCACAGCGAATCATGCGGGATTTCCACGTTTTCGCCCTCTGCAGTATGCCCAACGAGAGATGCACCGTTCTCCTGCGCGCCCGCAAAGTCGGTCAGCGGCACGAACATCATCTGTGCGACCTCGGGTCCCGGCTGAAACGGTGGAATGCCGTCGATTCTTGCGAGAAATATGTACGCCAGCTCATCATCAAAGCCGACTTCGCCGCGCGAGTAGCGCTGACGATAACTGCCGCCGTCGATCAGGTCGGCTGCTGTCAGCTGCAGTCCGCTCTCCTCCCGCGCTTCGCGCAGAACAGCGGTCTGCGGCGTTTCGCCCGGGTCGATATGTCCGGTCGAGGTCAGGTCGAACCCACCCGGAAATAAAGGCCGGTCAAACTGCCGCTGCTGCAGCCAGATGCCGCACACGCCATTCCGCTTACCGACCACCCACAGGTGGCACACATGGTGGAACAGCCCCTGCGCATGCACGACGGCCCGCGGGCGTTCTCCGCAGGCACGTCCGTCTGCATCGTAAACAGTGAGCAGTTCCCCACCGTTCTGGCTGTCAATCAGCGCCTGCTTCTGCGGCCGCGTGAGCTTTTTAATTGCCGCTTCGCGCTGCATGGCCTCGCTCTGCGTGTCGAACATTTCGCTGTACGCCAGCGTCACCGGACCGCGTCCGCGCGTGTATTTTGCACCTTTTCCGCTGTTGTGCGCCGCCAGTCGAGCCGTCAGATCATTCGTCCAGCCGCAGTACAGCGTGCCGTCCGCGCAGCGGAGCACATAGGTATACCCTTTCATCGCATATCCTTTCCGCTCATCGGCTTGCCCTGATATCGCGCTGCGCAAGGATCGTACAGCCGCGCTTTTTGATTTGCAGACGCACCTTTGCCTTGCTCTTTTCACTGTTTCCGCTGCCGGAAACCAGTATTACTTCGACCTCCGTACCGGGCGGCAGCAGTTCCACCGCGCTGTTGAACACCGGCGCCGGATAACCCGCCCAGACCGGCGCCATCAGCACCACTCTGTCATAGCCGACAAACAGCGGCATACCGTCCAGCGCAACCGCCTTCTGCTTGACGGCCTCCGGGCAGCCGCGCACAAACGCGGTGAACCGGTTGTACGGCGTTTTCGGTGTAAGCTCAATCAAATCAGCGTTCCGCGCCTTGGCTTCCGCGCGGGCGTATGACCGTGTTGTGCCGCCGAGCGAGTAATATGCTACTGCGGTTTTCATCAAAACCAACTCCTTAGATGCGTTTTCCGTTGAATTTCTGCGCGGCAGCGGCACAGTCCTCCGCGATGATGCAGGCAGCCGCGTTCACCGCGTCCTCGCACGCCTTGTCGATAGCCTTCTGATCCTCCGCCGGGAACTTGCCAAGCACCCACGCCGCCAGATCGTAATCCGGACGCGGCTTTTTGCCGACGCCGATCTTCACGCGCGGGAAGTCCTCGCTGTTCAGATGATAGATAATGTTTTTCAGGCCGTTCTGTCCGCCTGCCGAGCCTTTTGCGCGCACGCGCAGCGTGCCAACATCGAGCGATACATCGTCCGACAGCACGATAACGTGCTCCGGCGGGATTTTGTAGAACGAGGCCGCATCGCGCACCGCCTCGCCGGACAGGTTCATAAAGGTCTGCGGCTTGAGGAACAGCACGCGCTTGCCGCCGAGCATTCCCTCGCCTGCCAGTGCCTTGAACTTCATGCGGTCGATCTTCTGTCCGCTGCGGGCGCAGTAACCCTCAAGTGCACGGAAGCCCGCATTGTGACGGGTATTGTCGTACTTCGTGCCCGGGTTGCCCAGTCCGACCACGATCCACTCGATCGGCTGGGATGCCTTTGCGGCTTTTTCTTCATCCAACTTCTTAAAAATATCGAATATTGACATATTTTTTCTCTCCGATGTCTGTTTAGTATGCCATGCTGCTGCCGAGCGTGTCGTCATTCTCCACCCAGTCGTGCACATTCACGGTGTCATATGTATCTGTGTCACGGCGGATAATCACCTTCTCAATGCCCGCATTGATGATGAGGCGCTTGCACATCGTGCAGGAGTTTGCGTCCGACATGATCTTTCCGGTGGACATATCGCGGCCGACCAGGTACAGCGTCGCGCCGATCATCTGGTCACGCGGAGCGGCAATAATGGCGTTCATCTCCGCATGCACCGAGCGGCAGAATTCGTATCTTTCGCCGCGCGGAATGCCCATCTTCTGACGAATGCAGGTGCCGATGTCGATACAGTTGGCACGCCCTCTCGGCGCACCGTTGTAGCCGGTGGATACGATGACGTCGTTCTTGACGATGACCGCGCCGAAGTTGCGGCGCAGACAGGTTCCGCGCTCAAGCGCAACCTGCGCCATGTCGAGGTAGTAATTTGTTTTGTCCCGACGGTCCATTTTTGTTTCCTCCTTCTATATAGGAAAACCTGTTAGGTTTGATTGCGTTATTTTCATGCACTGATTATCCGGTATCGGATAATCTCACCCGAAAATGCACCCATTTTCAAGATACATCCGCCTTGCGGCGCACTGCGCTGCCCGCTCATCGTGTGTGATGAGCACCAGCGTATGCCCCGACCGGTGCAATCGGTCAAACAGCTCCAGCACGCTGTCCGCCGCGGCAGGATCCAGTCCTGCGGTCGGCTCATCCGCCAGAATCACGCACGGTTCTGTCACAACCGCCCGTGCGATCGCCACCCGCTGCTGCTGTCCGCCGGAAAGCTGGTGCGGCCGGTGGTTCGCCCGATCAGACAGGCCAACCCGCTCCAGAACCGCCAGTGCGCGTTCGCTCCGCTCATGCCGCGGAACGCCCTGCAGCGCCAGCGGCAGCGCAACATTTTCCAGTGCTGTCATGCCCGTCAGCAGCCGGAACTGCTGAAACACAAAGCCGATCTTCTCACTGCGCAGACGCGCCCGCTGTTTTGCCGGCAAATGCGCGACTGCTGCTCCATCGAGCAGGTATTCGCCATCGGACAGGCTGTCCAACAGACCCAGAATGTGCATGAGTGTGCTTTTACCCGAGCCGGATGCGCCGGTCACCGAAATATAGTCACCGTCCTGCACGGTCAAATCGACTGCATTGAGCGCACAAATACCGTTCTTAGCATATATTTTACTCGCATGAATCAGTTTTAGCAATGCCGATTCACTCCTTCCCACCCTATCTTTGGCAGGAAGCATACTTATCATACCATGAATATGCGCTTTCCGCAAATTTGTATTGACATTGATCGGCATTGACCTTACTATTATATAGTAATCCGATAGGAATACATCACGCGAAAGAAGGCTCCCCCATGAAAAATCCGCTGCGCTACCAGCTTTCCGAATATGACTGCGGTCCAACCTCCATTCTCAACGCGCTCGCATTCCTGTTTGAGCGCGAGGTTATCCCGCCGGAGGCTGTCCGCAACATCATGCTGTACTGTCTGGACTGCTACGGCTCGGACGGCGTAAGCGGCAAAAGCGGTACCTCCTGTGCGGCGATGATGTTCCTCAGCAACTGGCTGAACGGCTTTGGCAAGATCGGCCGCCTGCACATCTCCACGCAGTATCTGTCCGGTCCGGCGGTGAATTTCGGGCAGAACAGCCGTCTGCGCGATGCACTCCGCTGCGGCGGCGCTGCCGTGGTGCGCCTGCACTTCGACGGCGAACACTATGTGACACTCACTGGCATTGATGAGAACGACATAGTGCGCGTGTTCGACCCGTATTATCTTGATCAGCCGCTCGATACGGACGGCGTGCAGATGATATACGACCACCCGTGCGAATACAACCGGCTCGTGCCTCGCCCCTGCTTCGAGCGTGAGACCCACGAGGTTTACGCGCTTGGCGAGATCGACACCCGCGAAGCCATTCTCCTGTTTAATGACCAGACGCGCCTGACGGCAGAGAATACCATTGAATACATGATTTAACCTGTTTTCACGCAAATGGCGGAACGATTTGTATCGTTCCGCCGTTTCAGTCTGTAAAAAGTTATGGCAATACCGCATAATTGAACAAGAGCGATTTAATTGTGCGGTGTTGCCTTATATTCCTGCCATTTCAAATAATCCGCGCGACAGTGCGCGTTAAATAGCATTTGCTTGCAAATGCCAAAAAAGTCAGGGCGTGTACCTGACCTTTTTGACTTCTATAGGGAGAAAGTTACCGTATGGGAACTTTCGGACAACTTTGGAACGGCCCACGACCCGTTCCCGCTTGTCGGCGAAGCTGTAGTTTCACGACAGCCTCCGCCGTTTTCATCTCTGCTGCTCCTCGCAGTATTTCTCCGTATAGGCCGTTGCTTTGGGATCGCCTTTCGGCTCGCGTGTCTGCTCCCACGGCGGCAGCTCGGCCACTGCTGCCGAGTCAATATGCGCCGCATCGTCGTACTGCGGGAAGGCCTTTGGCTCACGCTCTTTGTGATCGTGCCTGTACATATAGAGAACGCTCCTTTCACACTGCAATGCGTTTGGACAAAAACTGCGCCGCCGACTGACACAGCTTGAGCAGCACCTCATCCGCCTTTTCGTCCTCTTTTTCGCTGACAAACGCGACACAGCCGCTGACATCGCCGTCTGTGATGATTGGCGCCGCCGCAACCACCGCGCAGCCGTCCTGAGAGGAGATAAGCACCTCCGGCTGCTCGTCCACACCGCGTTCGTAACATTCGCGGCGTTCCATCAGCTGCTCCAGCTCGGATGAAATACTCCGCTCCAGAATATCCTTTTTCGCACCGCCTGCTGCCGCAATCACCGCATCCCTGTCGCAGATGGCACAGCTCATGCCCGCTGTACGCGCCATAGCCTCCGCCAGCTCGGATGATACCGCGCCCATCTCTCCCATCGGGGAGTATTTCTTGAAAATCACTTCGCCGTCGCGGTCGGTATAGATTTCTAACGGGTCGCCCTCTCGAATCCTAAGTGTTCTTCTGATCTCCTTCGGAATAACAACGCGGCCGAGATCGTCGATCCGGCGCACGATTCCGGTTGCTTTCATAGCAATTCCGCCTCCCATTTTCGGTATTTCTGCTGCGATAGTGGTAGTATTTACTGAAACCGTGCAATTCATGTAGAAAAACCGTATGCACAATGTGTTCCTATTCATGAAAATTATGGTTTGCAGATCTGTTTCTTTCGCGTTAGCAGCTGCTCTGCACAGCGGACGCACGGCTGATATGTAATCTTCCAAATACCGTCTTCCCAATCCGCAACCCCCTTTGTCGTCCACTGTTTTTTCTGCCAGTCCTCGAAATATATTTGCAGCGAAACATGGGTCGTTCCATCTGTCGGCAAATAAATATAGCGGTAGCCCTCGCATACAGACATCGGCGGCAAAACCTCTTTTCCCAATGGGTACTCTCTGCCGTTAAAGAGATACCGTTCCAGATAAATCACATTGCCGCCCACATTTCGGATATAAATTGCAGGCACACCTTGATCCGGCTATATACCGTCGGCACTTTTCAGCGTAATCGGCTGCGTCAGCAAATACAGCTCCACCTTGTTCTGCGCCTCTGCCTGCCATTTGCTGAGTTCGTACTGCTTTCTACCGATTTGAATACTGGAAATCAATGCAAGAACGGATACAATAAACGAAAAGAAATGGATGGAGTTAATACATAATGATGGAAAATGACGTGCTGACGATGAGAATATGCAAAAGCATAATAGGAAGCAACTGTTTTTTGCGCATTATCAAATCCGTGCCGTCCAAGAGGGCCGAGTCGCTCAAGGCATGGCTGGCCATGGTGGGCCGTGAGAGAATCTGGATGCGCTGCTGCAGGATTTGCTCGCTGAGCTGCCTCCGAAGTTCCTTGCGGCGTGCAGTGCGGCGGATATGCAGGTGCTGTGAGCGGAAAACAATCAACCGAACAGAAAAAGGGCGAAACCATGCGGTTTCGCCCTTTGTTTGTTGAAATCAGTAGCTGACGATCAATCCGCCGCGCTCGGCGTAGTAGCTGCAGAGCCCGCGGGTCGGCAGGATCTCGATGCTGGTATTTTCCCAGATATCCAGAATGCTGTTTTTCAGCGTCTGAGCCAGTGCGAGATTATCACAATGGCTGATCGCGACATTTCCGCCGATGAATCCGTGCTCCTTCATGGTGCTGACCAGCGTCTGCACGACCTTTTTTGCACCGCGCGCCTTGCTTTCAAAGGCGATCTTTCCCTCGTCACTGCCGCTGCCGATGCCCCAGATGCCGAGAGCCTTGGCGAGCATACCCGTCAGACGGTGGATGCGTCCGTTCTTGATCAGGTTGTCAAACGAGGAGAGCGCAAAGAGGATTTTGGTTTTCTGTAGAAAATTTCTGGCGTGCGCCGCAATATCGTCAAAGGAAAGGCCCTGACGAATCAGGCGCTCGATCTCCTTTACGCAAAGCAGAACCTCCGGTCCAGTGGATAAGGAGTCCAGAATGACGATCTTTTTATCCGGATTTTTCTCCAGCGCCATATCTCTTGCCGCAAGAGCGCTGTTCATGCTGCCGGACAACTGCGAGGAAATGGTGATCGCGATCGCGCAGTCCGCCTGTTCAAACTGCGCCAGCCATGCGTCCGGCGTGGGGCAGGAGGTGTGGCCGGCCGAGTGTTCCTGCTCCATGGCGTAGAGCATTTCCATCGTATCCAGATGCTCGTCATCAACAAAATCCCGCTCCCCGATGCGGATGGTAAACGGCACACTGGTCAGCCGAATCCTTCCGTCCGGACTGGTGGAAGGGAGCAGATCACAGCTTGAATCCGTAATAATGTTCCAGTTCATATGGTTTTTCCTTTCTCTCTTACCGAAAATTTTCAGTGTTATCATGGGGAAAGCGCTCTCTCTCGCAGTCGGTCGATCTGCACTGCACACAGCAGCCGGCCTGTCCTGCACACTTCCCTTCATAAAATAGAAAATGCGGGGTCTTGATGTTTTATTTATTTTATTATATAACAGAACGCGCATTTGATAAATAAAAAGTTTTACAGATGTTTGCAGATGCCGGTATGGCCGTCAGCGGGTCAGATATTGCAGGATCAGCACGAGGATCAGCATATGTACGGGATAAAAGGCATAGCAGGCATACTGGAACGGCTTGCTGTGATAGCCCTGCCGTCCGCGGTACAGCCAGATGGGGATGAGCGCCAGAAGTGCAAGCCCCTGCTGACAGATCTCAAATTCCATGCCGAATATATGGACGGGATACAGCAGACCGCCCAGCAGCTGCACATTGACCCAGTAGAGGGCGAGAAGCTGCCCTGCCAGACACCACCACTTCCGTCCGCGGAAGAAGTAGAAGATAAAGATCGTCAGCACGCCGGTGCCGTAGTAGTCCACCATGCTCAGAGTGCCCAGCACTGTGCCGATCAGTACAACAAGCAGGGCGGTGAGCAGGTACAGCCATGTTTTTTGTTTTTTGCGCACGGTTTCCATCAGATGAATGCCCAGAAGACCGAGCAGCAGCGTCCAGATCACGTTCTGGTGCACCGGATAGAACCAGGTTCCGCCGTACATCAGGTCGAACGGTACTTCGGAGAGCACGGCAAACAGCGCAAGCCGCAGGGCGTATTTCCGGAAGCTGTGGGTGTGAAAATATCCTTCCACCGCCATGAATGCGAAGATGGGGAAGGCCAGCCGTCCGGCGCACGTCAGCCAGTCCTGCGCGGGCAGGAGGGTCGCCCAGAGATGATCCATCAGCATCAGCACCATGGCGAGAATGTGAAGTGCCGCGGCGCTGAGGGAAAAACGGCCGGAGGCGGGAGTGGACAGGTTGTTGGTTGACATACGGGTACTCCTTTATCTAAGGCAACACCGCACAATTAAAGCTGCGGCGCTTTGCCGAAATTTTTCACCCTGATTGCGTTGCGATTTCTTGCAATACGAAAGTATTGCTGCAAAACCGCGCCTTATCAGAGCACAAAATTTGCTCGCAAATCGCTCTTGTCTAATTATGCGGTATTGCCCTAAATCGTTCGGTAATCGCGGGGGGAGACACAGGAATGTGCTCTGCATTTATTATATACAGAAGAGCGGACAGCCGCAATGCCGCAGCGATAAACTTTTTGTGAATATCCGCGAGGCGGACACGGCGCACAGACGGAAAACGCCCTGCCGACCGGTGCGGGCAGGGCGAGAAAAGCCGGAGATACAGATTCCCGGCACAGCTTTGCAGCCATGCCGGGAACGGTTGAGGGAATAGGAAGATCAGAAAGTTACAGCTCGCTGCGCGCTTCGCGCTCTGCAAGTCTTTCATGATAGCGGGATACTTTTTGTCGAGCTGATTGCGGACTGCGACTGCACAACAGTGCTGCCGATCGAGGAAATATAGCCGCACAGACTCATAATGCCTGCAATGTTGGCCTGTGCGATGCCGGTGCCCAGTTTGGTGCCGACCGAACCGACTGCGAAGATGAAGCTCTCCTGACGGATATGGTGCTTCCACTGGCCAAACTCGACAACGTCACCGATCATGCCGTAGACAACGTTGCACGCTACGTCACCGCCGCCGTAAGCCAGGCGTGTCAGAATATTGATTTTTCCGTTTTCAGAAACAGGTCGTGCAGGCAGAACCGCCTCTGCCTGCATGGTTGGATTGGTTTTCACGAAACATTCTCTCCTTCTCTGGTTTCGCTTCCAATTTACAGCCGCCCCAATAAAATGCACCTGATCAATGCTGCGTTTTCCGGCCTGCTGCAGGCGGATAGGATTGTTTAGCGTGCAGCCTACCTGCTTCACAGAGATCGTGCCTCGAAATTTACATCTTTTGCAAGGTGCAGACCGCATCTGTTACCATGGCACGAATTAACAAGGATGCAAGAAATTCTTATATATTATATATAAAATCTTAATATATTTTGTGCGATGGGTAAAATAAATAGTTAATAATAATGCACAATTTATAATAAAAGAAATTCGCGTAATAATCAAAAAACGAGGCAAACCGGAACCGGCAAACCTGTCTAAGCTGATGACCTCGTTTCCGAACATCGTTATCGCGGTCGTGGTTACACTGCGCTTCTGCCCGCGTTGCAGACGGCGATGTATTCGACTTCGTTCGGACACCGTACCGCACGTTGAAGTGCCCAAAAAGTTAGACAAATAGTTTTAACAAAAATTGCAAGCACCGTTGCAGATGGCATTGACAGCGTCAGAGCAGTTCGGTATCAGCATGCTGAAGCTGGGTAAGAGGATGGAATGAAAAAAATACATAGTACAATGTCTTTCGCTATTATTATATATCATGTTTTTCCTGTGAAATAATAATTCGATTACGCTCTCAACAATGGAATAAAGGCAGTTCAGACGAAATTCTTGAATTTCAGTTTTGAACGAAAATTCTATGTTTTGGAGTGAAAATTATGACGAACAAACAGGAAAAGATGATATGCAATACCTTTGGCATTTCGAAACTCATGCCGTTTCAGAAGAAGGTAATCGCAGACTTATCTGACGGTAGCGATGTACTCGGTTTAGCACGAACCTCCAAGGGCAAGTCGATCTGCTTTCTCTCGATGATTACCCTGCACCCGAATGGTCTGCTGATTGGTATTCTCCCGACAGTCGCGCTCATGCGTGATCTGGTGCAGCGTTGCGAGGACAACAAAATCCGAGCGGGCTGCCTGTACAGCGGCAATACGGAGAATACCAATGTCATTGAACGGCTGACACATCGTAAACTCCAGGCACTCTTTGTTGCGCCGGAACGACTGAGTGACCCTCGTCTCTGGAAGGCAATTCAGAAGAATAGCGTACATACGGTTGTTGTGGACGAGGTACACTGTCTGACGGAATGGGGCAATGAATTTCGTCCCATGTACCGCAATATCGGTAAATTCATCAAGGATTTACCCAATTCTCCCGTCGTTGCTGCTTTCAGCGCAACTGTTATGCCGGATGATATTCCATATATCGTGAAAAGTCTGCATATGAAAAATCCTGTTGTACATATCGGCAAGCTCAAACGTTCTAATCTGTCCATCAAGAAAACGTTTGTGAAAAATGATGCTGTTCGTTATGTGAAAGTCAGAAAAGCGATTCAGAAATACGATAGCAAAGGGAAAATCGTTATCTACTGCACCCGCGTCTGCGATGTGGAAGATATGCGTGACTTTCTGATTGAGGATTGCGATATTTCGGCTTCTGCTATTGCTCTCTGCCACAGCAGACTCTCCGACCGAGCCGAGCAGGAAGCGCGCTTTCGTTCCGGCAAGGCACGCATCATGATTGCGACTTCTGCGTTCGGAATGGGCGTGAATATCTCGGATATCCGCCTGATTATTGTCTCTCAACTGCCGTTCAGTGCCGCGTCATTCTACCAGATGGCAGGCCGGGCCGGGCGCGACGGCAAACGCGCAAAGGCTCTGCTGCTCTGGAATGACGCCGATTTTCAGATGAACCTTGATATTATCTCTGACACGGATGACCGTGCAGTGGAAGCCGTCAACGGACTGTATGCGATCTGTGAATCAGCGGACGATCTGCACGACGCAGTAATCGGCTGTTTTGCGAAAGGCGGTGTGTGAAATGGATTTTCGTTACGGTATCCATACGATTGAATTATTTCATAGACTGTCCCAGAAGAGCTTTAACAAGGTGTTTCAGCACCTGAAAAGTCTGCATTTCGGCAAACTCTACCCGGACGCGACATATCATTCTGACAAAGGCATCGAGAAGTATATCTGCACCTCGTACTGCAGTCGGGGCGTGGTGCTCTATCTGTTCAAGCAGAAGCGCAGCAAGAACAAAGCAAGCAAAAATATCGCCTGTTCTATACGTTTCCGGCTTAATCCGCACACTTTACTGCACGGAAAATATTCACCCAAGAAAGTGTTCACCGCGAAAGAAAACCAGCTGAACTCGTTTGATAACCGGATGACCGGTCTGCTGCGTGAAATCGGTCTGGACTGCGAGTTCGAACAGCTGACGCTCTCGCGTATCGACTGCTGTCTGGACTACTTTCCCGAGTCGCAAAAATGGGTTGATGAGGCGCTGCGTGTCATTCGACGTAGCCCATACATGAAGCAGTACAAGCTGTGCACATTCGGCAAAGGATTCCCCAATCATAAGGAAAAGAACGCGCATTCGTGGCGTATTTGCTGCAAGACAACCACATTGACGGTCTATGACAAGATGTTTCAGCTGATGGAGGAAGACTTGCTGGAACAGTATGACGCGCCGATGCTTCGGTTCGAGGTGTCCCGCTCGGGAGCGAAGTTCAAGCGCGGCCTGTCCGATGAGGTCAAGGGCAGCAACAAGGAAATCCTGAAAACCGTGATGAATGAGTCGGAGAAAACCATTCACTCATATAAAGAATTACAACGCTATTCCGAAAAATACAAAATTCCACCGGAACAAGACCAATGCGGCAGCTATGGCTTCCAGAAAGTTAAGTTCTGCAAGCTGCACAACTACATCTACAAGGAGCAGAAAAATAGCAAATTCTCTTCCGCTCCGTACTGTTCATTTTACGTTCCCCCTCGTGAGATGTATATGCTGCTACCGAATTTAGTTATATTTTTATGCTATTTGCGTAAATGCCGAAATATATTTCTGTATGGTATGGAATGCCCGAGGTTCATTACAGTCAATATCACACCTATATGCGTGCAAAATCGCCTCCCTCGCAAGCGGTTTCGATTACTTTTCATCATGCCTACGCGCAAACATAAAGGTCGGAGAACCACCATTGCTGATGGTGCTCCGGCTGTATGAGGGGAAGAAAAGGTGTCAAATGCGGCCCATGATGTAGTCTCGCAGGAAGTGTGTGCGCCGGCGCCGGGATCAAGACTGCTGTCTAACCTTTTATGACACATAGCTGCCGCAATCGCGCACGCCGAGAATATTCAAATGGTTTTCGTCCATTTCCGCGGTATTCCCTCCTCAAGATCATCTGACATTTTCCGCCCGAATATGCTATACTGAAGATACTACATGCAAAAGAGGAAAAGAGTTATGCAAATTCAGCAGCTTACCTACTTTGTCGCCATTGCGGAGCAGGGCAGCATCAACAAGGCCGCGGAGAAGCTGTTTGTCACGCAGCCCAATCTGAGCAAGGCCATCAGCAATCTGGAAAACGAGCTCAAGGTGCGTATTTTCAACCGCACGAACAAGGGTGTCGTGCTGACTGACGAGGGAAAAAAGCTCTACCAGTACGCGCGCACGATCATCAACCAGATGGAGCTCATTCAGGGCTTATCGGAGAAAGAGCACGCGCCGGTGCTGTCTATTGCCTCCTATCCAATCATCACAATGGGGCGTCTGATGGCGAAGTTCTACAATGATTACCACGATAACCGCGTGGCGCTCAAGTTGGTGGAAAACCGTCTGCAGCAGGTGATCGAGAGCGTGGAGCATGGCGAAGCAGAGATTGGCTTTGTGATGAGCAACAACGTGCAGGTGAAGGAGCTCAAGCACATGCTGAAGTTCAAAAACATTCAATTCCACGCGCTGGGCACGGACACCTGGTACGCAAACCTCGGTCCGAACCATCCGCTGTATCATGCGTCTGAGGTGACGATGGAGCAGCTCCTGCCCCATCCGTTCGTCCGCCTTCCGGACGATTATTTCTCCAATCTGAGCTTTTATCTGGAGATCGACGGCGTGCGTCTCGAGCAGTTCAAGCGTGTTGTTTACGTCAACGACAGCGCGGCCATCCTGTCGCTGCTGCGCTCGACCGATGTGGTTCGCCTCGGTCCGGGACTGAGCGCGCCGGACTTCGCGGAGTACGGCATCCGCACCATTCCAATCCGAAACTGTCAAGTACAGATCAATGTAGGCTGGATTCAGCGCAGCCGAGAAATGCTGAGCACAGAAGCGCAGGCATTTGTAAAGATGCTGGAGGAGCTTTACCCGAAAAATGAGAAATAAGACGTTTCGAGGGTTATAATAAGCTATTCCGTTTTGTTATGGCTGGGTTATAACCAAAGCAGAATGGACAAAAAAGCGCAGAATGGTATACCGAATAGTGTCAAAGCAAGGGCGCTGTGATTTAGTCACAGCGCCTATTCTTTTGTCTGTTTTTCATGAAAAGCGGGCGTGAAACTGTACAGGAATACTATTCCGTTTCGGTTATAACGTCACTATAACTTTTATGATTTGGACAGGCATAACAAATTTATGATACGGTATAGACACAGAAAGGAATGAGGCTTATGACACCGATCAGCGCACTTGCGATTCTGTTCTGCATCTACGCAGTCAGCGATCTGATTGCGCAGAAGACCAAAGCAATATTCTCCACGGTGCTCAGCATTGCAATCCTGCTGCTTGCAGGCTTCTGGAGCGGCATCCTGCCGCGCACACTGATCGACGATGCGCAGATCACCGGGTTCGGCAACATCATCGCCGGTCTGCTCATCGTGTCGCTCGGCACGACGATCGACTTCGCGGAGCTGCGTCGGCAGTGGAAGGTAGTCGTCACCGCGCTGTGCGGCGTGTGCGGCGCAGTTGCAGCAATCGTACTGATTGGACGACCGTTCATTGGCAGCGAGATGGCGATCGCCGGTGCACCGATCTTCGCAGGCGGCAGCGCGGCAACGCTCATCATGACGAGCACGCTCAAGGAGATGAACCTCACGACGGCGGCGACGTTCTGCATCGTGCTTTACGTGACGCAGAAGTTCATCGGCGTACCGATCGCGTCCCTTCTGCTTCGGCGCACCGCAAAGCTCATCCGCGATGATGCGATGCTCGTGGAGCAGTACAGCACTTTGCAGGAGGAAAACGACGCGGCGCATCACGGTCCGCTGCATCTGCCGAAATGCTGCGAGCGTCCTTCGATGTATTTCGCCAAGCTGGCAGTCGTTGCGGTCATCGCGTACTATGCGTCCAAGCTGACCGGCGGTGCGGTTCACTACTTCGTCATGTGCCTGATCATGGGCGCGGTGTTCTTCGCACTGGGTTTCCTCGATAAAAACATCCTCGGAAAAACGCAGGCCTCCAGCCTGATCACGTTTTTCGTCACCATTCTGATCTTTTCCAATCTGGCGCAGACCACGCCGAATCAGGTGCTGTCTGTTCTGCCTGCGCTGCTGACCGCAGCGGCCTGCGGCGTTTTCGGGACCATGGTGGCCGCGCTGCTGTGCGCTAAGCTGCTGCACATACCGGTCAGTCTCGCGGCGGCCTACGGCATCAGCTGCACGTTCGGCTTCCCGACCACCATGCTCATTCCGCAGGAAGTCTCCGAGGCGTTCGGACGAAACGAGAAGGAAAAGAAAGCGATCTTGAATTTCCTGCTGCCGAAGATGCTGACGGCAGGCTTCGTCACCGTTACCATCGTGTCCGTGCTCATTGCAGGCGCGGCGGTGAAGATGCTGTGAACTGAGCCCCGGCACAACGGGCTTTCAATAGAGGAGGTATACGAAAATGGAGCAAATTTACACGCAGATCCGCCAGTACATCGACGAAAACAGACAACCGATGCTGAACCTTTGGCGCGAGCTGGTGAACACGGAGAGCGGCACAACGCAAATCGACGGCGTGAACGCGGTTTGCAGCATTCTGCGCCGCGAGATGGAGAACGCCGGCATCCACACCCGTGTCCGCGCCATTCAGAACTCCGGTGACATGCTCATCGGCGAGTGGAACCCCGGCAGCTCTAAAGCGCCGCTTCTGCTCATCGGCCACATGGACACCGTGTTCAAGGAGGGCGCAGCGAAGGAAAATCCATTCCGCGTAGACGAGAACGGCATGGCGCACGGCCCCGGCGTGCTGGATATGAAGGCCGGTCTGGTCATGGCACTGTACACGGTCAAGGCGCTTGACAGCGTGGACTGGAAGGAACGCCCGATCAAGTTCATCTTCGCAAGCGACGAGGAAAACCTGCATATGCGTTCGGACGCGAAGGAGATCTTCGCAGAAGAGGCGGCAGGCGCGCTCGCGGCGTTCAACTTCGAGACCGGCTACATGGACAACCGCTTCGTGGTCGGCCGCAAGGGCGGCGGCCCGGTCAGCATCAAGATTCACGGCAGAGCATCCCACTCGGGCATTGCGCCGGAGAAGGGTCGCTCGGCAGTGCTCGAGGCTGCGCACAAGATCGTCGAGATCGAGTCTCAAAACGACATCATGCGCGGCAGGCTGATGAACTGCGGCATGGTGGACGGCGGCATCGGTGAGAACACCATCCCCGACTCGTGCGAGGTGCGCATCGGCATCCGCTTCCCAAACGCGGAGGTGCGCGATGAGATTTTTGAAATTCTGCACCGCGCGACCGAGCATAATTCAGTGCCGGATACTACGGCAGAGCTCGATCTGAGCCGCGTCATGCAGTGCATGGACACAACCGATGGCGTGATGGCGCTGTTCCGTCATTTGCAGCGCACCGCGCAGGACTGCGGCTTCGGTGAGATCGACTGCTTCCAGGTCGGCGGTCTTTCGGACTCCGGCATCACGGTAGCATGCGGCGTGCCGACGGTATGCGGCATGGGCGTGCGCGGCGAGGGCAATCACACCCCGGACGAATATGCGGAAGTAGAATCGCTGTTTCAGCGCAGCGTGCTTGCGGCGTGCGCAGCGTATACGCTGAACGACGATTTTGCAAAGGCTGCCGAATAAGCGGCGGCGCAAAAGGGATAAGGAGGTATAAACTCATGGCAAACAAAGAGAAACAGGCAGAAAACAAGGAAAAGATCGGTATTGGCGCGTGGCTGGCACTGATTGTGCTCATTCTTGTGCTGTCCGGTGCATTCCGCACGGCGGAGGGTCCAATCAAGGTGCTTGACTTTACCAATCTGGCAGGCTCGTTCGGACAGATTGGTGACACAGGTGCGAACCTCATCGGCAAGGGCGGCACCGGCGCGAAGGACGGCTTCATGGCAGGCTTCAACCTGATCCCGGCGGTCATGTTCTTCTGCGGCCTGCTCGGTGTATTCGAGCAGCTCGGCGCATTCAAGGCATCGGACATCCTGTTCCGTCCTCTGCTTCGTCCGCTGCTCGGCATCCCAGGCAAGTGCGGCATCGCATTCATCTCGAGCTTTACCGGTTCGGACGTTGCGGCCGTCATGACCCGTGAATTGTACGAGGACGGCGAGATTACGGACGACGAGCGCACGATTTTCGTAGCGTATCAGTACGCAGGCTCGGCGTGCATCAACAACACCATCACCGGCGGCGCACCGCTCGTGGCGATCTGCCCAGTGGCACTCGGTCCGTGCATCGTCATCATGTTCGTCTGCAAGCTGATCGGTGCGAACATCGTCCGTCTGATTCTGCGTGCAAAGCGCGGCAAGGCATAAGGAGGTAACGGAAATGAGCAATCAGGCAACCAATACGGCGGCTGCGGCCGCACCCGCAAAGGCAAAGAAACCTTCAATCGTAGATACCTTCCTCAAGGGCTGCGCAAAGGGCTTCAAGGTCGGCATTGAAAATATCACCCCTGCGATGATCCTCGGCTATGTACTGGTGTACATTCTGAAGGAAACCGGTCTGATGGACATTCTCGGCACGGTCATGTCGCCGGTCATGGGACTGTTCGGTCTGCCGGGCGAGGCTTTCGCGGTTCTGATCTCGGCGTTCTTCGCCAAGGCCTCCGGCTGTGCGACCGCCGCTTCCATGTATGAGGCAGGCGCTCTGACGCTCGGTCAGGCGTCTATGATGCTCCCGGCATGTATCCTGATGGGTACGCTCATCGGACATTATGCGCGTATCGTGCTCGTAACCGACACCAACAAGAAGTGGCATCCGCTGCTCATCGCCGTCTGTCTGCTTGATGCGGCTATCAGCCTTGTCATCATGCGCGTCATTCTGGCGGCAATGGGCGTTCAGTAAAAGGAGGCCGAGCATATGCTTTCTAAGTTATCGCGTCGGCGCGGCCTTCAGCTCGAAGCGCTCGGCAGCGTGCTGATCTGCACGGTCATGCTGGCCGATCGGTTCCTGTTTACCTTGCAGGACGGCTTTGTCCTCACCACAGCCATCATTTCCGCCGTGCTGCTGACGATCGGCATCCGCGTGGTCAAGCGGCACGACGAGAAAAATCAGAACTGATCCTTCGGGCGTTCCTGATACCCCAACCGCCCGAATTCACACCTCTTTTGGAAAAGGCCTGCGCTGTCAGGCCTTTTCTGTTTCTCCCCCCATTTTGCACAGCAGCGATCTGGTCAGCTACACGATTTCAGACCGTCCAGTACTGAGCATGGTAACGACTATGCTAGATAAGGCGTTTGAACAGATTCCTGATGTACAGACCTCATTCTCCATTCCGACCAGGGGTGGCAGTATCAGCACAAGCAGTACCAGCGCATGCTCCGGGAGAAGGGCATCCGGCAAAGCATGAGCCGGAAAGGGAACTGTCTGGACAATGCTGTGATAGAAAATTTCCGCAAATTGCAAAAATAAAAAATCCCCGATTAAACCGCAAGGTCAGCAAGTTCGGCTGACCTTGGGTTAAACCGAGGATTTTTTTGATTCTGCTTACTTTTTCGCCTTGCTGCCGACCAGATAGCACACAGCGGCAACGATCATGCCGTTGATGGATGCGATACCCCACGGGACCAGATTTGCCACCACAGCGCCCAGCACAACGCCGAAAACCGCAAACCAGTTGACGTTTTCGGTCACTTCAACGTCCTTGTACTTTTCACGGTCCATGAAGAAGCTCATCACCAGAATGATGCCGACTGGCGGCAGCGTACAGTTGAGGATATTCAGCCAGCCGGTGAAATTCCAGTACAGCCAGACCGCAAGCACGGTGCCGATAATACCGGAAACCAGCACCATCGGCTTCTTTCTCTGGCCGAAAATGTTCGCTAGACCCAGACCCGCCGAATACAGTGCATTATCGTTCGTGGTCCAGATGTTGAGACCGAGGACCAGAATCGCCAGATAGAACAGACCGAGGTTGATCATAACCTCAAAAATGTCATTGCCGCCGACGTAGACCGACGAAATACCGCCGAAGAAAAACATCAGCGAGTTGCCGATAAAGAACGCGATAACGGTCGTGATCGCACCAACCTTGCCGTTCCGGGCAAAGCGGGAGAAGTTCGGCGTTGCCGTGCCGCCAGAGACAAACGAGCCGATAACCAGACCGGCGCCGCCGACAACGGTCAGCGTACCGCTGGACTTGGCAAACTGATCAATCAGCGTACCGTTGCCCTGTTTGACCGCCATCACCATGGCAACCGTACCCAGGATTGCAACCAGCGGAACCGCAATATAGCTGATGAGCGTCAGCGATTTGATGCCGAAATACGCCGAGGCCGTCATGCACACACCCGCAATGATAACGAGCACCCATTCAGCCGCTGTGCTGCCGCCGAGCAGCTCATTTGCAACCGGAATGGCAAACATGGCGATACCGACGCCGAACCAGCCGATCTGCGTAAACGAGATCATCGCGCTCGGCAGGTACGAGCCTTTTGCACCGAAGGCTTTGCGTGCCAGCAGGTCAAGGCTCATGCCGGTTTCCGCGCCGACATAACCGAGCAGACCGGTGTACAGGCTCAGGATCAGGCCGCCGATGATCATGGAGATGATAAAGCCGCCGAAATCCAGTCCGTCTGCCAGTTCCTTGCCGACCCACATGCTGGCCGAGAAGAAGGTGAAGCCCAGCATGATCATGAACATGGTTACGATGCCGCGGCGCGCATAATGCGGTACAGCCGCTTCCGCAAAGTCGATATCGACCGGTGTGTTGTCATTTTTCATAGATTCTTATCCCCTTTTTGTGTTTTCAAAGAATGTACTTTTTGAGCGTCGTGGTGAACTCGTCAATGCGCTGACGCGCGATCTCCTCCAGCGTTACGTCCTTCAGGCTCTCGACAAAGCCGCGCTCCTGCTGATACAGCCAGCGCGTCAGCTTTGCGTCCAGCTTTTCATAGTGGCAGTCCTTCAGCCAGTCCCCATAGGAAATCGGCAGCGCATGACCCAGTTTTTCCTCCAGCAGCGCCTGCTTGTCGATCTTGTCGGCACGCGCGAGAATGCCGTTCCAGAATTCCAGCACCTCTTCAATGTGCTCGTGGATTTCGTAACGGCGTGCACCTCCATCGTAGATCGTGCACTTCTCAAACAGCGGATTCTGCATGGAAAGCGTCTGACGGCGGAACTCCGGCGCCACAATGCCGCCCTTCCAGTAAAAGTCGATGAGCGCACGGTTGATGCCGGAAACGCCCTTGTCGCCTTCCTCGTAGCAGCTGAAAACGCCCTCGTAGTACACGGTGATGAAGCCCTCAAAGTCCGGCCAGTAGGTGCGGATTTCTTTGGTCAGTTTTTCGAGAATCTCAATGCCCTGGGTACCGCCGATGGTAAACAGCAGAATGTTGCGCAGCTTGGCGCCCTGCTTGCGGTAATAGTCGGTGACATAGCGCAGGCACTGCACAAGCGTCTCGCCCGAGGCGATGATATCGCCGATCATCAGCGTGCTGTTGGGCACCATGGTCAGCTTGCAGTATTTGATATCGAGCGACATCTCATCATTCTCGCCGAACACGCGCTCACTGGACATAAAGCTGATGTCATGCACGCGGATATGCTCCTTGTAGCAGCTTTCCTCGAGCGGGTAGTTGAGTGCGCCGCGCAGAATGGACAGAATGTTCGCCGAAGTGATCTTTTTCTGCTCCTTGAGGTAGTACATCATCTGCGAGGTAGCTGTTACGAGTGACGCATACACCTCGTAGCCGACAACCTCCGGATGGTTCATCAGCTTGCGGGTCTCGGCCTCCGAGACGATGTAGTATTCATTGACAAAGCTGCCGCCCGCCAGACGATAGCAGTCCACACCCTGATCGCTGAATTCCGGTACGATATGGACGTCATTCCAATTTTCGATCATATCAGTTTCCTCCCTAAAAAAAGGGACCGACTGCCGTTTTTGCGGGCAGAAGGTCCTTGGTTTTCATCGTTTTCCTATTTGATTCAACGGAACGCCGCATGTTCTTTTTTTACACAGCATATCCGTCCATCCCCTCTTTTTCGACTTCATTTTACTGAATTTATTATACGGGAGAAGCCATACCGTTGTCAACAGCTTTGCAAGCCTCAGGCCGGATTTCTTACTTATAATCCGCATTCAGAAACAGCGGCTTGATCGTAGAAATCTCGGCGTATTCCTCCTGCGAGACCTGCATATCCGCATTCATGGTCTGCAGATCGGCCTTGACGACCTCGAGCGCCTCCATGACGTTCAGTGCATGTCCTTCCGCAATGGCCTGCTGCATGCGGCGCAGCACGATCGGGTGCGCGTACCGTGCGGGCAGCGGGAATGCCGGAAACCGATCGATATAGTTCTGCATCTGTGCCCGCGCCTGCTTATCCCCGCGCAGAACAGCCGCATTGTTGTTGCGTGCCGTCGGCAGCAGGCGCCATCCGCCAAACAGGAAAGCTGCCGCCAGCAGGCACAGCAGCAGGTATCCGCCGGAGAAACCGCGGCACACGAGCGACACCACGCCGTAAATCAGCGCCGCCGCCCCGAGCACCATGATCGCTGCAGCCGCCCACCGATATCCTGCACTCCTGCTCTGGTAGTTGCGCCGCCGTTTAGCTGCACGACTGAGCCGCTTGTATAGCTCAGGTTTACGCTCGAGGTACGCGATCGCATTCTCCAACTCCTCAATCTCCCGCTCGGCGCGGATGCTGAGCGGCGGTCGTCGGAGTTCTTCCGCCCTCCGGCGCTCGCACTCGACCTCGAGTTCGGCCTCCTCTTCCTCACTGACGCACGGGATCTCCGGATGTATCTTGTGCAGCACGCGCAGCAGCTCGTCGATCTGATCCTCGTACTTGAAACAGCACACCTGCTGCAGACCATTATCGTACTCCACAAGCAGACAGGCTCTGCCTGCAAGCACACCTCGGACACCGCCGGTGCCTTCTTCTATAAACTTAAATGCCCGCGTAATGGCGGAAAACGGCACATAATAATGCCGGTCAATAAAATAACTGTTCAAATATAATGCCCGGCGGCCAACACCGCACGGACCGATCCGGCGGCAGTGCTGCTTATCGCGGACAAGTGAAGCGTCATCGAGCATGGTTCTGCTGAGCGGACGCGGTTTAAAAATCATATTCATCACCTGTAAATATTGTAACACAAAAGCATGGATTCAGCCACCCGATCCCATAAGAAATCCTGCTGCATCGGTTCTTTATGAAAACCGACAAATTCTCTCTTTCAGACAAACCGTTTTTGGCATACTATCCAAAATCACAGTATTCCTATTGACAATCAGGATATTCAAGTCTATACTTTCAATCACCGAAACCCGATAGGATTTATATGAATTGAAAGGAGAACCTGTCATGAGCCGAATGTACTGTATGAATCGCTGCTGTATGTGTATGCACCGCTGCTCGTGTATGCGTTCCCTTGTGACCTGGCGAATGTGCGAATAACGCGCATAAACCATCCTGGCGGAAAGCATACGCTTTCCGCCATTTTTTGTCGAAAGGAGTTCTCCCTTGTGAAGCATTTTGTCAAATCATTGCCAGTTCTCTCCATTCTGCTGGCGCTCGTCTGCGATATTCTGCTGCCGGATTCCGCGCAGCATCCTGCCGCAGAACATCCTTATTTTACATGGGCGCTGCTCATCGGACTGGCCGTGTATGTGATTGCCCTGCTGATATCGCTCGGCAACACCAAGGTACGCGATAAGCTGTCGTACAGCGCACTGTTCTATGCAGGAGCGGTTCTGGTGCTGAACATCCTCAACCTGCTGACCGCCAAGTTTGCGATTCTGCCGGTGCTGTACTTCCCCTCGCTCGACCGTGTATTCGGCGTTCTCGTTGAGGACAGCGCGTTCCTCGCGACCTGCCTTGCATACTCCGCACGCCTGCTGTTCTTCGGCTGGCTCGGCGGTGCGGTTGTCGGCGTGCTGACCGGTATCGCCATCGGCTTCAACAAGACCTTCGCCTACTGGGTACAGCCGCTCGTCCGCGTGCTCGGCCCAATCCCGTCCACCGCGTGGATCCCGCTGGTGCTCATCGCTTTCCCGACTGCGGTTTCTGCCAGTGCCTTCCTGATTGCGCTGGCTGTGTGGTTCCCGACTACCGTGCTCACCAGCAGCGGCATCGCTTCCATCCCCAACTCGTACTTTGAAGTCTCCTCGACGCTTGGCGCGGGCAGCTTCTACCGCATTGCCAAGGTCGGCATTCCGGCTGCTATGCCGCATATGTTCCTCGGCCTGTTCAACGGCACCTGCTCGTCGTTCATCACGCTGGTCACCGCCGAAATGCTCGGCGCCAAGTACGGCATCGGCTGGTACATCAACTGGCAGAAGGAAATGATGGCGTATGCCAACGTATATGCCGGACTGATCATCATTGCAGTCACCTTCTTCATTCTCATCACGCTGCTGTTCAAATTCCGCGACCGCGTGCTCGCATGGCAGAAAGGAGTTATCAAATGGTAGGCAATATTTCGATTTCGGGTGTATCCAAGCATTTTGTCAATCCCACCGGAGAGCGCATTACCGCTCTCGACAATGTTTCGCTCGATATTCCCGCCGGTTCGTTCGTGTCGCTCATCGGACCGTCCGGCTGCGGCAAGAGTACGCTCCTGCGTCTTATCTCCGGTCTGATTCCGATGGACGACGGCAGCCTGACGCTGGACGGCACACCTATCAAGCCCCCCGGTGCAGACCGCGGCTTCATGTTTCAGGAGCACACGCTGTTCCCGTGGCTGTCGATTTACGATAACATCGCGTTCGGTCTGCGCGCCCGCGGCATCTACAAGCAGGAAAAGGACCGCGTAGACGAATTTATCGAGATGGTCGGCCTCAGGGGCTTCGAGCATTCGTATCCGCACCAGCTTTCCGGCGGCATGTGCCAGCGCGCGTCTCTCGCAAGAGCACTCGTTGGCAAGCCCAAGGTGCTCCTGCTCGATGAGCCGCTCGGTGCACTCGATGCCTTCACCCGCATGAACATGCAGGACGAGATCCTGCGCATCTGGAAGGAAACCGGCATGACCGCCATCATGGTAACGCATGATGTGGATGAGGCCGTGTATCTTTCGGATAAGGTGGTCGTTATGACACCCCGACCGGGACGCATCACCGGCACGCTGGATATCCGGCTTGCCCGCCCGAGAGCACGCAGCTCGGAGGATTTTCTTCACTACCGTGCAGAGATCCTTCGTCAGCTCCATTACGGCGGCACAATCAAAGAACCCAACTACTACATTTAAGATCGCATTAAAGAACGCACGTTCATTATTATTACTTTTATTATACATTTTCCTTGAAAGGATAGAAAACCATGAAAAAGAACGGTATTTTATTGCGAGTGGCAAGCGGACTTCTCGCAGCTGCACTGGCACTCTCGCTTACCGCCTGCGGCGGCTCAAGCAGCAATTCGGACGCTTCCGCGGCAGCAGATTCCGGCGCAACCCACCTGCGTTTGATCTACTCTCCTTCTCTCTGTGCCGCACCGATGTACATCGCGATCGAGAACGGCTACTTTGAGGACGAAGGTCTGGACATTGAGCAGGTAACGGTTGACGCGGCACACGTTTCCGAGGCCATCGGCGCGGATCAGGTTGATGTCGGCATGGGCCTGATCGGCAAAATGCTTCAGCCCATCGAGAACGGCCTGCCCATCAAGTTCACCACCGGCCTGCACACCGGCTGCACCAAGCTGCTCGTACCCGGTGGCAGCAACATCAAGAGCATTGCCGACCTCAAGGGCAAGAAGATCGGCGTACCCGGTCTGGCTGACGCGGCAACCGTTGTCTCCAAGCGCTCGCTGAGCGCGGCAGGCATCGGCGTGACCGACCAGAACATGGAGGTTGAATTCTCGGTTTACTCCCGCAACGATCTTGCACAGGCACTGCAGAACAGTGCCGTTGACGCAATCGCACTCGGCGACCCGGCGGCTTCTATTGCAGAGGAGCAGTACGGTCTGACCGCTCTCATTGACACCGCAACCGATCCCAAGTACAAGGACGAGTACTGCTGCGCAGCATTCGTCACCAGCAAGCTGGCCGAGGAGAACCCGAAGGCTGCAGCAGCCTTCATCCGTGCCGTGCAGAAGGCATCCCAGTGGGTACAGGAAAACCCGGACGAGACCGCAAAGATCATCACCGAAAAGGAGTATGTCTCCGGTGATGTGGACTTCTGCGCACAGATTCTCAAGACCTACAACTACAAGCCTTCGGTTCAGGGCGGCTATGACGCACTCAAGCAGAACGCCGAGGAGCTGACCCAGATTGGCGTGCTCAAGGAAGGCACCGACGCAACCAAGTTCGCAGACAATGCATATATCTTCTTCGATGATGTTCCGGATGCACCGGAGAGCGACGCTTCCACCGATACCGCCACCGAATCCGCAGAGGGCGCCTCTGTCAGCTTCCAGCCGGCAGCAGCGGCAGCCGAGGAGGAGGACTGCTGCGGCGGCGGTGCTGCGACCAAGCCGATACAGAACACCAAGGCATAACATCGGGCTTACAAGGAGGAAAGGATCATGTCGGAACTGAAATGCACACATAGCTGCTCGGACTGCAGCAGACTCGGCTGCCGTTCGGCCAGCGAGGAGCAGTACCCGCCGTTCTGCCTGACGACGAACGTGGATAAGGCACTGCTCGAGGAAACACTTGAAATCTACCGCAACGACCCGGAACAGGGTCTGATTGCCCGCACCTCCGCGTGCATTGAAGGCAAGTTTTACGGCCGCCTGACCCGTGTTGAGGAAACCATCGAGTTCATCAAGCGCATAGGCTACAAAAAGATCGGCATCGCATCCTGCGTCGGTCTGATGCGGGAGGCTTCCATCTTCGCCCGTATTCTCAAGGCAAAGGGCATCGAATATTTCACGGTCGGCTGCAAGGTCGGTGCACAGGACAAGACCGAGATTGGCGTGCCGAACGAGAAAAAGCTCAACGGCGGCTGCGGTCACGAGTCCATGTGCAACCCGATCATGCAGGCCAAGACGCTTGCCGCGCACGGCTGCGATTTCAACATCGTGATCGGTCTGTGCGTCGGACATGATACCCTGTTTCTGCGCCACAGCAAGGTCCCGACAACGGTTATGATCGTCAAGGACCGGGTACTGCAGCATAATCCGGTGGCGGCACTGTACGGCGCACAGTCTATGTATTCGCGGTTTAAGGATTTGGGATTGTAAATTCGGTAAACCGGCTGCAATCTGTCACGATCCGGACTGCATCCCTGCGTTTCTACCCTTTGGGCTTTATCATCATCTCTCTTTCGCCGTTTTGAATGATTGCAAAAATCCTCCTGCCTTCTTTCTGAAGACAGGAGGATTTTTCAGCTTAACCTGCAGCATCGGGCATAGCCGAGGCGGCTCATCTGTTTTTCTCTTTGCCGAGCGTTGAATACAGCACACCGAACACGATAAGCACCGCACCGGCAATAAAGCCAACCGTCATATGCTCGTTCAGCAACAAGACACCGAGCACCATCGAGGTGAGCGGCTGAATCGGGTAAAACAGAGAACAGGTGCTCGCCTCTGCACGGGAGAGACAGTAATTCCACAGCGAATGCGGAATGGTCGTGCAGAAAATCGCCACATAAAACAGCACAAGGATGTACTTCGCGTGCAGGAAGTCCATCTCCGGGTGGGTGATGATCTCGCGGAGCATCAGCGGCAGCGTACCGATAGCGGCAACGTAAATACCGTAGGTCGTGACGGTCAGCGCATCATACTTCTGCGAGAATGAGCGCATGAACACGCTCAACGCACTCCACGTCAGCACCGAACCGAGTGAAAGCGCTATGCCGAGGATATGACCGCCGCCGGCGTCTCCGCCGACAATGCAGACCGCACCGGCAACCGCGCTGACAATGCAGACGACCTTCTTCATCGTCATGCGCTCATGCAGCAGCAGCACCGCAAAGAAGCAGATGGCGATCGGGTTCATGCAGTTGATGAGCGATGCCAGCGATGCGCCCGCCAGCTTGGTGCCGTACTGCTGCAGACCGATGGACAGCACATAGCCGCCCAGGCCGAACATGATAACGTATTTCCAGTCGCCGCCCTTGATCCTGCGCGGCTTGCCGTTCGGGTCGGGCTTACGCAGGCGCTGCAGGATGGTCATGGCGATGGCCGCGATGATGTAGCGCAGGCACAGCAGCGTGAACGGCTGAATCACATCGAGCAGTACCTTGCTCGCCGTGTACAGGCTGCCCCATAAAATCGTGGTCAGCGCAAGCAACAGGCAGGTTGTTTTATCGTTCTTTTGTTGTTGCACAGTTTGTCAACTCCCCTTTTGTGCATTATGCTTTTATTATAGCACTACTTTGGCAGATTGAACATAGGATGATATGAATTTTTAGTGACATTGCATTATGCTACTCCCGCACGTTTTCTTCACTCTGAATCAACCGCACGATATGAAAAAAAAGAGGACCCAAAGGTCCTCTTTCACCCAGTTTAGTAAACGTACTCGAACTCGAACTCTCCGATCACGACCGGAGCGCCCTCCTCGATGCCCATTTCCTCCAGCTTGGCGTAAATGCCTGCAGACTGGAGCATACGATCCATATACTGGCGGGATTCGTAGTCGTCGATGTTGACCGAGCCCATAATCTTGTCCACCCATGCACCGGTGACAACATATGCGTCGCCGTCGCGCTCGATGGTCCAGTCGTTCTCGGTTGCGGCCTTCTCCTCGACCTCGACGAACTCCGGCTCGTAGATGAATACCGGCGGGAGCTGCTGCAGCTCATGCCACGTCAGGTTCATCAGCTCCTTGACGCCCTGATTGGTCGCCGCGGACAGCTCCGCAAACAGGAAGCCGCGCTCCTCTGCGTACTTGCGGATCTTCTCGACCGGCTCACGGTCATCGCCCAGCAGGTCGGTCTTGTTGGCAACAATGATCTGCGGACGCGCTGCCAGAAACTCGCTGTAACCGGCAAGCTCGGCGTTGATCTTCTCAATGTCGTCGATCGGGTCGCGGCCCTCGCTGCCTGCCGCGTCAACCAGATGCAGCAGCAGACGACAGCGGTCAATGTGCCGCAGGAAGTCGTGGCCCAGACCGGCACCCTCGCTTGCGCCCTCGATAATACCCGGAATATCGGCCATGACGAAGTTCTGCTCCTCACCGACCGAAACCACGCCGAGGTTCGGCACCAGAGTCGTGAAGTGGTAGTTTGCAATCTTCGGACGCGCCGCAGAAACCATGCTCAGCAGCGTGGACTTGCCGACATTCGGGAAGCCGACCAGACCAACATCGGCCAGCAGCTTCAGTTCGAGGATAATGTCGCGCTCGACACCCGGCAGACCCGGCTTGGCAAAACGCGGCGCCTGACGCGTCGGCGTTGCAAAATGCGTGTTGCCCCAGCCGCCGTTGCCGCCCTTGGCTGCTACAAACGGCTCGCTGTCGGACATATCCTTCATGACCTGACCGGTTTTCTGGTCACGGATGATCGTGCCGCGCGGTACGCGAATGATCAGATCCGCACCGTCCTTGCCCTTGCAGCGCTTGCCGCCGCCCGGCTCACCGGGAGCCGCAACATACTTTTTCTTGTAACGGAAATCGAGCAGCGTGGACAGATTGTCATCTACCTTGAAGATGACCGAGCCGCCGCGGCCGCCGTCGCCGCCGTCCGGACCGCCGGCCGCCACATACTTTTCGCGGTGAAAACCAACCTTGCCGTCACCGCCCTTGCCGGATACGATCTTGATTTTTGCAATATCAATAAACATGGTAGTCCTCCTTTCTTCTCAAAGGTGTAATATCTATCTAAAATCAACAAAATCCCAGACAACGTCTGGGACAATAAAATACCAGTTTGCTTGCAAACTGCAACCACATGACAGGATTTCATTCAGAAATCCGAGTCATCGGCCCGCCCGCAGGCGAATTGCGCCTCCGGCGCAATCATCCAATCGCGGCACTCCGTGCCGCACAAAAAGTGCGAGCTTTGCCCGTGCTTTTTGTACCCCGACCCAGCGATCTTGGATCGCTTCGTTCGGGTATCAAATTTCGGTTTCGCAAGGAACCGGAATTTGAATATAGGGGGCTTTTGAAGCCCCCTATACGCAACGCTATAATTACTGCGGGTAAACGGAAACCTGCTTGCGGTCCTTACCCAGACGCTCGAAGCGAACAACGCCCTCAACCTTTGCGAACAGGGTGTCGTCCTTACCGCGGCCAACATTCACACCCGGGTGGATCTTGGTGCCGCGCTGGCGAACCAGGATGTTGCCTGCCGGTACGGTCTGACCGTCTGCACGCTTTACACCCAGTCGCTTGGACTCGGAATCACGACCGTTCTTGGTCGAACCAACGCCCTTTTTATGAGCGAAAAACTGTAAGCTAATCTTCAGCATCTGCTTGCACCTCCATTACGTTCAAGAAATCAGAATAGTTTTGTTCCAGTTCGGAAAAATGCAGCTTCAGAGCACAAAGTGCATCCTGTCCGCGTTCTACATTGCCTTTCGGCAGCGTAAAGCGGATATGCGCTCCGTCATCCTCGATGAGAGTATCGACCGGAATATGCTGTACATCATACAGCAACGCATGCGTCAGCATAACCGCACTGGAGATCGCTGCGCAAACGATGTCTTCCCCTTCCTCCGCATAGCCTGCGTGGCCGAGAATATCCACCGCGAGGATTTTATCCTCCTGCAGCGAAAAAGTGACTTTGGTCACGGTCTTACGCCTTGATGGACGCGATGGTCACCTTGGTGTACGGCTGACGATGACCCTGACGACGGCGATAACCCTTCTTCGGCTTCATCTTGAAGATGTTGATCTTCTTGCCCTTGCCGGTCTTCTCAACCGTGCCGGTTACAACCGCGCCGGAAACGTACGGAGCGCCTACGGTGATGGAATCACCCTCGCCTACTACCAGAACCTCGTCAAAGGATACGGTAGCACCGTCCTCTACGCCGAGCTTCTCAACGTAGATTACGTCGCCCTCGGATACCTTGTACTGCTTGCCGCCAGTTTTCAGAATGGCATACATGTGTTTTCCCTCTCTTTCGTTGTAGAGTCACGCTTGGCACGGCGGTGCATCGTTTGATACACACTTACAAAAGCCTATGCACAATGCGGCTTTTAATAGCATAGCACAAGAGGCACGAACTGTCAAGTCCATGCCTCTGATTTTTTTAATTTTTCCGCAGATTATGCGTTTGCATCCGCAGATGCGGAGGAAGCGCTGCTGTCAGACGAATTGTCGGACGCACTGCTGTCACCCGAACTGTCAGAGCTGTTATCCGAGCTTCTGCCGGAAGCCGCGGTATTGCTGCTGTTGTTGAAGAACGAAGCAACAAAATCATAGAAGCCGGACGGAATCGTGCTTGTCGAGCCGGTTGCGCTGCGGTCGGTGCTGACAAAGCCGGTGTCGCCCTCTGCAAGACCGATCACGCGATCGGTGAACAGCACATAGTACTGGCAGATCGGTGCATCGCCGGTGGAGGCGGCATAGCCGGAAGCGTCATCGCGGTACTCGCCCAGCTTGTCCTGCAGATAGCCCTTCGGAACGCTGATGTAGCGAAGCTGCGAGCCGGTGCTCTGTACTACATAAACGCCGTCGTTCAGCATCGGGATCAGGTCCACGATGCTGTTGGTCTCTGCGGTCTTAGCCGCAGGAAGCGTTGCGGTGATGCTGCTCTGCAGGGTCTGATTCTCCTGCGTCAGCGCACCAATCTGTGCGGACAGATTGTCCTTATCCTTATTCAGTGTTTCGATCTGCGAGTTCAGGTCCGCAATTTTACTGCCGCGGGACTTGAACAGTCCGCCGAAGATGATCGTCAGCAAAAGCAGTACCAGCACGGCAATGCAGAGCACCATGCGGTAGTTCAGCTTGACCGATGCTCTGCGCATCGGCTTGCCTTTGCCCATACGCATGCCGGAACGCACCGGACGTGCCGACTGACGTTTGCCTGTGCGTGCGGGACGCTCACTGCGGTCGAGGCTGCTCGAGCGCTCACTGCGGTCCGAGGCACTTTCGAACCGGCTGAAGTCCGGCTCAAAGCGGTCGAATCTGTCGAAGCGGTCGTTCTGATCGTTCTGATCCATCATTAATTCTCCTGCCTTTCAGCTGCGCTTACTTGGACGGATTTTCGATGACCTGAACCTCACCGTTGGAGTGGCCGACGATCATGCGCTTGCACATGTTGAGGAACAGACCATGCTCCAGCACGCCGAGCATGCCGGTCAGCTTGGAATAAACGTCCTGAATGTCAAAGCCTGCGCCGAGGTGCAGATCCGCGATGAAGTTGCCGTTATCGGTAACGAAGGTCTTGCCGTCGCGTACACGCAGAACCGGATTCCAGCCGTAAGCTGCCATGCGCTCCATCGCCTGCTTGGAGCCGTACTGTGCGATCTCAACCGGCAGATGGAAAGCGCCGATCTTGTCCACCAGCTTGGACTCGTCCATGATCCAGATAACTTCCTTCGCCATAGATGCAACGACCTTCTCGCGGTACAGCGCACCGCCGCCGCCCTTGATGGCGTTGAACTGCGGGTCGATCTCATCTACGCCGTCGATTGCCAGATCAACGTGATCCAGCTCGTCGATGGTCAGCAGCGGAATGCCCAGTTCACGAGCCTGCGCCTCGGTAGCCTTGGAGGTCGGGATCGCCTGAATCTTCAGGCCGTTCTTTACCATCTCGCCTACTGCATTTACCATGTGGTACGCAGTGGAACCGGTGCCCAGACCAACAACCATGCCGTCCTTTACATACTCTGCCGCCTTATCGCCGGCAAGCTTCTTCATATCCATTGTATTCGTCCTCCCCTGACGTGATAAACCGTATGTTGCGGTTAACTCATTAGCTTTATTATAGAATGAATCCGGACAAAGGTCAATCTTTTCTAATTTACAAAATAAAAACAATCCCGCCGAAATTTGGTGGGATTGCAAAGGCAGTCGATTTCTGATATACTTGTCGTTAAGAAAGGTGCTGCCGCGCCTGCGGTAGGCGGTTAAGTCTTGCCCCTGTAAAGGGGGTGGTTTTATGGAATATCTCGTAATTCTTGTAGTGATACTTGTACTTATTGAGCGTATTTTAGGACCAAAGAAGAAATAACCGCCTCTCACTCCCAATGATTGCGGTTATTTCTTCCGTTTTCTTTAGGGGCTGACCGTCTACCGGCAACACCTTTCGTTACTTTCAGTATACCCGTCCGTATCCGGATTGTCAACCCGGATACGGACGTTTTTTATTTACCGGATGCCGTTCTGCAGCTTTGCCGCCTTGAGCGTATTCTTCATCAGCATGGTGATGGTCATCGGACCGGCACCGCCCGGAACCGGCGTCATGTAAGAGGCCTTTTCCATAACCTCCGGCGCCACATCGCCGCAGACCTTGCCCTCGGCGTTGCGGTTGATGCCAACGTCAATCACCACTGCGCCCTCCTTGACCATATCCGGCGTAATAAAGCCTGCCTTGCCGACAGCGGCTACCAGAATATCCGCACGGCGGCACACCTCTGCGAGATCCTGCGTGCGGCTGTGGCAGATGGTAACCGTACCGTGACGGTGCAGCAGCAGCATGCTCATCGGCTTGCCGACAATATTCGAGCGGCCGACCACGACGCACTCCTTGCCCTTCGGGTCGATCTTGTACTCGTCGAGCAGCTCCATGACACCCGCGGGCGTGCACGGCACGAAATCAAAATTGCCAACCATAATCTTGCCGACATTGACCGGATGGAACGCGTCCACGTCCTTCTTCGGGTCAATGGCGTCGATGACCGCCTGCTCGGAAATATGCTTCGGCACCGGCATCTGGCACAGGATGCCCGAAATTGCCGGGCTCTCGTTCAGCTGTGCAATCAGACCAAGCAGTTCCTCCTGCGTGGTCTCTTCGGGAAGCGCGTACTTCTCGCTGTAAAAGCCGCACTGCTCGCAGGCGCGCTCCTTATTGCGGACGTAAATCTCGCTCGCCGGATCGTTGCCGACGATAATAACCGCCAGACCCGGCGTTACACCCTGCTTTTTCAGTTCTTCGGTCTCTGCCAGAATGCTGCCGCGCACCTTCGCGGACAGTGCCTTGCCGTCCATTCTTACTGCACTCATATTGTCGTTCTCCTTTATCGTGAAATGTTATTCGCCTTTTTTCTCGTCCGCTTTGTCCTGCTCCGGCGCGTAGAATGCCTTCTCGACCTTGATGCGGTTATACTGCCGTACCAGCACAGCAATCGCCGCAATGCAGCTTATGCCGGCCAGCAGCTGCGATACGCGCACCGGGCCGAGATACAGGCTGTCCGTCCGCAGGCCCTCGATCCACGCACGTCCCAAACCGTACCACGCTACATACAGCAGCGCCATTTCGCCCCCAAACTTGCGCTTCTTCGAATAGAAATGCAGCACAAGGAAACCGACAAAGTTCCACAGCGACTCATACAGGAAGGTCGGATGCACCGGAGAAGCGCCGTCAATGCTCATGCCCCACGGCAGAGAGGTTGCACCGCCATGTGCCTCACCGTTGACAAAGTTGCCCCATCTTCCGATGCACTGACCGATCAGCAGACCGAACGCCGCCAGATCGCACAGACTGGTAAATGACAGTTTCTTAACTCTGCTGTACACCGCCAGTGCAATCACAACACCGATGACCGCACCGTAAATCGCAATGCCGCCCTTCCAGATGGCGATGATCTCATTCGGATGCTGGCTGTAATAGCCCCATTCAAACGCCACATAGTAAATACGGGCGCAGATGATGCCGACCGGCACACCGATGATCAGGCAGTCCATCAGATTGTCCGACGTAACGCCGAACTCCTTCGTCCGCCGATTGATATACAGCGCTGCCAGCACAAAGCCCAGGCAGATAATGATGCCATACCAGTAAATATCCTTGCCGAACAGATTGACGGCGACACGATTGATGTTAAAATCCAGTCCGAGCGCCGGAAATGAAATTGCGTGTTCCATGATCTTTCTTCTTTCTATCGTTACTTCGGCTCTACCACCGACATGGTCGAGCGGTTCGGCTGTGCCCAGCGGCGGAACATTTCCTGCACATCCTCCGCATGGATGGTGTCAAACAGCCCGGCAAAATCCAGATAATGCTCGCCCGCAAAAACAGAAGCGATCTCCTGCCGTGCATACAGATCGGGTACATCCAGCATACGCAAACGCATGCCGTACAGCGCGTTCTTCATGCGACGGAACAGCTTCGGCTCGATGCCCTCCTGCGCCAGCCGTACAGTCTCCTGCTCAAGTGCTTCGCGCACAGCCGCCGGATCTCGGCTCTCGCCGCCGAGGATCGCGCATGCGCCATCCGGAATGAGCGAATAATCCACATCAAAATCGCGCCCGAGCAGCCGCTTTTCGTACAGCTTTGCATACAGCGGAGAGGTATCGCCGCACAGAATACGCACCGCCAGATCACCGATCAGACTGCGGCGCAGACGGCTTTCTCCGGCCGGAACCGGCTCATCCTTAAAGCCGACCATACACTGCGGCAGCGACACCTGCATTTTGCGCGTCACAACCGGCTGATGGACTTCCGCGCGGCGCTCGCCGTAATGACGCTGACCGATCTCGGGTGCGTCCTTCGGTGAAATCTCCTCTGCCATGCGGCATACCTGCTCAAAGTCCGCTGTGCCGCACACCACGAGTGCCATGTTCTTCGGACTGTAAAACGCGCGGTGACAGGTGTACAGCAGCTCCGGTGTAATATGCGAAATGCTCTCCTCGCTGCCCGGAATGGACACGCGCACCGGATGATTGCGGTACAGGCCCTCATACGCGCCAACGAACACCTCCCAATTGGGTGTGTCTTCTACCATGCGGATCTCCTGATTGATAATGCCGCGTTCCTTCTCCACGTTTTCATCCGTGAAGTACGGCGTGAACACGAATTTAAGCAGAATCTCCAGATTCTCCTCAAACCGGTCGGTGCAGGAAAAGTGATACGCCGTCATGGTGTGGCTCGTGAAGGCGTTCGGGCTTGCACCGGTGCGGGCGAATTTCTGCAGTGCGTTGCCGTCCTCATCCTCGAACATTTTGTGCTCAAGGAAGTGCGCCACGCCTGCCGGTGTGTCATACCGCTTGCCCTCAAAGGTGAACGATGCGTCCACCGAACCGAAATCGGTCGCCAGAATGGCGAAGGTCTTGCTGAAGCCCTCCTTGGGCAGATAGCAAATGCGCAGACCGTTTGCCAGCGTGCGGGTCTGCATACTCTCGTGCAGAGCGGAATCATTCTTTGTCATTTTGCCGCTCCCTTCATAAAGAATACCGTGTCAAGCGCTGTGCTCTGTGCCGCGGCAATGACCTGCTCGCGCGTGATGTCGGCCACCTGCTCGATGCGCGCCTCGGGCGATACGAGCGTGCCTGCGGCCGCCTGTCCCATCCAGTAGCGCTCGAGTGTAAGCGGGTCGTCGAGCATGGTACGCCAGCCGTTGACCAGCGTTTTGCGTGCGCTTTCGAGTTCTGCGTCCGTAATTTCGCCTGCACGGCACAAATCCAGCTGGTGCAGGATTTCATCGCGTGCGACCTCGAAATTTCTGTTCTCAATGCCGGAGCCCACGATCATCAGTCCCTTAGATGCCACAAACTGTGCGCTTGCATAGTAGCACAGCGACTTTTTCTCTCGCACGTTGAGGAACAGCTTCGCGCTCGTTGAGCCGCCGTAGATGGTCTGGAACACCCAGTACGCCGCCGGTTCTCCGCCGGTCAGTGATGCACCGCCGGTACGGAAGCCGAGTGACAGCTTGCCCTGGGTTACCTCGGCATCCTCAACGACCTCACGAACGTCACCAACAGGTCGCACCTGCACAATCGTGTGCGGCTGATACAGCGTGCCCTCGCGCGGCTGAGCCAGCGGCGTTGCCATGAAGCGCGCTTCCACCTCGTCCGGCATCATCGTACCGCAGTAGAACAGCTCCACCTGCGCCTCACTCAGCGCGCGGCGATAGGCCGCATACAGCGTTTCCGATGTAATGCGCTCCGCCTGCTCGATCGTACCGAGTGCGGACTTGCCGTAGTCCTCGTTTTCGCACATGATCTCATTCAGCCGGCGCGGCGCCCACGAACGCGGATCGTTTTTGAGTGCGGCAATGCGGTCGATCAGGTTGCCGCGCTCGCCCTCTACATAAGCGGCGCAGAACAGGCCGTCCTGCAGATACGGGTCATACAGCAGATCGCACAGCAGACCGATCACACCGGCGGTCAGGCCGTCGGCTCCCGGCGCATAAGCCTCATCAATACAGTCGGACAGAAAGCCGATGCACAGGTTTTCGCCCTCCTTGCGCACTGCAGCTTCAATACGCGCACCGTACAGCTCGTCAAGCGCGGTGCCGAACGCCTGCATGTCGTTCAGCCTGGCCGTGCCGCGGCGCAAAACCTGCGGCAGACACGCGCGCAGCGCGGCATCCTCGCCGCCGAGCGGCAGCACCAGCATCGCGCGCAGCACTGCCCGCTTAAACTTCGGTGTGGTCACGCAGGTGAGATTGATTCCCTCACCCAGCGTTTTTCGGGTCACTTGTTGCATAATTCCCCTCGATTCCGGAAAAGTTTGTCTAACGAGTTATATTATACCGTATATGTGGGAGTAACGCAAACGTAGTTTATGTGAAGTTGCGGCGGTTTAACCGCAACGCAGGCTATTCCGGCACCGACCCGCTGGGATGCACGAACCGCGCAGGCGGTCCGCCCTATTCGGGCGGCATTTCTCAGCACCGGCTGAGCGGGGTACTCGAACTGCGCAAGCGTGTTCGTCCCTAACGGACGGAGAGTTTTTCGCTGAACCTCAGCGGGGGATTCGCCGTCTGCGGACGGCGGGAACGTGCCGCGCCCCGCGGCGGGGGCAAAAAGGAAGGACAACCTACGGTTTTCCTTCCTCTTTGAAC
>ERZ832973.113-NODE-113-length-108422-cov-43.427547_pt1 | contig 108422 bp, 88 predicted proteins | sample MGYA00519950_ERZ832973 | MGnify/ENA primary metagenome ERZ832973 (study PRJEB31850, sample SAMEA3708734) | human gut metagenome | biome: human gut; feature: human-associated habitat; material: faeces | place: China | collected 2014 ... | reverse complement strand
GGAAAGCATTAGAGCCTGTTACATAGATGTCGTATTTTCCCTTAGAGTACAGGCTGTTGATTGCCAGCTCAAACTTGGGACACATCTGAACCTCGTCTACAAACAGGTAGTTCGTTTCGCCTTCCTGATAATGTTCTTCCACATAGGTGTGTAAGGCATGGTATTCCTTGATTTCTTCATACGCTAAATCCATGAAGTCAATGAAGATAATATTGATGTTTTCAAAATTGCTTTTCAGATACGCAATGTACGCCTGCATCAGTTTGGACTTACCAGATCGACGAATACCCGTGATAATCTTGATGTCAGGAGTGCCGTTCAGTTCAATGATTCTATCGAGATATTTTGCTCTCGTGATTGTTTTCATTTAGTCACCCACTTTCAAAAATTGAAGTTTTTTCATTTTTCGAAACCGCTTCGTTGTACTTAGTATACTGTCTGCTAATAGTATATGCAAGATGTCACTTTCAAAAACACAAATTTTTTTATTTTTTGAAAGTGGAAACTATGTAAAGGCACCCCGATTCTTTACTTAATTTCAAAAAAGTACAAAAATGTTTGCTGTCAAACTGTTTGACAGCAAACATTTTTTGCGTTATAATAACAAAGCTTTGGGAAGGAGGAGCGTTATGAAAAAGGATTGCATCGGGAATGATATCCGGATCCTGTCACATCAGATTCACCGTTGGATCGAAAATTCACCGAATAAAAAGAAAATAGACAGTGTTACAGGTGCCAATGCCTGGATCATTGGATATATTTCGGATAAAACAAAAAATAACGAAGATGTATTTCAGAAAGATTTAGAGAAAAATTTTGAGATTACCCGGTCTACGGCATCAAAGGTAGTTAATCTGATGGTAGAAAAGGGCATGGTGGAGCGTCAGAGTGTGCCATGGGACGCACGTCTGAAAAAACTTGTTCTGACAGATAAGGGAAGAGAAATCAATGAGCTTATGCTGGAGGATTTCAGTGTGGTGGAGGAGACGTTGTCAAAAGGTTTTTCCGAGCAGGAACTGGAGCAGTTCTTTGATTATATACACCGCATGCAGCAAAATATGAAAGATGGTTTTTGTAATATAGGTTTAAAAAAATAAGAAACAGGAGGAAAACAAAACGTGAAACTTGTAAAAAAGTTAATGGAATCCATACGGGAATATAAAACGGCAAGTATTCTGACGCCGGTTTATGTAACCGTAGAAGTTATCATGGAAGTGCTGATCCCATTTGTTATGGCGAGTCTGATCGACAAAGGCATTGAAGCCGGAAGTATGTCTGTCATCTGGAAATATGGAATCATCCTTTTAGTACTTGCAATGATCTCACTTGCCTTCGGCTCAATGGCAGGCCATCAGGCATCGATCGCATCCTGCGGTCTCGCACAGAATTTGCGAAAGGATATGTACTATCGGATCCAGAACTTTTCTTTTTCCAACATTGATAAGTTCTCAACAGCAAGTATGGTAACCCGTCTGACGACAGACGTTACAAACGTACAGAATGCATATCAGATGATTATCCGTGTGGCAGTCCGCGCCCCGATCATGATGATCTTTGCAATGATCATGTCATTTACTATCAATATGAAAATTTCGCTGATTTTCCTGGCAACCATTCCGGTACTTGGATTTATCCTGATCTGGCTGGCGCAGCATGTACATCCTTATTTTGAACGTGTATTTAATACGTATGACCGTTTGAATGAGGTGGTTCAGGAGAATCTGCACGGAGTCAGAGTCGTAAAATCCTTTATCCGTGAGGATCATGAGAATCAGAAGTTTGGAAAAATTTCAAAAAAAATCTATGTGGATTTTGCAAAAGCAGAGAAAATGCTGGCATTTAATATGCCTGCAATGATGTGTGCCATCAATGTCTGCTTATTGGCTGTTGCATGGATCGGAGCTAAGGCGATCATTGTCAGTGGAAATACACCGGGTATTGCCGGTGGTATGACAACCGGTGAACTGATGAGTCTGTTTTCCTATGCAATTCAGATCCTGATGTGTCTGATGATGATTTCTATGGTATTTGTAATGGTTATCATCGCAAGATCTTCTGCAGAGCGTATCGTTGAGATTCTGACAGAAGAAAGTGATATTCAGAACAAAGAAAATCCGGTGACAGAAGTTGCAGACGGATCCATCGAGTTTGAAAATGTTGCATTTTTCTATGCAAAGAAAGCGGATAAACCGGTACTTGATAACATTAACCTGAAAATCAATTCCGGTGAGACAATCGGTATCATCGGTGGAACCGGTTCTTCCAAATCCAGTCTGGTACAGCTGATTCCGCGATTGTATGATGTTACTTCCGGTGAGGTCAAAGTCGGTGGCGTAGATGTGCGCGATTATGATCTTGAGACACTGCGTGATTCCGTAGCAATGGTACTTCAGAAAAATGTATTATTCTCAGGTACCATTAAGGAGAATCTGCGCTGGGGTAATGAGAAAGCAACGGATGAAGAACTGATCCATGCATGTAAACTGGCTCAGGCTGATGATTTTGTACAGACATTTCCACATAAATATGATACTTACATCGAGCAGGGGGGAAATAACGTTTCCGGCGGACAGAAACAGCGTCTGTGTATTGCCCGTGCATTACTGAAGAAACCAAAGATCCTGATTCTGGATGATTCTACCAGCGCGGTAGATACCAAGACAGATGCACTAATCCGCAAAGCTTTCCTGGAAGAGATTCCGGATACGACCAAGATCATCATTGCACAGCGTGTTTCTTCCGTTCAGGATGCGGATCACATCATTGTTATGGATGATGGTAAGATCAGTGCTTACGGCACACATGAAGAATTATTGAAGAGTAGCGATATTTATCGTGAAGTATATGAATCACAGGTGAAAGGAGGAAGTGACGATGAGCAGTAATAATAAAAAACGTATGTCTGCAGCAAAAGATACAAAAGGAACCGTGAAACGTCTCCTTGGATATCTGAGCGCATATAAACTCCGCTTCATTTTTGTAGTCATCTGTATTGCGGTTTCTGCAGCAACGGTTGCTTACTCCGCTGTGTTTATCCAGGATCTAATCGATGATTATATTACCCCGTTACTGACACAGTCCCAGGTTGATTTTACCGGTCTGAAACAGTATCTGATTAAAGTTGCGGTGATCCTGTTTGCAGGTGCGATAGCCGCTTACCTGTATAACCGTTTTATGGTTGTCATCGGACAGGGAATTCTGAAAAAAATCCGTGATGAGATGTTTTCTCATATGCAGAAGCTGCCGATCCGATATTTTGATACTCATGCACATGGCGATATTATGAGTCATTATACCAACGATACCGATACCTTGCGTCAGATGATCTCACAGAGTATTCCGCAGCTGTTGAACTCTGTTATGACGATCGTGGTCGTATTTATTTCCATGCTGAGTATCAGTTTCTGGTTGACGCTGATCGTGGTTGCTTTTGTTTTTATCATTCTGAAAGTAATCGGTTCTGTGGCTGGCCGAAGCGGAAAATACTTTATCAAGCAGCAGGTTTCTCTGGGTGATGTAAACGGTTACGTCGAAGAGATGATCAACGGACAGAAGGTTGTCAAAGTATTCTGCCATGAGGAGCAGGCAAAAGAAGGATTTGATCTGAAAAACGGAGAACTTTGCGTCAATGCGACAAAGGCGAATTCTTATGCAAATATTCTGATGCCGATTCTGAACAATATCGGATTTATTCTTTACGTTGTTGTAGCAATCGTAGGTGGAGCTCTTGCTATCAGTGGTGTGACAAACATCAGCCTGACAGGTGTCAGCGTACTGACACTTGGTGCCATCGCATCTTTCCTGCAGTTATCAAGAAGCTTTGTAAACCCGATCAGTCAGGTTTCCCAGCAGTTAAACTTCGTTGTTATGGCCATTGCCGGTGCAGAGCGTATTTTTGAACTTCTGGATGAAGAAGTGGAAGAAGATGAGGGAAATATCACTCTGGTCCGTGCAAAAAAGGATGGCGATACACTGACCGAGTGTGCAGAGCGTACCGGTCACTGGGCATGGAAAGTGCCGCAGGCAGATGGAAGCGTTCAGCTGGTAGAGATGCGTGGGGATGTGAAATTCCACGATGTAGATTTTGGTTATGTCCCGGAGAAAACGGTTTTGCATGACATTACATTGTATGCAGAGCCGGGACAGAAAGTTGCTTTCGTAGGAGCAACCGGAGCCGGTAAGACGACCATTACAAACCTGATCAACCGTTTCTACGATATTCAGAAAGGTACGATCACTTATGACGGACTGGATATCGGACGAATCAAAAAAGCAGATCTGCGCCGTTCCCTTGGCGTGGTACTTCAGGAGGTCAACCTGTTTACCGGAACTGTAATGGAGAATATCCGTTACGGTAAACTGGATGCAACGGACGAAGAATGTATCGCAGCAGCAAAACTGGCAAATGCAGACGGATTTATCCGGATGCTGCCAAACGGTTATGACACGGTACTTTCCGGTGATGGAAGTGGTTTATCCCAGGGACAGAGACAGCTGATCTCCATTGCCCGTGCAGCCGTTGCAGATCCGCCGGTTATGATCCTGGATGAAGCAACTTCTTCTATCGATACGAGAACAGAAGCTATCGTACAGCGTGGTATGGATGCTCTGATGAAAGGCCGTACCGTATTCGTTATCGCCCACAGACTGTCTACTGTACAAAATTCTGATGTTATCATGGTTCTGGAGCAGGGACATATCATTGAGCGTGGCAGCCATGAGAAGCTGATTGAAGAAAAAGGAAAATATTATCAGTTGTATACCGGTGCGTTTGAGCTGGAGTAAAGCGCTTGCTTTGCAAACGCGATACTTCTTGAACGTCAGTTCAAGAAGGGAACAGTTAAAAAGAAATAAATTATGTCGTCAGTCTTTTGGACTGGCGGCATTTTTGGTTATCGGGTATAATGGTGGAAAAGTATTCCGATTATAGGTATGAAAGAAAATAATTAGCAATAAAATTCAAAAACATATAAAGGAGATAAGCAGGTATATGAGATATCCGGAATTTTTGAAAAAGAACGGCTGTATCGGATTTGTGGCACCATCTTTTGGATGCAATATTGAACCGTATAAAACAGCTTTTGGACATGCGTTGGATAAATTTGAAAAAATGGGTTACCGCACGGAGCTGGGACCAAACTGTTACGAAGGATGTGGCATCGGTATCAGCAACACGCCGGAGAAGTGCGGACAGGAACTGATGGAGTATTACTGCAATGATACCAGCGATGTGCTGATTTCCTGCGGTGGCGGGGAACTGATGTGTGAGGATCTGCCCTATGTGGATTTTGAAAAGATCAGAATGGCAAAACCGAAATGGTATCTTGGCTATTCGGACAATACAAATATGACATTTTTGCTGACCACACTCTGTGATGTGGCATCTGTCTACGGACCGTGTGCGGCAGCTTTTGGCATGGAGCCGTGGCATCCGGCGATTCAGGATGCATTTGACGTGCTGACCGGAGAAAAACTGATAATCAAAGGTTATGATCTGTATGAAAAAGAAGGATTAAAGGATGAGGAAAATCCATTAGTACCTTATAATGTGACAGAGCCATGTATCCGTAAAAAAGTACCGGATACAGATATCAAAATGGAAGGACGTCTGATCGGCGGCTGTCTCGATGTACTGACACTGCTTCTTGGTACAAAATACGATAAAGTACAGGCGTTTACCGAGCGCTACAAAGAGGACGGAATCATCTGGTTTATCGAAGCCTGTGATCTGAATGTCATGGGAATCCGCCGTGCATTATGGCAGATGGAGCAGGCCGGATGGTTTGGCCATGTCAAAGGATTTCTGATCGGCCGTCCATATTGTAACGGAGAGGAATTCTTAGGGCTGGATCAGTATGAGGCTGTGACAGGAATTCTTGGAAAATATAATGTCCCGATCATTATGGATCTGGATATCGGGCATATTCCACCGGCGATGCCGCTGATCTGCGGAAGCTACGCAAAGGTGACTTCTGTGGGGAATGATGTGGAAGTGGCGATGGAGTTAAAATAAGGCTGCGCCGAGCCATTCATAGCCCTTGCGGGCTATTTCATGGAGGGCTGTCGCCCAACACGTCTAAAAAGAAAAGCAAGCCGGGGAGTGAATAAATTCCCTTGCCGCTAATATACGTATACAAGCCATGCGCCATTCGGAATCCGCTGACGCTACTTCCTCATGGACGGCTGTCGCCGTATAATAAAAAAGAAGATATCACATCTTGGTGAGCAAGCTCCCCCGATGTGATATCTCCTTTTCTATTGCATGGCTTGTAGCTTAGCCAAAGTATCTCTTAAGCAGTCCTTCGAATGCTTTTCCGTGTCTTGCTTCGTCTCTTGCCATCTCATGAACGGTATCATGGATTGCATCTAAGTTTGCAGCTTTTGCACGTTTTGCAAGGTCAAATTTTCCTTCTGTTGCGCCATGCTCAGCATCTACACGCATTTCAAGGTTTTTCTTTGTGCTGTCTGTTACAACTTCACCAAGTAATTCTGCGAATTTTGCAGCATGCTCAGCTTCTTCGTAAGCTGCTTTCTCCCAGTATAATCCGATTTCCGGATATCCTTCTCTGTGAGCAACTCTTGCCATTGCCAGATACATACCAACCTCAGAGCACTCGCCTTCGAAGTTTGCTCTTAAGTCTGCAAGGATATCTTCGCTAACGCCCTGTGCAACACCTACTACATGCTCGGCAGCCCATACTTTCTCGCCGGTCTGCTCTTTGAATTTCTCAGCAGGAGCTTTACAGATTGGACAGACTTCCGGAGCTTTCTCGCCTTCATAAACATAACCACATACTGTACATACAAATTTTTTCATAATAATTCATTTCCTTTCTTTTGAAATAAGTTTAAATATCATTTTTATTAAAATCAGTCGTTTTCGGCTGGTTTATTCATTTATTGTTGTTCTTTTTTCAGACATTCCGGGCAAATGCCATAGAATAAAATGGAATGTCCTTTGATCAAACCGTCAAATGTCTGGGCGGCAATCTCATCTACATGATCAATACTGTTCATTTGTAAATCTATCATGCTGCCGCATTCATCACACAGAAAATGGTTGTGAGGTTCCGGTCTGCCGTCGAAGCGGTCCGGACCGTTTCCGGTAGGTATTTTCTGAATATTACCTAATTCGGCAAGCAACGACAGATTGCGGTAAACAGTTGCCAGGCTGATCTTTGGATAGTCTTCCCGCAGATTCAGGTAAACGGTTTCTGCGGTGGGATGATCGTATCTGGTAGCCAGAAATTGTTCAATGGCATCTCGTTGTTTGCTGTGTTTTAACATCTATTTCCCTTTCAAAAACGATAATGATTATTGTTGTTGAAATTAATATAGCATGTGACATCCTGTTTGTCAACAGAATTATCAGAAATTTTTGAAAAAAATTGCAATGATTCAGTGCACCGGATAAGAATAAGCGGGTTATTTCTGAATAATTCAAAAAGAAGGTCATACATTATAGAAAGAGTGTGTTATATGAGGAGTGAACGTATGCCCGGATATCAGAGGTTTGTTACATACATGTTTCGGTACAAAGATGAGAAAAAGCAGGAGAATTGCGGATTTGCCAAAATAGAGATCAGGCAGGGGCACTGCCGGGTGCAGATTCAGATTACGGGAATGAAGGGGAGCGAAGCGGAAGTTTATTTCCTGTCTAAGGATGCGTATGTTCCGGTGGGCATTTATCTGGGAAAATTGCGGATTCAGGAGGGAATTGCCCGCCAGTTTTTCCTGTGCGATGCGGATCATGTCGGGGAGACGGCACATTCCATGCAGGAAATGCGAGGTCTCTATATCTGTCAGCAGGAAGAGCCGGGCAGATTCGTTGCCAGTCAGTGGGATGATGTCGGAACGGTGTGGCGGAATTTGAAATTGCAGAAAGGAACAGAGTCAGAAGCAGAAAACCGCGCGGAAGAAGATTTTGTGAAAAACGATGTGGAAAAAGAAGAAATGACGGATCAGATGGATCCGATCGGTGGACAGAAGGAAGCTGACACAGAGAAAGCGGATACAGAAGAAGAGGGACAAGGAGACTCTGGGGAACCTGCGCAGGAACAGAAAAATCAGTTAACCGGGGAACTTCATGCAACCCAGACGGCAGAGGCGATATCCATACCGGCAGAAAACCGGGATGCGTTATATCAGAAAAATCAACCGTTTCCACACAACCAGGAGAAGAATCTCTGTCCGGCGGTCGGTGCCTGGGAAAAGCAGTGGGAATGTTTCTGTGCAGCACATCCGTTATGTTGTCCTTTTGATGAGGATGGGAATGTGTACGCCGTGAAGCTGCAGATGCAGGATTTTAAAATTTTGCCAAAGGAATATCAGTATCTGGCAAATAACAGCTTTCTGCTGCATGGTTATTTTAACTATAAAATGGTGCTGTTCGGATATATGGAGGCGGAGCAGCGGCAGTGGTTTCTTGGGGTTCCGGGCGTGTTTTCCAATCAGGAACAACTGATGGCAGGGATTTTCGGATTTCCGGAATTCCGGACAAAACAGATGACCCGGCAGAAAACGGGAGAGTTTGGCTACTGGTATCGATTTATCGAGATTTAGCAAAGAAAGTCAGACCACCTGTTTCTACTACGTAAAATAGTAAGAAGCAGGAAGTAGGAGTCTGTTTTTGACTGAGATAAAAAGATCCCCTGTTCTTACCCGGTACTGACAGAAGCAGAAGCTTTCATCTCAGTCTGAGTTGAGACTCCCACTTCTGCAAGTGGGAGTTCAATCTCAGACTGAGATAAACGCTCCGCGAGGATGTGCAGTGATTCTGAGAAGAATATGTCAGCTTTCGCTGACCAGAATCACGCACCAAGTCTCACGTGCGTTCGACTTGAATCAGACTGAGCAGAAACAGGGGATAGAAAATGATTGTGTTAAATTTGATAAATAATGTACCTATGCCGGTATTTAGAAGGCACGTCTGATTTTTACGGTATGGTAACCGCTGATATTTAAGGAGCGGTAGGAAACACCGATGCCCGGCCAAGAATCATAGATGCATCCGTTTCCGGCATAAATAGCAATATGGCACACGCTGCTTTTACCATTTTTGGCATAAAATACAAGATCGCCCGGTTGCAGATCGTAAGATGCAACTTCAATGCCGAGTCTGTTATCGGCAGCAAGGTTTGCGGATGTATATTCGTAGATGGCAAGGGCGTGATCTACAATGTTGGAAGCCGGATTGATACCTGCCGCGTACAGACACTGGTAGATCAGACCGGAGCAATCTACATAGGTTCCCGGTGTTCCGGAACAGCCAACTTTGTATTTTGTGCCGGCAGATGCATATTCGGCAGCAGTCTGGAGCATCGCATTGATGCGGTATTCACGGGTGGCACCGTTGAATACTTTGATCGGTGTGCGGTAAGTGCCGAGGTTGTACCAGTCATATTCGGAGTACCCCATTGCTTTCCATGTGGTGATGTCTACAATTCCAGTGACACCAAGCCCGTGTGTACGCTGGAATGTCTTTACAGCAGATGCGGTGGAAGAAGTATAGCGCTCGCTGCTGTTTCCACATACGGCCTGATTTACTTTGATAACTTTCAGTCCGATATTTGCGGTGGACAGGTTGTAACCGCCGTCCGGCAGAATGATGGATGTCTGTGGCAGGTAGAAGTTGCAGCCGATGACTCTGCCGTTGGAAACATTGTAGGTGCGGATACCGTCCACATAGTTTCCGGTAATAGTAAAATCAAGAATTCCGTTCCGGATATACCACCATCCGTTTTCATTTTCAGCAACACCGGTAAAGGCAAAGTCAACTTTTCCACCGTTCAGGTAGAACCATCCATATTCATTGGATGCAATGTTGTTAAAACTGAAATCAATCTGACCATTTTTTACACGCCACCATCCGTATTCATTTGGTACAATTCCTGTGTAATCAAAGTCTACTTTTCCGCCGGTGATCTTCCACCAGGTATCAAAGTAACACATCAGTCCATTATAGGAAAAATCAATCTGACCGTTACGGACATACCACCAACCCACTTCATTGTTTGCAAGACCGGTAAAACCAAAATCTACTTTGCTGTTGCGGACGTAGAACCATCCATATTCATTTTGTGCAAGGCCGGTAGCATTGAAATACAGACCGCCGTTTTCGATATACCACCATCCGTATTCGTTTTGTGCGAGGCCGGTGTATTCGAAATCAATCCGTCCGCTGCGCAGATACCACCAGCCATATTCACTGTCTACAAGACCGTTGCAGGAAAAATCGACTTTTCCATCAACGATACGCCACCATCCGGCACCGTTTTCTGCAAGACCGGTGTAGTCTTTTTGAAATTTGCCGTCCACGATATAAAGCCAGCCTTCTTCTGTGTCATACAGACCGTTGCATGGCTCAGCCAGTTCGCCGTCTTTGTAAATGTTCCAGGTATCGGTATCTTCATCATAGCAGACACCGTTTTTTACTGTGGTATCCGGTTTTTCCGGATTGGATGGCTCTGTCGGATCTGTTGGTTCAGATGGATCTGTTGGCTCTGTCGGCTCAGATGGCTTCGTTGTATCGGTCGGATCTTCAGACCTTATCGGAGCAGTTTGAACTGCCTGTTCCGGGAAAATAGTTGTATCAGTGGAATCTGTGTTGCTCTGATTTGCGGAATTGCTTTCGGAATTTGTGGCTGTGCCCTCCTTCTTGGAGGAGCTGGTCTGCGTGTCAGAAGTGGAATCTGCTGACATGGAAATACCGGTGCCAGTTTGTGCTGCTGACACCGGAGATGTAATTCCTGTTAAAGCAAGTCCGGCAGCCAAACATAATGCTGCAAGTTGCTGTTTTTTCATGAATGTTACTCTCCTTTGTGTATGATTAAACGATATGCTATTCATTTTATCACAAAATGCGGGCAACAGTAAATTATTAATGAAATTTAAGAAAGTATTCTAATAAGCTGTCTTAGGAAAATACGACCTGTCCGTTTACATAGTAGCGAACGTCTAGTGACCCGACAGGATTCTTCCTTTTCGTATTAAATATAAAAAATTAAATTATGCCAAAATCAGTTCCGTCAGGCACATTAGAAAATGCAGCCATCATAGTGTTTCAGCATATTCTGATCCGGCCGTTCCAGAAGGCTTGTGCATACGAAATCTTTCATCGGCTCTACGAATGGGAAAGTATCGCGTGTTGCCCAGGATGGAATCGTCCATGCCGGTGGATTGCTGATAAATGCATTTGTCCATGCAGAGTTGTTCTCAAACCAGAGTTCGCAGACACGATCCCAGCGATGGAAGAAGATATTGTCCTCGCTGACATCTACGAATTCCGGAGTACCGTCGCCTTCCGGAAGCGGAATTGGAGAATACTGTTTGTCATATGCTTTGTGTGAAAAGAAACGAAGCAGTCCCGGCAATTTGCATGCCTCCGGTGCAAAATGATTTAAGAACCAGTCTTCGCCCTCTTCGCGGGAAACGCCCTTTGGATAGGACATCATGTATACAAAACGGATGAATGTTTTTCCGGCGTGATTCATTGTCTGACCAAAGAAATCCTCTGTCGGCTCAGCCGGAATATTTGCAATTGCAACTGTCATAGCGTTTTCTACCGGTTCCGGTGTCATACCAAGAAGTCCGCGCAGGCTTCTTCTTCCTTCTACGTCAAGTCCGAGATTCTCATGTACACGGTAATTGAAGAATCCCATGGTTTCCATGCCTTTTGCCGGCGGCATTACACGGTACATAACGTAACGTGTCAGCCATGGCTCCTGAGCCATTACTTCCGGACAATGATGGTGCACGAACCAGCGCTCCATTGCCGGAATGTTGTCGATGTCGTTAATGTGGTGGATGATCAGTGTTTTGTTCATTACTGCCATTAGAAATACCTCCATAAATGATATTTTTACTCTGCAAAAATCCAGTTATAACGGAAGACCAGCTCAAGTCGAACACATGTGGGACCGGGTGTGTGATTCGGCTCAGTGCAGACTTGACATATTCTTGATAGAAAATGGGAGTTTCTTGCAGAAGCTGTCTGTTTTTGATAAAATAATTGTAAACCTTGCCCTAAGGGCAGAGTCAAGGAAAAAGAAAATGTATACAAAAATTATGATGTAGAATTGTGGGAGTACGAAGTACGGAACAATTCGTATGGTATCTTTTTACCCCAACATCAAATTATATAAAAATGTGGAGGTATACATGGATGGATATATGACGATCGGGGAAGTGGCGAAGGTAAAACAGATTTCCATAAAGGCCCTGCGTTATTATGAGAAAATCGGAATTCTGAAACCGGCCTATTGTGATCCGGATACGGGGTATCGCTATTATAAAAATGAGCAGATGCTGGCCATTGACATGATTAAATTTTTACAGATTCTGGATATCCCACTGAAAAACTGGAATCAGTATGTGGAACCGACAGGCGAGTTTGACCTGAAGGGGTTACTGCGGGATGGACAGATCCGTGCCTATGAAAAAATCGGCGAATTGCAGAGCTGCCTGAAACGGCTGCAGCTGGCGGAACGGGGCATTCAGGATACGGAAAAATACCGGGATTGTGATGGATTTTACAGGAGAGAGATACCGGAACGGAATATTTTAAGAAGAGAAATCAAAGAAGGTCTGTCTTCTGTGGAATTTCACAAAAAGCTGAGTGAACTGTTTGAACTGGCACAGAAGCATCAGTTGTCGGCAAATTATCCGTCCGGAATGATGTTGGATGTGGAAGATGGGACGTTTACTTATTTTGTATATGTGGAAGTGTATGAAAATTGCGAGGAACTGGCGGAGTATAAGTGCATACCCGCAGGAACTTATGATTGTCTGCGTTGTCCGCCGAAAAGTATTATGAGGGCGGCAGAATTGTATCCGGAGTATTTTGCGAAACATGCGAAGTTTACGGTTGTGGAATCAGACTGTATCACATCGCCGGTTTATTTTCAGGAATATCCGGTAGAATTGCAATTGACTAACTTGCATTAAAACAAGTACAATATGTCTACTGAGTTGAAAATGCAGACGGAGTGATTTTATCTATCTGAATGCGAAATAACATGTTAACATTGTAGTTAAAGTATAATAAGTATAATGAAGAAAACTCTGACGGCAAGGAAGATCCGAGCGGGAATAGTTGGTTAATACAGGTAAAATTATAAAATATAATGTTTATGCTGAATGGCAGGTTGATGATACCTGTTATAAGGTGATATTTGTTTTTGCAGAAACATATATTTTTTATTCAGGTTAGTCGTTCTGATCAGATAGAAATAAGACCTGATAGGATTGGATTTACAGAACCATTTTTCCGACGGATTGCCGGAAAAATGGTTTTTTTAGGTTCAGGAGGAGATTATGTTAAAGGTAGCGATCTACGGAAAGGGCGGCATCGGAAAGTCTACAGTGACTTCCAATCTGGCAGCCGCTTTTGCAAATATGGGAAAACGTGTCATTCAGATCGGCTGTGATCCGAAAGCGGATTCCACCATTAATTTACTGGGAGGAGAACCGCTTCGCCCGGTGATGAATTTTATGAGGGAAGAGGACGAGGAGCCGGATGAGCTGGCGCAGATTTCAAAGGAAGGCTACGGCGGGATCCTCTGTATCGAGACCGGTGGACCGACACCGGGACTTGGCTGTGCAGGCCGCGGTATCATTGCGACATTCCAGCTTCTGGAAGACATGGATCTGTTTGCGCATTACAAGCCGGATGTGGTGTTGTATGATGTGCTGGGTGACGTGGTCTGTGGCGGTTTTGCAGCACCGATCCGAGAGGGGTATGCAGAGAAAGTTCTGATCGTTACGTCCGGAGAAAAGATGGCGCTGTATGCGGCAAACAATATTTCCAGTGCGGTGCGCAATTTTGAAGACCGCAGTTATGCCCGGGTGTTTGGCATCGTGCTGAATCACCGGAATGTTGAGAATGAGATGGAAAAAGTGCAGGCATTTTCTGAAAAAATCGGTGTGCCGATTGTGGGCGAAGTGCCGCGAAGCGATGAAATTATCCGCTGGGAAGATCAGGGAAAAACAGTGATCGAAGGAAATCCGGATTCTGAAATCAGCAAATGTTTCTTTGATCTGGCGGAATTATTACTAAAAGAAGAGGAAAATGCATAAGGCAGCAAGTATTCTGACTTATGGAAAGAAGAGGAAAATATATGAGACAGGAAGCATATTTTTGTACGATAGAAGAACTGAACAGCCTTGGAAAAGAGAATATTCCGCAGCAGCTCATTTCTCATACGCATCTGATCTACAGTTCCCCGGCAACGCTGGCATTCAACTCCCCGGGAGCGGAAGGATTTGGCGTTAAACGTGCGGGTCTGGCGGTTCCGGGTTCTATTATGCTGATCGTGGCTCCGGGATGCTGCGGCCGAAATACATCGGTTCTGAGTTCTATGCGAGCGTACCATGACCGTTTTTATTATCTGCTGATGGATGAGACGGATATCGTAACCGGCCGTCATTTGAAAAAAATCCCAAAGGCGGTAGCGGAGATCTGTGAGGGACTGGAGAAAAAACCATCCGTTGTGATGATCTGTATCACCTGTGTGGATGCACTGCTGGGAACGGATATGGAGCGTGTCTGCCGCAAGGCGGAGGAAGTTGCAGGACTTCCGGTAAAACCATGTTATATGTATGCATTAACGAGAGAGGGACGCAAGCCGCCGATGGTGCATGTGCGACAGTCGATTTATTCTTTGCTGGAGCCAAAGAAGAAAAAAGGAAATGTGGTGAATTTATTAGGATATTTTTCCCCATTGGTGGATGACTGTGAATTATATGATCTGCTTCATGATGCCGGTGTGAAAACGATCCATGAAATTTCAAGATGTAAGGATTATGCGGAATATCAGACCATGTCTGAGGCAAATTTTAATCTGGTGCTTCATCCGGAGGCAAGGTTTGCGGCAGAGGACTTTCACGACAGACTGAAAATCCCGTACATCGAACTGCGCAGACTGTATCAGATTGATAAGATTTCCAGTCAGTATCGTGCTTTTGGTGCAGCTCTGGGAGTAATGTTTGATGACGAAAAACCACGGAGAGCAGCGGAAAATGCGGTCGCAAAATTTAAGGAAAAATATCCGGAGGCATCCTTTGCCGTGGGTGAGTGGATGAACGGAGATCCGTTTGAACTGTCACTCGCATTGGTGCGTTACGGTTTCCGGGTGCCGGAGATATATGGTACGTTATCCGGTGAAAATTTTATCTATGTGAAACAACTGGCAGCATTGAGTCCGGAGACGAAAGTGTTTTCCAATCTGGAACCGACGATGCTGTATTACGACGGAACAGATTCCGGGGTAACTCTGACCATCGGAAAAGATGCCGGTTATTATCATAAAAACTGTCCAAACGTGCTCTGGAACGGGGAACGGCAGCCGTACGGCTACGCCGGCGTGCGCAGACTGTTTGAGGCACTGGCGGAGGTATAGAGCAATGAGAGGACTGAGAAAATATCTGACACCATTTGCACCGGATCAGTCTGGCGCAGTATCTGTATTATATGAATTTGGCGGGATCATCGTCATCTGTGATGCCGGTGGCTGTACCGGAAACATCTGTGGATTTGATGAGCCGCGCTGGTTTGAGAGCAAAAGTGCACTGTTCAGTGCGGGGCTTCGCGATATGGATGCGATCCTCGGACGGGATGATCGTCTGGTGGCAAAACTTGCAGATGCAGTGACAAAGCTGGATGCAAAGTTTGCAGCGATCATCGGAACACCGGTTCCGGCCGTTATCGGGACGGATTATCATGCCTTAAAGCGTATGACGGAGAAAAAAGTGGATCTGCCGATTCTGACGGTGGACACCGATGGCATGGAATTATATGACAAAGGCGAAGAAAAAGCATGGCAGGAGCTGTTCCGGGTGTTTGCCGGTGAAAAAGAAGATGTGATTCCGGGAAATATCGGAATTCTGGGCATGACACCGCAGGATATCAGTGATCTGCGCGCGGCTGACCGTATCCGGGAGCATTTTGCAGCAGAAGGGAAAACTGCTATTTGCTATGGTATGGGAAACGGATTGGACGATGTGAAATCTGTTTCCAATGTGGAAAAACACATCGTGGTGGCACCGGCGGCACTGGAAGCGGCGAAATATCTGGAGCGGACTTACGGAACTCCGTATGAGATCGGCTATCCGCTGGTGGACGAACTGGTTTCTGATCTGGATTACAGCGGTAAAAAAGTGCTGGTTGTACAGCAACAGGTGATGGGAACCGCCATCCGGGAAGAAATTTTGAAACAGGCACCGGATGCACAAGTGACGGTGGCAAGCTGGTTTATGATGAAACCGGAGCTGAGACAGGAGGGTGATCTGCATTTACGGGATGAGGATGATTATGTCGAACTGGTGGAAAAGGGCGGTTTTGACGTGATTTATGCGGATCACTGCATGGAGCGGATGATACCGAAGTTTGCGGGAATCTTTGTAGATACGGTGCATTTTGCAGTGTCAGGGCGTCTGGCGTAACAAAATGCTCCGCGAAGATGTGCAGTGATTCTGAGAAGAATATGTCAGCTTTCGCTGACCAGAATCATGCACCAAGTCTTACGTGCGTTCGACTTGAAATCAGGGATATGTGAGAAAAGCAAATTAGGAGAAGAAGAGAGATATGAGCGAGATTACGAAGCGGATCCGGGTGTATGGTATCGTTCAGGGCGTTGGTTTCCGCCCGACGGTGAGCCGCCATGCCACAGCAAACGGGATTCGTGGAAATGTCTGTAATAAAGGGCCGTATGTGGAGATTTATGCACAGGGAGCGGCAGAGCAGGTGGATAGCTTCTTGAAAGATCTGGAGGAACGTCCACCGAAACGTGCGGCGATTTTAAAAATAAATACGGAAGAGGTTCCGGCAGAGGAGGCACCGCAGTTTTCAGATTTTGACATTATAGAAAGCGAAAAAACAAAGGGGGAGATCTTTGTTTCGCCGGATATTGCGATCTGTGATGAGTGTAAAGAGGAACTGTATGATTCGAAGAACCGGCGGTATCTGCATCCGTTTATCAACTGTACCTGCTGCGGTCCCCGGCTGACCATACTGGATGCGCTGCCCTATGACCGGGAGCGCACCAGCATGAAAGAATTTCCCATGTGTCCGGATTGTGCGAAAGAATATTATGATCCGGAGACGCGGCGGTATGATGCACAGCCGGTGTGTTGCAACGATTGCGGACCGGAAGTGTATCTGATCGGCAGAAGCGAACGGGGCAGGGATGCCATCACTTATACACGGCAGGTGATCCATGACGGCGGAATTGTGGCGATCAAAGGAATTGGTGGTTTTCATTTGTGCTGTGATGCGACAAACGAAGAAGCAGTCAGCCGTCTGCGCACGTTAAAATGTCGTCCGGCGAAACCTTTTGCGATTATGGCAAAGGATGAAACGGTGGTAAAACGGGAATGCATCGTGACACTGGAGCAGGAAGCAATCCTGAGCGGTCATCAGAAACCAATTTTACTATTGGACAGACGATCAAAGGAACATAGAAAAGAAAGCCAACCACAGTCGGAAAATATATCTGAAACACGGCTGGCACCTTCTGTGGCACCTGGAAATCCAAAAGTCGGTGTGATGCTTCCGTACGCACCGGTGCAGCTGCTGATTTTTCAGTATGATGATGGGATCGAAATGCCGGATCTGCTGGTAATGACAAGCGGAAATACATCAGGAGCGCCAATCTGCCGTGATGATGAGGAAGCGGTTGCCGAATTGTCTCATTTATGTGATGCTATTTTATCACATGATCGGAAAATCCGGATCCGTGCAGACGACACGGTCATGGATTTTTATAAAAATGAGCCGTATATGATCCGGCGTTCCAGAGGTTATGCACCACTGCCTTTTATGACATCGGTGGACTGGAGAGGGCAGGTGCTTGCTGTGGGCGGTGAATTGAAAAATACATTCTGCATCGGCGTGGACAGCCGGTTTTATCCGTCTCCGTATGTGGGGGATCTGGAAGATCTGCGGACAGTAAAAGCTTTGCAGGAGACAATTCATCGGTTCCGGACGTTACTGGAAGTGGAACCGCAGGTGGTGGTCTGTGATCTGCATCCGAAATACAATTCCACGGTTGTCGCGGAAAACCTTGGTTATCCGATGCTTCAGGTGCAGCATCATTATGCACATGTTTTATCCTGTATGACAGAAAATGACTGTCAGGAACCGGTGATTGGTGTTTCCTTTGACGGAACCGGATACGGTACGGACGGTACGATCTGGGGCGGAGAGATTCTACTGGCGGATTATCAGGATTTTACAAGATTTGGCAGCATTACCCCGTTTTTACAGATTGGCGGAGACGCCTCTGCAAAAGAGGGATGGCGTATTGCCGTATCCATGATCTACGGATTTACCAAAGACCGGGAAAAAGCGTGGGAGATCATTGAGAAACTGGGACTATGCAGTGAACAGGAAAGCAAGGTGCAGTTTACAATGGCAGACCGTAAGATCAATGCAGTGATGTCCACCAGTGCAGGCCGGCTTTTCGATGCAGTCAGTGCGATCCTCGGAATCCGGCGGCAGTCGAGTTTTGAAGGTGAGGCATCCACAGCACTGCAGTTTGCGGCAGAAGCCTTTGAGCAGAAACAAACATCTGATTTAAGTGAAAGGCATAATATATGTCAGGAGTTAATATTTGAATCAGAGGAACATTGCATTTTGAATACAGAAGCACTGGTGCAGCAGATCGTGGAAGCAAAACTGCAAGGCGCTGACAGCGGAGCATTGGCTTATCTGTTTCACCGGACGCTGGCGGAACAGATCGTGGCTGCCTGCAAGGCGGCACGTGAGCATTCAGGCAGAGCGAAAGTGGCTTTGAGTGGCGGTGTATTTCAGAACCGATTACTTCTGCGTCTGACAGAAGAAGGTCTGGAGCAGGAAGGTTTTGAAGTGCTGCGGCATCATATGATTCCGCCAAACGACGGTGGAATTGCCATTGGACAGGCGGCTTATGGTATGTGCTGGTTACAAGGTCAGGATAAATAAGAATGTCCGTTTCAAGTATGGAATAAAAACAGTTAAAATTAAAAAAGCATAGACATTTATAAGAAAATGGAACATAGAGTTGGAGGGAAAAGAAATGTGTGTAGGTTTATCAGCAAAGGTAGTAAAAATCAGTAACGGCACAGCTGTCATTGATGCAGGCGGAGCAAAAAGAGAAGTTTCTTCCCAGCTTCTGGAAGATCTGGAGCCGGGAGATTACGTCATGGTTCATGCCGGTGTGGCAATTGCAAAGATTACCGATGAAGATGACAGCGAGACAGATCAGCTTATGGAGGAATTTTTGTAATGGGAGAGACAAACGGCGATAATAAAAAGAAAACGGCCCGGGAGATCATTGAGAACTATAACGGTCCGAAGGTGCGGATCATGGAAGTGTGCGGTACGCATACCCATGAGATTTTTCGTCTGGGAATCCGCAAATTGCTGCCGGAACAGGTGGAGTTGATCTCCGGTCCGGGATGTCCGGTCTGCGTGACACCGGTCAGCTTTATCGATGAAGCGATTTATCTGGCACTGGAAAAAGGTGTGACGATCTGTACGTTTGGTGATCTGGTGCGCGTGCCGGGTACAAAGATGAGCCTTGCGGGAGCCAGAGAACAGGGAGGAAAGATCCACATCGTTTATTCTCCGGCAGATGCTGAAAAATATGCGAAAGAACATCCAAAGGAGCAGGTAACCTTTCTGTCGGTGGGATTTGAGACAACGACACCGGCCGGCTGTCTGTCCGTAAAATCTGCAAAAGAGGACGGCCTGGATAATTATTCCCTGCTGGTTGCGAACAAAACCATGCCGCAGGCTTATGAGGCATTAAAGGGAAGTGCGGATGTGTTTTTGTATCCGGGCCATGTCAACGCCATCACCGGAACACGTTTGTGCGAGGCACTGACCGAGGAAGGTGTCAGCGGTGTTGTGGCAGGATTTACCGCAAAAGAACTGATGACAGCGCTGGCAGTTTCCCTGGTGAAGTTTCAGGAGGGCAAACCATTTTTTGTAAACTGTTATCCGCGTGTGGTGACACAGGACGGAAGCAGAGAAGCACAGGTATTGGTGGATGAAATGATGGAAGCCTGCGATTCTGAATGGCGCGGCCTGGGCATGATTCCGGCATCCGGCATGAAATTGAGACCGGAGTGGCAGGAGTTTGATGCCCGCATCAAATATCAGATGCCAAAGATGGAAGGCAGACCAAATCCGGCCTGTCGCTGCGGAGATGTGCTTCAGGGAAAATGCAAACCGTCCGACTGCAAAGTGTTCGGCAAAGGCTGTACACCGCAGCATCCAATTGGGGCATGCATGGTATCCGGGGAGGGAGCCTGCTCCGCATACTATCAGTATTCATGAATCGTTACCATAAATTTAAATGAAACAGAAAGAAGGAAAACATAATGGAAAATAAAACAGTCACAATGGCACATGGTGCCGGAGGAAAACAGACATCCGAATTAATTGATCAGGTGTTTAAGGCACATTTTGCAAATTCCGATCTGACAGCAGATGATGCGGCAGTGCTGGTTCCGCCGGCAGGAAGAATGGCTGTATCTACCGATGGATTTATCGTATCGCCAGCATTTTTCCCGGGTGGAAATATCGGAAAACTGTCTATCTGCGGTACGGTTAATGACCTTGCATGCATGGGAGCAAAACCATTGTACCTGACCTGCGCCTTTGTCATCGAAGAAGGATTTCCGATGGAAAAACTGGAAGAAATTGCCGCTGCAATGGAAAAAACGGCAAAAGAAGCCGGTGTACATATCGTGTCCGGTGATACAAAAGTGGCCGGAAAAGGTCAGGTAGACGGAGTATTCATCACCACCACCGGAATGGGTGAGATTCAGGAAGGGGTCACTGTCGGCGGTGAACTGGCAAAACCGGGAGATGCCATTATCGTGACCGGTGATATTGGCCGCCACGGCTGCACGATCCTTCTGGAAAGAGAAGATTTCGGTATTGATGCAAATGTAACCAGTGACTGTGCACCATTATGGGGAACCGTAAAAGCAGTCATGGACACGACACACAATCTGCATGTGATCCGTGACGCCACAAGAGGCGGTGTCGGAACGGTTTTATATGAGATCGCCGGACAGAGTAATGTAGGTATCCGTCTGAATGCAGCAGCCGTTCCGGTGCAGCCGGAAGTAAAAGGCGTCTGCGGTATGCTGGGACTGGAGCCGTTGTACCTTGCCTGTGAGGGCCGACTGGTCATTATGGCACCGAAGGAAGAGGCAGATGCCATCGTGGAAACACTGCATAAATGTCCGTATTCCGCAGATGCAGCCATCATTGGTGAAGTCATTGCAGAAGAACCGGGCAGAGTCGTAATGGAAACAGAGATCGGTACGCAGGCATTGCTCCCGCAGCCAGGCGGTGAACTGCTCCCGCGTATTTGCTAGAAAAGGAGGACACCGGACATGGATACCAGAGTGGCGGTTATTTCAATTATTGTGGAACAGGAAGACGCCATCGAAGAACTGAATACCCTGCTTCACGAGGCACGACAGTACATTGTCGGCAGGATGGGCATCCCGTATCGACCGAAGGGGATCAGCATTATCAGTATTGCCATTGATGCACCGCAGGATGTCATCAGTGCACTTTCCGGAAAGATCGGGCGTTTAAAAGGCGTATCCGCAAAAACGGCATACTCGAATGTTATTACTCCGGCAGAGGGAGGAACAAAATAGTGATCAAGATAGCAGTTTACGGAAAAGGTGGAATCGGAAAATCCACCACGGTTTCCAATGTGGCAGCGGCTCTGGCAGAGATGGGTCTGACGGTGATGCAGATCGGCTGTGATCCGAAAGCAGATTCCACCATACAGCTGCGTCACGGAGAGGCGGTTCCTACCGTGCTGAGTTTATATAATGAAAAAAAACAGGCGCTGCGGCTGGAGGATATGATCCGTATCGGCTACCACCATGTCATCTGTGTGGAGGCCGGCGGACCGACACCGGGGCTTGGCTGTGCCGGCCGTGGTATCATCACAGCACTGGAAAAACTGAAGGAAACCGGCGCATATGAAGTATATAAGCCGGATGTGATTCTGTATGATGTTCTTGGAGACGTAGTCTGCGGTGGATTTTCCATGCCGATGCGAAACGGCTATGCGGACAAAGTATTTATCATCACTTCCGGAGAAAACATGGCGATCCATGCGGCGGCAAACATTGCCATGGCAGTGGAAAATTTTAAAAACCGTGGTTATGCGGAACTTGGCGGCATCATTTTAAACCGCAGGGATGTTCCGCGGGAAGCGGAAAAAGTTGCGGAACTGGCAGATGATTTTCATACCGCTGTCATTGGTACATTATCCCACAGTGAACAGGTGGCGCTGGCAGAAGAACAGGGCATGACATTGATGGAATGTTATCCGGACAGTGCTATGGCAGGGGAATACCGTGCCCTTGCAAAACAGATGTATACGATATGTGGTGGCATTTTGCCGGAAAATGCAAAGTCTGATATGACGAAGAAGAAAGATACTGCAGAAGTACAGAGTGGGTATGAAAAAAACGAAGCGGTGTCACAGAAAAATCAGAGCGAAAACACAGTCGATACGGTTGTGCAGGAGGAAAACTAGATGTTGCAGCGTGTAGGTGAAACAGTAGATCCACAAGATGCAGTGGTAAAAATAAAAGATGCATCTTTTCCGGCACCTTTTGCATCCGAGCTGGAATATAATTCTCCGGTGCATGGCAACTGGAATATCGTGCATACGGGAATGTTGGTTCCGGAGGCAATTCAGATCTATGTCTGTGCGGATAATTGTATGCGCGGCGTTGTACTGACAGCAGCGGAGATGAATGCGGCAGATCGTTTTTCTTTTGTCATTGTGGAGGAACAGCATGTTTTAAATGGCAATTTGGAGGACATCACCATTGAAGGTGTGACAGATGTACTGAATAAGCGCAGTGACCATCCGAAAGCGGTATTGCTGTTTACCGTGTGTCTGCATCATTTTGTGGGAAGTAATCTGAATTATATTTATGAAGAGCTGGAACATCGTTTCCCGGATATCTGTTTTATACGCTGCTATATGGATCCGATTATGCAAAAACATGGTCTGACGCCGGATCAGAAGTTGCGGAAAGCCATGTATGATCCGTTGTCGGAGTGTGAGCCGGATGCGAAAACGGTGTCGATATTCGGCAGTGACTTTGCATTAGATGAGAGCAGCGATATCAAACGGTTATTGAAACGATATCACTATACGGTGCGGGAGCTTCCCACCTGTGAGAACTGGCAGGATCTGTTGGCTATGAGTCGGGGACGGCTGTTTCTCGATATTTATCCGGCCGGAAAATACGGGATGGAGACGCAGGCACGGCGGTTAGGCCGGGAGCATCTGTATCTGCCGGGCAGTTTTGATTATGATGAGATTGAGCAGCAGATGCGGCAGTTGACAACTGCTCTGGGACTCCCGGAATTAAGCAGAGAAACACTGGATGCGGAACGGTCTGCCTGCGAAGCAGCTTTGGCAAAGGCAAAGAAACTGATTGGAGATATGCCGATCACATTGGACTATCTGTATCATCCGAGACCATTAGGGCTGGCAAAATTACTTTTGATGCATGGATTTAAAGTAAAAGCAGTGTATCTGGACGGTATCAGTCCGGAGGAAAAGGAAACATTTGACTGGCTGCGGGAGCATGCACCGGAACTGGAACTGATCGCAACGATCCAGGTGAAAATGCGGGTGCTGCCAAGGGGTGGTGAAGAGGAAGTGCTTGCCATCGGACAAAAGGCAGCCTATTTTTGCCGCAGCCGCCATTTTGTTAATCTGGTGCAGGGGGAAGGCCTGTACGGATTTGACGGAATCCGCAGAACTGCGGAACTGATGATGGATGCATACCGGGAAGAAAAAGATACTGAAAAACTTGTGATACAAAAGGGATGGGGGTGTGAGTGCTGCCTATGAGACAATCCTATCGAATCATACCGATTTATACGGCAGATGTGTCCGGAGTCTGCTCTGCATTGTACGAGCTGGGCGGAATGACCGTCATGCATGATCCTTCCGGCTGCAATTCTACTTACAATACTCACGATGAGATCCGCTGGTACGATCAGGACAGTCTGATCTTTATTTCCGGTCTGACAGAGATTGATGCAATCATGGGAAATGACCGCAAATTTATTGATGATATTGAACATGCAGCCCGGGAACTGCGGCCGAACTTTATTGCTCTGGCGGGTTCTCCGATTCCCTTTATGAATGGAACAGATTTTCCGGCGATCTCCCGGGTCATTGAGGCAGAAACCGGAATCCCGACATTTTCCGTGCCTACCAATGGCATGCATGATTATGTGTATGGTGCGGGCATCGCATTGGAGAAAATTGCGGAACGGTTTGCCGGAAAAACAGAGATAGAGAATGATACGCAGAAGCAAACATCTGCAGATAAAAGTGCTGAAACAGAAACGACAGATGATAGCAGGTTTCCGGATTCGGTGGTGAACATGAATCCAAAGAAAAAGGAAAAGCGATCTGGCCGCAGTGTAAATCTGCTGGGTGTGACGCCGTTAGACTTTGGTCCGCAGAAAAACGTGGAAATCATGAAAGAAAATCTGCATAACTATGGTTGGAATGTTCTTTCTGCCTGGGCGATGGGAGATACGTTGGAAACGCTGCAGCAGGCAGAAACGGCGGATGTCAATCTGGTGGTATCGGCAGTGGGGCTGCGGGCAGCAAAGGTGCTTCAGGAAAAATTCGGAACGCCGTATGTGATCGGAACACCGAATGAATGGCTGGCAGAGACTATTTCAGAATCACTGGAAGAGGCGGCAGAACAACAAACGGAGCAATTATCGGATGTGAAATTTACGGGCACAGCATCCGGGACACAGGTAATACAAAAATGCGGCAGCACAGAGAATACGAAGCTGGAATCCGGAAATTTTGAACGGAAAATGGTATATCTGCAGAATCGCATGCAGAAAGAAGCGGAAATTACCCTGATCGGGGAACCTGTAACTATGGGATCTCTGGCAGCAGGTATTGAGAAAAAATACGGACATTCTGTACGCGTGTTTTGCCCATTGAAAGAATGTGAAAATCTGGTCGGAGAGAAAGATGCTATTGTACTCGGAGAGGAAGCGATGGAGGAAGCTCTGAGAGATGCAAAAATCATTGTGGCAGATCCGTTGTACAAGCCCATCTGTCCGGCAAAATGTACGTTTTATGAATTGCCCCATGTGGCATTTTCCGGCAGACTATGGTTTGGCACTGACTGAAACAAATGGTAGCGTGCAGTGGTTCTGAAGAGAATATGTCCGCTTTACAAAATATCAACCGGTAAAGGATATAACAGTAATGACGACAGATGAAAAATATATGAAACAAGCGATAAAACAGGCAAAAAAAGCATATGCCATCGATGAAGTCCCCATCGGCTGTATCATTGTGCGGGACGAGGATGGCAAGGTGATTGCCCGTGGATATAACCGCCGGAATACGGACAAAAATACACTGTCCCATGCGGAGCTGAATGCAATTCGCAAGGCAAGCAAAAAACTGGGTGACTGGAGACTGGAAGGCTGCACCATGTATGTGACGCTGGAACCCTGTCAGATGTGCGCCGGTGCCCTGGTGCAGTCACGGATCGACCGCGTGGTGATCGGGAGCATGAACCCGAAAGCCGGCTGTGCCGGATCGGTATTGAATTTGCTTCAGATCGCAGGATTTAACCATCAGGTGAAGATCGTGCAGGGCGTCTGCCAGGAAGAATGTTCCGTGATGCTGAGTGATTTTTTTAAAGAGTTGCGGGAAAAGAAAAAGCGGAAGAAACATGCGCCGGAGCAGGTTGGAGAGAAATGAGCGAAAATTTATTGACAGTTACCGAGATTCAATGATATACTTAAAACTCGAGCAGCCGGGGTGGTAGCGGTACCTTGTACCATCAATCCGCTAGAGTTGGGGTGATATCCCGCAGAGGGTTGTTAATTGTAGAGCTGCCTCTTATAAGCGGCGTAGATTTTTGGGTCTCACGCAACAGGAACTTACGAACCGGGTCAGGTCAGGAATGGAGCAGCCCTAAGTAGGATCTCTTGTGTGCCGTGAGGGTGCCTGGGATGAGTTGGCTGTAGGAGTAACGTCTGGGATTGCAATTCGAAGCGGGATGCTCGTAAAAAAAGATTGCATTTACAAAAAGTCTGTGCTATCATATGTGCAGAAAAAGCAAAGAGATCTTCAGGGCAGGGTGATCTGAACAAAATGAACTTCGAGTCAGAGAGTCCCGACCGGCGGTAAAGCCCGCGAGCGTGAAAGCGTTGATTTGGTGATTCTGATCAGCAGAAGATTCCAAAGCCGACAGTATAGTCTGGATGAAAGAAGAACAAGCGAAAATAAAAGTTAAACAGAATCAGAAAATGATGTTTGGCAGAGAAACTTAACCAGTTCAATGGAAAACAGATTTTGAGATTCCTTTAATAAAAGATTTTCACTCCCTGAGATTTATGTCTCAGGGATTTTCTTTTACCATAAATTTTTGATCTGAAAGAATTTATCGGAGCCGGGATGTTGATGTTATATAAGGCTAACATAAGCATCAGGCGAAGAAAAGCAGAAAATTCAGGAAGCGCAAAGATTTATGGAAGAGGAAAATCCCTGGAAGCTTGGAGGGAGTGATTTTTTTATGCAAAAAAAAGAAGAATATATGAGACGGGCGCTGGAGCTGGCACGAAAAGGGGAAGGCCATACATCACCAAATCCTATGGTCGGCTGTGTAGTAGTCAAAGACGGACGGATCATCAGTGAGGGATATCATGAGAAATACGGAGAGTTCCATGCGGAGCGCAATGCACTGACCCGCTGCACGGAAGATACTGCCGGGGCGGATCTGTATGTAACTTTGGAGCCGTGCTGCCATCAGGGCAAGACACCACCGTGTACGGATATCATCATTGAGAAAAAAATCGCCAGAGTATTTGTGGGAAGCATGGATTCCAATCCACTGGTGGCAGGAAAAGGTGTACAGATCCTGCGGGATCATGGCATTTATGTAGAGACCGGGATCCTGGACGCAGAATGCCGGAAGTTAAATGAAGTATTTTATCATTACATTGCGACAAAGACCCCTTTCGTGGTGATGAAATATGCCATGACACTGGATGGAAAAATCGCCTGTGCCACCGGAGACTCTAAATGGGTTACCGGGGAAATTGCCAGAACGCAGGTACATCGGATGCGGGGACGTTACCGTGGCATCATGGTAGGAATCGGAACGGTGCTGGCGGATGATCCGATGTTGAACTGTCGTGTGGAAGGCGGTGTGGATCCGGTGCGGATCATTTGTGATTCGAACCTGCGCATTCCGACAGAAAGCCAGATTGTAAAAACTGCATCAGATATTGAGACGATAGTAGCCTGCAGTCAGGAAGCGTTGGAATCGGAACGAAAGCAGGAAAAAATCAGAAGATTAAAAGAAGCCGGAATTCAGATCATTGGAACGGAAGGTGCACACGGAGTCAATCTGGTGGAATTGATGAAGAAGCTTGGCGGACAGAACATTGACAGCATTCTGCTGGAGGGCGGCGGAACCCTGAATGCTTCTGCACTGGAAGATGGTATTGTGAATAAAGTATATGCCTATATCGCCGGAAAGCTGATCGGCGGTATGGATGCCCGTTCTCCGGTGGAAGGAATGGGAATTGACCGGATGGCAGATGCGATCACATTGCAAAATGTGGAGATTGAGAAGCTGGGCGATGACTTCTGCATCGTGGGATATGTGAAATAATAAAAAGGCAGAGATAAAGTGAAAAGAAGGAATGAAACATGTTTACAGGATTGATTGAAGAGGTAGGAACCATTCAGAGTGTACGGCACGGTGCCCGGTCCTGTGTGCTGACGATCGGATGCAGGACGGTGTTGGAAGGCAGCCGGATCGGAGACAGTATCGCAGTGAACGGTGTGTGTCTGACGGTGACAAGTATGGGTGGCAGTTACTATACCGCAGATGTTATGGCAGAGACGATGAACCGCAGTTCTCTGGGACAGTTAAGCACCGGGGCGAAGGTTAATCTGGAGCGGGCGATGCCTGCAAATGGCAGATTTGGGGGACATATCGTATCAGGTCATATCGATGGGACAGGAACCGTTCAGAGCATTGAACCGGATGATAATGCCGTGTGGTATACCATTGCGGCGAAAGCGGATTTACTGCGTTATATTGTGGAAAAAGGTTCTATCACCATTGATGGCATCAGCCTGACGGTGGCTTATGTAGATGATCATTGTTTTAAAGTGTCCATCATCCCGCATACACAGCAGGTGACGGCGCTGCATGACCGGAAGGTGGGAGATATTGTGAATCTGGAATGCGATATCATTGGAAAATATGTAGAAAAACTGATGCGTCCGGCGCCAGCGGCAGAAGAGCAGGAAACAAAAAAAGAAAGTGGAATAACCGAAGACTTTTTAAAAAAATATGGATTTTAAGTTCACTCGTCACATACATTCAGATCATGATCACGCTTGCATGAGGAGTTATTTAAATGCATAGTGAGGAATGGCGCGTGTGAACCGTACAGGAAATTTTTTGGAGGATAAAAAAATGGCAAAGAAAATCGGAACAGTAGAAGAAGCATTACAGGATTTGAGAGATGGGAAAGTAATTCTGGTCATAGATGATCCGGACAGAGAGAATGAAGGCGATCTGATCTGTGCAGCTGAATTTGCAACACAGGAAAATGTAAACTTTATGGCATGTGAAGCGAAGGGGCTGATCTGTATGCCGATGAGCGGTGAACTCTGCGACAAACTGGGACTGGATCAGATGGTAAATGTAAATACCGATAATCATTGTACGGCATTTACCGTATCCATTGACCATGTAGACACCACAACCGGTATTTCCGCAGCAGAGCGTTCTTATACTGCACTGAAATGCGTGGAAGATGGAGCAAGACCGGCGGACTTCCGCAGACCTGGCCATATGTTCCCGCTGCGTGCAAAAGAGGGCGGTGTGCTGGTGCGTGACGGTCACACAGAGGCGACAGTGGATCTGGTAAAACTTGCCGGACTGAAACCATGCGGACTCTGCTGTGAGATCATGCGTGAGGACGGAACGATGATGCGTACCACAGAACTGTTACAGTTTGCGGAACAACATGATCTGACCGTTATTACGATTGCAGATATCATTGAATATCGTCTGCAGCATGAGAGCCTGATCCGCAGAGAAGCGGATGCAAAACTGCCGACAAAATACGGTAACTTTGAAATTTACGGATATGAAAATATTTTAAACGGAGATCATCATGTAGCGCTTGTGATGGGCGATGTAACAGACGGTGAGCCGGTGCTCTGCCGGGTACATTCCGAGTGCCTGACCGGTGATGTGTTTGGATCCAGCCGTTGTGACTGCGGAGAACAGTTAGATGCGGCCATGAAAGCGATTGCAGAAGAGGGCAGAGGAGTGCTGCTGTATCTGCGTCAGGAAGGACGCGGCATCGGCCTGATCAATAAATTGAAAGCATACGAACTGCAGGAGCAGGGTTACGATACCGTAGAAGCAAATATCAAACTTGGTTTCCCGGCAGATATGCGTGAGTATGGCGTAGGTGCACAGATTCTGCGGGATATCGGAGCAAAACGTCTGCGTCTGCTGACAAACAATCCAACCAAGATCACAGGACTTTCAGGATATGGAATTACCATTGAAGAGCGTGTGCCGATCCAGATCAAAGCACAGAAATTTGACTATTTTTACCTGAAAACAAAACAGGAAAAAATGGATCATATGACAAACTATAAATAAAATGTAACGCTTCAGAACAGTTGCAATGAAATTAAAAAATCAGGAGGATAAGAAAATGAGAATTTTAGAAGGAAATGTAGTAGCAGAGGGCATTAAAATCGGTATTGTAGCAGCGCGTTTTAACGAGTTTATCGTATCAAAACTGGTTGGCGGTGCACAGGATGCCTGTGTACGTCACGGTGTAAAAGATGAGGATATCGATCTGGCATGGGTTCCGGGTGCATTTGAGATTCCGATCGTTGCAAAGAAAATGGCAGCTTCCGGAAAATATGATGCAGTGCTTTGCCTGGGTGCTGTAATCAAAGGATCCACAAGCCACTATGATTATGTATGTGCTGAGGTAAGCAAAGGAACTGCTATGGTTGGCCTTGAGACCGGTGTACCGACACTCTTTGGTATCCTGACTACTGACAATATTGAGCAGGCTATCGAGCGTGCAGGTACAAAGGCCGGAAACAAGGGATATGATGTAGCCTGCTCCGCAATTGAAATGGTAAATCTGATGAAAAACATCTAAATAAGATAATGAAATAAAAGATAGAAAATCCCCCTGCTTCCATTGCACAAAGCAATAAAGCAGGGGGGAATGTTTATTCTGCCAGAGTTTTTTCACAGAAAACTTAACGGAATAGCGAAATTACATCTGCGGCGGTCGACACGATTGCCGCAGTTTTTTTTGCTGTTTCTTCGGATGGCACTTTCAAATCCGGGATACAAACTACGGGAATATTTCCATTCGATGCGGCTAAAATACCGTTTTCGGAGTCTTCCAGCACAAGTGCAGCTTCCGGTCTGATGCCCGCCTGCTGACATGCTGCCAGAAAAATATCCGGGTTTGGTTTGGAACGCGGTACCTGATCGCCGCCAATAACAAATGAAAAATAGTTGTCTAGGTTTGCCAGACGCAGATATTCCGTGACAATGTCATACTTTGTGGAAGATGCCACGCAGCATGGGATATGCTTGTCTGTGAACCATGCGAGAAGTTCCGGGATCCCCGGTTTTGTGGGAGGACCGTCACGGCGGATCTTTTCAGTGACCAGTGTACGGCATTTCTGACTGATCTCTTCTGCCGGGTAATCGTCCCCGTAAAGTCTGTGCAGAATATCCAGTAATTGTTGACCGCAGGTTCCAATGGTATGGATGTAATCGTCTTTTTGCTGCGTATAGCCGTATTCTTTCATGACACCATCTTTGGTCGTCATAAAAAGGCGTTCGGTGTCAAAAATCAGGCCGTCCATGTCAAAAATTGCAAGTGCGGGAAGTTGAAGTTTTAAACTCATGATATATGGTGATCCTTTCAATGATTAGATATGTAAGCTACTGTAATTATTTTTCAGTATACATGAAATCAGCCTGAAAGGAAATAAAAAATAATAGTGTGAGAAGGTATTGACAAATTCTTCCTAATATCATATATTGATATCAATAAATGATATTGGAGAGATATATCTTAAATACGTGAAAAGTATTTTGTATCATTTTGAAATTATGCATAATGGAGACAACTTAGTATGGCAAAAAAGTCACTTGAAACTTTAACAGAATCAATGTTTTATGTATTATTGGCATTATCTCAAGGAGACAAATGTGGTACCGAAATAACAGATTTTATTTGCAATTTAACTCGACAAAGAGTGAAAATTGGTCCGGCAACATTGTATACTATCTTGGGGAAATTCGAACATGAACATATTATATGTGAAATTGCTGTGGAAGGGAGAAAACGTACTTATACACTGAGTGACAAAGGCCAGCATCTTTTACAAATGGAAATTAGCAGACTGGAACTATGTCTGGCAGATGTAAAAGCGTTATTTTGAACGCAGAATAAGCATTTCCCCGCTTCAAGTGTGTAGAGCACTGAGCGGTGGGTAAGGGGGATGCTTATGTCAGGGTGGGAGTTAAAAGTTCCCACTGACAGGTCACAAAGCGACTGCGTTCATGAGCAAGTAGCGAAAACGGATTGTGAATGTCCGTTTTACACGGAGGGAGTACTCATGGCTATATGTAAACAAAAAGTGTGGAGATATTGTCCTTTTTCCTGGTATGATACCTTTTTTTTAGAAAACTGGTTGGAAAATTTGGCAAAAAAAGGTCTGTTTCTGTCAACTACTGGATTTATAGGACCGTTTGCAAAATTAGAAAAAAGAGAATCTGGAAACATGCATTATCAGATAATTTCATCTCTTCCAAGAACGAAAAACGATAATGATATGTTGCAAATGATTCGGGATGTGGGGTGGCACTATGTTTGCACAGAGGGATTAGCAGATATTTATGCAACAGATCAAATAGATCTTGAGGATTTGCATTCAGAGGCAGATATACAGTGGATGGATGTAAAAAGTATGTTCAAATATCGGATTGTAAGTTTGATTCTACTTTTTCTGGCGGGACCTGGTGTCACTTTTTTTCAATTTTGGAAAGAATGTCATTCTGGCTTGGATAATCTGGGTGCTCACTATTATATGAATGTAATATGTGGCGTGCTGATGATTATATTCTATGGTATCTCGTGTGTGCTTTTGATGTATAGTTATCATGTTACAAAAAAGTATTTGAGCTGTAATCATGATATAAGTCATCAAAATTATAAAAAATATGGAAATCAAAAAATTTTTTTCAGAGTTTGTAGCTGGGGGTCAGTAATAGTAATGATTTTGTTATGTGTTATTATGAACATATTTTGAGCAGGAGGAGAAGATGTATGTGTAAATGGAAGAAACTGGTTATGGTAAGTTTGGCTTTGGTGATAGCATTTACAGTTAATGTGCCTGTTTGTTATGCAAATACAGTTTCGCAAATAGAAACAAGAGCAGTATCCAGACAGGTTATTGCACGATATAATATTTCTGCAACTGACTGTAAAAAGGCATATAATAAAATGACTGGATACAATTCTTGGACGGCTGATATTGCAGCAGCTGTGGTAGGGTGTATAAGTATGCCTACAGGTGCTATTACAACTGTCGCCGGATGGATACAAAAGGCCAATTATAATCGTACGAAATCGGCTTTTTATTCAGGGTGGAAAAGCGGAAATGGTTGTGTAATGCTTGTCTATGATAATGAAGCACCTTGTGTTTATGCAAAATAATTAAAACAAATCTGCGACAGTCGATATGATTGTCGCAGATTTTTCTTTTTATTTGATAGGAAATTACGTTGAATTTCCTATCAAATAAAAGCACTTCGTGCAAACAATGCGCACTCACACGAGAAGAAATTATTGCTTCGCAAGCGTGCTCGGCGCGAACAAGAAAGATGTGCTGTTGATGATTTTACCCGCGAGAGTGTGTGGTAGCACACTTTCTTGTAATATAAAGGTTATACGCTTTCGAATTCATCGATGATCTCCTGTGACGGCGGAGCGGTCAACAGGCTGACGATTACGATGGCAGCTGCGGAGCACAGGAATGCAGGCAGCAGTTCGTAAATACCAAGGAGTCCGCCGTGTGGTGCGATCAGGAATTTCCAGATAAATACCATGGCTCCACCTACGATCATTCCTGCCAGGGCACCGTTTCGGTTGGAACGTTTCCAGAACAGTGCAAAGAGCATAACAGCACCGAAAGTGGCACCGAATCCTGCCCATGCGAAGGATACGATACGGAAGACAGAACTGTCCGGATTACGGGCAAGGAATACACTGATGGCGGCAATGACCAGAACAGTGATACGAGCCATCAGCATGGATTGTTTTTTTGTACATTTGATTCCGAAGCAGTCCTGCAGCAAATTCTCTGAAATACTGGAAGATGCTGCCAATAGCTGGGAATCGGAGGTGGACATGGTGCTTGCCAGGATTCCGGCAAGGATCAGTCCTGCCATCAGCACGGCAAGGAATCCGTGATTGCTCAGCAGTACAGCGGTTCTGACGATCAGTGTTTCAGACTGGGAGGAGTTCTCCAGAACATCCATAGCACCTGCTTTTGTCATGGCATTTCCGATAATACCGATAAAGATGGCGATAAACATGGAAATAACGACCCATACAGAGGCGATGCGGCGGGATGTTTTTAATTTGTTTTCATCTTCAATACCCATGAAACGCAGCAGGATATGCGGCATTCCAAAATAGCCCAGTCCCCATGCCAGAGTGGAGGCGATGGTCAGCCCGTTGTATGGTGTGGTTCCGCCGGTTGCGGCATCGTGAGACATTGTCATGCTTAAGTAGCCTTTCAGTGACTGTGCATTTGTGATAACAGCATCCATGCCACCAGCCATATGTACGCCGTAGATCAGTACGACGACCAGGGCACCGGTCATGATAATACTCTGGATCAGATCAGTGGTACTTGCGGCCAGAAATCCGCCCAGGGAAGTGTAAGCCACGATAATGATGGCACTTACGATCATGGCAGGCATATACGGAACACCGAAGAGTGTGGCAAAGAGCTTGCCGCAGGCAGCGAATCCGGACGCGGTGTACGGTACAAAGAAAATTACGATCATGATGGCAGAAATTGCCAGCAGGGAATTGCTTTTATCCCGGTAGCGGTTTGCAAAAAAAGATGGGATCGTAATGGAATTATTTGCTTTGTGGGAATAGCGGCGCAGACGTTTTGCGACGATGAGCCAGTTCAGATAAGTTCCGATAGCAAGTCCGATGGCGGTCCATCCTGCTTCAGCGCAACCGGACAGATATGCGACACCCGGCAGACCCATCAGAAGCCAGCTGCTCATGTCAGAGGCTTCGGCACTCATAGCAGTCACGATCGGACCAAGCTTTCGTCCACCCAGATAAAAATCACTGGTGTCGTTGTTTTTTCTGGAAAAGAGAATACCGATCAGGACCATGGCACCCAGATAGATGATCATGATGATCAGCATTCCAATTGTGTTTGCATTCATAAAAATCAATCTCCTTTATTACGTTACTTCAACAAATTTCTGCCAGTATACCATGAATAAAAATAGACTGCAATACAGAACGGAGTATAGACTAAAGTACAGAAAATAAACATAAAAAGTGATATAAACCTGCTGAAATAAAGGAAAAATAGAAATAGACTAAGATATGGAATGAAATATAGAATAAAAATAAATATAAAAACATACGGTATGACAAGTGGTGCAAAATAAATGGGATTTTAAGATTTATAACAGGAAAATGCCTGTTTTTACGGTTACTATAAATCGCTCAGATATCCCGGATCCGGATCTGTGCCAGATAGATGGGCATCGCCGTAGAGCCGTACGTTTTTAAAGAATATTCTCCATTACAGATGCACCAGTCATAGAGCAGGGCGCGTTCTGCAATCGCATACAGCTTCACCATTTCATTTACGGAGAGATCTGTGCGGAATTCCCCGCCGTCCTGTCCTTCCCGGATGATACGGCGCAGCAGTTTATAGTAATAGCGGTTGCGGTCCAGCAGATGTTTTTCTCCTTTGGTAATGAGCTGTGTGGACAGCAGCCGTGCCAGCAGATCCAGGGAAATGCTGTTTTCAATCATGGAAAAAAGCTCCTGGTTCAGATAAATCAGCTGTTCATAGCGTGTCGCAAAGCCGGAAAGCTGTGCTTCCAGTTCCATATATTTTTCGTCAAACAGAAAGGAAAGAGATCCGAGCAGAGCATCTTTTCCTTCAAAATAATGATAAAAGGAGCCTTTTGAGGTAGCGGATTCCGCAATGATCTCATCGATGGTGGTGTCATCGTATCCCTGTTCATAAAAGAGTTTCCAGGCAGCGGAAATAATTTTACCCTTGGTGTTGCGTGGTTGTTTTTTGCTCATAATAAGGCACTCCTTCCATAGTGTTACAAACTTACTGTAACACTTGTGAGAAGCGTCGTAAAGTGGTAAAATAGAAATATTCAGAGTATGGGAAAATCTCTGGAGAGACAGTTATTGGAGGAACATTTATTATGAAGAAACACGCCGGAAAACTACTGGGAGTACTGTTGCTTGTTATGGTCGCTTTGGCAGGATGCGGAACAAAGAATGCGGGAACCGCAGATGGAGGCAGTGCAGCTGCCGAGACAAAGCTGGATTCTGTAAAATCAAAAGTGAAATTTGACGGAGTCTATACAGCAGGGGATACTCTGAAGATACAGATGACACTGGATAAAGACGGTAATTGTGATTACGGTTATACCGGGATTTATCAGCTGAGCACCAGTGAAGCAGGTTACCGGGTACTGAACCTGATCTACTATGGTCAGGAAGGGGAGGATGATGCCCAGACGCAGCTGGCTTATGATTCTTATGCGATTCAGCAAAATGAAGACGGCACTTATACGCGGTGCAAACTCACAGAAGGTGAGGAACCGGATTTTGCCGGCGGGACACAGATGAAGTTCGAGAGCGGATCAGACACAATCTTTACAGATACAGCACTGGAAGCTTCCTATACAGCAGATGGCGGATCTTACATTGAACTGCATGAGGATGGCTCGTTTGTGTTTGGGGCACATATGAAATATGCAGCAGATAAAGATAATTTTGAGCTGATCGGAGGCAGCAGCTCATCGGTATATACTTATGAGGCAGATGAGAATCAGGATTCACTGATACTGAAAAATTCAGACGGACAGACAGTTATGAAGTTGCAGCGAAAGGAGAATTGATTTATGAAACCAGAGGGAAGCAAGGTAAACTATCAGGAATTGGCAGAACGTTTTTACACATTGGATACAGAAGTATATGAAGCATCCGGAAGTGAACTGGGAAAAGTGTTTCCTGGACCAAAGCATATTTCTGTAAAGCAGATTTTGAAGGATTTCGAGCGTGAGGATACAGAAAAGCTGAAAGATGAGCTGATTCTGATCGGAAATATGATTAAGATCATTCAGGAAAACGGTGGCAGATATGAGGAATTTTTTATCCGTTATGAGCATCTGTGCAACGATATGATGGCTGTGATGGAAGATGATGGATTCCGGGATCAGATTTCAAAAGATTTTACAAAGGATCGTCATGGGCTGATGTATAAGACCGAAAAAGATCATGTTGTAATCTGCATTGCCCGTGAGACCGGCGCCGGTGGTCATGAGATTGGTTCCCGTCTGGCAGGACGGCTTGGATTCTCTTTTTATGATGATTCGGTTCTGGATCTGATGATTGATGAACTGGATGAAAAGATGCCGGGAATCGGTGGAAAAGATTTGCATTTTATCAAACAGAGCCGTGTGATCAAAGAGATTGCAAAAGCAGGTGACAGCGTCATTGTCGGAAGAAGCTGCGGTCATGTGCTGATGACGGGCGGTATTCCGCGTCTCAGTGTATTTATCGGTGCACCATATGAGAACCGTGTCCGCAGAAAAATGCTGCTCAACAATCAGGATCGCCGGGAAGCAGAAGAGTTTATCCGTAAGACAGATAAGCGTAGAAAGACATCTTATGATTATTATACCGGTAAGAAATGGGGTAATCCGGCAGATTTTGATATCTGCATTAACAGCGCATGCTACGGTATCGATGGAACGGTAGATCTGCTGGAGCGTCTCGTGCAGTATTCGCTGGATAAGAAATAAGAGCGGGCAGTCATTCGATGCAGGAGATATTTTTGGGGACAATGCTGGTAAATCTGATGCATATTTCTGTGTGCAGATATGACGGGGCTGGCGCACAGTGTCAAAGCTTTGGAGAATCAGCAGGTAGTAAGATACTTTCGGAGGCGGAGACATCGTTTCTGAAGAATATATTTGAACTGAAACAAAGGAAGTATCCTGGAATTTATGCTCTGGAGCCGGATATTCTTGCCGGTGAAATACGGGATCCGGCACAGGAGGATAGCTGGATCCTGTTCGGACCGATCCTTCTGGCACCGGCGAATGCAGCGCGGTTTCAGCACGCAGGCAGGAAATTCGGCAAGTTGGAAGATATAGGGCTGCATTTTCAGATCTGTGAACTGAATACACTTGTAGCCGGTATGATCCTGTATTATGGATACCTGACGGGAAAAGAACTGTCCCTGGCAGAGTTTCTCGAATACAATAAGGAAGAATTTCCAAGCGTTCAGAAGATTCATGAACAGTTGGGCAGGGATTTGTTTGCACATCAGGAGCAGGCAGGGATTCATAACCCTTATGAACAGGAGCGCAGAGAGCAGGATGCAATCCGACATGGCGATGTGGCGGCATTGAATAGGAGTATTTCTGAGACCTATGAGGGAAAGATCGGACAGCTTGCAAAGGATCCTCTGCGCCATCACAAAAATGTGGCAATCGGAAATATCACACTGGCATCGCGGACCGCAGTGGAGGCGGGAGTCAGCGTGGAAAAATCTTTTACTATGGCGGACAGTTTGATCCAGCAGATTGAAGAAATTGACAATGTTACCGAAGTGGAAGCATTCAAGCGGATGGCACAGCGGATGTACGCAGATGTCGTGGCGGAAGAATTGCAGGCGAATGAGGGCGGTTATAAGAATCCGTTGATTGCTGCCGTGAAGGATTATATATTTCAGCATTTCCATGACAGTATCCAGATTACAGATATTGCGAAATATCTGAAGGTTAATCCGGATTATCTGTCCCATCTTTTCAAGGAGCAGGAACATATTACCATCAAACGCTATATTTTGCAGGAAAAAATCCGCCGAAGCCGGAATCTGTTACAGTATTCGGATTACAGTATTCAGGAAATCAGTTTCTATCTGGGCTTCAGCTCTCAGAGCCATTTCTGTAAGGTGTTTCAGGAGATCACAGGGGAGACACCGGGGCATTATAAGAGGCAGTTTGCCAATCGGAAGAAATGGAAGATTCAGTAGAATAAAACTAAGAATTATGCAAAACAGCTAAGTTATTTGATATATCTTAGCTGTTTTTTCGTTTATAGTTATTCTTAGCAGGAGAATGTGAAAAGCGTTTGATAAAAGGAGGAAAAGGGATTTATGAAAAATCAGAAGTACAGACAATGGTGTAACCGAAAAGCACTTTTGGCCGGCGTATTGGCAGTGTCCATGGCAGTTACCCCGATGACTACGGCTTTTGCTGGCACCGGTACTCAGACAGCGATTGCCTTGCAGGATGCGAAAGAAACTTCCGATGAAGTGGTTCTGGCAGATTTCGACTTTAATGAGGCTGGGGATGATGGCAGCTTCAGCGGCGGTAATGCCATTGCAACTGTAGGGGGCGGCAGCATTGAACTGGTAGATCATGATGGAGGAAAAGCTGCAAAATTCGTGGCATCCGACAAGGACTGGCTGCAGGTGCGTGCAGCAGACGGCAGCAGTCTGTTAAAGGGCCATGATGAAGTGACAATTTCCTATGATATTCTGCCGGAGATGAGTAATTCACACTGGATATTTTATGCAGCGGAGAATGGTAATTCCCTGAATTGGAATGATAATGGAAATAAAGAGCGTTATCTCGGCGTTCTGGTAAAAAACGGAACCACAGAAATCGAGCGTTATAACAACACGGGATCCAGACCTGCAAATCCGACCATCAAAATGGCAGCTTCCCAATGGCAGCATGTGGACATTGTATACACAAAAGATGCGACGGTTGCTTACCTCAACGGTGTGCGTGTCAGCAAAGTGGCAAGCAGTTACAGTCTGACAGATATCCTGGGTGATAACGGCATCTTCTGGATCGGAAAAGCAGCCTGGGGTGGCGGAGAATATTCCAGCATGCAGCTGGACAATCTGAAAATTGTTGCCGGAACCCGCCTGTATGACAACGACCGCGTGACAGCAGCAGCTTCTGAACTTGAGACTGCGCTGGGAGATATGGATCATATTATCGGTAATCTGAATCTGCTCCGGACTTCTTCCGACGGACTTTCCATCACATGGACTTCCGACAATGTCAATATTGTGAAAGAAGATGGAACAGTTACGATCCCTACCGACGGTAATAAGGAAGTGACACTGACAGCTACCATGAAAGACGGAGAGAAAATAGTTGGAGAAAAAACGTATAAAGTAACCGTATTGGATCAGAATGCGATGCTGAAAGAACTGGCAGACCAGCTGACGTTACCATACTCCACCGAGCGTGGTTCTGAGGTATATGGCAATATTACATTGCCGGAGACCATCGGGGCAGCAGAAGTGACCTGGTCCACAGAACAGAGTGATATCGTGGATGTCGCTTCGCATGAGGTAGAAGGCTATGATGCAATGCCGGCGGGGGCTGTGACCAGACCGGAGAAAGATACCGATGTTACACTGACCGCTACGATCACATGGAAAGGACTCAGCACGACCAAAGATTTTACGTTTACCGTAAAAGCAGCACCGAAACAGATCGAAGATGCTGAGTACACCGATTACTTCTTTGCATATTTTGCAGGAGAAGGTTATTCTGACGGTGAGCAGATCTATTTTGCATCCAGCCAGGATGGTATGAACTGGGATGATCTGAACAACAACCATCCGATTCTTACATCCACATTGGGTGAAAAAGGTGTGCGTGATCCGTTTATCATCCGTTCTCCGGAAGGCGATAAATTCTATCTGATCGCGACAGATCTGAAGATCAACGGTGGAAACGGATGGGATGCAGCGCAGAACAACGGAAGCCAGAGCCTGATGATCTGGGAATCTACAGATCTTGTAAACTGGTCCGATGAGCGTATGGTGGAAGTATCCGCAGCCATCGGTGCAGGCTGCACCTGGGCGCCGGAAGCAACCTATGATGAGAAGACCGGCGAATATGTGGTATACTGGGCATCCAGAACACCGAGTGTAGATACGAAACAGCGTCTTTACTATGTAAAAACCAGAGATTTCTATACATTTACAGAACCGAAACTGTACATTGAAAAAGATCAGTCCAGTATTGATACGACGATGATCGAACATAATGGAACGTATTATCGTTTTACAAAAAATGAAGGCGGCAGCACAAACAGCCTTGGCGCAAAGACAAAGACCATCTTCCTGGAGAAGAGTGACAGCGTACTTGGCAACTTTACACAGATTGCTTCCGATTCCCTGAACAGCAATCAGTATGTAGAGGGGCCGACCATTTTCAAGCTGAATCAGGATGACACCGACGGAACAGACAAATGGTGTCTGCTGGTGGATGATTTTGGCGGCGGCGGATATTACCCGCTGGTAACAACCGATCTGGAGAGCGGTGTATTCACAAAACCGGAGAGTGGTACATACAAGATGCCGAGCCGCGCAAGACATGGCACACCGATCCGTGTGACCTCTGAAGAATATCAGAAGATCATGGCAGCTTACAGTTCACCGGAGACCGTGACAACGACCACCATCATGGGACAGGAGCCGCAGCTTCCGGAAACTGTGACCGTAAATGGTGCAGAAAAAGCAGTTACATGGAACCTGGAAGGTGTTTCCTTTGCCGGTAATCCATACAGCTATGTAACTGTAACCGGTTCCGTGGAGGGAAGCATCGTAGCGGCAACTGCACAGGTACAGCTGATCCCGGAAAATGTGGAATACATGATTGACAGCAACAACATCGGTTCCCAGACATGGGAAAATGTAAAAGCGGTCAGCGATAAACTGCTGAATACAGAGGCAGCAGATCAGGCAAAGACAGAGGAGAACGGCTGGGGTTACACAAGTGTTGTGGGTGACTCCGGAGATATGAAGGGTTACAGCGAGGTCAGCTCGACCAATCCGTATGCAGGTGGCTGGTGGGCCCGTGGCAGCAAAAACATCACATATCAGGTAACACTTCCGGCAGGTGAGCATCAGATCATGCTGGGATGCACCGGCTGGTGGAGCATGGGCCGTGAGATGGATGTATACTATTCCGTAAATGGCGGCGCGGAGTCCAAATTGTGTGATTTTGACGCAGTAAAATCCAGCGAGACTTATGCAGAGGGAACTATTGAGCTGCCAGAGGAAGCAGTTGTGACCCTGACTGTGAAAAAAGCAGCCGGTGACGATCCGATCCTGAGCTGGATCAGTATTTCCGATGTGACAAAGGCACCGGATCCAACCCCAGACCCAGATCCGACTCCAGACCCGGATCCAACCCCAGACCCAGATCCGGATCCGACACCGGAACCGGCCCATGCAGACGGTCTTGCAAACAGCCCGGAAGCAGATGGCAGCTGGTATTATTACCTGGATGGCAAGGTAGCAGAGGGTGTTACAACTGTGGCACAGAATGCATACGGCTGGTTCTATATCAATCATGGTAAAGTAGATTTCTCCTACACCGGACTTGCACAGAATGCATATGGTTGGTGGAAGATCGTCGGCGGTGTGGTTGACTTTAACTGCAACGGACTGGAAGCCAACGAGTATGGCTGGTGGAAAGTAACCGGCGGACAGGTAGACTTCACCTACACCGGATTGGAAGCCAATGAATATGGCTGGTGGATGGTCATCAACGGAAAGATCGACTTTAACTACAACGGACTTCAGGCCAACGAATATGGCTGGTGGAAAGTGACGAACGGTAAAGTAGATTTTACCTATAACGGTGTGGCACGCAATGAATACGGCTGGTGGTATGTGACCGGAGGAAAGATTGATTTTGGTTACACAGGACTGGTGAAGATTCTCGGTGTTATGTGCCCGGTCGTAAATGGAAAAGTTATGATTTGACATCAGAAATAGACAGAATTTTACAAAAATAATCTAAGAAAAATAAAAAACAGCTAAGTTATTTGATATATCTTAGCTGTTTTTTATTTTATACTAACACCATAACGTGATGTTTGTCTGAATATCCCGGAAGACATCTGCATCACAGCATGAGGAAAAGAGGAGGAGAGAATCATGAGGAAAATGAAGAAATTCATTAGTCTTATTGCAGCAGCCGCAATGGTTGTGACTAGTGTTCCGATCAGCACATTGGATGTACATGCAGAAGAAGCACAGACCGTTGCAGTGGATTCCACAGTAAGACTGAAGCCTTCTGAGGCATCGACATTTAACGACACAAATAGTGACGGACTTGGCGAGTTTCAGGGCTGGGGTACATCGCTTTGCTGGTGGGCAAACCGCATTGGTTACAGTGAAAAACTGACGAATGAAGCAGCAAAGCTTTTCTTCAGCAAAGACGGATTAAACATGAATATTGGACGCTACAATGTAGGTGGCGGTGACGATATTGGAGACACAACTTCCGAAGAAGTAAAAGTCAATGAAAAAGCAAGCTTTTATGATCTGACAGAAGGCACTTATACCTATGCAGGAACCAGCGGAAAGGTTGAGACTTACAGTAAAATGGCAGGTATGACCTATTCTGCATCCGACGCAGATTTTGGTATTACAAAAGGCACCGCAGTTGGAAAATTCTCCAAACTTGGCTGGATCAACAAATTGGGTGATACTCCCGGCAGCGGAGATAATCTGCAGTATAATGTAAATGCAAACGAAGCAGGAAACTATACCGTAAAACTGCTTCTTACTTTGGAAGGTACGAATACTCGTGACGTGGCAATCCGCGTGAATGCAGGAACAGACAGCCAGGCTGATTATGTGGCAGACGCAGATACCATCAACAACAGCATTATTGCTGAGGGTAACAACAATTCCAGCCACTGCATGCTGTTCTGTGTAACACTTTCTGATGTTGCATTAAATGCAGGGGAAAACACCATCAATATTGCAGGCCAGGCAGACTGGACACTTGATTTTGTAAAAATGGCAGTGATCAAATCCGGTGAGGAAGGTGTTCTTCCAGAGACAGATCCATTCAAACATGCTGCACATATTATCCGCTCAGACAGTGGAGTTCCGGGATACGCAGTAGACGTAACAAAGATTGATGAGAGCAAACATGACCTTACATGGTATACAGAAAACTTTGACCGTGCAGATGCAGAATGCGGCTATGCATGGAACTATGACTGGGATGCAGACAAGAATCAGATGAACGTTCTGAAAGCAGCTGCAAAAGCCAGTGGAGAGGATTTCCTTGCGGAAGCATTTTCCAATTCGCCGCCATACTTTATGACAGTCAGCGGCTGTTCATCAGGAAATACAAATTCTAACACAGACAACTTACGTGCGGATTCCTACCATGCATTTGCAGCTTATATGGCAGACGTTATCGAGCACTGGGACAAGGAAGGTGTGATCACATTCCAGAGTACCGATCCGATGAATGAGCCGGCAACCAACTACTGGGGTGCAAACAGCAACAAACAGGAAGGTTGTCACTTCAGCCAGGGCGAATCTCAGTCCAAGATCCTGGTTGCACTGAATGAGGAGTTAAAGAACAAAGGCATCAACATCATTATTTCCGGTACAGACGAGACAAACAGCGGATATAATGGCGGACAGGGTGGACAGATCGATTCCTACAACAAGCTCAGCGATGAAGCAAAAGCTGTTCTGGGAAGAATCGATACCCATACATACACAAGAAGTTCCCTGGCAGATTTGAAGGCATTAGCAGAATCTGAGGGTAAAAATCTGTGGATGTCCGAGGTTGACGGATCTTATACCGCAGGCACAAAAGCTGGCGAGATGAGCGCAGCACTTGGTCTGGCCGGTGCAATGATGACAGAAGTAAACGGTCTGAAATGCTCCGCATGGATTCTGTGGAATGCCATCGATATGCATGCAGACAGCAGTGAATATGGTCAGTCCTGGGTAAACAAAGGAAGTGCGAATGATTTCCTTTCCATGGAAGCTCTGGAGAAATCATGGAAATCCACTACAGCTAACGGCTATTGGGGACTTGCAGCAGCAAATCATGATGATGAAACCATCACTGTAAGCATGAAATATTATGCATACGGACAGCTTTCCAGATATATCCGTCCGGGATATACTATTATCGGCACCAACAAGACAGGCACTACACTTGCTGCTTATGATAAGACAAGTAAGAAAGTAGTCGTTGTTGCATCCAATACATCTGATTCCGACAAGACATGGAAATTTGACTTATCCAAGTTCAAGACTATGGGCAGCACGATCACAGCCATCCGTACCAGCGGAACACTGGCAGACGGTGAGCATTGGGCAGATGTAACAGATTCCGACAATATTGCAGTTGATACACAGAACATGTATTTCACTGCTACCATGAAAGCAAATTCCATCACAACATACACGATTGAAGGTGTGGATGGAATCAAAGAAGTACCGGAAGTACAGCCGATCGATGTTGAGCAGATCATCGTAAACAAAAATCAGGTTACCTCCAGTGCAGCATGGAACAACGGAACCACAAATGTGGGAACAAACGTTGTTGACAACAATTTTTCCACATTCTTTGATGGTGTTGCAAACGGATATGTTACGTTGGATCTCAAGACAGAGATGCCGATCGCAGCTGTAAGCTACGCACCGCGTGCAGGCTATGAAAGTCGTTGCGAGGAAGCTGTAATCTATGGATCCGCAGACGGTAAAAACTGGACAGAGTTATATACCATTGAGTCCACACCGGCTGCAAACAAAGACACCATGGTATATTACAGCGAGTTCAATACTTACAAAGAAGGCGCAGAACCGGCTTCCTACCGCTATATCAAATACGCAGTAGATGCAAACGGAGCCTGCAACCTTTCCGAACTGAAAGTATACAAGCCGGCATCTGACTATACGGTAGAGCCGGTATCCGGTCTCGCTTATCCGGATGGAACATTATCTCTTCCGAAGACTCTGACACTGACAGAGAAAGGCGGAGAAGCAACCAAAGAAGCAAACGTTACATGGAACACCGAGGGTGTTGACTTTGGCGTAACTCCATATACTTACCTGAATCTGACTGGTAGCGTAGAGGGATACAGCGATGTACAGGCAAACGCAACTGTTCAGGTAGTGCCGAAATACATCGAGTATATGATCGACTGTAACAATAACGATTCACAGACATTCAAGAATCTGCAGGCAGCAGGTATCAAATCCATGGTAAATACGGTTGCAGATCAGAAGAAGACAGACGACAATACCTGGGGTTACCTGGGAAGCTATAATGCTTATAACAGTGAAAATGCATCTGATTCCTATGCAGCTGCATGGTATCAGGCAAGTGTACAGTACACTGTGACACTTCCGGCAGGTACACATACCATCATGGTAGGTTCCAACGAACTGTGGGCACAGTGGAATGCAACCAGAAAGAGTGCGGTATACTACACTGTAGATGGTGAAGAACAGAAACTCGCAGATCTGAATCTGACAGGTGCAAAAGGTGTTGCATCCGGTGAGATTACTCTGGATGAAGAAAAAGAAGTAACCATCACTGTTAAGAAAGTAACAGGAAACGAGGCAATCGTAAACTGGATTACCGTATGCGGCAAGTCCGGTGGAAAGAAATTCAGCGATGCTGAGATCGCAGCAAACAATTATGTGCTGTATCTGGCAAACGCAGGTACCTCTGATGTGACCTCTGTTCCGGCTGATTCCAACATGGGATTATACCAGGGCAGTCTGGATCAGGCTTATGCAGAAGATTCTGACACAGGATATAACTGGGGGTATGTGGAGGATGCTGCTTATACTGCAACAGCAAGAGGCGGTGACACTACATTAAAAGGCTCTTACCGTTATCAGTCAGATAAAATCACTTACGAAGCAGGAAAATCCGGTATTGATTATCGTTTCGAGCTGCCGGAAGGCAATTATGAAGTAACCGTAGGTATCGACAATCCATGGCATCAGTGGGGAACCAAGAAAGAAGACATCCTTCTGGAAGGTGAAAAAGTAGAATCCGGACTGACAGCCAAAGATTTTGAAGGCACTTATAAAGTGACCGTAACAGACGGTGAACTGAATGTATTTGTTCAGGCAACCAGTCGTTCCAAATCAGGTGACGATCCGATCGTAAACTACATCATTGTAAAAGCGATTCCGGGCAGCGAGGCAGATGCACTGGCAGTTCTGAAAGTAACCGTTCAGAAATATCTTGAAAAAGTAGCGGGTAAAGATTATACCACTACAACAAAAGCAGCATTTGATCAGGCAATTGCAGATGCACAGAAACTCATTGATGAAAATTCTGCGGACACAGATGCAATTGCAGCAGCAAAGAAAGCCATTGAGAAAGCATACAGCAGTCTGGTAGAAGCTCATTTTGAGACCTATGATTCCATCACAGGTACCAATGCAGCAAGAATCTACGATAACAACGGTGCAAAGGTTCAGGCTCATGGCGGACAGATCCAGAAGATCGGTGATACTTACTACTGGATCGGTGAAGACAGAACCAACGGTTACAGACCGATGCCGGGTGTACATATGTACTCCTCCAAAGATCTGTACAACTGGAAAGACGAAGGCGTTGTTTTAAGAACGATGGACAATTATGATCAGTTTGAGACAGACAATTACTTCAAGAATCTGTACGGTGATCTCAGCGCTGACGAGAAAAAAGACATCTATGTAGATCTCTGGGCAGAGGGATGTGTTATGGAACGCCCGAAGATGCTTTATAATGAGAAAACAGGCAAATATGTGATCTGGTTCCATGCAGACGGAACAAGCCCGTATTCTGATGACAGCACATCCAACTACGCAAAAGCAAAAGCAGGTATCGCAATTGCAGACAACATCAACGGACCGTACAAACTGGTAGGCAGCTACATGCTGGCGAGTGATTACGGCAATCATGGATTTGATTCCGTGGGCGGACATGTACGAGACATGAACCTGTTTCAGGATGATGACGGAACAGCATATGTAATGTACTCTTCCGAGGGTAATGCGGTAATGTACATCGCAAAACTGAATGACACTTACACAGGTCTTGCAAAAGACGCAGATAAGATGGTTCTGGGAGAAGACTTCTGCATCAGCAGTACCGATTCCAGAGAGGCTCCGGCAATGTTCAAATATCAGGGTAAATATTACCTGATCACATCCGGCTGTACCGGATGGGCTCCGAACCAGGCACGTTATGCAGTCGCAGACAGCCCGCTGGGACCGTGGACCAACATGGGTAATCCGTGTGTCGGAGATACCTCCAACAATACCTTTGAGACACAGAGTACATGCGTGATTCCGGTAGATGCCGAGAACGGCAAATTCATCTACATGGGTGACCGCTGGTACAATCCGGATAACGGAAAAGATCTGAGCGATTCCAGATATGTATGGCTTCCGATTGAATTTGGTGCCAACAATACCATCGCGATCAAGAATTACAAAGACTGGACGCTGGATGAACTGGATGATAAAGGCGCGATCTCTATCAATACAGCGCTTCCGGAGACCGTTGAAAATATGACTGCACTCAAAGCAGCATTACCGAAAACCATTGATGTAACAATCGGTACAAAAGTAGTAAAAGATGCAAAAGTAACCTGGAGCGTAGACGAGTCCGCAGGTGAGACGGCACTTGGCTATGTAACAGTAACAGGTACACTGAAAGATCTGAACAGAGAATTTACCATTCAGGTATTCTGCTGTCCGAAATCGCTGGTATACTTCGCAGACTGTTACACAAACGGAGATAATACATCTTCTATTTATGAAAAATTTGCAGCAACAGCAACTGACCTGAAGAACATGGTATCCGATCAGGCATACGGTGATGACAATGGCGTAACCTGGGGTTACACAAGTACACCGGGTGCATCCGGCGGAAGCAGTTCCCAGGATATGGGATCCAAAGGATCCGGCGACTTCTTCGATACCGGATGGTGGGCAACTAGCGGCGGCAAGATCGAGTACGGTTTTGAACTGACACCGGGTACTTATACAGTAGCAACCGGATTCCATGAGTGGTGGAGCAGCTCCAGAGGTATCAAGATCACAGTTTCATCTGTAGATGCTGATGGCAAAAAGACAGAACTCGGCACAGGCAGTGCAAGCCTTTCCTCCGGTAAGACAGAGGACAGAAGCAGTGTGGATGTAACCGTTCCGGAAGGTTCTGATCATATCCTTGTAACTATCAGCAAAGCATCCGGAAGTGATCCGGTATTAAGCTGGATCGGTATCATTTCAAATGATGTACAGAGCGGTGAACTTGACTGGACAGATTTCGATGCAGTTATCGCTGAGAAAGACCAGCTGAATGAGGCTGACTGGACAGCAGACTCCTGGAGTGCATTCCAGGCAGTTGTAAAAGAAGCAAAAGACTTCAAAGCAAATGCAACAAATGAAACAAAACAGCGCGATATCCGCGAGATGATCGCAAAAGTAAACGCAGCTGAAGGCGAACTGATCTCCATTCATGAGCCAACGGGTGATGTAACGTACTACGTAGACGCTGTAAACGGTGATGATGCAAACGATGGTACCACACCGGAGACAGCATGGAAGACACTGACAAAAGCGTCCTCCATCCGTCAGCTGAAAGCAGGCGGCAGCATCTTACTGAAAGCAGGCTGTGTATGGAATGGTGAGCAGCTGTTCATCGACAATGCCATCGGCAGCGCAGACGCTCCGATCGTGATCGGAAGCTACGGTGAGGGTGCAAAACCTGTCATCAACGGAAACGGAGCAAACTGGTCCGCTTCTACCAAGGAAGATCTGGCAGCTGTTCATATCAGAAACAGCCAGAATATCGTGATTGAAAACCTTGAGATCACAAACTGGGATCTCTCCGCAGGAGAAATCGGAAGCTACAAACAGAGCAGCAAACTGTTATCCGGTCTCGTAGTAGAGAACCGTGACGGCGGTGAACTGACAAACGTAACCATCCGCAACAATAAGATCCATGATGTCAATGGTAAGATGGCCGGTGGCGCAGACAAAGGAGCAGGCGGACTGATCGTTCTTGTGACAGGAAACGGCAGCAATCATACCGGTACCGTAGAGTCTTACTACACAGGACTTGCCATTGAAGGAAATGAAGTATACAATGTATGCCACGAAGCAATCTACATGGAGAGCGTATGGGCAAGCCGCAAACTGGTAGGTGGAACAAGCAGTGATACCGGATATCAGAATGCAGGAAACAGCAAATGGATCGGCAGCAGCAATGTGACGATCAGCAACAACTATGTACATGATGTTGCAGGTGACGGTATTGTACCGATCAACACCACAGATGCAATGGTAGAGTATAACCTGGTTGACAACTCTGCAGACAGCAGCTGGAATTACAGTGCAAACCCGAACCATGCAGCAATCTGGTCATGGGACAGCAACAATGTAACATTCCGTTATAACGAAGCTTCCAACACATCCAGACATTCCGTTGGATCTGCAGTTGGAAACGACAGCATGGCATTTGACTTTGACTATGGTGTACAGAACTGTGTATACGAGTACAATTACAGCCATGACAACCTGGGTGGATTCCTGATGCTCTGCCCGGGACCGGGGGCAACCGTAAATAACATTGCTCGCTACAATGTCAGTGTAAACGACGGTAAGTACGACGGTGCACCGGTGATCCGTATGGGAACCGGTAAATATGGTTCTCTCGGTGTTCAGATTTACAACAATACCATCTACTGGGAGAATAACGGTGGCTATACAATGTCACTGACACCGGATTCTTACTGGGAAGGTCCGAATATCAAAGAAGTATCTGTATTTAACAATATCTTCTACGGACCGGCAAAAGCAGACAGCATGAGCACAAAAGAGGGTATCACTTACTCCAACAACCTGGTATACAGTAGCGACGGAAGTGCTGAGGCAGTATACGAGGCTCTGGCAAACGATGCACATGCAGTTTATGCAGATCCGCAGTTTGCAGATGTGACAGATTACACAGCAGGAAGCTGGGCAGATGGCAAGACAACGCTGGGAACCGCAGAAGGATTCCGCATTGCAAAGACATCACCGGCTGTAGATGCAGGTATGACAATTCCGGAAGCTCCGTCCTACACCGACGATACACTTGGCGGCGAGCTGGCAGCAAACAAAGCAGAAATCCCATCTGTTGACTACTATGGAAATGCACTGACAGACGGTACACCGGATATCGGAGCAAACGAAACTGTTAAGAAAGCAGATGAAGATGCAAAACCGGCAGATGGTCTCGGTATGGACAAAGACGGCAACTGGTTCTACTACAAAGACGGTAAAGTAGATACTGCTTATACCGGACTTGCAGCAAATGAATATGGCTGGTGGTATGTAGAAGCCGGTCAGATCAACTTCAATGTAACAGGTCTTGTAAATGACAGTACTTATGGCTGGTGGTATGTAGAAAACAGCCAGATTAACTTTAATTACACAGGACTGGTACAGAATGCATACGGCTGGTGGTATGTAGAGAACGGTGCAATCAACTTCAACGCAACCGGACTTGCACAGAATGAGTATGGCTGGTGGTATGTAGAGAATGGTCAGGTCAACTTCAACTACACAGGACTCGCAGCAAATGAGTATGGCTGGTGGTACGTAGAGAATGGTCAGATCAACTTCAACTACACAGGACTCGCAGCAAACGAGTACGGCTGGTGGTATGTAGAAGGTGGCAAGATCAACTTTAACTACACAGGACTCGCAGCAAATGAGTATGGCTGGTGGAGAGTCGAAGGTGGCAAGATCAACTTCAACTACACAGGACTCGCACTCAACGAGTACGGCTGGTGGTATGTAGAAGGCGGCAAGATCAACTTCAATTACAACGGGTATGCTGCTTATTACGGAGTAACTTACCGTGTAGAAGGTGGAAAAGTAATTACCGCATAATAAAAAAATCTGGCAGTAACAAACAGGAGTTTTATATGTTCGGAAGAAAGAAAATGATTCCGGCAGGCATTGCGGCAATGGGGATTCTCATTGCCGCAATGGCTTTTGTCGGAGGATGTGGAACACAGAACACAGATCAGAATGATCAGACAAACGTTTCGGTGGAAGTCTCAGCCGGGGCGGAGAATACACAGGCAGATACCGATGTTGTCTGCTATATAGATGGCGACGCAGTTTCTGTGGAAGAGTATGTCCTGCTGGCAGAAAGCCATAAAAATGACATTCTGATGCGCTATACCACAGAACAGGTGAACCAGCCGGATTTCTGGGAACAGGAGATCGACGGAAAGGTGCCGGCAGAGCAGCTGGAGACAATCATCTCACAGGATCTGACGGAAAATTATGCCATCAAGCATCTGGCGGTTGAATGGAAGGTGACAGAGGATTATACCTTTGAAGATCTGAAAGCGCAGATGGAAGAAAAGAATGATGCGCAGTCAGATAGCGCAGATACCACAGACAGCTACGGGCTGACTGCATATGATATCAGCAAGTATTACAGTTACTGGTATTCCAATCTGCAGACGAAGCTGATGAATCAGATGATCGGAAACAGTAAGGATTATTCCAATGCGCAGGATGTAGAAGCATACATTACAGAAAAAGCAGAAAAATCTGTGATCAAACCAGGTGGTGCGTCAGCAACGAATGTGATCCAGGAGACTTTTGCACAGTAAAATTTCTGCAAGTTTACATTCCGCTTAAAATGCAGAAAAATGAAAAATGGCAGTGAAAGGAAGTGAAATCCTTTTACTGCCATTTTTAGTGCACAGGCTGCCCTTGATTTGCTGATTTGTCTTGGGTATAATAAAAATGATTGACACAAATTCAAGAATGCCTCGGTATTCTTGCTTAACAGATACTGGAGAAAAAATAGTGAAAGAGGAGGTTTTCTATGGAACATACGGAAAATGGGGCACAGACACCGCACAAACGACGTGTGCGTTACAAAGGAAAATATCCGAAAAAATTCGAGGAAAAATATAAAGAACTTCAGCCGGAAAAATATCAGGACACCGTTGAACATGTGATCCGTAAGGGGAATACGCCGGCTGGTATGCACATCTCCATTATGGTAAAAGAAATTCTGGATTTTCTGGAGATTAAACCGGGACAGGTGGGATTTGATGCTACATTAGGTTATGGTGGTCATACAAAAGCTATGCTGCAATGCTTACAGGGTGAAGGACATATGTATGCCACGGATGTGGATCCGGAGGAGTCTGCCAAGACGAGAAAACGTCTGGCGGAACAGGGATTCGGAGAAGATATGCTGACAGTAAAGCTGCAGAATTTCTGTACAATTGATGAAATTGCAAAGGAGGCAGGAGGTTTTGATTTTATCCTGGCAGACCTGGGCGTTTCCTCCATGCAGATCGACAATCCAAAACGGGGATTTTCTTATAAAGTGGATGGTCCGCTGGATCTGCGTCTGAATCAGGAGAAAGGTATCAGTGCAGCGGAACGTCTTGATACTATTTCTGTTGAAGAACTGACCGGAATGCTGGATGAAAATTCGGATGAACCGTATTGCGAGGAAATTGCAGAGGGTATTGTGAAAGAAATCCGCCGGGGCAATCGGATCGATACTACGACAAAACTGCGTCAGGTGATAGAAAATACGCTGGAATTTCTGCCGGAGAAGGAGCGGAAGGATACCGTGAAGAAGACTTGCCAGCGTGTATTCCAGGCACTTCGCATTGATGTTAATCGTGAATTTGAAGTGTTGTATGAATTTATGGAGAAACTTCCGGGTGCGTTAAAACCAGGCGGCAGAGTGGCGATTCTGACTTTTCATTCCGGGGAGGATCGTCTGGTGAAAAAAGCTTTGAAGGATGGATATAAGTCCGGCATTTATACAGATTATGCAAAAGATGTTATCCGGCCGTCCGCACAGGAGTGTGCACAGAACGGACGCGCCCGCTCCACAAAAATGCGCTGGGCGATCCGGTCAGATCTGGAAGTATAATGTCAGATGTGAGATGACTTCACCACTATGGGTGGTGAGTAACAAGAATGCCAAGGACATTCTTGAAAGTTTCAAAAGAAATACTAAAAAGAAAAAGTTTAAAGTAGTAAGGTTTATAAGGGTTTAGAAAGAAGAGAATAAAAATTGAAGAAGAATAAATATGAGATTGATATGTGCAATGGTTCCATCATGGACAAACTGATTTCCTTTGCACTGCCTCTGATGCTGTCCGGCGTCCTGCAGTTGATGTTCAATGCGGTTGACATTATTGTTGTTGGACGATTCAGTGGGAGCCAGGCACTGGCAGCAGTAGGCTCGACCACTGCGCTGATCGCAGTGTTTACGAATTTATTTATCGGGATTTCTCTGGGAGCAAATGTACTGGGGGCAAGGTTTTATGCTGCCGGCCGTGATAAGGAGATGTCAGAGACCGTACATACTGCCATTACACTGGCTCTGATCAGTGGTATTGCAATGGCTTTTATTGGAGTGCTTTTTGCAAGAGGCGCGTTGGAACTGATGGGGACACCGGATGATGTTATTCGGTTATCCACACTGTACATGCGGATCTACTTCTGCGGCATGCCATTTTTTATGCTGTACAATTATGGTGCTGCGATCCTGCGCGCAGTGGGTGATACGAAACGGCCGTTAATCTTTTTGTTGATCTCAGGATCCACCAATGCAGTGCTGAATCTGGTGCTGGTCATTAAATTTGATCTTGGTGTGGCAGGTGTCGGTATTGCAACGGTGATTTCCCAAATGATCTCCTGTGTGCTGGTTCTGCGCTGTCTGTACAAATCAGACAGCAGTTATCAGCTGCGTTTTTCAAAATTGAAGATCAAAAAAGCATACATGATGCAGATTTTTCAGGTTGGTATCCCGGCAGGTATCCAGAGTACAGTCATCAACTTGTCAAATGTATTGCTGCAGTCCTCGGTGAACTCTTTTGGCTCCACAGCCATGGCCGGGTATACAGCCGCAAATAATCTGTTTGGATTTTTATATGTATCCGTAAACTCTGTGACACAGGCATGTATGAGCTTTACGAGTCAGAATTATGGTGTGGGAAAACTGAAACGGATGGACAGGGTGCTGCGTGACTGCATTATTTTGTCCGTCAGCGTATCGCTGGCACTGGGCGTTGGTGTGTATGTTTTTGGTCCGGAAATCCTGCAGATTTATACTACGGATCCTGCGGTTATCCAGTGTGCGATGGAAATCCTTTTGTATACCACAGTTACTTATTTTTTCTGTGGTCTTATGGATCTGTTTCCGGGAGCACTGCGTGGAATGGGACATTCAGCAGTACCGATGATTCTGTCCGTGATCGGAACGGTAGGTACCCGTATTGTCTGGATTTATTGTATTTTCCCACAGCACAGGTCATTGGCGATCTTGTTTATCTCTTATCCGGCATCCTGGATCCTCACGATCGTGATGCAGGTGATCTGTTTCTACTTCGTGCGGCGGCATGTACACCGCACCCATGCGGAACTGGGGGCAAATATTGAGAATAAACAACAGTAAGGCAATTGGAATGCGATGAAAGAAAAAAGAATAAATTATTTACAAATATTATATTATACGGTTGCAGGCGTTGTGGTGGGAATTCTCGTAGGTGCCATTGATGCGGTATTTGGCAGAGTCCTGCTGGCTATTACAGATTTTCGTGGGCAGCATGTGATGGTGCTTGTTCCGTTCCTTGGCGCTGCAGGCGTATTGATTTTGTTTTTATATCAGAAATTCAGTCCGAAAGCGCAAAAAGGAATGGGGTTGATCTTTGATACGGGATTTGAGGAAAATGAGAAAATACCGCCTGCACTGGTGCCTCTTATTATGGTGTCTACCTGGTTGACCCATCTCTTCGGCGGAAGTGCCGGCCGGGAAGGTGTGGCGGTACAGATTGGTGCGACGCTGTCTCATGCAGTTGGCAGATGTCTGGAGAAAACACCTTTGGGAAAAACGGTCAGCGTGCATCATGGCAGAATTTTTCTGATCATCGGTATGGCGGCCGGTTTTGGCGGCCTGTTTCAGACCCCGCTGGCAGCTACGTTTTTTTCGCTGGAGGTACTGGTGGCGGGCGCTTTGTTCTATGAGGCACTGCTTCCGGCTATGGTGGCGGCTTTTACAGCCAGTTTCACTTCACATCTGCTTGGCCTGGAAAAATTTTCAGTAGCTGTGACAGATGCGTTGCATTATAATGCAGAAACCATCGTAAAATTGATCGTGACAGCGGTGATCTTTGGCATCGCCGGTGGAGTATTTTCCTATTTCCTGGCACTGGCAAAGGAAAAAATGGCAGCGTGGATTCATCAGCCTTATGTGCGGATCCTGGTATCCGGTATTGGGTTGTCCGTGGTATTTTTGCTGTTATTCCGAGGTCGTTACTGTGGACTTGGAACGAACCTGATTGCTGCAAGTTTTCAGGGGGAGACCGTCTATGCGTTTGATTTTGTCCTGAAGGCGGCATTGACCATAGTGACGCTGGCAGCTGGATTTCAGGGGGGAGAAGTGACTCCGCTGTTTGCCATCGGTGCGACGCTGGGAGTGGTTCTTGCTACCGCTTTTGGCCTTCCGGTGATGCTGGTGGCAGCGCTTGGTTATGCGGCGGTATTTGGCAGTGCGACCAATACACTGCTGGCGCCAATCCTGATCGGCATTGAAGTTTTTGGTGGAGAACAGGCGATACCTTTTGCAATCGTGTGCATGATTGCTTTTGTATGCAATGGCAACCGGACGATCTACGGAAAGCAGAGAATTTCCCAGATGCTGGATTTTGAGAAAAAGTAACAGCCATATCAAAAAATGTGAAAAAATTTGTGGTATAATCAATCTTTTGTTTCCACATACTAGATGTACAACAAAAATCTGGTAATTGAGAAGAGGAAGCAGGAGGTTTTTACGATATGAAAGCGACAGGAATCGTGCGCAGGATCGATGATCTGGGGCGCGTGGTAGTGCCAAAGGAAATCCGCAGGACGCTGCGCATCCGGGAGGGAGATCCGCTGGAGATTTTTACGGAACAGAACGGAGCCATTGTATTGAAAAAATATTCCCCCATCGGAGAGTTGAGCACCTTTGCCGTTCAGTATGCGGACAGCATGGCGGAAGCGGCCGGCAGTCTGGTGTGTGTGATGGATCGTGATCGCATCATTGCAGCAGCCGGAAACGGGAAAAAGAATTATGACGGAAAGCCGATCAGCCCGGAAATGGAGCAGTTTATTGAAGCAAGAGGTTGTCAGGTGGCGGATGCACAGGAGAAAAATTGCAAGAAACTGACCCTTGACGATGCCATGCAATATCAGACCCAGGCATTATCGACCATCATCTGTGAAGGGGATGCCATCGGCGCGGTGGCATTGTGTAGCGGCGCAGATAAGGACAGTGCCGGGGAACTGCAGGGAAAACTGGCACAGGCTGCGGCACTGTTCCTGGCGAAACAGGTGGAACAGTAAGACATTTTCCGGGTAATTGTGTGTGTTTCGGCATAAATTATGAAACGGGACTCTATAAAGATAAAAAGAAGAAGTGCTGAAAGTTTAATCGCTCTCGGCACTTCGTTTGTTTAGTCATCTGCCCATTCCATATCCTGCTCGACATCCCAGAAAGATTTTCCGTTCCAGATTTTAGCCTCTAAGAATGCTTCAACTGGATAATGTGTTGTATTCCCTTTCCAGGTATGCTGTTCTCCATTGTCTGCCATTTCGTATAAGCAAAGATCAAGATTGCCGTTATTCGTCCATCCTTCCAGAAAGTATTTTTTTCCGTCATAGAGAAACCATAGTTCATCACCGTAATGAATGTGGTCAACAAATTCACGAACATCACCATTTTTCAATTTTAGGCACCCCCTTAAAGAATTTTTTGTATTTTTCGTATTCTTGCTTTGTAATTCGATGAGCAGGGCGTATCCGAAAATTATCCTGTTGAGGATATTCATGAACATGGAGAATATTTTCGGTACGATTACCATTATTCAAATTTGGCTCAGGATGATATGCGATTTCCGTAATTAAATAGTGATGTTCATTATAAAAACGCATTTCATGGAATGTTCCATCTGGCTTGAGCTTGATATAGGCAACGCTCGAATGAGCTTCTTCAGGTAATCCATGTTTTCCGGAAGTTCCCTGTAATACTTTAACTCCATCAATTGTTCCAACTGTTTCATAACTATAAGGGACTTTATTTCCCACAGCGAAAGTTCCACGTCCGCCCATATTAACGCACCACCTTTCGAGAGGAACGGTAGTCTACAGTGACAATATTTCCTTGCATTTCTGGAAAGGGTGTTCCAAAACAAATAATGGTTTCCGGATGAATTTTTTCTAACATGGCATAGTATCCACGCATGAAGTTAAGCCGGTTCTGCTTGCAACCAATCATTCCAATAGCAACAATAGAGTTATCTTCAACACCATCGAAGCAGAAGTCATAGCTGCTTGGTGTACTCCAGCTGATTGTAGGAATAACGGTTAATCCTTTACTCTGCCAATAAGCACCGCACCATCTGTTTTTTGCAACGCTTTCCATCTGCCGCCATAAGCTCATATCTGCATAAGTAGAAAAATCTGGTGTTAGAAGAAAAGCATATTGAGAGTATTTTGCCAGAGATTTTTCAGGATTGTTATAAATTCCGTTAAATCTGTAATCATCAACGAAAAAATGAACACCATTCTGTGTATTTACAGCGGAATCATTTGATTTAGTGTCTGAACAAGCGATCAGTGACAGATTATTGACATTGAGTGCCTGTTTTTTTACTAGTGGAATATTCCATTTTCCACGACCATCGTACTCGTTACGCATGAACAGCTGGTCATTACGCATACATTTACTTGTGCTACTAATCATATTAAAAATCCTTTCCCCTCCAATCGGAGGAACCATGTGTTAAGCAATTTTTTTTTGTATAATTTGCGAATTGCGCCTGTGGAAAGGATATGCTATACTCATTTTGAATAAGAAATGCGAATAGCATATCCACTGATGAAACGTATTAGATTGCTGCGCCAACAGCTTTTTAATACGTTTTATTTTTTACATTCAAAGTAACCACCTCCCTGTTATCTAACTTGCCTGGTCAAAGAGTTGAAGAAGCTGACATTCATAATCGGTGTAATCACTATCACCAAATCTTAGCCATTTTTTGTAATAATCGTGAGCATAACAGGCAGCTTCATAGCTTATTTCAAATATCTGCGAGATGCTTTCCGGATTATCTAGTTTGAACTTATGGATCAGAACCGGTGGAGCAAGTGCGTACTTAGCAAAGAATTTAACTTCTTTTTCTGCCAGTTCACTATCCTCAGTGTGATCCAGGACAATATGACCGATTTCGTGCATGATGGTGTGATTTACACGCCCATAGTCTTTTTCGTCGTTATAAAATATGTACCATTGTCCGTTTGTTTTTTCTACGGAAAAACCATCTTCACTTTTCTTAATCAGAAGCCAACGCTTACTCGGAGCAATGGTTGAATATGGAATAATTTTAATTCCCATTTTATGGGCAATTTCAAAGCCGTTAATGGGTACGCAGGATACGCCATACTTTACAAACATTCTGACGACGATACGCTTGATTTCTTCGTATCTTTGATTTGATATTTTGATTGACAATTCTTACTCCTCCCCGAACAGTGCATCAATCAGAGCTTTTTTTTCCTGGTCCGTCATAGCAGAAGCATTTCTTGCGATCATACGGCGAACCTGATGATAATTGAATGAATCGTTCTCAATTCCCAGAAGATAATCTGATGTCGTGTGTAACGCAGTTGCCATATTAGCAATTACGTCTGGTTTTGGTTCTCGTGTTCCGGCAATATAACGTGACATAGCAGTTTCTGTAATACCGATTTGTTCAGCCAGTTCTTTCTGCTGAATACCTCTTTTTTGGAGCATCTTGGATATTCGTTCTCCTAATAACTTGCCCATGATAATTCCTCCTGTTCGATAGACTTCGTTTGCCAATTCTCCTTCATTATATTCTACACTTGCCAAAATGTCAAGTGTAGTTGCCAAGAAGATTTGAACAAATTAAGAATTAAAAGGAATATATGCTTTAGAGAAATGTTTATCTTCTCCAAAAGTGTTGCCTGCAAGTAGTTCACCATAAAGTAGACATGAATCGAAAGCCGCATCACCAAGAAAGGTTTTGGGATTTATAAGAGGGTGTTTTAAAAAGAAGTCTTTCAATGTTGGAATCAAAAGCTTTGAATCATGAACACATTTATCTTCGTCAGGAGAACAGGATTTCTTTTCGACAACGATATCTGGATGAGATGTCAAAAAATCTTTGTTATAAAAAGAGATATGACGGATGATGCCCAGGCCGTTAGTGACAATGCCAAACTTGAAGACATAGCAAAAATGTCCATTTATATAAAGTTGCTTTATCTCAGGATTTGCAGGAGAATGGGAAGGCATGGAACCATAAGCGGCTTTATATGGATCATAGGATTTATCAAAGCCCTGAGCTTTTGCATACGCCTTAAGTTGATTAAAATAGGGGGAAGACATTACGACAATACAGAGAAGTATTTGAGTAACTATTGGTGCTTGTGTTAATATATCAGATGTGAGATGACTCCCACCTTTGCAGGCGGTGAGAAAAAAGATTGTATTATGGAGGAAATTATGAGATTCATACATATTGCAGATGTGCATCTGGGAGTTACCCCGGATGCGGGAATGCCCTGGAGTGAGAAACGGGGCAAGGATATCTGGAACAGTTTTCATATGGTGCTGGAGGAGGCTCGCAGACAACAGGCAGATTTGCTGCTGATCGCCGGTGATCTGTTTCACAGACAGCCATTAAAGCGTGAATTAAAAGAAGTGGCAGCGGGATTTGCTGCGATACCTGACACGGAGATTGTGCTGATCGCGGGAAACCATGATTATCTGCATCCGAAGTCTTATTACCGCACCTTTGCGTGGCCGGATAATGTGCATTTTATTTTAAATAAAGATCTCACACCGGTGCATCTGGAGCGGATCCATACGACGGTATGGGGCTGCAGCTTCTGGGATAAGGAAGATGACAGAGCGGTGTATGGAAAACATCAGCGGCAGATGGATTCAGAGTTTCAGATCCTGCTGGGACACGGCGGCGATGACCGGCATCATCCGTTCCGGGCAAATGAACTGACAGCAGGATATGATTATGCAGCTTTTGGACATATCCACAAGGCGGCGCAGCTGATTCCGAACCGGGTGGTAATGGCTGGTTCCCTGGAGCCGACAGACTGTAATGATTTCGGCCCCCACGGTTTCTGGATGGGGGAATTGACGGAGGCCAGTTGCCGGGTTTCTTTTTATCCGATCAAAAAATGTGAATATATCCGGCAGGAACTTCCGGTGACACCGGAGATGTCCGCTTATGCGATGGTGGGACTGGCGCAGCAGGAGCTGGCAAAACGTGCGCCCTATCAGATTTCCCATCTGGTTTTGCGTGGATACCGGGATGCGGATATTGTCCTGCCGGTGCAGGAACTGGCGCAGCTGAACCGGGTGGTGCGTGTCGTGGATGAGACCGAGCCGGATTATCCGTTTGACCAGCTGAAGCAGCGATACGATGGAACACTTCTGGCGCAGTATATCGAGACACTGGAGACGTATTCGGGTGCGGCATCCGGAAGGAAAGCATTGTATTATGGTGTGCAGGCCATGCTGAATGCCATGGGGGAAGGACAGGAGACTTAGGATGATCATCAAAGAAGTGAACATAGGAAAGTTTGGAAAACTGGAAAATCAGAAGTATCAGTTTGCACCGCGGATCAATGTCATTTACGGAGCCAATGAATCCGGCAAAAGCACCCTGATGCAGTTCCTGAAGGCGATGCTGTTTGGCCTGGAAAAAACAAGGGTGAGAAAGACGCTGGATACTTATAATCGGTATGAACCATGGGATACACCGGCTTATTTTTACGGTTCCATGATGTTTGAGACTGGGCAGCAGCAGTTTCTGCTGGAACGGAATTTTTATTATAAGGAAAAACGTGCGCGGCTGGTGAATATCCGGGACGGTGAGGAACTTTCTGTGGAATACGGAGATCTGGACATGCTGCTTGGTAATGTCAGTGCAGCAGCCTATGAAAATACCTGCTGTATCGGGCAGGAACAGCTGCTTCCGGGGCGGGAACTTGGCGTACTTTTAGAGGATGAGCGCAGCAATCTGGCGCAGACCGGAAGCGGGGATTTTCAGTTGTCGAAGGCATTGCAGGAACTGGAGCAGAAACGAAAAAATGCGGAGAAGACCCGGAAAGAACTGGAACAGCAACGGCTGTCGCATATCCATCAGCTGGAAGTAAACCAACAGGTGCTGGAACGTGATATCGCCGGATTGAAAGCGCAGCAGGAAAAGCAGAGTACGCAGCAGGGTACGGTGCAGGAGCAGGTAAGAGCGCTGCAGCAGCAGATGGAACCGGTACAGACAGCTTATCAGACGGTCTGTCGGCGGGAACAGGAGCTGAAGAGCGCGGTAGCACAGGAACAGTTGGAATGGGAGCAGGCTGAACGGGAACAATGGAAACGGGAGCAGTTCCGACGGGAGCAGGAGGAAGCGGAAGCACTTCAGCAGAAATCCGGTAAAAACGCAGGATTTTCACCGCTTTTGCTGATCGGTGTGGCGGGTCTGATTCTGGCCCCTGTTTTAAGGTCTGCCATGGATGGATTTCAGAAGATAGCCCCGGCTTTGAATATTATCTGTATTATTCTGATCCTGGCCGGGCTTGTGTCAGCCTATCGTAAAAGCAGAGAGAAGAAAACGGCTGACTCTGGACAGAAACACGGACAAAGCGTAAATGACTCTGTGCAGAATCACAGGGAGCAAGATAGCCGGGCAAATGACCGGGCGAATTTACAGTCCGTGGAGCGGAAGGGAAGGAAAGCTGCCCTGGATCAGCAGTTACAGCGTGTTTGTCAGCAGAAATCCGTTCTGGAAGAACAGCTGCAGCAACTGAAGGATCAGAAAAAAGCGCTTCAGCTTCAGGCGGCCCGGCAGGAAGGTTCCGGGGATCAGGTGCAAAGCCAGATACAGGAGAAAGAAGTGGAACTGGAAAATCTGACAGAACAGATGGCTGAACTGCAGCAGGAGACGTTGGAGGAGCAGCATGCCCGTGAAGACAGGGACGCATTGGAACTGGCAGCGGAAACCATGTCCCGCCTTGCCGCCCGGATGTCAAAGACGTTGGAACATACATTAGATAAAGAAATGTCAGGGATTCTGGCGCAGATTACGGGAAATGTACATGAGCAGCTGCAGGTGACGGATGGACAAGGTATCGTATTGGCAGAGCAGATGCAGAAGCGTACTCCGGAGGCATACAGTCAGGGAACGATGCAACAGGCGTATTTTTCCTACCGGATGGCGGCAGGGCATATGCTGATGAAGGAAGAACCGCTGCCATTTCTTTTGGACGAGACCTTTGCAAACTATGATGAAGAACGGCTGCGTCAGACGCTGCGGTGGCTGGCGGAACAGGAAAACCAGATCTTTTTGTTTACCTGTCGGGAAACTGAAATGAGGCTTCTGACGGAAGAGGATATCCTTTTTGCAAGTATACGATTATAAACATGAAATGCCGACATTGATTTGTCGGTATTTTTGTTTCATATGATTTTGGTATCAAAACACTCAAAACTTGATTACATGGATTGCAATTTGATGGGATTTTTGAAAAATCAAAAATAGATATTGTGTTCTAACGCAAGATGTGAGAAAATAAGAGATAATTGTGAAAAAACATAGTTCACCCAAACTACTGTTTTGTGGGAAAACTATCAGTGCAGAAAAGTGAAGGAGATAGATAGATGGACGTAGACCTTGGGCAGTTAAGAGAGCCGTGCGCCTGCGGAATGGAACATAACATCGATGTGGAGAAGATCGTCATCGAGTCCGGAGCAGTAAGCCAACTGGAAGAGATTCTGGAAGAGTTTCAGAATCCGGTATTTATATGTGACAGCAATACGCGGACGGCGGCGGAACCGTTTTTAGAGGAAGAATTTAAAGATTATCCGGTCATTGAACTGAATCCGGAAGGACTTCAGGCAGACAACCGTGGTGTGAACAAAGTGATGAAACAGTTGGATTATTGTGACAGAGGACTGAGCAGTGTCTCTGTGGATGTGCTGGTGGCAATCGGCGGTGGAACGATCCATGATCTGACCCGTTATGCGGCGACCGAGTACGATATCCCGTTTGTTTCTATACCAACCGCAGCAAGTGTGGACGGTTATGCAGCCAATGTGGCGGCACTGACCTGGGATGGGCTGAAGAGGACCGTTGCCGGTGTGTCTCCGCGCTGGATCCTGGCAGATACCGATATTTTCAGTGCGGCACCGTCGCGGCTTACCGCATCCGGTGTATCCGATTTCCTGGGAAAGTATATATCCATTCTTGACTGGAAGATTGCACATCTCGTTACCGGTGAGTACATCTGTGAGGAAGTATGTGATCTGTTGGAAAAGGCACTGCGCGATGTCAGCCGGGTACTGGAAGATATCCGTTTTGGAGACAAAGATGCCATCGAAAAGCTGATGTATGCCCTGCTTCTGTCAGGTTTGTGCATGCAGATGGTGGAAAGTCCGCGCCCGGTATCAGGAGCAGAACATATGGTATCCCATCTGTGGGATCTGAATGTGCTGAATGAGAAAACCAATGCGCTGCATGGTGAGCAGGTAGGCCTCGGTCTTCTGATCGTGACGGATTATTATAAAAAGCTCGGATATGCCATCCGACATAAAAATGTAACTGTAAAATCGGAAACAGCCAAAGGACTTGAAATGAGTCTGTTGGAACATACGTTTGGTAAAAAAGGTCTGTTGGAAGGAATTCTGACAGAGAATACGCCGAATCCACTGGAGGATATCGATCTGGAAGAACTGGAAGAACAGCTTCCGGAGATCGAAGATCTCATCGATGACCTCCCGGATGCTGACGATATGTATGCAAAATTGCATGATGCAGGCTGCGTACATGAGATATCTAACCTTGGAATCGACAAAGAAAAAGTAGAACTGACGCTGCAGAGCAGCCCATACGTCAGAAACCGTCTGACGTTACTGCGGCTTTCCAAACTGCTGGAGTGGTAACACCCGTCAGCGGCACAAATAATCCCAGATTTTGAAGGATAATTCATACAGAAATAGAAGATGACTGTCAGAAATGGAAATTTCCAGCAGCTCTTCTATTTTTTTTACCCGATAAAAGAAAGTGCTCCGGTGAATATGCAGATATTCTGCCGTTTTTGCCGCATTCCGGTCATGATCCAGATAGGCCCGCAGCGTTTCTACAAAATCCGTATGGTATGTTTTATCATAATCCTGCAGCTGGAAAATATGATAATGGATCCCAACTTCCAGTTCCTGGTAATTACATTTGGAGAACAGATATTCCGGCAGGGCATCGGTGCTGTAAAACAGTGTCTGATCCGGCGCCTGCAGGTCTGACAGCTCAAGGGTGTGGAGTGCCTGATGGTAGAAAATCCGGATTTTCAGGATATCTGCAAAGGGCTGGCTTAAGCTGACTTTCAGGTGATTGCGCTCTGCAAACTGCTCCAGTGGATCCGTCAGTTCAGGACTCAGCTGTACCGGCGTATCCTGATTGATCAGCAGGATGATGTTATTTTTATACACCACGGACATGGCATTCGGATAAACCTGCCGCAGTGCCGCCATCTGACGTTTGTTGAACAGGTCACTGTTGTGTGGTTCCGGACAGTAGAGAATCGCCAGGCAGAAGAATTTTCCAAAACGGCGGTTCAGCAGTTTGAGCCGGGCTTCAATGATATTCACATCGTTGAACCGCCCTTCCAGTAGTTCCGTGAGAAACGTTTCATACTGTAAGCCTGTTTTCTGTACGAAAAATTCATGCTTCTGCATTTCAATCGCACAGATATCGGAAAAAGCGGTGATCAGTCGCAGCTCATGTTCACTGGCCTCTGCTTTATCCGGCAGACAGAGTGCTACGTAGCCGGTCATGACATGCTGGATGCGGATGCCACAGAAAATCCAGTTCGTATCCGGGTGATCTTCTGTACTCACAAAAAACGCCTGATTATTTTTGTAAATCTGATGTTCAATCTGCAGTCGGCGCAGACTCTCCACTTCCTTGGAACTTAAAAATATGCTGCCTTCCTCACTTTTTTCCATGCCAAACGGAAGCTGGTGCATCAGCGGGGAGACCGCGATCATGCTGTAACTGGCGTCCAGCACAGACATGGGACGGTGCAGAAAAGATTCTGCACGGAGGATCAGATCGTCCAGACCATGACCGCTGTAAAGCAGATGATACAGATCGTTGATCTCCTGCTGCAGTCGCAGTTCAAAGGTCAGCCGCTGGTTCAACAACAGAAAAGTATCTTCCGGTGCGGGCATGTTTTCTACCGGGATGACAGAAAAATTGTTCTGTAAAGCTGTGGTTTCATTCGCTGTATGCAAAAAAGCATCGGTTGCCGGTAAATGCTCTGCGACAGATGTCTTTGTATATGTCTCCCAGAGGGCAGCATCTATCAGAAGCACCGGTGACTGCTCCGGCTCCGGTGCCGAAAAAACATCTGTTTTTAGCAGATTTTCCGGAATATCATCCGGGCACAGATACAGGGTGTCCGGACACAGAACCGTATTCTGCCGAAGGATATCGATGCGGCTGATAAAACGTGTTGTATCATAGTCATTTCTAACCATACAGCGACAAATATCCTGCAGCTGGTCAAGCAGTGTTTTTAATGTGATCATAAGAATCTCCCTAAAAAGAAAGGGCAGTCTGCCCATTCGACATTTGTTGAAAATAAATCAAAAAGGTGTGAGGATTTTCAACAGCTGTTTGAAGCTTTTTTGAAATCCTCATGTTATAATTTTATCAGTGATTATAGTGACAGTGTACCATAATAGTACCGTGCACGTCAAAAATATATCAGATGTGATAAGAACAGAGCGACAAAGGTTGAATGAAGAACAGAAGGGAGAAAAAATATGGCAGTCATTACGATTGACGGCACCCGCCTGGAAGTGCCGGAGAATAAAAATGTATTGGAATGTGCGCTGGAAGCCGGAATTTATATTCCGCACCTCTGCCATCATCCGGATCTGCCGGAGAATGGTTCCTGCCGCATGTGTATTGTAGAAGTCGAAGGTCAGGAAGGCGTGACCACATCCTGTACTCTGCGAGCACAGGACGGAATGGTAGTACATACCACAAGTGAGCGGATCAACAAACTGCGTACCCTGGCTCTGGAATTACTGCTTGCCGGACATCCGGAAGATTGTTCCACGTGTCCGAAATACGGTAACTGCGAGCTTCAGACACTGATCCAGTATATCGGTGCAAACAACGCACGTATGCGTACCCGTATCAAAGGTATCAAGATGGAAGAGGGAAATCCGCTGCTCATTCATGACATGAACCGCTGCGTACTGTGCGGACGCTGTGTACGTGCCTGCAACAAACTGAGAGGCGTAGGCGTATTGCAGTACAACAAAAAAGATCTTGAGACATATGTAGGAACCTTACATGGCAAATTGCTGAAAGATGAAGACTGTCGTTTCTGTACGGCCTGTGCAGAAGTCTGTCCGACCGGTTCCATCCGTGATAAATTACAGCTTCTGACAACGAACCTGAAAAAAGAAGAGGCATTGGTGCCGTGTCGTACCGCCTGTCCGGCTCATACGGATATCCCACGTTACATCCGTTTTGTAAAAGAAGGCGATTATGATGCAGCCGTAGCGGTCATCCGTGAGAAAGTACCGTTCCCGAACGCACTGGGACATGTCTGCAGTCATGTATGTGAGCTGGAGTGCAAACGAAAAGAAGTCAGTGAGGCAATGTCCATCCGTGACATCAAACGTTATGCCGCAGAGCATGACACCGGCCGTTACTGGAAGGGAAAAGGAAAACAGCTTCCCGATACCGGCAAGAAAGTATGCGTCGTAGGTGGAGGACCGGCAGGTCTGACCGCAGCATATTACCTGAGAAAACAGGGACACGCCGTTACCGTAAAAGAAGCACTTCCGACCGTTGGTGGTATGATGTCTTATGGAATCCCGTCCTACCGGCTTCCGCGTGAGATCGTTGCACAGGAAGCAAACGTGATCGAGGATCAGGGCGTAGTCATCGAGACAAATACAAAAGTAGAGAAACCGGTTGAATTACTGAGTGAGTACGATGCGGTCTTAATGACCATCGGTGCACACAAAGGTGTCCGTCTTCCGATGGAAGGCAGCGAGCTTCCGGGTGTTCTGTTAAATATTGATTTCCTGCGTAATGCAAGTCTTGGCCAGGAGACCGGAATGGGCAAGCGTATCATTGTTCTCGGAGGTGGAAACGTAGCTTTCGACTGTGCGAGAACAGCAAAACGTCTGGGCGCAGAGGAAATCCATCTGGCCTGTCTGGAGGCAAGAGAAGCCATGACTGCTGATGATGAAGAAATTGAGCAGGCAAAAGAAGAAGGCATATTCGTGCATCCGGCGCAGACTTTTGAGCGTATCACAGGAACCGATGCTGTTACCGGCGTAGACTTTATGAATGTAAAATCGTTTACCTTCGATGAGAACCGCAGAGCCATCATCGAAAAAGAGGAAGGCAGTGAGCATCACATTGATGCAGACACGGTTATTTTTGCAACCGGTCAGCGCCCGGATCTGACAGAAGAAGCAGGTCTGGCCCTGGGCAGAGCAAATAGCATTGTTGTAAAAGAAAACTCCCTTGCAACTGAGACCGAAGGTGTATTTGCAGCCGGCGACGTTGTATATGGAACAAAATCCGTAATCCTTGCCATTGCATCCGGCCGGGATGCGGCGGTTGAAATTGATAAATATCTTGGTGGCGACGGAGACATCAGCGAGACACTTGCTCCGGAGCAGCATGCAGATCCGAAGATTGGCAAAATAGAAGGTTTTGGTTACCTTGGACGTACCAAGACGCAGGTAACACCGGCATCAGAGAGACAGGACAACTTCAGCGAGGTAGACCATGGTATCTGTGATGCGGATATCTGCGGCGAGGCAAGCCGCTGTCTGCAGTGTGACTTAAGACTTCAGATCCATCCGTCCAGACTGTGGACCGAATATTCGAATCAGAAGGAGGCGTAAGACAGATGAGTGCTTTAGAAAATGCAAAAAACATGAGTGTTGAAGAGATTCTGGCAAAAACTGCGGCTTCCGGATTACTGGAATTCGGTGTAGAGCGCAGTGTTGTGACAGAAAAATGGAATCAGGTAAATGCAGAACGAGAATTTCAGACGAATCCGATCCGTGTGGTTGCAGGTTTAAATAATGCAGATATCGCTGGGGTTCAGCTGGAAGTATTGAAAGCTGATCCGAAAAAAGTAATGGAAGGTATGGCAATCGCAGCGCTGGCAGTAAATGCAGAAGAAATGTATCTGTACCTTCCGGAGAAAGAAGCTGAGTATGCAAAAGAACTGGAAGCGCTGGCTGCTGAGTACGGTATCCAGATTCAGACTGGCATCATCAATCGCAGAGCAAGCCGTGGCGGTGCATTCCACCATATTTTGACCATGGCTGCGTTGGCAGATATTTTCGCAGACAGCTATGAGCCGTGTACTTACATGGCAGTCTGCAAAGATGGAAAGATGGGTGAGCTTCAGAAAGTATCTTTTGGTACAAAAGTGGCTGATCTGGTAGGAGATGCAGATGTGAAAGCCATCGCCATCGGTACAAAACTGTACGACGCATCCGCTATGGATCTGGTGATTGAAGCAGATACCCAGATCGGAAACGGTGTGATCACGGTTTACAGTTCCAAATGCTGTATGATCCATGAAACTGAAGAGGTGCTTTTGGCAGAGCGCAGACAGAGCTGTGGAAAATGTACGTTTTGCCGTGAGGGTCTGATCCAGCTTCATACCATGGTAAAAGAAATTACAGAAGGACAGGGCAAAAAAGAATTTACAGATATGATGGAAGAAATCGGAGAAGCCATGACATTCTCTACTCCGTGTACCATGGGACAGACTGCATCTGATTTTGCAATGGGTTCCCTGAAATATTTTGCAGGTGAGTATGAAGATCATATCAAGAAGAAAAAATGTGCAAACAATGTATGTTCCGCATTTATGAGCATTTACATTGATCCGGATCTTTGTGAAGGATGTGAAGAATGTGCGGATGTCTGTCCGGCTGATGCCATTGAGGGCAAGAGCGGATATATCCACATGATCGATGAATTTGAATGTACCAAGTGTGGAAAATGTATTTCCGCATGTGAGAATGATGCAATTATCCAGACAAATGGCCGTCTGCCGAAGCTGCCGACCCGTCTGACAAAATGCGGTAAATTCAAAAAACGTCACTAAAATTAATTTTTATAAAAACAGGAGGTATTTCTTTATGAAAACAATGGAAGCAGATGTAATTGTAGTAGCAGCCGGACCTGCAGGCCTTGCGGCAGCAATCACAGCAGGCGAGAACGATCTGAAAGCAATCGTATTTGAAAAATCCAACACAACCGGTGGAGCAGCAAACATGGGTATGGGACCGCTTGGTATCGGTACAAAATACCAGAAAAAAGCATTCTGCGATATCACAGTAGACGAAGCGCTGAACAAACATATGGAGTATACACATTACCGTGTAGACAGCGATCTGGTTCAGACATACTTCAATAAATCCGCAGACACCATCGAGTGGCTGGAGGATATGGGTGTTGAGTTCGCAGGCGCATTCCGTTACTTCAGAGAGTCTGAGGCAACATGGCATATTGTAAAACCGGAGAATGGTGTGATCGGACCTCGTGCAGCAGGACCGATGGTTCGTGCAATGACAGAGAAAGCAAAAGAGCTTGGTGCTGAAATCTACCTTGAGACACCGGCAACCGGCCTGATCATGGAAGACGGCAAATGCGTTGGTGTAAAAGCAGTTGATAAAAACGGTGAAGAGATTGAAGCTCGTGGTAAAGCAGTCGTTGTTGCAACCGGTGGATTTGGTACAAACAAAGAGATGATCAAAGAAAACTTTGGTTATGACCTCTGGGAGAATTACTTCCCGTTCAATGTTCCGGGTACAACCGGTGATGGTCTGAACATGATGTGGGATGCCGGTGCACAGAAATTTGGTGCAAATATCGAGATGATCTATCAGTTAAAAGACAACATGAACTGGTTCCTGTTAGACGCAGTTCTTCGTCAGCCAAACCTTCTGATCAACCAGAACGGTGACCGTTTCATGAACGAGGGCATGATGGGTAACACAACTTATACAGGAAATGCGCTGGCTCTTCAGCCGGGAAATTACGGATACTGCATCATGGATGCTAAAATCCTGAAAAACTACAAGAAAAATGGTCCGGATATCTTTGATATCGTTCATCCGGAAGATGCATTCCTGGCAGTTGATGCTGAGTTTGAGCGTGCGGAGGAGGAAGGATATGATGGATTCATCCGCGCAGATTCCATCGAAGAACTGGCTGAGAAACTTGGTATCGACGCTGACAAACTGGAGGAGACTCTGGACGATTACAACGATATGTGTGATGAGGGATATGATGCTCAGTTCCACAAAAAACACGAGTACCTGCATCCGATCACAGGTAAGGGCGGCTACCTGGTAGGTAAATATTACATTGCTGCTTATGGAACAGTCGGCGGTGTCAGAATCAATAAATACGGCGAAGTTATGGATGCAGACCTGAAACCGATTCCGGGACTTTACAGTGCGGGATCTGATGCAAATACCATCTATGGTGATAGTTATAACTTTACACTGTGCGGAAACACCATGGGATTTGCTATTAACTCCGGACGTATGGCTGGTGAGGCAATCGCAGACTACATTGACGAGAACTTCTAAGTTTTGATGGACGGACGTTTTGAACTGTGATGAAATCATGTACGCAGACACGAATAATTTTCTGTATTTCCTGCATCGCTTATCTCCGTCCCCTTCCGCGAACTCGCTTGCAAAATCAGCAAGCTCAGACACACTCACGGGGACGGGCTAGATGCAGAAAATTCGACGAAAATTAATCTACCGTCTTGCTTAACATGATTTCAACATCAGTTTCAAAACTGTTTTTATTAAAAATGCATAAATGTGCTTGATGTTCAAAAATGTACTATTGATAAAAAAACGATAAAAGCTTTAGCTTTTTGACATAGGGATAGGAAAATATAGGGAATTCAGCCTGAATTTACTTTTTTAAGTAGATTCGGGCTGTTTTTTTCTTGAAACAAAAGATGATAGTGATAAAAAATTAACAAAAAGGTGTTGTATTCTGCATACAATTCTGCTATTCTACTGCCGTGGAATTGATTACTAGTTACTAACCAGAAAGTGAGGACGATCATGAAGGAATTTGAACAGTGGAATGGTTTTGAAGGACGTTTGTGGAAAGAAGAAGTAAATGTCCGCGACTTTATCCAGAACAACTACACACAGTATGATGGAGATGAGGAGTTTCTGGCTGAACCGACAGATGCAACAAACCGTCTGTGGGGCAAACTGCAGGAGTTGCAGAAAGCAGAGCGTGCAAAAAACGGCGTTCTGGACATGGAGACAGAAATTGTTACTTCCCTGACAGCTTATGGTCCGGGATACATTGATGAAGAATTAAAAGATCTGGAGCAGGTTGTTGGTCTGCAGACAGATAAACCGCTGAAACGTGCATTCATGCCGTACGGTGGAATTAAGATGGCTGAAGAATCCTGCAGAATGTACGGATATGAGCCAAGTGAAAAAATTCATGAGATTTTTACAAAATACCACAAAACTCACAATCAGGCAGTATTTGATATTTATACACCGGAGATGAAAGTTGCAAGACACAACAAAATTTTAACAGGTCTTCCGGATACTTATGGACGTGGACGTATCGTTGGCGATTACCGCAGGGTAGCTCTGTATGGTATCGACAAACTGATCGAGTTCAAGGAAAAAGATTTTGACGCAACAAATCGTCAGGGTATGCGTCGTGGTGACTTCCAGTTAAGAGAAGAGATCGCAGAGCAGATCCGTGCGTTAAAAGGCATGAAAGAGATGGCTGCTATCTACGGCTACGATATTTCACAGCCGGCTAAAAATGCGAAAGAGGCAGTTCAGTGGGTATACTTCGGATACCTTGCAGCTGTTAAGACACAGAATGGTGCAGCCATGAGTGTTGGACGTGTATCAACATTCCTTGATATTTATATCGAGAGAGATCTGAAAAACGGCATTCTGACAGAGGAAGAAGCACAGGAACTCATTGACCATATGACAATGAAATTCCGTATGGTAAAATTTGCAAGAATCGAGTCCTACAACCAGCTGTTCTCCGGTGATCCGGTTTGGGCTACACTGGAAGTAGCAGGTATCGGCATGGATGGCCGCCACCAGGTTACAAAGACAGATTATCGTTTCCTGCATACACTTGAAAACATGGGACCGGCTCCGGAACCGAACCTTACGGTATTATATTCTTCTCACTTACCGGAAAACTTCAAGAAATATGCAGCTCATATTTCTGTTGAGACAAGTTCCATCCAGTATGAGAACGACGATGTAATGCGTCCGGTATGGGGCGATGATTACTCCATCTGCTGCTGTGTATCTGCCACAGAGACAGGAAAAGAGATCCAGTTCTTCGGTGCCCGTGCAAACCTTGCAAAATGCCTGCTTTACGCAATCAACGGTGGTATGGATGAGAAAACTCACGATCAGGTAGCTCCGGAATATGCACCAATCACATCCGAGTATCTTGATTATGATGAAGTAATGAAAAAATATGATGTAATGATGGACTGGCTGGCTCACCTCTATGTAGGTACCCTGAACATGATCCATTACATGCATGATAAATATTACTATGAAGCAGCTGAGATGGCGCTGATCGATACCGATGTACGTCGTACATTCGCAACAGGTATCGCAGGATTTTCACATGTAGTAGATTCCTTGAGCGCGATTAAATATGCAAAAGTAAAAACAATCCGTGACGAGAGCGGAATTGTCGTTGATTTCGAGACAACCGGCGATTTCCCGAAATACGGAAACGACGATGAGAGAGCAGATGAGATCGCTGTATGGCTGCTGCGCACATTCATGAGCAAACTGAAATATTGCCATACATACCGTGATTCTGAGCCTACGACATCTATCCTGACCATTACATCCAACGTTGTATACGGTAAAGCAACCGGTTCCCTTCCGGATGGAAGAAAAGCAGGTGCTCCGCTTTCACCGGGAGCAAACCCATCCTACGGCGCAGAGCAGAACGGATTATTAGCATCCCTGAACTCTGTTGCAAAACTTCCATATGAAGAAGCACTGGATGGTATCTCCAATACACAGACCATCAACCCGGGTGCTCTGGGACATGATGAAGCGGAACGTGTAGACAATCTGGTAAATGTTCTCGATGGATACTTTGACCAGGGTGCACATCACCTGAACGTAAACGTATTCGGCGTAGAGAAGCTGATCGATGCTATGGAGCATCCGGAGAAAGAAGAGTACGCAAACTTCACCATCCGTGTATCAGGATACGCAGTAAAATTCATTGATCTGACAAGAGAACAGCAGATGGATGTAATCTCACGTACCTGCCATACGCAGCTGTAAGGAGGAAAATATGGAAAACATCACAGGTTACGTGCATTCCCTGGAAAGTTTCGGTTCCGTGGACGGACCGGGAGTACGTTATGTGATTTTCCTTTCCGGTTGTGCCATGCGCTGCCAGTTCTGCCATAACCCGGATACCTGGGATATGGCGGGCGGGCAGCCATACACAGCAGATCAGCTTTTGGAAAAAGCCTGTCGATACCGCACTTACTGGAAACAGAAGGGCGGTATTACTGTAAGTGGGGGAGAACCGCTGCTTCAGATTGATTTTGTGACAGAACTGTTCCGCAAGGCGAAGGAAAGGGGAATTCACACCACCCTGGATACCAGCGGAAATCCATTTACTGAAAAAGAGCCTTTTTATTCCAAATGGAAAGCACTGATGGAGTATACAGATTTGATTTTAATGGATATCAAGCATATTGATCCGGAAGGTCATCTGGAACTGACCGGTCAGCCAAACGACAATATCCTTGCTATGGCGCGGGAATTGTCGGATATGGGAAAACCGGTGTGGATCCGTCATGTCCTTGTACCGGAGCGGAACGATAAGGATGAGTATCTGCACCGTCTGGCAGATTTTATCCATACGCTGAACAATGTGGAGCGGGTCGAAGTTCTTCCGTATCATACGTTAGGCGTATTCAAATGGGAAAAACTTGGAATTCCATATCCGCTGGAGGGTATCAGACCACCGGAAAAAGAACGGGTGGAAAATGCAGAGAGGATTCTTCAAGCCCTTGACATTCCCGCTGAATTCACTTAAAATAACGACTGATCCGTTCTATAATTTATTGAAAGATATTGGCTGAGACGGGAGATAGTACAGGTGGAAGATTCTACAGAGAGAGGATGTTAGTGCAGTGGCACTAAAGCTGAGACATCCTTGTTTGGAACATCTGGAACCGGGCCCTGAGCTTCGTGCGAGGAGTACGACGTAATACCGGCGTTAACGGTTTTTGAGTGGATATGCGTGTGAGAAAGTCACGTATATAAGCAGGGTGGTACCGCCGGAGTTCCGGTCCCTATGTGGACTGGGATTCCGGCGTTTTTTGACCTTACAGGAAATAATTATTTTGAGAAAAGGAGATATCGTTATGGCAAAGGACAAAAAATTAGTAGAAGCCATTACATCCATGGATGTGGATTTTGCACAGTGGTACACAGATGTAGTAAAAAAAGCTGGATTAACCGATTATTCCAGTGTCAGAGGATGCATGGTCATCAAACCGGCAGGATATGCGATCTGGGAGAACATCCAGAAAGAGCTTGACCGTCGTTTCAAAGAGACCGGTGTAGAGAATGTATATATGCCGATGTTTATTCCGGAGAGCCTTCTGAACGTAGAGAAAGATCATGTAGAAGGATTTGCACCGGAAGTGGCATGGGTAACACATGGTGGATTAAACCCACTGCAGGAACGTCTCTGTGTGCGTCCAACATCTGAGACATTATTCTGTGATTTCTATAAAAATGATATCCAGTCTTACCGCGATCTGCCAAAGGTATATAACCAGTGGTGTTCTGTCGTAAGATGGGAGAAAGAGACCCGTCCGTTCCTTCGTTCCAGAGAGTTTTTATGGCAGGAAGGACATACAGCGCATGCAACAGCCGAGGAAGCTGAGGCACGTACTGTACAGATGTTGAACCTGTATGCAGACTTCTGTGAAGAAGTGCTGGCTATGCCGGTAATCCGCGGACAGAAGACCGAGAAAGAAAAATTTGCAGGTGCCGAGGCTACTTACACCATCGAGGCACTGATGCATGACGGAAAAGCACTTCAGTCAGGAACCAGCCACAACTTTGGTGATGGATTTGCAAGAGCATTTGGTATCCAGTATACAGATAAAGAGAATAAGTTACAGTATGTACATCAGACATCCTGGGGTATGACAACCCGTCTGATCGGTGCGATCATCATGGTTCACGGTGATGATTCCGGTCTGGTTCTGCCGCCGCACATTGCACCGACCCAGGTAATGGTTATTCCGATCCAGCAGAGAAAAGAAGGCGTTCTGGATACAGCGCAGGAAGTACAGGCGCGTTTGGGAAAAGTATGCCGTGCGAAATTAGATGATTCCGATAAGAGTCCGGGATGGAAATTCTCCGAGCAGGAGATGCGTGGTATCCCGCTTCGTGTGGAATTGGGACCGAAAGATATCGAGAACAATCAGTGTGTACTGGTCCGTCGTGACACTCGTGAAAAAATAGTCGTATCTCTGGATGAAGTAGAAACGAAAGTTCCGGAGTTATTAGAGACGATTCAGAAAGATATGTTTGAACGTGCAAAAGCACATCGTGATGCTCATATCACAGATGCACACAATTATGAGGAATTCTGTGATGCTGTTGAGAACAAACCGGGATTCATCCGTGGTATGTGGTGCGGAGACCGTGCCTGCGAGGACAAGATCAAAGAAGAGACCGCTGCTACGTCCAGATGTATGCCGTTCAACGATCAGGAACATATTTCTGATGTATGCGTATGTTGTGGAAAACCGGCAAAAAAACTGGTATATTGGGGTAAAGCATATTAAAAACAGTCATTTTTAGTATGTCTGCTTAAAGGAGGGTGCCTATGAAGATCGAGTTACCGGAAAAAGTAAAGACCGTCATTGCTGAGCTGAAAGCACATGGTTATGATGCTTATGCTGTGGGCGGCTGTATCCGAGACAGTATCCTTGGACGTACCCCCGGAGACTGGGATATTACGACATCTGCCAAACCGCATCAGGTGAAGGCGATTTTTCCACGAACCGTGGACACCGGGATCCAGCATGGTACCGTGACAGTTTTGATGGATAAGGAAGGATTTGAGGTCACTACTTACCGTATTGACGGCGAATATGAGGATGCACGCCATCCGAAAGACGTGATTTTTACTTCCAATCTGCTGGAAGATTTGAAACGCCGGGATTTTACCATCAATGCAATGGCATACAACGATGAGACCGGTCTGGTGGATGCCTTTGACGGTATTGCAGATCTGAACGCAAAGCGGATCCGATGCGTGGGAGAACCGACAGAACGCTTTTCGGAAGATGCACTGCGTATGCTCCGTGCAGTCCGTTTTGCAGCACAGCTTGGTTTTGCCATTGAGGAGCGGACAGAACAGGCCATCCGTGACATGTGCGGAAATCTGGAAAAGATCAGTGCGGAGCGGATCCAGGTGGAACTGGTAAAACTGGTGACATCGGATCATCCGGAGGAAATGCAGAACGTCTATGACACCGGAATCGCGGCAGTGATCCTGCCGGAGTTTTGCACCATGATGGAGACGGAACAGCACAACCCGCATCATATCTATACTGTGGGTGAGCACACGATCCGTTCCATGCAGTATATCCGGGCAGATAAAGTGCTGCGTCTGACCATGCTGCTTCACGATGTGGCGAAACCGGTCTGCCGCACCGAGGATGAGAACGGGATCCATCATTTTCACGGACATCCACAGGTGGGAGCAGAGATGAGCCGCAAGATCCTTCGCAGACTGAAGTTCGACAATGATACGATCCACCGGGTAATGGCGCTGGTGCGGGCACACGATGACCGGCCACCGCTGCAGGGCAGAAGTGTCCGCAGGGCAATCTACCGGAACGGTACAGGACAGTATCCGGAATTGTTTGAGGTAAAACGGGCGGATATTCTGGCACAGAGCAGTTTTCTGCAGCAGGAAAAACTGTTATATGTCGACCGGTATGAGCATATGTATCAGCAGATTATGGAAAAAGAGCAGTGTCTGTCTTTAAAGGAACTGGCAGTGAACGGCTCGGATCTGATTGCCCGAGGTATTCAGCCCGGAAAAGAGATCGGAGAAATTCTGCATCAGATGCTGGAGAAAGTTCTGGAAGAACCGGAACTGAATGAGAAGGAAGTATTGCTTGCCTGGTACTTCAAAGCATAAATAACAACACCTCTTCATATGATAAACAAGGGCTAACGGTTGTTTAGCAGACATTTATCGTATAAAGGGGTGTTTTTATGTATTATCAGGTGGAACAGGTACTGGAACAACAGGAACCGGAGATTGAAAAATTTTACAAAGGGCGTGGGCTTCTGATCTGCGAAGCGAAACAGGGTCTGTTCGCATTAAAGGAATATTTTGGCTCCGCACAGAAGGCGGAGTTTTTATATTGGCTGGGAATCTGTCTGGAACAGCAGGGAATCCTGTGTGATTCTATGCTGAAAAACAAGGATGGCAGCCTGATTACGGAAGGACCGGATCGGATTCCGTACACGTTTCATCGCTGGGTACGGGGGCGGGAGTGTGAGGTGAAAAACCGGACGGAACTGTTGGAAACGGTTTCCTTTCTGGCGGATTTTCACCGGTGCTGTTCCGAAAGTGGGGTGGAACAAACGGAGGAGGAAAGCGCAGAGGAAGAAATGACAAAGCTTGGGGAAGAATATGTGCGGCACAACCGAGAATTGAAGCATATCCGCAAGTACATCCTGAAGCGGAACAATAAGAGTAAATTTGAGCGTCTGTATCTGGAATGCTATGAAGCATTTGCGCGGCAGTCTGCGGAGGTGGTGGAATTTCTGCAGCGATATCCGGAACAGGATGGCGGTTATACCACAGGTGTCTGCCACGGAGATGTGAATCAGCACAATATCCTGTTCACTTCCGACGGACCGGCCCTGATCCAGATGGAACATGCCCATGTGGGAGCGCAGATTACGGACGTGGGTAAATTTTTGCGCAAGATTTTGGAGAAAAATGACTGGAACCGGCAGCTTGGTATGGAGCTGATCCGGGAATACTGCCGGATACATCCGCTGAGCGAACAGGATCTGCGGGGACTGTATTACCGGCTCGCATATCCGGAAAAATTCTGGAAGATCGCGAATCGCTATTATTGTAGCAGAAAGGTATGGGATTCGGGGCAGAATTATGAAAAGCTGTACCGGGAGATTCGGCAGAATCGTGCGCGCAGCCAGTTTCTCCATGCCCTCAGAGCCTGGTGTGGCTGATCGGAAAATGAGAGATATAAGGTACATCTGTAACTGCTTCAATGTGTATAAATCAGGTCGAAACGTGGCGGAAAACGCCGAGAAAAGCAGTTTCCATTTGGCAATTAGTGTGATATAATGGTTGACGGGTATTGATCATGAACTGATGCTGTTCATGATAGGATGATCAATGCTGATATTACAAAATATCAATGAATGAAACGCAGGAGGTTCGATCATGAGTTACAGAGAAGCATATGAATCCTGGCTGAGCAATCCGTATTTTGATGAGGATACAAAAGAAGAATTGCGAAGCATTGCAAATGATGAGAAAGAGATTGAAGATCGTTTTTATATGGATCTTGAATTTGGTACAGCCGGTTTAAGAGGTGTCATCGGTGCCGGAACTAATCGTATGAATGTATACACAGTTCGTAAGGCGACACAGGGACTGGCAAATTATATTATCAAAGTAGGCGCACAGGCAAAGGGTGTTGCCATTGCATACGATTCCAGAAGAATGTCCCCGGAATTTGCAAATGAAGCAGCTTTATGTCTGGCAGCGAACGGTATCAAAGCATACATTTTTGAGAGCCTTCGTCCGACTCCGGAGCTGTCTTATGCAGTCCGTTACCTGGGATGTACAGCCGGAATCAATGTGACTGCAAGCCACAATCCGCCGGAATACAATGGTTACAAAGTATACTGGGAGGACGGTGCACAGATCACACCGCCACACGACGGCGGCATCATGGCAGAAGTAAAAGCTGTGACAGATTATGCAACGACAAAGACGATGTCCAAAGAGGATGCAGTGGCAGCAGGTCTGTATGAAGTGATCGGTGCAAACATTGATGATCCGTACATTGCTGAGTTAAAGAAGCTGGTATTGAATCAGGATGCCATCAATGCAGTAGCAGATGACCTGAAGATTGTATATACACCACTTCACGGTACCGGAAATATCCCGGTTCGCCGTGTATTAAAAGAGCTTGGTTTCAAGCACGTCTATGTGGTTCCGGAGCAGGAACTTCCGGATGGCAATTTCCCTACCGTAAGTTATCCGAATCCGGAAGCGGCAGAAGCTTTCACACTGGGACTTGGCATGGCAAAAGAACTGGATGCTGATCTGGTGCTGGCAACAGATCCGGATGCTGACCGTCTCGGCGTATATGTAAAAGACAGCAAAACCGGCGAATATCATTCCCTGACCGGAAATATGTCCGGATGCCTGATTGGTGCATATGAGATCAGCCAGAGAAAAGAAAAACAGGGACTTCCGGCAGACGGTGCTTTTGTAAAATCCATCGTTTCCACCAATCTTGCAGATGCCATTGCGGCAGACTACGGTGTAAAACTGTATGAAGTTCTGACCGGCTTCAAGTTTATCGGTCAGAAAATGCTGGAGTTTGAAACAAAAGGAAACGGCACATATCTCTTCGGAATGGAAGAAAGTTACGGATGTCTGCCTGGTACATATTGCCGTGATAAAGATGCAGTGGTTGCCTCCATGGCATTATGTGAGGCTGCAGCATACTATAAGACCCAGGGCAAGACTCTGTGGGATGCGATGCTGGATCTCTATGAGAAATACGGCTATTACAAAGATGATGTAAAAGCCATTACCTTAAAGGGTATTGAAGGACTTGCCAAAATCCAGGAGATCATGACAACTCTGCGCGATAATACACCGGCTCAGATCGGTGAACATAAAGTGCTGAAAGCAAGAGACTACAAGAAGGATATGATCACAGATCTGGAGACAGGTGCAGTGACACCGACGGGTCTGCCGAATTCCAACGTACTGTATTATGAACTTCCGGATGCGGCATGGGTATGTTTCCGCCCGTCAGGTACAGAGCCAAAACTGAAATTCTACTATGGTGTCAAAGCAGACAGCATGGAAGCAGCAGATGCAAAAGCAGCAGAACTTGGCGCAGCAGTTATGGCTATCGTAGAGCCGATGTTAGGCTGATGGTGCATATGAGCACTAACGAATATCGGCTGTGTGACCTGTTTTCCTTGACAAATACAGGGAAAACAAGTATAAATAGTCTATAATAAAATAAAAAACGGACATTTTTTCGTTCTATAGGAGGAACTTATAATGAACAAAACAGAATTAGTTGCAGCAATCGCAGAGAAAGCTGAATTATCCAAAAAAGATGCAGAGAAAGCTTTAGCAGCATTCACAGATGTTGTAGCAGATACTTTAAAAAACGGTGACAAGATCCAGTTAGTAGGATTTGGTACTTTTGAAGTAGCTGAGCGTGCTGAGAGAACAGGAAGAAATCCACAGACAGGAAAGGATATCGTGATCCCGGCTTCCAAATCTCCGAAATTCAAAGCTGGTAAAGCATTAAAAGATATCGTAAACGCATAATCAGTGATTGTTTCACTTACTGTAATGTAAATGATAATTGGGGCCGTTCCGAACCGGGACAGGCCCCTTTCTACTAGGAGAATCAAGATGAGATTAGATAAGTATCTGAAGGTATCCCGTCTGATCAAGCGGCGTACTGTTGCCAATGAAGCCTGTGATGCAGGAAGAGTTATGGTCAACAGCCGAGTGGCGAAAGCATCCCAGGATGTAAAAGTCGGTGATATCATTGAAATCGCATTTGGAAACAAATCTGTCAGAGCAGAAGTTCTGGTTGTGACAGATACTTCCCGAAAGGAAGAAGCAAAGGAAATGTTCCGCTATTTATAAGCCGGAACAGGAGTCATATTTTTATAGAACCTCCCATATACTGGAAACAGTAAGGGAGGTTTTTTATATGGAAGAGAGACAGGCATCAAGACAGCACAGGGTCATTCTGACAAATCGCGGCACCTGTGCGTTAAATGGAATATCGGATATCTTGTCCTTTGATGTTAATGAGATTTTACTGGAAACAGAGATGGGGATGCTGATGATCCGGGGGATCGATCTGCATGTGAACCGGCTGACTCTGGAAAAAGGCGAGGTGGATCTGTCTGGAAAAATTGATTCCATCCAGTATTCTGACGTCAGCAAAGGAAAAGGATCCCAGGGGGAGTCGCTGCTGGGGCGGCTGTTTAAATAATGAGCAGTGTGCAGATCCTACATCAGGTGCAGCTGTTTGGACAGGCGGTGCTCTTTGGATGTTGTATGCTGCTGGTGTATGATCTGATCCGGATTTTCCGCAGAGTGGCAGCACATGGCGTTGTCTGGATCGCAGTGGAAGATATGTTTTTCTGGGTGATCAGTGCTTTTGTGCTGTTTCAATTTCTGTATCAGGAGGACGATGGCAAGGTGCGGGGATTTGTGATCCTGGCCATGTTTCTTGGCATGCTGCTGTATGGCAGGCTGTGCAGCCGGGGTGTGGTGAAGGGTGGAACCTTTCTGCTTCAGAGATTGTGTGGCGGTGTAAGGAGTTTTTTTCGGGGAATTATGAAACCTGTCAAAATTATGGTGAGCCCCGTTGGTAAATGTGCACAGTGTTTGAGGCAAATTTGTAAAAAAAGAAACAGATATGTAAAAAAACGATTGAAAAAATTGTGGAAAGCAGTTAGAATGGGTTTATGTAAGCTTTAGAAAGACAGAGTTGGATTGTATATGGAATGTAATGGTTCTGTTAATATCTACTCCGCAGCAGGATTTAGTTAGAGGACAGATTGCAGATGCGTAAAATGAAACAAAGAAAGAAAAGTAAAAATAGAACAGGTAAAATTTGTATTTCCTGCATGGTAGTTGTTTTGACACTGATCATGTCCGTGCAGATCGGACATTTATATCAGGTTAATGAAGGTTACAAACAGGATGAGAAGACCAAACAGGCGCAGCTGAAGGATGAGCAGGAGCGTTCCACGGAGCTTCAGGAAAAGGAAGCATATGTTGGGTCTGACCAGTACATTGTGGATACAGCCAAATCAAAACTTGGCATGACCTATCCGGACGAGATTGTATTTAAAGAAAAATGATTTATTCAATACTTATCAATACTAAGAAGCCATGGAATATTGTTCCGTGGCTTTTGCTGTTGTGTGGGGCGACGCTGAAAAGAATAAATGAAATGAAGCGTTGGAATTGAACGCAGGAGGATTCTTTTAGTTAAAAAACATGAAGTACATCCACTCTTTGGTTAAAAAACATGAAGTGCATCCATTCGATGAAATGTTCCATCCTTGAAAGAATTTTGACGAAATGTTTCGGAAAAACGAACAGGTATTTGACAAAGATTTTACGGTGCCGGACGTAGAATTACTTCCTGAAGATTCTTGAATGAAACAAAATCAGGGAGGAATGTAAAATGAGACGATTCAATTTTAATCTGAAACATATGCTGGTGTGTATGGGAGCGCTGTTGTCGCCACAGTTTCAGCTGGCGGGAGTATATCCGCTGGTTCCGGCACTTTTTATGACGGGATTTGTATGTGGTGTGAACCGCAGCCTGTTATTTCTGTGCAGTATCTGTGGTCTGCTGATCCTGGCACCGGTGTCTGTGATGGTCAAATATGCACTGGTTATATTATTGAGTGCGGCATTGGTGTGGGGGCTGGAACAGTATACAGGGCATTGCCGTACCCATGTGGCGGGAGCATTGTGTGGCGGTGTTACGGTAGTGGTTGGACTGTGTTGGAACGGACTGCATCTGCCGGGGACCTCCGGGCTTGTGATCCGCATTTGCGAAGGCATTCTGGTGACCGGCTTTATCTATGTGGTGAGTCGGCTGGTTATGATGATCCCGGACTGGGAGCCCCGGAGTGAGATGCCGGTGGTTATGTATGCACCGGGTGGCCGGCGTCTGAATGAGTATGCGGAATCTTTTGAAAAACTGTCCCGTACGTTTCGGAAAATGAACCGATACAAAGAGGATTTTTCCGCAGAGGAACTGGGACGGATGCAGACGGAGGTGACGGGGCGGATCTGTGCGTCCTGTAATCAGTGTGCGATTTGCTGGGAAGAGGATACGATGCCGATGTATCAGATCTTGTACCGGTTTCTGCAGGCACTGCAGCGGGGCAGGGAGACAGATGTGCAGGAGCGTGCCACCGAGTTGGGGGAATACTGTCCGTATCGGGAAGATCTGATCGAACAGGTACAGCTGGTATTTGAAAAAGCGCATTTGAATATGGCCTGGTATAACCGGCTGCAGGAAAACCGGGATGTGATCGCACAGCAGCTCGATGCCATGGCATATATTATGGAGGACTGCGCGAATGAAGAGACGGATGTGACAGCGAAGGAAGGCAAAATTACAGCATCCATGCGTTATGCCTGGAAGGAGTTGGGAGTGCTGGTGGAGCAGCTGAGGATCCTGGAGAACAGTCATGGAAAATGGCAGGTGCTGTTTCAGGGAAGAACCAGGGGCAGCAAGTGTATATCTGTCCGGGAAATGGCCAGACTAATCAGTGGTGTCAGCGGACGGGGATTTGCACCGGCGAAAGACAGTAAGGCATTGCTGGGGACAGAATCACAGTCACTGATATTTTGTGAGAACAGCCGCCTGACAGCCGGATACGGTGTGGCGCGTGCCGTGCGGGAGGACGAGCAGGTGTCCGGAGATAATTTCTCTTTTCAGATGTTGGATAACGGCTGCTGTGTCATGGCTGTATCCGATGGCATGGGAAGTGGTTATGCAGCTTGTAAAGAGAGTGAAATGGTGATAGATTTAATAGAGAAATTCATGGAAGCCGGTTTTTTGCCGGATACGGCACTGCGTATGATGAATTCCGCCATGGTGACCCATGGAGAACATAATCTGTTTTCTACTGTGGATCTTATGCGGCTGGATCTGGACAGTGGAGAGGCGGCGTTTTACAAAATTGGTGCCGCCACGACGTTTATCCGCCATGGAAAAGAGGTGCGGATGGTTACACAGAAGAGCATGCCGGTAGGGGTGTTTGTAGGACAGCAGGTACCGAAGGTGACGGAACAGCTGGCAGACGGAGATTTTGTCATTATGGTAACGGATGGCGTGCTGGAGCATCTGCACGTCCGGGATGCAGGAGAAACCATCTGCGAGGTGATCCGTGGAATTGATACAAACAATGCGGCAGAGTTTTCCAGACTGGTACTGGAACAGGTGCTGCTCTATACCGGTGGCCGTGTCCGGGACGATATGACGGTGCTGACTGCCGGAATCTGGAGCCGGTAGCGAACGGAGAGAAGAATGCAAAAGAAAATACAAATATTTATGGAACAATATCATATGATAGAAAATGGAGATCATGTCGTGGCCGGAGTGTCCGGCGGAGCGGATTCTGTCTGTCTTCTGCGGGTGTTGTGTGAGTTGCGGGAGTGCATGGGATTTTCCCTGTCGGCTGTGCATGTAGAGCATGGCATACGGGGCGCGGAGAGCCTGTCAGATGCAGCATTCGTCAGAGAACTGTGTGCGGCATTGGAAGTTCCGCTGCTGTCCTTTTCTGTGGATGCTCCGGGCCGGGCCGGTGCACGGCATCAGTCTCTGGAGGAGGCAGCCCGGGATCTGCGGTATGAAAGCTTTTATGCGGCATGCAGGCAGCTGGGGGCAAATCGTCTGGCGGTGGCCCATCACGGAGATGATTGTGCGGAGACGCTGCTATTTCATCTGAGCAGGGGAACCGGCATCCGGGGACTGTGTGGTATCGTGCCGGTGCGTAAGCTGGAACAGGTGGAAGCCACACTGATCCGGCCATTATTATGTCTGACCAGAGAAGAAATTGAAAAATTGTTGCAGGATTTTGATCAGGATTACCGGACAGACAGCACAAATCTGGATGAAAACCTGAGCAGAAACCGGATTCGCAGTCAGGTGCTGCCGCAGCTTCGTCAGATCAATTCTGCAGCAGTTCCGCATATGGTGCGGACGGCAGGCTATATGGAAGAAGTATGTGCTTATCTGGATGCGGCAGCCTGGGAAGCAGGGGCACATCTGATCCAATATGTGCCGGAGGCAGAGCATCCACAGGAAATCCGGATCCGACGCAGTGGGTTTGCAGATCTTCCCGGTGTGCTGCAGAGAAATCTCCTGCAGCGGCTGCTGGGGGAACTGGCAGGCAGCCGTAAGGATATCACGGCGCTGCATGTGGAACAGGTGCAGGCACTGTTTGCCGCACAGGTTGGAAAACAAAGTGACCTTCCTTATCAGATGCGGGCAGAAGCCGGTTATGATGAGATTTATCTGAAGAGAAAGAATGCAAAGAATCTGCGTAACCCACAAAGGGCAAGCAATCATGCTGAAAATACAGATTATACAGAAAAGATATCCGGGAATATACGAAAGACAGAGCAGAAGGGTGACGGAAAAGAAAGTGACAGAGTGATTCCGGTGCAGACACTGGATATCTCCGGTATGACACAGCAGTTTAACGGACTGGAAATAACCGCTGAATTACTTCCTTTTGATGGAAATTTTCAACAAATTCCGGAAAAAACATATACGAAATGGTTTGATTATGATAAAATTGAAAATACTGTTCAGATAAGAACACGCCGTCCCGGAGACCGGATCCAGGTGCAATCCGGAGGCGGTCATAAGAAACTGAAAGATTATCTGATTGACAGCAAAATCCCGCAGAATCAGCGGGATTCACTGGTGCTTCTGGCAGACGGAAAAGAGATCATCTGGGTTGTCGGGATGCGGATCAGTGAGGCATATAAAATAACACAGGAGACAAAACGCATTCTGTCCATGTGCGTCAATGGAGGAGAAGAAAAAAATGAGTGAAAAAATTCGTGTGATGTTTTCAGAAGAACAGGTAAACGAAAAGATTAAAGAACTGGGAGCACAGATCAGTGCAGATATGAAGGGTGAACCGGTAAAAATCATCTGTATTTTAAAAGGCGCAAGCTTTTTTGCGTGTGAACTGGCAAAACGTATCACCGTCCCGGTTTTTATTGATTTTATGTCCGTGTCCAGTTACGGTGACGGTACAGAGTCATCCGGTATTGTGCGTATCATCAAAGATCTGGATGATTCCATTATAGGTGAGAACGTGCTGATCGTGGAGGATATCATTGATTCCGGTCGTACATTAAGCTATCTGGTAGAGAACTTAAAGAGCCGTGGAGCCAAAACCGTGCGTCTGTGCACACTGATGAGCAAACCATCCCGCCGTGTGGTAGATGTGCCGGTAGATTACATCGGCTATGAGATTCCGGATGAGTTTGTCGTAGGATACGGCCTGGATTATGCACAGAGATACCGCAACCTTCCGTATGTCGGTGTTGTGGAATTTGAATAGAAAGAGAGGAACTTTGAAATTGAAACGTAATTTTAGAGGCCTTGGATTGTATGTGGTGATTTTCCTGATCATCATTCTGGGCTGGTATTCTTTCGGTTCCAGGGGAATCGGAACAAATACTTGCACGCAGGCAGAATTTGAGCAGGCACTGAAGGATGACAAGATCAATTCCATCGTGATCAAACAGAACGAGGAAGTTCCTACCGGTACGGTGACGATTCTGCTGAAGGATGGAACCCGCGAACTGATGAATGTATCGGATGTAGGGGTTACTCAGAAAACACTGAAAGAGGCAGATTTTGACAATTATACACTGAAAGATGTACCGGGTGAAAACTGGGTAGTACAGATTTTACCGACCCTGCTGATGGCAGGCATTCTCATTTTCTTTATCATGAGTATGAATGCACAGTCCGGAGGCGGCGGTAATTCCAAGATGATGAATTTCGGTAAAAACCGTGCGACGCTGACCATGGGCGAGAATGTGAAAGTCCGCTTCAAAGATGTAGCAGGTCTGAATGAAGAAAAAGAGGAACTGGAAGGAATGGTTGATTTCCTGAAGGATCCGGGCAAATATACAAAACTCGGGGCACGTATTCCGAAAGGTGTTCTGTTAGTGGGACCTCCGGGTACCGGAAAAACATTGATCGCAAAGGCAGTAGCCGGTGAGGCGGGAGTACCGTTCTTCTCTATCTCCGGTTCTGACTTCGTGGAAATGTTTGTCGGTGTCGGTGCTTCCCGTGTCCGCGATATGTTTGCAGAGGCCAAAAAACATGCACCGTGTATCGTATTTATTGACGAGATCGATGCAGTCGGACGCCGACGTGGAACCGGTATGGGTGGCGGACATGATGAGCGTGAGCAGACATTGAACCAGCTGCTGGTAGAGATGGACGGTTTTGGTATCAATGAGGGCATCATCGTTATCGCAGCAACGAACCGTGTGGACATTCTTGATCCGGCATTGCTGCGTCCGGGCCGGTTTGACCGTAAAGTATATGTGGGGCGTCCGGATGTGGGCGGTCGTGAACAGATCCTTTCCGTTCATGCGAAAAACAAACCGCTGGCAGATGATGTGGATCTGAAACAGATTGCCCAGACTACGGCAGGATTTACCGGTGCAGATCTGGAAAACCTGCTGAACGAAGCTGCCATTATTGCAGCAAAAGATCAGCGGATGTACATTTGCCAGAATGATATCAAGAAAGCATTTATCAAAGTAGGCATCGGTGCCGAGAAAAAGAGCCGCATTATTACAGATAAGGAAAAACGAATTACAGCATTCCATGAGGCTGGTCATGCGATTCTGTTCCATCTGCTTCCGGATGTTGGGCCGGTTTATACAGTTTCCATTATCCCGACAGGCGTGGGAGCCGCAGGTTATACCATGCCGCTGCCGGAAAAAGACGAAATGTTCCATACAAAGGGACAGATGCTTCAGGAGATTATCGTAGATCTTGGCGGTCGTGTGGCGGAAGAACTGATTTTTGAGGATGTCACTACAGGCGCATCCCAGGATATCAAGCAGGCTACTTCTCTGGCGAAGTCTATGGTTACCAAGTACGGAATGTCTGAAGATGTGGGACTGATCTGCTATGACGATGAGGAGGAAGTCTTTATCGGAAGAGATCTGGGACACACCAGAGGATACAGCGAGTCAGTGGCTACCAGAATTGATGGCGAGATCAAACGGATCGTGGATGAGTGTTACGCAAAAGCACGTCAGATGATCCGTGAGCATGAGGATGTGTTGCATCGTTGTGCAGAACTGCTTCTGGAAAAAGAAAAAATCAACCGTGATGAGTTCGAGGCGTTATTTGAGGAAAAAACTGTAGAAGCGTCTGCTGAGTAAGAATTTGTTGGAAATGCACCATGGTTTGTGCGATATTTCCGTAAAATGCGGAGAAGGTTACTTGCGGGTAATGGCGAAAGTGCATAAAAACAATGAACAAAATTTGTGAACTTTATGCACACTTATTTACTGGGATTTGCTATTATACTAACTGTAAATACCCCCAATACATTATATAGTTTTTTGCTACCCCCATAGTAAAAAATACCTTCTCCTTTTGAAAGAGACAGCAGATCGATTGGCTGTCTCTTTTTGTTATAGGTAAAAATAGAAATTATAAGAGTGCCGAGGAAAAAAGAAATGACATATGATTCAGTACAGAAATTTAACAGTGTGGAAAATTATATTCTGCAAATGCGGCCGATCCTGAGAAAGAGGGCGTTATTCTCTGATGGAACGGCAGATTACCGGATGCCGCCGGAACCAAAGGCAGGTGACACCGTGAAAATTCGTTTCCGGACCGCTGCCGATAATGTGGACCTGGTGGTGCTCTGCCATGAAGATGAGCACATTGAAATGCATCTGGCAGATTGTGATCGTGATTTTGACTATTATGAGGCGGAAATCCGTGTCGGTGAGGAACAGTACAAATATCATTTTGAAATCATATCCGGTATGCTGCGCTGTACCTATGACCGGGCAGGTGTATCCAGAGATTTCCGGCCACAGTACGAGTTTTGCATCATTCCGGGATTTTCTACGCCGAAGTGGGCAAAAGGTGCGGTTATGTATCAGATTTTTACCGATCGCTTCTGTAACGGAGATACCTCCAATGACGTGAAAACCGGTGAATATTATTACATCAACCGTCAGACAAAGCAGGTAGAAAACTGGGATAAATGTCCGGAAGATTTCGACGTGGCAAACTTCTATGGTGGTGATCTGGCAGGTGTACTGTCCAAAATGGATTATCTGGAAGAACTTGGTGTGGAAGTGCTCTACTTCAATCCGTTGTTTGTGTCCGCATCCAGTCACAAGTATGATACACAGGATTACGACTATATTGATCCACATTTTGGTGTGATCGTAGAGGATGGCGGCGAACCGATGCCGCAGGACTGCTGCGACAATCGCCAGGCTTCTCTGTATAAGGCCCGTGTAACAAATAAGAAAAATCTGGAGGCCAGCAACCAGTTATTTATCAAACTGGTAGAGGAGGCGCACCGCCGTGGCATGCGTGTCATTCTGGATGGCGTGTTCAATCACTGTGGATCCTTTAACAAATGGCTGGATCGGGAAAAAATATACGATGATGCAGAAGACTTTGAGCCAGGTGCTTTTGCAACAAAGGACAGCCCATACCATAGTTATTTCCATTTCCAGAATGACAACGCATTTCCGGATAATCTGACATACGAGGGCTGGTGGGGACACGATACTTTGCCAAAGTTGAATTATGAGGAGTCTCCGGAACTGGAAGCCTATATTCTCAATGTGGCGAAAAAATGGGTATCTCCGCCATACAATGCAGACGGCTGGCGTCTGGATGTGGCAGCTGATCTGGGACACAGCCAGGAGTATAATCACCTGTTCTGGAAAAAGTTCCGTAACGTGGTAAAAGAGGCAAACCCGGAAGCACTGATCCTGGCAGAACATTACGGCGATCCGAAAGACTGGCTGCAGGGTGATCAGTGGGACAGCGTCATGAACTATGATGCTTTTATGGAGCCGATGACCTGGTTCCTGACCGGTATGGAAAAACACAGTGATGAATATAAAGACTATATGCTGGGCAATATAGAAAATTATGAGAATACCATGACACACTATATGGCAAGTTTTGCAACATCCTCTCTGCAGTGTGCAATGAACCAGCTGTCCAATCATGATCATTCCCGATTCCTGACCAGAACAAACCATAAGGTGGGACGGGCGGCAAATCTGGGAACACAGGCAGCTTCGGAAGGTGTTAATAAAGGGATCATGAAAGAGGCAGTTGTCATTCAGATGACCTGGCCGGGTGCTCCGACACTGTATTATGGAGATGAAGCAGGTCTGTGCGGATTTACGGATCCGGATAACCGCAGAACGTATCCGTGGGGAAAAGAGGATAAAGTTCTGATCCGTTTTCATCGGGATATGATTCGGATTCATCGGGAAAATCCTGCACTTCGCACCGGTTCTGTCAAGTTTCTGCGCGGAGATCGAAATATCCTCTGCTATGCGAGATTTAACCGGGCACAGCAGTTTATCATTGTAGTAAATAACGATGGTTATACAAGAAGTATGGAGATTGGCGTGTGTGGAGCCGGGGTACCGTCTTCCTGTCAGATGACACAGATCATGTATTCTTCGGAAGACAATTATTCCATGGCACCGGTAACCTATCAGGTAGAAAGAAGCTATCTGAAACTGACGCTTCCAAAATATTCTGCTGTTGTGTTGCGACATCAGTCAGAAGAGGACTAAAACAACACATATAAACACTAATTTAATCTGACGGAATTAGTTGAATAAGCCATGTAGGCTATGCTATACTTGAATCGTAACAAGAGGTGATGAAACAAAAGTTTGTAAGATTCAGAACAAACTTCATGTTCAACATTTTAATATCGTAGGTGTTATTTTTAAAAGAATTCATAGTATAGCAGTATTCATACTTTCTTTTGTTGTCAAACAAATAGTGACATGGTACAATGAGCGCAGCGAATGAAACGCTGTGTAACTTGTAATACCAGAAATCGGGATAGACCTATCATATTGTAGCACAGTGTCTGATTTGCAAAAACAAAAGAAAAAGATATAGGTTTATAAGGAATCTATCAGGAGGAATGGCTATGCTGGAGAATGATTTAACAAATATTGAGATGTTGATAATGAAATGTATCTGGGATACACCGGAAGAACTGGCCTTATCACAGTTGGTAACAATGGTGAATGAGCGGTTTGATAAAAACTGGAGACCGCAGACAATTTCTACCTATCTGGCACACCTGGTGAGAAAGAACTATCTTACCATGCGCAGATCTGGAAAAGTTTTTCTTTATCATCCGGAAGTAACAGAGGAAGAATACCGTTCATCTCAGATGGATGAGTTAGTTCATTACTGGGGAGAACCGGGAACACCGACAGAGTTTCTTTCAGCATTGTTTGTAAAGGGTGAGAAAGAAAAAAATTCAGAGGAAAATCTGAAAGATTTAAGAAGCTTAATGGATGAACTGGATTAATTTTTTCTTTTATGTAATTGTTTTGAATTCGCTGACCGGTACGGTTGCATATCTGTTGTGCAAACTTCTGGCACTGGTCGCAAAGAAATATAATGCAATACGGATCATATATCCGCTGTATCGGCTGGTATTGCTGTTTTATATTGTGCCGTTGGGATATATCTATATCAGATGTAAGTGTTTTGTACGATTTGGTGCATATGCACTTGGCGATGGATTTTTTGGAAATCCGATGATTTATGAGATTATGCAGTGTTGCCTGCTTATCTGGTTGTCTGGAATGCTCTTTGTTAGCTTGCATTATTTGAAAAAATGGAAAAAGTACAGATGGATCTGCAGGAAAAACATTCCTTTTCGGGGAGACGAATATCGTGCAGTTTTGCAAAAGCTGTATCCAAGAAAAAATTGGGACAAGGTGAGATTCTGTACGAACTATACCATAGATTCTCCCTGTGTGATGGGAATCTTTCACCATATGATAGCATTCAAGTCATTAAATTATCCGATGAAAGACATTGAGCTTGTATTGATGCATGAAGGTACACATATTGTGCGCAGGGATAATCTGGGAAAGAAACTTGCTTTGCTTATTGTTCTGGTAAACTGGTTTAATCCAATCCTTCGACTTTATCTGAATGATTTGGATGCATGGGGCGATATTTCCTGTGACATTCACGTGTGTAGCCATTTCTTAGGCGGACATGCCAGAAAATATTTTGATTTTCTGCTGCGATTCAGCCAGGAGGGAAAACGTTCTGAGCAATTACCTGCTTTTGTTTCTCAATTAAACAGTGAGCAGTCATTGGGAAAGAGAGTGGAGTATATGATTAGATGGCAGAAAGCAGGAAAGAAAACGGGAGTAAGTGTATTATTGGCATTGGCTTTAGTAATTGGCAGTTCCGTAACAGCATTTGCATCCAGTACACAGGTGGCACTTCAGCAGGACGACATATATCGTGAAACAAGAGTTCAAGAAACTGATGTTACTGAAACAGAGGATTTGCAGGAATATGTAATACCGGCAGATCAGGTAGATGAGGAGAAATGGAACAATGCGATTGTTTATGACGATGCATTGTTAGATCCCTTGAGTGTACAGAGAAATTTTGACTGGAAAATACCGGGAAACAGGTTTGTACGTTCAGCAGGTTTTATTAAAAAAGCTGGTTCCACTATTATTGTTTGCTGCTATGTATATGATGACAGATATCATCATGTCGGTATCCGCAGACCGGATGGTTCGATGCTTTATGTCAACGGAATGCATCAGGTTACAAAGACATTTAACTGCGAAACCACAGGTACTTATTATGTGTATGTAGAGAATATGAGATCCAAAGAAATCCGTGCAGCAGGCTATTTTATTAGATAGTATGGTTTTGAGATACCCGACGTATCACATTGTACATAGCGGAGTAGTTGAATGCTGTACCCTATGCGTGTCGTTATAAGGAGAATATCAGAAGATTTGATCTGAAATTATTTCCGTCGGGAAGGTGTCCGCTGTATAAAAAAATAAATGGATGAAAAAGAGATAAAAGAAAGCGTCAGCAGAAGTGCTTTGTTCTGGACAGAGTACACCTGCTGACGCTTTGCTCTTTTTGAGAGGAAATTACGATGAATTTCTTCTCAAAAAATTTCAAAAAAATTAGCACTCAACTTTTGATAATGGAAATCGATTTTTGTCCTGTAGATCAAATGGCATGGGTAAGAGCTGATAATCAACACAGAGCGATTGCGGAAGAGATTATTCTCAAGGAATTGATTTATATTTAAATGAAAGTGATAAGGTCGTGGATTGCAACCTCATTATTATGTGAGAACATGAAATAGCAGTAGGAATAATGAGAAAAATAGGGTAATATAACAGTAAGCAGTTAGTGTGGTTTTGAAATGCCAATTTGGCATTTCAAGTTATAGAAGGAAATTGGAAAAATTTATCTCAGTCTGAGTTGAGACTCCCACTTTTGTAAGTGGTGAGTAATAACAAATCTTTCTCAGTAGGAGTTCAATCTCCGACTGAGATAAACGCTCCGCGAGGATGTGCAGTGATTCTGAGAAGAATATGTCAGCTTTCGCTGACCAGAATCACGCACCAAGTCTCACGTGCGTTCGACTTGAATCTGGAAATGGGATCAGATTTTGCATTTTTTGCAAGGCAGAAACATTTGGTACTGGATGGCAAAAAGAATTATGCAATTTTCCAGGATGTTTTGGCTAAAATAAAGTAGGGAGGGCGGACAATGTTATACACTGTATTTTGTGATGAGAGTTGCCATTTACAAAAGGATAATTCTTCAGTTATGGTTCTTGGAGCAATGTATTGTTTAAGTGAAAAAAGGAAACAAATTTATTCAGATATTCGTGCAATTAAAGAAAAACATGGTCTGAATAGTCACTTTGAAATTAAATGGACAAAAGTTTCGAAATCGAAGATTGAGTTTTATCTGGAATTGCTGGATTATTTCTGGACAAATAGTGATTTACATTATCGTGGATTGGTAGCTACAGGAAAAGATAAATTGAATCATACAAAATATAATAACGATGATTATGACCTGTGGTATTATAAAATGTACTTTAGAACGCTGGATCCGATTATTCGACAAGAAAATGAATATCACATCTTGGTGGATATAAAAGATACAAAGGGTGGTAAGCGTATCCAGAAATTAAAGGAAGTTATGTGTAATAATATTTACGATTTTAACGGAGAGGTAATTACACATATTGGACAGATTAACTCTGCTGAATCAGAGATTTTGCAATTAGCAGATTTGTTGAATGGAGCGTTGGCATATCATTATAGAAATTTGGAAATGAAAGATATGGCGAACAAAGGGAAAATTGAGTTTGTAAAAGCATTACAGAAAAAACGGAATATTGACAAATCAACAGCCCGTTATGAATCAAAGTTGAATTTATTTATTTGGGAACCAATAAAATAGGAGGAAAACAAATGAAAAAGAAATTAACTCCTATTGCTATTGATAAAGCATTAGAATTATCTGAAATTTTTGATAAATGCCATAGCAGATTTAAAGAGACCATTGCAACGAAAGACAGACCACTATTTCAGGGGATGGAAATTTATGTGCCTTTAAAATGGATAGAAAATAAGGCAGAAATATTTTGGCATTCTGCAAGTATAGAACAGAAAGTAAAACTTGATATAAAGCCATGTACAAATGATATTTCATCTGCATTTTGTTCGGAAAACTGTATTTCGGGAACAGAAATGATTACAATGAATGATGGAAATGTCCGCGCAAAATGTTTGTATCGTGCATTACGCGTAGGGTGGATTAAAGAAGTTATTGAGCTGTATAATGAAAACGATGTACGGGTAAAATATTGGGAAAAAATAAATTCTAAGAAGAAAAAGCGTTTGTACTTACGTTATCAGGAAGAAGAATTAGATTATCTGATTGTATTTGAAAAGAAAAGTGAAAAAAGGGTACAGTTAATAACAGCTTACCCAATATTTTTTGTAAGTGCTAAAAAAGATTATGAAAAAGATTATCAGAATTACATAAAAGAGAGATAAAATAAAAAACCGGTGATCGCAATGCGAAAACCGGATTCTCCTTCTAAACGTGTTAGATGAGTTACTATTATTATATGCGTTGTAAGGGGAAAAGTCAATGTAAAAAGGAAAAATAGTCCTGGTAAAAGAAAGGAAAGGCTTGCATATGATGACTGAAGAAAAAATCAAAAATCCGACTATGACAGCAAACCCTATTTTGCTTCAGAAAAAATATGCCCGTGTCATTGAGTGTTTTGCTAAACAGCAGGGATTTTCACTGGATACGGCATTGGGATTATTTTATCATTCTGAAGTCTATCAGTTAATGCGTGACGGTGTTTCTGATATGCACTGCATGAGCGATTTGTATCTTGCAGAGGAATTAAGACTGGAATATCAGATGAAATAAAAGGCTATGCACTGCGTAGCAAATTGAGAGCGAGGTGTTACAATGACCATAGAAGAAATTCTTGTGGGAGAATCGAAGAATGTGGAGTTCAAAGAGAACCTGCCGGAGAAAAGTATCAAATATATGAAGTCTGTGGTTGCCTTTGCAAATGGAACCGGAGGGAAAATTATTTTCGGAATTGCCGATAAAACCAGAGAGATTGTCGGCTTTGACAAGGAAGATGTATTCAAGAAAATGGATGCCATTGCCAATGCTGTATCAGACAGCTGTGAACCGGCAATTATCCCGGATATTACTTTACAGACGGTTGATGGTAAAACTGTTATTGTAGTAGATGTTGCTGAGGGCAGACAGCGTCCATATTATATCAAAGCTCTTGGCAGAGATGGCGGTGTATATGTCCGTGTTGCCGGAACTACCCGTCTCGCCGATGAGTATATGATAAAAGAACTGTTGTTTGAAGGCAGTAATCGTTACTATGATCAGGCTTTATGTACTGGATTAAATGTTACAGATGAAGATATTGATGCCCTTTGCAAAGCTATGAGAGAGCAGGCTGTCAAAAATGCCCGTACAGAGGAACAGAAAGCAACCATTAAAGATGTAGGTAGACAGCAGTTGCACTCCTGGGGCATTTTGATTGAGCGCGATGGAAAAGATTATCCATCCAATGCATTTGCTATTTTGACTGGTAACGGAGGACTTCATGTTGCAACGCAATGTGGTGTATTCAAAGGTACAACGAAAGCAGTATTTGTTGACCGTAGAGAATATACAGGTCCGCTTTGGAAGCAGATAGACGAAGCATTTCAATTTGTTCTGAGAAATATTCATTTGGGTGCTACTATTGTGGGAATTTATCGTCAGGATGTTTATGAGATTCCACCGGATGCCATTCGTGAGTTGATTATCAATGCTATGGTACACCGTAGTTATCTGGATCATGGTACGATACAAGTGGCGGTATATGATAACCGATTAGAGATTACTTCCCCAGGAAAGCTGCCAATGGGACAAACGATGGAGCGTATGAAAGAAGGTTATTCTAAAATTAGAAATGAAGCTCTTGCTCATGCGTTTGCTTACATGAATCTGATTGAGCATTGGGGAAGCGGTATTCCGAGAATTATAGACAAAGTAAAAGCTGCCGGACTGCAGGAGCCGGAGTTTATTGGTGGCGAAGTTGATTTGCGTATCAATATTTATCGAAGACAGGTTGACGGCACTGTTGACCTCAATGACCTCAATAATGCCATTAAAGTGCCGGATACTGTTGACAAAATGCCAGATAGTGACAATAAAGTGCCGGATAAAACAGAAATAGTGCCAGATAATATGAAAAAAATGCCGGATAGTGGCAATGAAGTGCCAGATACGACTGAGAAAATGCCGGATAGTGAACAGGAACAACAAATCTATAAATATGTATTGGAAAATGGCTCTATTACTACTGCTGAAACAGTACAGATTTTAGATGTAAAACATCGTAGAGCTAGAGCTATCTTGCTGAATATGGTTAAGGACGGTTATTTGAGAAAAGAGGGTGCGGCACGAAGTACTATTTATGTAAAAAGTACGGAAGGGAGATAATGCAGCCTGGATACAGACAAAATAATACAAGATTTAAATTGCAGGTTTGTTGTACTCCTGCCGGAGTTTTAGCAGTGGCATATCATTTTCTGGTACGGTGAAGATAAGGAATTCTCGGAAATAAATTCCCTCGCTGTCTGGCTGTCGCCCTATAAAATAGCAAAAAAGACGTCCTTGCAAGTAAACTTGCAGGGCGTCTTTTTTCACCATTTTGCATGGCTCGTAGCGTTCACAAATTTTTCACAAAATAATTAGCACTCACCTCTTGACATGGCTAATAATAAGTGATATATTACAACTAGAACAAAGGAAGAGAGATAAAAGGAACACAGAAAAGTTTCGCAGATCTCAAATCCGGTTGCTCAAGTAATCAACACTTCGGATTCTCCGAACGTGCACAAAATATAGTTACTGAAAGGAGTAATGACCTATGATGATGCCTAGAATTTTTGGAGAAAACTTATTTGATGATTTTATGAATGACTTTGCATTTCCGGATTTTACGGACAATGCAAATATTGAGAAAGCTTTGTATGGTAAACATGCAAAAAATCTGATGAAAACTGATGTCAAAGATACCGAGAACGGATATGAAGTAGATATTGATCTTCCGGGCTTCAAGAAGGACGAGATTACCATGAAGCTGGAGAACGGTACACTGACCGTGAGCGCAGCGAAAGGTCTTGATAAAGATGAAGAGAACAAAGAGAAAAAATATGTAAGACGCGAGCGTTATGCAGGCGGAATGAGCAGAAGCTTCTATGTAGGCGAGCACGTTGATGTAGAGGATATCCATCCGAAATATGAAAATGGTATCCTGAGCTTCATCGTTCCGAAGAAGGAACAGAAGGTCGTAGAGGAGAAAAATAAATTCATCTCTATCGAAGGCTAATGCCCGGAGCAGGATTTTTTGTTGACAGGATGCTCGGATGTGTGTTCCTTAAAAGAAATGCCCGATATCGGGCATTCAGACAGGCATAGCATAAAATAAGATAAATATGCATCGAAAAACTCCGGTGGGAAGTAAAATTCTCACCGGAGTTTTTTTGTGGTTTTCTATGCGCGTTGCTGTCGAATCCGTGTCGGATTTTGTCGAAATCGTGTCGAATGCTGTCGACAGGTGAGCAGATGTTAAACAATTATGTAAAAGTCTCTTGAAAAATACGACTAGATTGATAAGATAGTTGCAAACCAGAATGTTGCAGAGATTCTGAGAAGAATATTACAATGTTAGGAGAAAAGAGATGGAAAAGAGAGTATCTATCAGGGACATTGCAGAAATGCATTTGTCACAGCAGTTGGAACGAAAAAAAGCATTATTGTTAAATCTGGAACTCGATGCCTGTGCACGTCAGGGGATTCCGTGGACACCGACGCAGGGTATTCTTTCGCTGGAAGACCGCCGCAGGTATGAGATGAATCAGAGTATCATTTTGCCGAATGGCACCTTTACCAAGCAGTTTTCTCTGCCTAATTATTTCCGGGGTGAAAATGCATATGCACCGACAGGAAAAAATCTGCAGAAGTACGATGTTGCGGACAAATATATTCCGGGGATCAGAAAAGAATGTGCCGGCGGTCCGGAGGAATGGCTGGAATTCACCAGCAATTTTGATCTGGCATTGTTTTATGCCTGTTGTAAGTGGGATGAAGAACAATTGGAATGGCTTCCCATGACAGAAGCGGATATTGAGCGTCCGTTTGGCGAGGGTGAGCCGGATCCGCATTATGGTGTGATCTATATGGCAAATGCGGAAGATGCAAGATTCTTCGGTACATACGCAAATGCACCGGAGTATCATATCATGACACCGGCAGGAAGTCTGGTAGATGGCGGGAACCGGGAGTATATTTTTGCAATGCGCATGAGAGATAAAGATGAGCTGCAGAAGGATGCACGTTTTGACATCCTTGTGTTTGAACATACAGAGAAATTCTGTCAGGATGTATATGAACTGATGCAGGAATCATTGCCGGCCGGTTCCGCAGTGTTTAAAAAAAATTTAAGAAAATAAATAGTTGAGTTTTTATAGTCCTTGGAGTATGATATTTTCATGCATGTAAAAAATTGACCGTGCATAGTCCTGCCATGTCCCGGCGGGGCAGTTACAAACGTTGAATGGTAAGAGTTGACGAAGAAAACACGGAGATAAAAAATGGCAAGAAATAAAAAAAATTCCAAGAGACAGAGAAGAAAAAGAAAACTGATTTTATTTATTATTGAGATTATTATTTTGATCCTGGTTGCAGGTGCACTGTTTGTGTACAGTAAACTGGATCTGATCAAATCAAAGAAACTGGATGATACAAAGGTTGGAAAAAATGAGGTTTCCGAAGAAACTCAGAAAACATTTGAAGGATATACTACCATTGCATGTTTTGGTCTGGACAACCGTGAACAGGGTGTTTACGAGTCCGGTAACAGTGATGTGATCATGCTGATGAATATCAACAATGATACGCATGAAGTAAATCTGATGTCTGTATATCGCGACACTTATCTGAACGTTGCCGGTGAGGGACAGGAGGAGAAGTTCCAGAAAGCCAATGCGGCTTACGCATACGGCGGACCGGAGCAGGCAGTGACGATGCTGAACCGTAACCTGGATATTGATATCGATAATTATGTAGCCTTTGATTTCAAAGCGGTTGCACAGGCGATTGATATTCTCGGTGGTGTAGATATTGATATTGAGAGTGAAGAAGAACGTAAATATCTGAATGATTATATATCTTACACCAGCCAGTATGTGGACGGAAGTGATGAAGAAGTAGAACATACCGGATTGCAGACCTTAAACGGTGTGCAGGCAGTATCTTATGCACGTATCCGTTATACAGCAGGTGATGATTACAAACGGGCAGAGCGTCAGCGCCGTGTTCTGACAGAGATGATCAAGAAGGCAAAATCCGCAAGTCTGACAGAGTTAAACAGCCTGATCAATACTGTATTTCCGCAGATTTCTACAGATCTGGACAAGGGGGACATTATCAGCATGGCAACTGTCATGATCAAATACGATATGGCAAACAGTGGTGGATTCCCGTATAGCAAAGATACCTTTACTCCGAGCAAGAGAATCGGAAGCGTGGTAGCACCATGTGATCTGGAGAGTAATGTCATCGAGCTGCACAAGAGACTGTATGGCACAGACAATTATACACCGTCTGAGACTGTTAAAAAGTACAGCGAACACATTGTGGATGAGAGCGGATATACGGCAGAATGGAAGGCGGATAACCGTTTCAGCGGACAGGATGAATTCTTTGGAAACGGAACACAGACAACCGATGATGGATCCGGTTCAACGGAGGATACAACAGAATGATGCGTTTGTTCATTTGCCCGGAATGCGGGTGGATGCGTACTGTTTCAAGACGGGCTTCTGTGGAATGTTTCAAATGCAACGGTGTGATGATGCAGCCGGTGAAACTGGAATATACCCAGTATGTGAAGATGTCGGAACAGGAACGAATGGATTATGCAGACAGTTGGATGTATATCCATCGGAAAAAGAGCAAATAGAAAATAGATCCCCATGCAGAGAAATCTGTGTGGGGATTTTTTGATTACATGTATTTAGGTAATTATCATGCTTGCAGGAGTATCCTTGAATTAACAGACAAATCGTGGTTACCAATGTGAAAAAATTAAAAAAATAACCAAAAATAACATCATATTTTCTGAAATTTTGGTTAATCTGTTTCTGCTACACCTGCTATAATGACGCTGTAACAAATAAAGAACTACTTAACAAAACCTCTTTGTAGAAGGCTGCTAAGCAATTCAGATTTTTGGAGGAAAAGATAAATGAATACTTTAAAAGCTGAAAAAAGAAGCATGGACATCAAAGCAAAGAAATTAAGAAGAGAAGGTTACGTTACTGGTAATGTCTTCGGAAGAGAGATGAAAGAGTCTGTTCCGGTTAAGATGGAAAAAGCAGCTGTTGACCGTTTACTTAAGGCTTGCCACAAAGGTAGTCAGGTAATGCTGGACATCGAAGGTGAGAAGATGAATGTTCTGATTAAAGATGTCGAGTTTAACCCATTAAAAGGTCAGGTAGATGAGATAGACTTCCAGGCACTTGTAAGTAATGAAAAAGTACATTCTGTAGCAGAGATCGTTCTGGTCGGACATGAGAAAGAGGCAGGTGGTGTACTGGAGCAGTTACTGGAAGAAGTACAGTTCAAGGCATATCCGTCAGCATTGGTTGACAAGGTAGAAGTTGATGTAAGTAACATGAAAGTCGGAGATTCTATCAAGGTAAAAGATCTTACACTTTCAAGTGACAAAGATGTAGATGTCATGACTGATCCTGAGACTACAGTTGTTACATTGCAGTATGTACACAACAGTGAGGCGGATGATGATGCCGATGAGGAAGCCGCAGAAGCAACAGAATAAACAAAAGATAAAATTTATAAAAATACGGAAAAACCCGGATATCGAAGTATAGATGTCCGGGTTTTTTTGCTATACTACATCATATATAGAACCGCGGATAGAGTAGAATTGCGGATTGTGTATAGAAATAAGAGTAAGAAAACATGATGAAAATGAGGTGATCTTATGGCAAAAGAGCAGCTTGCAGTAATAGAGATGGTAACCAATATGATTCTGGGAAAAACAGAAGGAATCAGCAAGGTGGATTTTGTACCTCAGAAAACAAGGTGTCCGGAACCGGAAAATGGAATGCATATGCATGATAAAGTACCGGTAATACAGGATCAGGGTATAGAAAAAACGAAAAGTCAGCAACAGATATTTCCAAGAAAGACTCCGGAAAGCCAGGGGATAGTCTCAGATCATCTGAGATACCTGATACAGGAACTGGCAGATTCACCGAATACAGATATGCATCATTTTATGGTGCTGCGTCATGGAAATGTGATCTGTGAGGCAGACTTTGCGCCGTACAGAAAAGGAATCTGGCATATCACACATTCGATGTGCAAAAGTATTACCGGAATGGCAGTCGGTTTTCTGGTAGAAGAGGGAAAACTGGAATTGTCAGAAAACATTTATAAAATTTTTCACGATAAAGGAAGTACCTGGGCGAAAATATTCCGGCCGGAGGTCACGGTAGAGAACCTGATGACGATGACAAGCGGCGTAACATTTAATGAATCAGGAATCGTATCCGGAAATGACTGGCTGGAAAGTTATCTGAATGCACCGGTATCAGAAAAACCAGGCACAAAATTCCAGTACAACAGCCTGAATTCCTATGTGCTTTCCGCAATCATAACCGAACGGACCGGAATGCCGATGGATGAATATCTGAAGCCGAGACTGTTCGAGCCATTGGGGATCACGGATTATCTGTGGGAGAAATGTCCGAGAGGAATTACGAAAGGCGGCTGGGGACTTTTCATGCATACAGAGGATATGGCGAAGCTTGGACAGCTATATCTGAATAAGGGGAAATGGAATGGAAAACAGATCATTCCGGAAAGCTGGGCAGAGGCGTCTGTTACGAAAAAAGTAGATAGTATAGAAGGTACTTACGGATACGGATATCAGCTCTGGATGGAAGAACGTCCGGGAAGTTTTGAATATAATGGAATGCTTGGGCAGAATGTGCTGATCTATCCGGACGTTGATATGGTGATCGTAACGAATGCGGGAAATGAAGAACTATTCCAGGACAATGTGATGCTGAATATTATAAGAAAATATTTCCCGGTAGATTGGATGCCAAAAGAGACACTTCCGGAGAATCCAATTGCGTATGCAAAGCTGCAGGAACTGACCGAAAGGCTGGCTGGAAAAAGACTAAAGAATGATCAATATTATAACAGTCCCCTTATAATCGGAAAAGGCGGTTGGAAGAAGAATTCCTCAAAATATAGAGTCCGCGAAAGACAGACCGAAATAGAAAAAGTACAAAATCAACAGATTCATTTACTGACAGATTTGTTGGATGGTACATGTTATGAGATGGAACAGGAAAGTGTCGGACTTTTTCCGCTGGTTATGCAGGTCATGCACAACAATATGACGGATGGTATATCGAAGATCAATTTCTATAAAAAGAGAACGAAAGAATTGCAGCAGACCCTGATCCTCTGCTTTCAGGAGGGCGAAGAGTCTATAGAACTGGAAATGGGTTGGAATCAATATATAGAAAATAAACTGAGCATTCATGGAGAAACATATCTGGTTGCGGTGAAGGGAGAACTCTCTTCTGATGTGGATGACAATCCGGTTCTGAAAGTGGAAATAGTGTATCTGGAAGAAGCGATGAGGCGGAAGTTATATGTGACATTTGTTAAGGATACATCGGCATCAAAATTAATAACACCGGAATATATAGAAATAAAATGGTATGAATCACCCGGTAAGGCTCTGATCATGGAAGGAATGGAATCCATCACGACAGAAGTTACTAAGCATCCGATCTATTCCCGTATCAGGGAGAATGGAGGTATTGATCTGCTCCATCGCCTGATGGAACAGACGATAGAGCCGGTGATTAAAGGTAGAATCATAGATTCGTCCGAAAAAGCACAGCAAGATACAGAAGTACAGCATCCTGAAATTTCCGGGGATTAAGGCCGGTTATTTTATGAATGCGGTTTAACTTATATTGAAGTGTATTTTTATGAAGATACAGTTTGTCACAAGTTCTGATAAGTGACATATCTTCAGAAAAATACACTTTTATTATGTCCAGATCCTGCATAGAAAGACCACTGATCGTCTTCTGAAGAAAAAGATTCCGGGTGTCGTCGGTTACAGAAGACAGAATTAACTGAAATGTCAGATCATCAAAAAGTGCAAAATTTTCAGATGCATTTGTCAGAGTATTTATAGCGGTAAGTGCAGATTCATAAGAATGATGAACTTGAAAAACAGGAGTGGATTTTCCCACGGCAACCTGCAGAATGGAAGCATAATTTAAAAAAATATGTTATAAAGAACATATAAATGACTGAAAAAGTTTGTTATAGTATGAATAAATCCAAAAGACCTAGATGTAGGAAACAGTCAGTGAATAACACAAAACAAATAACGAAAATTTGTGAAAATGAGGAGGAAACAAACTATGAAAATTGTAACAGCAATCGATTCATTTAAAGGAAGTATGACTTCGATGGAAGCAGGACTTGCAGTAACAGAAGGAGTACACAGAGTAGATTCAGATGTGGATGTGCAGATCAGACCGCTGGCAGACGGAGGCGAAGGAACGGTAGAAGCGCTTGTTGCCGGAATGAATGGCATGAAACAGGAGATTCAGGTGACGGGACCACTTGGAACACCGGTAGTCTGTGAATATGGAATCATTGAAAGCAGCAAGACGGCAGTAATTGAGATGGCAGGAGCAGCGGGAATTACACTGGTGCCGGATGAAAAGAAGAATCCACTTTACACAACGACTTACGGTGTCGGGGAAGTAATCAAAGATGCGATTGGAAAAGGCTGTAGAAGATTTATCATCGGAATCGGAGGCAGTGCAACGAATGACGGAGGTATCGGGATGCTGCAGGCACTTGGATTCGGATTCATGAACAAGAATGGACAGCCGGTACCATTTGGTGCAAGAGGTCTGGAAGAACTGGAGACGATCACGGATACCTATGTGATACCAGAGCTGAAAGAATGTGAGTTCCGGATTGCGTGTGATGTAACAAATACGCTGTGTGGAGAGCAGGGAGCAAGTGCTGTTTACGGACCGCAGAAAGGAGCAACGCCATCTATGATCATGCAGATGGACAAATGGCTAGCATATTATGCGGCACTGGCAAAAGAAAAATTTCCGAAAGCAAATGCAAAACAGGCCGGAACCGGAGCTGCCGGAGGACTGGGATTCGCATTTTTAACATTTACCAATGCAGTGCTGGAATCCGGGATCAAGATCGTACTGGAGGAGACACAGCTGGAAGAATATATCAAAGATGCGGATCTGGTAGTTACGGGAGAAGGAAGACTGGACAGACAGACGGCGATGGGAAAAGCACCGATCGGAGTAGCAAAGCTGGCTAAAAAATACGGAAAGACAGTGATCGCATTTGCAGGATCGGTAGAACGGGATGCAAGAGAATGTAACGAGCATGGAATTGACGCATTCTTCCCGGTTTTACGAGGCATTACCACGCTGGAAGAAGCCATGAAGAATGAAAATGCGAAGAGAAACCTGGCGGATACTGCGGAACAAGTATACCGTTTATGGAGATAAGGCAGAACAGGTAAAAAATGAAAAGAAATAAAGTCTGAAATAGATTTTTATATTTTATAAAAGATAACATATAGGAGAAAAAAGAGCACTTGCGATTGGAAAGAAGTCCGGATATCACAAAGAGGCGCTGCTTCTTGCGATGATTGGAGGAGGAAAGGCCGGAAATATCATATCACCGAATCCAAATACGATTGTGGTATCCGAGGCATTTAAAGTAGACCTTACATCACTTATGATGAAGAACTTTATTCCGGCAATCTGTGCAGTAGTTGTGACAATCTTATTATCTACGATGCTTTCTAAGAAACAGGGAGTTCAGGTTACGGAAAATGATCTGGAACAGAAAGAAGATAAGAATTTACCATCATTTATCCAGGCAGTTGCAGGGCCGGTGGTTGCGGTTATGATGTATGTGATTTAGAAAGTAGATGGAAAATGATAATACTGCAATTAGCTACATGCAGTAGATCAAGGTTAAAAAATAGTCGCTTAGTTTACCAGACTGTGGGCGGCTATTTTTGTGTCTTGTGATTATCCTTACCAATTGTGTATCCGATGCTGAAGGACTAACCGCCTACCGTTTTGGTAGCACCCATGATATGATTATAGTAATTAATAATAGAAAACACAATATATATTTACTTACTAATGGATAATTTGAAAATGTGATTTTATTAGGGAAAATGACCAATTATAGATTCCTGTATCTTGCACAGTCTTCTTATATAGACTTATAATAAAAGAAAAAGACCGAAAGGACTGATTCTATGAAACGTATTTTCTGGATTGTATTGGACAGTGCCGGCATCGGGGAAGCTCCGGATGCAGATAAGTTTGGTGATGTCGGAAGTAATACATGGAAGAGCTGCTATGATAGCGGGGAACTTCATATTCCGAATATGGAAAAGATAGGAATCTACCAGATTGATGGTATGGAATATGCAAAAAGTACAGAGAATCCGACCGGAAGTTTTGCAAAAATGCAGGAATTATCATGTGGAAAGGATACGACGACCGGACACTGGGAAATGGCGGGTATCGTAACACCGGATCCGCTTCCGAAATTCCCGGACGGATTTCCGAAAGTATTCATAGAGGAATTTTCAAAAAGGACGGGAAGAAAGATTCTGTGTAATCTGCCGTATTCGGGTACACAGGTCATTTATGATTATGGCCGGGAGCAGGAAGAGACAGGAGCACTGATCGTGTATACATCTGCGGACAGTGTATGCCAGATTGCAGCGCACGAGGAGATAATTCCGGTAGAGCAGTTATATGAATATTGTAAGATTGCCAGAGAGATGCTGACTGGAGATCTCGGAGTCGGAAGAGTGATCGCAAGACCATTCATCGGAACATGGCCAAATTACGAACGAACGATCAGACGGCATGACTTTTCACTTGCACCGCCGAGACAGACGGTGTTGGATGCATTAAAAGCAGAAGGAAAAGATGTGATCGGTGTCGGAAAGATCTATGATATCTTTGAAGGGCAGGGAGTGACGGAGACCTACCCGAATCAGGGAAATGAAAAGAATATGGAAAAGACGATCGAGATACAGAAGAAAGAGTTCGACGGACTTTGCTATGTGAACTTAGTAGATGGGGATATGATCTATGGACACCGGCGTGATATTGCAGGATATGCAGGAGCACTGACGAGATTCGATGAACAGTTAGGAGAATTCCTCGCAAATATGCGGGACGACGATATGCTGATGATTACGGCAGACCATGGCTGTGATCCGGGATATACCGGAACGGATCATACAAGAGAATATGTGCCTTGTCTTATATACGGAAAAGAGATCAAAGCAGGGGTGAATCTGCATACCAGAAAAGGTTTTGCAGATATGGCGGCGACGATTGCGGAAGCTCTTGGAAGTAAATACCGGGGAGATGGGGAGTCATTCTGGGATGAAATAAGAAATTGACATATTCATTAGATGATGTTAGTCTAGTTATAGAAAAAGGGTGTTGCCGATAGACGGTCAGTCCTGATAATTAATTTATGTATTAAAAATAGTCGCCTAGTTTACCAGACATGGGGCGGCTATTTTTGCGCGTTTTTTATATCAATTTGAAATAATATATAAAAAGAGGTGACATTATGAGTCTTCCACCATATAGAAAAATCGACCAGTCAACCTGGTCACGTCAGGATCACTATAAGTATTATACCGAAAAATTAAAAGTAAACTACAGTATGACAGCGCGCCTGGATGTAACAAGATTAAGAGCAGAATGCGACCGGTTCGGAGTGCATTTCTATGCGGCATTCATCTGGTGTACGTCAAATGTTGTGAACCGCCTGCCATTTATGAAGATGATGACGGACGAAGAAGGCAATCCGGGAGTGTGGGATGTTGTACATCCAAATTATACAATCTTCCACAAAGAAGATCACACATTTTCTGACTGTTGGAGCGAATATGATGCAGACTTTGCGACTTTTTATAAGAGAATCGAAACGGATATAGAAGCTGCAAAGAAAGTCCGGGGAGTCAAAGCAAAAGCCGGACAGCCGGTGAATTTCTACTGCATCTCTTGTGTGCCGTGGCTGGATTATACCGGATATGCGACATCGACAGTGTCGGATCATGTAGCGCTGTTTCCGATTATTACATTTGGTAAATATACAGAAGATAACGGGAAACTGACACTTCCACTGACGCTTACGATTGCTCATGCGGCAATGGATGGGTGGCATACGTCGGAATTCTTCCGGGAGATGCAGGAGGAGTTAGAGGCATTTTCTATTTAATGCATCATGGCGGCTGTCACCGACCGGAATAAAACTACAAGG
>ERZ832973.111-NODE-111-length-108749-cov-30.241384_pt1 | contig 108749 bp, 101 predicted proteins | sample MGYA00519950_ERZ832973 | MGnify/ENA primary metagenome ERZ832973 (study PRJEB31850, sample SAMEA3708734) | human gut metagenome | biome: human gut; feature: human-associated habitat; material: faeces | place: China | collected 2014 ... | reverse complement strand
GAAATGACCAGTTGCTTCCAGCTTATAATGTACAGGTCGGTGTTGCAGATGAATATATTGCTGTTGTTGATGTAAATCAGTATCGCTCAGATATGGATTGTTTTATTCCATTAATGAACAAGTTTTATACTACATATGGCTTCTATCCGAAGTACCCAGTAGCAGATGCTGGATATGGTTCTTACAACAATTACATCTTCTGTGAGCAGCATGGAATGGAAAAATATATGAAATTTACCATGTTCAAGAAAGAGACTACAGACAAGAAGTATCATGAAGATCCATTTCGAGCAGTAAATTTTCCAATCGGGGAAGACGGAATCATGCGTTGTCCAAACGGGAAAAGCTTTTATCTTCAGTATCGAAAAAACGTAAAAGGGAACAAGTATGGGCGTCAGGAAGAAGTGTATCAGTGTGAAGATTGCTCCGGCTGTCCATATGCAGAACAATGTAAAAAGACAGATAAAAACCGTACTGTACGGATCAACCGCGAACTTACAGCGATGCATCAGGAAGTGATAGAAAATCTCGAAAGCATCCAGGGAGCGCTTCTAAGGATGAACAGATCCATTCAGGCAGAAGGTACCTTTGGTATCATGAAAAACGACCGGTGGTACAAAAGAATTGTCCGAAGAGGAATAAAATCTGTATTGCTTGAAGTATTTCTCGTTTCTATCGGACACAATCTTTATAAATATCACAACAAACAGAAAAAAGTTGCAGCTGCCGCATAAGATTTCATAATATCATTCTTATGGGGTAAGGGGAACTATACCCTTTTTTATGTAATATAGCTATTATTATAACTATAAGCAAAAGGACGAATGAAAAAACTCTCGTTTTTTCACACGCCCATTTTTTCTCTTATTCTTAGCGGTCTGCTAATCAACTAATAGTTAGTCTATTACTCGATTGAGTAATAATAGAAGATTTTGTAATGTAAAAACACAGGAGGATTACAGGAAAGTTGTAAAAGTGACAGTTTATGTAAAATTTATCATTTTGCCAATACTGCTTGTTAGAATAACGACAGTTGGTAACAGACTAACGTGAAACAAGTAAAGGAGAGGAACATGGAGAAGAAAAAAAGGTACAGACGGAACAAAACAAAGTTCTGGACACTGTGGGCAATCCTGTTCGCAGTGGTTATGATCGTTTTCACGATCGCAAATGTGATCACGGTAAGTTTTGCATCGATCATTAACACAACGTTGAATGTATCGACAACCAAAATCACAGGAAAAGATGATACATCCAGCAGCAATTATGAGTTCACTGAAGCAGGTGAGCAGAAACTTGCAAGTGACAATGAAGCATTGTATGCAGAGATCGTCAAAGAAGGTGCCACACTTGTAAAAAACAATAACGAAGCACTCCCACTTAAGAGTGGTGAGAAAGTTTCTGTTTTTGGTGTAGCACAGAATACAGAGCTTGATCTGGTAAACGGACTTTCCAATGATGGAATTACTGTAAATCAGGGATTAAGGGATAAGATTGCAGGACTTGCAGAGAAATATACACCAATCCAGGGTACAAAAGCAAATGAGATCAAATGGGATGATGTAAAAGACGAAGCAGGAAGTGGGGATGCAGCAATCGTTGTATTATCCAGACAGACAGGTGAAGGATCTGATGCAACCAGTGATCCGATGGCTGATTATCTTGCACTTTCTCAGGAAGAGCAGGATGAGTTAGTTCAGCTCACAAATATGAAAGCAGATGGAACATTTAAGAAATTGATCGTTGTGGTAGCATCCTCCAACAGCATTGATTCTGAATTCCTTCAGGATGGCAATGCACTTGGCATTGATGTGGACGCAGTTGTATGGGTAGGCATGGGTTCTTATCCGGAATACGGAGCACAGGCAATCGCAGATCTTATGACAGCGAAAGATGGTCTTGATTTCTCAGGAAGATTAGTAGATACATTCTATGTGGACAATCAGTTAATGCCGGAGATGGCAAATGCAATCGCTATGAATGCCAATACCCAGCAGGCAGACAGAGACCTGATCCAGGATGTTATGGAAGATCAGGGAAAATGGGCTGGTGCACAGGGTAACTACTGGAGAACAAGCATTTCTTATGCAGAAGGTATTTATCACTCCTACCGCTATTATGAGACAAGATATGAAGATTATATTTTAAATGGAAATGAACATGGGGCATACGATGGATGGAGCTATGATGGATATGTAGCAGCTCCGTTCGGAACAGGACTTCACTATAATACCGGCATTGAATACACTGGTTTTAAAGTAGAAGAAAATGATGCTGACAATACTTTTGATGTGACTGTAACAGTAAAAAATAATGGAGCAACAGATGTCAGACATTCTGTTCCAATCTATATGCAGACACCATATTCTGACAGAGATCAGGAGCTTGGTATTGAAGAAGGATCTATTAAGATCGTTGGTTATGAGAAAGAAGATATCCCGGCCGGACAGAGTGTGGATGTGACAGTTTCTGTAGATCAGACAGAGATGGCTTCTTATGATGAATATGAAAGCAAAACTTATATCCGTGATGAGGGAACTTACTTCCTTACAACAGGAAACAGTGTGCATGAAGCCATGAACAATATTCTTGCTGCCAAGACGGCAGAAAACGAAGAGGCACAGGCAAGAATGGCAGAGTTTGGAGAAGCCGGAAATTCCGCTCTTGTATGGCAGCAGGATTATACGTTTGACGATCAGATTTTTGCACAGTCCGAAATCACAGGTTTTGAGATCACTAACCAGTTTGACAATTGGGATCTGAACAAAAACGAAGATGCAATAGAAGCAGGAAACAGCATTACCTATTTATCCAGAACAGACTGGAATGGTACCTTCCCGAAGGCAGTTGTGATCAAGATGAATGATGCAATGGTTGAGGAAGCAAGACCACAGACTTATAAACCGGATGAGACAGCAATTGCAGAGACACCGATGCCGGTAACCGGTAAAGATAACGGAAAAGATACAATTACAGCAGTCAATTTGATCGGAAAAGATTATGATGATCCGTTATGGAGCGACTTTATGGATCAGCTTACGGTAGATCAGTTAGTGGAGGAAGTTTCTGTAGCAGATAATATCGCGATCGACAGTTTACTGATCCCAAAGACAAGAGATCTGGATGGACCTACTTCTACCGGTTCTACAACAAATAACGGAATCAACCCGGTAGGAAGTACATCAGAAGACCTCCGTGCAGCAACCTTCAATAAGACACTTTTAGAGCAGGTTGGACAGCAGATGTTCGGAGAAAACTTAATTCATTCAGCAGGCGATACGGTTGTTGGATGGTGGGGACCAGGTATGAACATTCACCGTACCCCATATGGTGGACGTAACTACAGTTATTACAGCGAGGATCCGTATGTAACCGGCATGTCAGCAGCAGCTGAGATCAAGGGATGCCAGAACGTTAATGCACGTGCAGTTGGAAAGCACTTTGTATTAAATGACCAGGAAGCAAACCGTCATGGTGTATCAGAGTGGGCAAACGAGCAGACGATCCGTGAAATTTATATGGATCAGTTCCGTCTCGCAGCACAGTATGGTGGACTTGAATCAGTCATGACTTCCTTCAACAGAGGCGGCATGGTATGGACAGGTCAGGATTCGAACCTTCTTTTAAATGTTGCAAGAGGTGAATTTGGTCTGGATGGTATGATAATTACAGATATGTATGAGACAGACTATGAAGATGCCGTGGACGGAATCATCGGTGGAAATACAAGATGGTTAAGCCGCAGCACAAGCAGCAATATTAATGATCCGATCCAGGAGCGGATTGACGCAGGAGATACCGTATTTATGACAGCATTGCGTGATGCTGCCCAGAGAAACTTATGGCAGGTAGTACAGAGCTTTGCATATGACGGATTCAATGAAAATACACAGATCCAGGTTCTGACACCGTGGTGGCAGATGGCAATCCGGTCTGTTATGGGAGTTTCCGCAGCATTGATGGTATTATCAATTGTGATGGCAGTCCGTTCTTACAACAGAAAGAAGAAGGTGAGAGTATGAGTATGAATACAAAATTAGGCCGTGCACTCGTAGCAGGTGCAGCACTTATGATGGTATTCCCTATGACCGGATGTCGTAAGAAAATGGCAGACGAGAGTACAGGAATCAAGGCAGAAATTCTTTATCAGACATATTGTGAGGACAGCTTTAAAGGCTACCAGATGGATAATACAGCAGCTCTTACATTCTATACGGATGGTACCTGGTCAACCGCACATTGCAATGGACTTAATAATTACCGTACCGATATCGGTACATGGGAGGTATCTGATGACGGAGTGCTTTCCATGTACAATGCAGATGGAGAGCTGGTTGGAAATGGCTCAGACTCTGTCGATCCTTCCGATGTGACAACCTGGACAAAATGGGGTGCAGGTTACTTCAACAACGGTGACGGAACAGAGACACAGTATGACAGTACCTACTGCTTTGCTCCGGGAGAGAATGGTGATTTCACATTTACAAATGATGACCAGACCTACTTCTACTGGGGTTCAAATGCACATATTTCCAGCCAGTATGCAAGTTATTTTACAGCACAGGATTTTCTGGATGCATATAATGCAAAAAATAGTAAAAACCTGACTTCCCTTACCGAAAACTGGGGAACTGCAAGTCCGCTCAGCGAGTATGAATATCATATGAGTGACTATATGGCAGGCGATATTGATATGCGTATTTTATATAAATCATGGGGACTTACTGATGAGCAGATTGATGCAATGCTCTCCGGCGAGTCAACAACAGAGTCCACAGAAGAGTAAGGAGGCGGAAAAGGTGAGTAAGAATAATAATCCATATATTATTGATGAAGAAGAAAAAGTAACACCTCGTGTTGTTACAGAACAGATCGTTAGGATTTTATGTGTGGTCGGTTTTATTTTCACAGTGGCAATGCCTCTTATTATCTGTGATGCGTTGGGATCTGTTGCAGGTAACTTTGCAACAGAGACTGGAATCCCAATCTCAGCAGGCGGCGGAGATTCACAGACAAAATTCTTCTATGGAATTCCTTATATGTTGAAAAACAGTACAGATGGATTCATTCCTTTTAAATTATTCAAAACCGGAATGAAGTGGATCGCCAGCAACAGCGGAGTGATCACAGATATTTTTGCAGGGCTTGCGATTGCAGCATTGATCATATTATATGTTGCACCGGTAGTACTTTATGTGATCTTAATGTTAAGCAGATATTATGAAGGAAAAGTGATGGAACGCCTTCTTACTGTCGGAGTGAAAGTCTGCGGAGCGGTTTATCTGGTGATTGGAGTGATCCTTGGAATCTACGCAATCGGCTATCTGTGGAATTTCTCCTGGGATCAGGATACACATTATGCATTCTTCCAGCAGTACTTTATGGCTTATGGCGGTATTAAAGTCGGAGTATCCGCAGTAATCGCAATTTTGATCGCAGCAGGCTGCCTGGTTTTAAGCCTGATGTACCGGAAAAATAAACAGAACTAGAGCAGGAGAGCTAGTGGAATCCTGAATCAGGAAAATTTAAAATAGCGACAGTTATATAACAGGATGCAAAAGGCAGTGTCGACAGATACTGCCTTTTGTGGTACGTTAATAAGAGCAGTATTGGGAGATATAAGAGGAGAAAAATGATTTATACAGCGATTGTGGAGGACAATAAACGGGATGCAGAGCGTCTGTTGTCTTTTCAGGAGAGGTATGGAAAAGAGCATAAGCTGGTACAGCAATGTCAGTGGTTTTCGGATGCTGAAAAATTCCTGAAATCAGATACGAGACGTTTTGATATTGTTTTTATGGATATAGAGCTGCCTGGAATGAGTGGAATGGAAGCAGCAGAAAAAATGCGGCAGAGTAATCCGGACATTATATTGATTTTCATTACGAATCTGGCACAGTATGTAATGAAAGGTTATCAGGTAGATGCACTTGATTATGTGTTAAAGCCAATCCAGTATCCGGCATTTGATCTGAAATTTCAGAAAGCACTGACACTCTGCGGACAGACAAAGAAAACGGAGTATATGGTGATCTCGGCAAATGAAGGGGTGTTCCGTATGGATGCAGCGGATGTACAGTATATTGAAATTTATCAGCATCATATCCAATATGGAACAACAAAAGGAATTTATAATGGATATGGAACATTGAAAAAGATCGAAGACATGCTGCCACAGGGATATTTTTTCCGGTGCAATAATCATACGATTGCAGGATTAAATCATGTACAGGGAATCTTGCAAAATGGAGATGTACAGGTGGGAAACCGGACATTTGAGGTGGCAAGGACGAAGCGGAAAGAACTTGTGGATGTGCTTCACCAATATTATTTTGGACAGTAAAGGAAAAAGAATATGGCAGTTTTAAAAATGATAATCGAGAATGATATTCAGGTCTGGCTTGCATTGACAATCGGAGTACTCTATCTGGCAGGAAAGCTGGAAAAAAGAAAATATGGAATAGGTGGTGGAATTGCAGCTGCGGCAGGAATGTTTTTGTGGCTTTGGATCGTAGATGCTCGCATGATCTTATTTGGGAATCCTATGATTTATCTGGCAAAATATATGATGCTCTATATGCTTACGGTGGTTGTGGTTTATGCAACATATAAATGTCATCTGATAGTAGCTGTTTTTTACACGACAGCAGCATATTGTCTGCAAAATGGTGCAGCACAGGTATGGGCAATTTTTACGGATGAAAAAATCATGGGAAATATGGGGAATAATATAGTAAGACTGTTATTTCTTGTTCTGTCATTCTGGCTTTTTACAAAATTTCTGAATGCAACAAGCACGGCAGAAAGTTACATGGAGAAGAATACAGATGGAAAAAGAATGATATTAATGGTTTCCATTCTCATTCTTGTGATCACAGTAGTTCTTCAGATCATGTGTTATAAAGATATGGCTGAAGCAGAAGAAGTGCTGAATCATCTTCCGCGGTATATGGATTGGTATCTTCATGTGACAAGTGCCATTATTTCCTATCTTGTATTAATGCTCACATTCAGTGATGTCCGCAAATCAGAGGAACAGAAGAAGGTGGAAGTGGCATTAAGTCTTTTAGAGAAAGGCAAGAGTGAATATGAGCAGGAAAAAGCGGTCATGGATGCACTCAATATTAAATGTCATGATTTAAGACATCAGATTGCTTTTCTGGGCGAGAAGGGGTATCGCAATGAAATGGCGGGAATCAATGAACTGATCGACCTATATGATAGTCCGAACCATACCGGAAACCGTGCACTTGATATTGTCATTGCGGAAAAGTCAAGAGCCTGTCTCGGAAGAAATATTTCCATGACCTGTATGGCGGATGGAAGCCTGCTTTCTTTTATGGAGCAGTCAGATATTTATTCCTTATTCGGAAATATTATGGATAATGCAATCAGTGCAGCAACTGAATTGAAAGAACCAGAAAAGCGCATTATCAATGTGCGGGTGCGCAGACAGAATTCGTTCGTCATGATTGAGGAAGAGAACTACTATGATGGAGAAATTGAATTTGCTGACGGACTGCCGAGGACAGGAACAGGAGATTATGTAAATCACGGTTTTGGAGTACAGTCGATGAAGATTGTTGCAGAAAAATATGGCGGCAACCTTTATATCGAAGCAAAAGGTGGGGTATTCCGGCTGTCTGTTATGATGACAGGAAGATAGAAAGAAAAATAACACTTTCCTATTGTAACGCATTATAGTATACTAATTCATAAGCAATGTGCAGTGGACACTGCGGATTGAGTTATCATAAGAAACAAGCTCAAGGAGGACAATGAAAATGGATATGAATATTGTATGCCTGGATTTAGAGGGCGTTTTAGTACCTGAGATCTGGGTTGCATTTGCAGAAGAGACAGGAATCCCGGAGTTAAAGAAAACAACAAGAGATGAGCCGGATTATGATAAACTGATGAAATGGAGACTTGGAATTTTAAAAGAACATGGTCTTGGCTTAAAAGAGATACAGGAGACAATTGCAAAGATCAATCCGATGCCAGGGGCAAAAGAGTTTTTAGATGAACTGCGCAGCATGACACAGGTGATCATCATCAGTGATACATTTACACAGTTTGCAGCACCACTTATGAAAAAGCTGGGATGGCCGACGATTTTCTGCAATTCACTGGAAGTGGCAGAAGATGGCGAGATTACAGGTTACAGGATGAGAGTAGAAAATTCCAAGTATTCAACAGTAAAAGCACTCCAGTCGATTGGATTCGAGACGATCGCAAGTGGAGACAGCCATAACGATCTTGGAATGATCAAAGCCAGCAAGGCAGGCTTTTTATTCAAAAGCACAGAACAGATCAAAAAGGATAATCCGGAGCTGCCAGCGTATGAGACTTATGATGAATTAATGGAAGCGATTAAGAAGGCGTTATAAAAGCTACAAAAAAATACCGGGCTGCTTCAAATAGAAGCAGCCCGGTATTTTTTTGTAGCAGAGATATTATTTTCGTATCGCCTTCACCAGCCCATACAACGTAATTAACATCGTCACAAACTCCGCAGCAGGGAAAGCAAGCCATACACCATTTAATCCAAGCAGTGCAGACAGCACGAATGCAAAAATGATGATCGCAACAAATCCGCGTGAGATGGACGCAAAAAATGCATATTTTGCAGATTCTATCGAGCTTAAAATGGCAGTTCCGACAATGTTCATTCCGGCAAAGAGAAATCCAATGAAATATAACCTTAAACCGTTTTCTGCGTAGGAGGCAAGCACCTGATTTCCCTCTCCGTTAAATACAGCGGTGATCGCAGGGGCGTAAAGGTAAATGCAGACAACCAGAAGGATAGCAACGCCGATGGTGGTCGTGACTGCCATTTTCAGATAGGTGGTTACATTCTTGTGATTTCCCTTGCTGTAAGCTTCACTGATGAGCGGCTGGGAGCCTTGCGCAATGCCGTTAAATAGGGCGACTGCGACCAGTGAGGTGTTGGCGACGACGCCGTAGGCGGCAACTCCGGTGTTTCCCGCAAGACCGAGGATCAGCATATTAAAGACGACTGTGATAACCCCGGAAGAAATCTCACCGACGAAAGAGGAAACGCCGACCTGACAGCAGTACAGCAGTCTGCGGAAAGAAGGCAGGATTGGTTTCAGGCGGATCGTACTCTTTTTTGATTGAAAATGGATACAGCAGATCGCAATGCCTATGACCGGGGAGAAGGCGGTTGCAAGTGCAGCACCTTCCATGGAAAGCCCCAGTGGAAACATCAGGATATAGTCAAACACGATGTTGAACAGACTGCTGAATAAAGTTGCGGACATCGCAATGGAAGGATTTCCATCATTTCGCACAAAAGCATTACAAATATAGTTCCACATAAAAAAGGGAGCAAAGCACATAAAAATTCTTGTATAATTTTTCCCGGTGGCAACGATTTGGGCATCACCGCCTAACAGTGCGATCAATTTATCCGGAAGAAACAGACCGACAAAAATAAAAAACAGACTGATGATAAAAGCCCACACAAGAGCATGGAAAAAATATCCATCCGCATCCGGGCTTTTTTTATTGCGTTCCACAACAAAGCGGATCGCAGAACCAACGCCCATCATCGCACCGATCGCAAAAATAATATTATAAATTGGCAGAACCAGATTTAAGGCAGTGATACCGTCGGCACCCACCGCTACAGAAATAAAGTAGGTGTCTGCAAGAATATAAACAGACATACCTACCATACCAAGCATATTTTGAGAGACGTATTTAATGAACTTCTTTAACATGATAGAACTCCAAATATGTGTAATAAAGAAACCGGATGCAATGTGACATCCGGTTTCTTTTAAGCTAAAAAACAAATTAATGGATATTAACAGATCATTAAGCCTGAGGACCAGCAGCAACTAATGCTTTACCAGCTTCGTTTCCTTCGTATTTTGCGAAGTTTTTAACGAATCTTGCAGCTAAATCTTTTGCTTTTACTTCCCATTCAGAAGCATCAGCGTAAGTGTCACGAGGATCAAGGATCGCTGGATCAACGCCTGGAAGCTCTGTAGGAACTTCAAAGTTGAAGTATGGGATTGTCTTTGTAGGAGCTGTCTTGATGTCTCCGTTTAAGATAGCATCGATGATACCACGTGTATCTTTGATGGAGATACGTTTTCCAGTTCCGTTCCATCCTGTATTTACGAGGTAAGCTTTTGCTCCGCTCTTTTCCATTTTCTTAACAAGTTCTTCTGCATATTTTGTTGGATGAAGCTCTAAGAAAGCCTGTCCGAAGCATGCAGAGAATGTAGGTGTTGGCTCTGTAATACCACGCTCTGTACCAGCAAGTTTTGCTGTGAATCCAGATAAGAAGTAGTACTGTGTCTGTTCTGGTGTAAGAACAGATACTGGAGGAAGTACGCCGAATGCATCTGCAGATAAGAAGATTACATTCTTAGCAGCTGGTGCAGAAGAGATTGGACGTACAATATTCTGAATATGGTTGATCGGGTAAGACACACGTGTGTTCTCTGTTACGCTCTTATCAGCGAAATCAATCTTACCATTCTCATCTAATGTAACGTTCTCTAAGAGTGCGTCACGTCTGATTGCATTGTAGATATCTGGTTCGGAATCTTTATCAAGGTTGATAACTTTTGCGTAGCATCCACCCTCGAAGTTGAATACACCGTTGTCATCCCAGCCGTGCTCGTCATCACCGATCAGGAGACGTTTTGGATCTGTGGAAAGTGTAGTTTTACCTGTTCCGGAAAGTCCGAAGAAGATAGCTGTGTTCTCACCATTTAAGTCTGTGTTAGCTGAGCAGTGCATAGAAGCCATACCTTTTAATGGTAAGAAGTAGTTCATCATAGAGAACATACCTTTCTTCATCTCTCCGCCGTACCATGTGTTAACGATAACCTGCTCTTTGCTTGTGATGTTGAAAAGTACAGCTGTCTCAGAGTTAAGTCCGAGCTCTTTGTAGTTCTCAACTTTAGCTTTGGAAGCATTGTAAACAACGAAATCTGGCTCGAAGTTCTCAAGTTCTTCCTCTGTTGGCTGAATGAACATATTTGTTACGAAATGTGCCTGCCAAGCTACTTCAACGATAAAACGGATTGCCATACGAGTATCTTTGTTAGCACCGCAGAATGCATCTACAACGAAAAGTCTCTTGTTAGAGAGCTCTTTGATTGCGATATCTTTAACAGCTGCCCAAGCTTCTTCTGTAGCTGGGTGGTTGTCGTTCTTGTATTCATCAGATGTCCACCAAACTGTATCTTTGGAGTTCTCATCCATAACGATGAATTTATCTTTAGGAGAACGTCCTGTGTAAACTCCTGTCATAACGTTGACAGCGCCGAGTTCACTTTCCTGTCCCTTTTCAAAACCTTCAAGTTCCGGTTTTGTCTCTTCTTCGAATAATAATTCGTAGGAAGGGTTGTATACGACTTCTGTTGTTCCAGTAATGCCATACTTACTTAAATCAATTTTTGCCATCTTACATATACCTCTTTCTTTCTAATGATAGAATAAAATGCTGCTTATGCAAGCTTTTCATATCCTTTTTTAATTATACATATTATGTGAAGAAAATCAATAAAAATCCTGTAAAATTTTTAACAAAGAAGTGGGGAAAATGAAGGATTTCATATTAAAAATGCAGGAAGAAAAAAGTAAAATGTCAAAAAATAAAAAAATGCAAGGAAAATATGACAGATTCCGTTGCTTTTTTATATATCAGAATGAAAAAAATTATGATAAAATAGGAGAATGATGCCAAAAAATACGAAAAAACTGGCTTGTGAAGTTAGAAAGACAAACTATAGATCAGAAGAAAATAATAAGAAAAGCAGACATAACAATGGTAGATGATGAAAGAAAAACGACAAAAAATGAAAAGATGTCGATGAAAGAAAATGAAAGATTATTGATTGAAAAATTCAAAATGATAAAACCGGTGGAGAAATCCTATGAAGAACAGGCAAAAAGACGATGGAAAACAGTTGCAAAACCACTGTTCAGCTTAGGAAAACTGGAAGATGCTGTGATCCGAATGGCAGGAATCCGAAGAGAAGCAGATTTTGAGATTAAAAAGAAAGGCTTGCTGATCTTTTGTGCGGATAACGGGGTTGTCTCAGAAGGTGTGACTCAGACCGGGCAGGAAGTGACAGCAATCGTTGCAGACAATTTTACAAAATGTGCGACGAGCGTATGTATTATGGCAGAGACAGCCGGAGTGGACTTATTTCCAATCGATGTTGGAATGGTGACAGATGTTCCGTCGGTGACAGATCCGAAAGACAAAGTGATGTACGGAACAAAGAATATGGCGATGGAACCTGCAATGTCAAGAGAACAGGCTGCACAAGCCGTTCTTATTGGCATAAGAAAGGTCAAAGAGCTGGCAGAACAAGGGTATGATCTGATCGCAACCGGTGAGATGGGGATTGGAAATACAACGACCAGCAGTGCTGTTGTGTCCGTTCTGCTTGATGAAAGTGTAGAAAATGTGACAGGGAGAGGCGCAGGCCTTAGTTCAGAAGGGCTGAATAGAAAGATTCAGGCAATTGAGAGAGCAATTGAAAAGCATCAGCCGGACAAGGAAGATATTTTAGATGTCTTGTCCAAAGTCGGAGGGCTTGATATTGCTGGAATGACAGGTGCATTTCTTGGCGGTGCGATCTATCATATTCCGGTTCTGATCGATGGATTTATCTCTTCTGCAGCAGCATTATGTGCAGTACGAATGGTACCGGAGACGGCAGATTATATCCTGGCATCACATTGCTCGGGAGAGCCGGCGGGGCGAATGGTCTTAGAAGAGCTGAAACTTCCATATCTGATTGATGCGAAGATGTCTCTTGGAGAAGGTAGTGGCGCAGTTGCAGCAATTCCACTTCTTGAGATGGGTGTGAATGTTTATCGGAAGATGAGTACTTTTGAAGAGATTAAAGTAGAGCAGTATGAAGAACTTAAGTAAAGATGAGGAGTAAGAAAAATGTGGTTATTGAACGCAATGATCATTGCAATCGCTATGTATTCTAAGATTCCGATGCCGCGGGTTGACTGGAATGAAAAAAATATGAGATATGCGATGTGCTTTTTCCCATTGGTCGGAGTTATAATTGGAGTATTGGAAATAGTTGCCGGGAATCTGATCACAATATGGAAGGGAGAAGGAACTTTCTTTTATGCAGTTGTATTGACTTTGATTCCGGTTTTTATAACAGGAGGAATTCATCTGGATGGATTCGCAGATACGATGGACGCAAAAAGTTCTTATGGAGACCGGGAGAAGAAGCTGGAGATTCTGAAAGACCCACATACGGGAGCATTTGCGATCATTAGTCTTTGCTGTTATTTCCTTCTGTGTGTGGGGATTTTTAGTGAAATGAGAACAGAACGCCTGTTTGCGGCAGCACTCGTGTTTGTGTTCTCGCGTTCGCTGAGTGGAATTTCTGTTGTGACGTTTCAGGCAGCGAAGAACAGTGGGCTGCTCAGGACATTTCAAGACGGTGCACAGAAGAGAAATGTAAGGATTGTATTGATCTTCTGGCTATTGGCAGCCGGAGTTGGATTCTATCTGACAGCAGGATTATGCGGAGGGGCAGCAGCAGTTGTCGGACTTGCTGTTTTCTTTTATTATTATCAGTTTAGCAGAAAACAGTTTGGAGGTATTACGGGTGATCTTGCCGGATACTTCCTGCAGTTATGTGAACTGTTTATGCTGGCAGTGCTTGCATTATTCTAGAAATGTTATTGCATATAAATGTTTTATGATAGATGCTTTATTATAGAAATGAAAATGAAATAAAATAGATTTTTTTGGAGTGATTTATGGAGCTTATTTTGATCCGGCATCTGAAGACACCGGGCAATGAAAAGAGACAATATATTGGAAGTACAGATGAAGAACTGTCAGAACAGGAAGTACTGAACTTTAAACAGAAATATAAAATAGATAGCTATCCACAGGTACAGCAAGTGATTGTCAGCCCAATGAAGAGATGTATTCAAACGGCAGAGTTGATTTATCCGAAGAACCAGATCACGCAGGAAGTATTGTTAAAGGAATGTGATTTTGGTATTTTTGAAGGTAAGACATATGAAGAACTGAAAGATAGAGCAGAATATCAGGCATGGCTGGATTCCGGTGGAACGATTGCATTTCCGGAAGGGGAGGAACAGAAGGAATTCCGTTCACGTTGTGTGAGAGGTATGCTCTGTCAGGTTGATAGATTATGCAAAGAAAATGTAGAAAGTGCAGCTTTTGTCGTTCATGGAGGAACGATTATGGCGGTGTTGGAACAACTGGCGGAAGACCAAAAAGATTTTTATCACTGGCAGGTGGAAAATGGCAGAGGATATAGAATGTTTGTTGACGAAGAAGAGTGGAAGTCCGGCGTTCACAGATTTTATGAAATTCAAAAACTGGGAGGCGCGATAGAATGAATGGGAAGATGATAATCCTGGCATGTGTTACAGGATTTTTGTTAGATTGCATTTTCGGAGATCCGGTCTGGATGTACCATCCGATACGCGTGATCGGAAACCTGATCAGTGTGTTGGAAAAAGGATTGCGGAAGTTGTTGTGCAGTCGGATTCATGCGTCAGAACAAGAGAAGAAAAACAGAAGAGAAGTTTTGGCAGGAGGGATTTTGTGGATTCTGACAGTTTCATTATCCTTTCTTGTACCGGCGGTACTCTTATTTGCTGCAGGAAAGGTTCATCCGACAGTACGGTTTCTTTTGGAAACCTTCTGGTGTTACCAGATATTTGCGGCGCGGTGTCTTGTAGGAGAAAGTAGGAAGGTTTATCAGAAATTAAAAGAAGATGACTTGCCGGGTGCAAGAAAGGCAGTATCCATGATTGTCGGAAGAGACACAGAGAACCTTACAGCAGAAGGTGTGACGAAAGCTGCGGTAGAGACAGTGGCGGAGAATACTTCCGACGGCGTGACGGCTCCGCTTTTATTTCTTCTGATCGGCGGCGCACCGCTTGGATTCTTATACAAGGCAGTGAATACGATGGATTCCATGCTTGGATACAAAAATGAAAAATATCTGTATTTCGGAAGGATTCCGGCAAAGATGGATGATGTATTTAATTACATTCCAGCCAGGTTGACTGCGTGGTTTATGGTTGCTGCAGCATTTTTGACAGGAATGGATGGAAAGAATGCGTGGAAGATTTATCTGCGTGATAAGAGAAAACATGCAAGTCCGAATTCTGCCCAGTCAGAGGCGGTATGCGCCGGAGCGCTTGATGTACAGTTAGCCGGGGATGCGGTTTATTTCGGGAAAGTCTATAAAAAGGATTATATCGGCGATGCAATCCGTAAGATTGAACCGGAGGATATTCTTCGTGCCGGGAAATTAATGTATATGACAACGATACTGATGATGGTTGTCTTTGGAGGTTTATTGTTATGGATTTATTGATTCGATTTGCAAAAATGGAGGATGCAGAAGAACTTCTTGCACTCTATACACCATATGTAACGGATACAGTGATTACATTCGAATATGAAGTTCCGTCACTGGAAGAATTCAAAGATCGAATGCGTCAGACGATGAAAAAGTACCCGTATCTGGTCGCAGAACAGAATGGCGAGATTCTTGGATATAGCTGTGCAGGGGCATTTAAAGGTCGTGCGGCATATGACTGGGCAGTGGAAACAACAATTTATATAAGAAAAGACCGGCAGAAAACCGGAGTTGGTAAAAAGCTGTATGAGGCACTGGAGAAAGTACTGCACGCTCAGAACATTTGCAATCTATATGCATGCATTGGATATCCAGAGGTTGAAGATGAATATCTGACAAAGAACAGCGCACAGTTCCATGCACATCTTGGGTACCGCATGGTGGGAGAATTCTATCATTGCGGATACAAATTTGACCGCTGGTATAATATGGTCTGGATGGAAAAGCTTCTGGATCTGGAGATTAAACATCCAAAGCCAATCAAATGGATGGAAGAGAATCGCGAGGAACTGGAGGCAGTACTTTTAGATTAAAAATGAAACACATAGAGAAGTAGGAGTATGATTCATGGAATATGTACATGGAGGAGACATTTATACATATGGAGATGTGCTGGATTTTTCAGTCAATGTAAATCCTTACGGTCCGTCAGAAGAAGTTCTTGAAGCGGCAAAAAGATCGATGGATGAAGTGAGCCTTTATCCGGACAGTCAATGCAGACGGCTCAGAAAGAGGCTGGCAGAGAAAAAAAATCTGCCGGAGGAATATTTCCTTTTCGGAAATGGAGCAGCGGAGCTGTTCTTTTCTGTCGTTCTTGCAGAAAAACCAAAGAAAGCATTGCTTCCGATTCCGGCTTTCGCAGAATATGAACAGGCACTTCGGACGGTAGACTGCGAAATCATTTATCATGAGTTGAAAAGAGAGAATAACTTTGCATTGACAGAAAGCTTTTTGGAAGAACTGACAGAGGATATTGGTCTTGTATTTTTATGCTCCCCATCGAATCCGTCCGGCCAGGTGATCGAACCGGAGCTGATGAAACAGATCCTTACGCGATGTGAAGAAAAGAAGATTCGTCTTGTTTTAGACGAGTGCTTTATCGAATTCCTGGAAGAAACGCAGAAGTATACCATGGTGAAAAAGGTGACAGATCATCCGAGCCTTTTTCTTGTACAGGCATTTACGAAGATGTATGGAATTCCGGGATTGAGACTGGGATATGCAATGACATCGGACGGAGAACTTAGAGAGCGGATGCAGCAGATCCGTCAGCCCTGGAGCGTGTCGGTTCCGGCGCAGGCAGCAGGGATAGAAGCGCTGACAGAAAGAGAAGAACAGAGAGTTCAGAAAATACGAAACAAAATCGTGGAAGAAAAAATGCGCATGGAAAAGAAAATGCGTGAGTTTAGGATTAGATTTATTCCAACAAAGGCAAATTTCTTCTTATTATATAGTGAAATCCCATTGTTTGATCAACTGTTAGAACAGGGGATTTTGATTCGAAATTGTGAGAACTATAGAGGGTTGAAGAAAGGCTGGTATCGGATTGCAGTGCGGACAAAAGAGGAAAATGATGTTCTTTTACGGGCACTTGAAACAATCCTGTCAAAGCAGTGAAGGAGGCGAAAAATATGGCGAAATCAATTATGATACAGGGAACGATGTCAAATGTCGGGAAGAGCGCACTGGCGGCAGGTCTTTGCCGTGTACTGAAACAGGATGGATACAAAGTTGCACCTTTCAAATCCCAAAATATGGCACTCAATTCTTTTATCACAAAAGAAGGACTGGAGATGGGAAGAGCCCAGGTGATGCAGGCAGAAGCTGCAGGGATTGAACCGGAAGCAATAATGAATCCAATTTTACTTAAGCCGACGAACGATACAGGCTCTCAGGTGATTATCAATGGTAAACCAATCGGAGTGATGGCTGCAAGAGAGTATTACCGTCATAAGAAGGAATATATTCCGGCAATTATGGATGCATATCATGAGTTAGAGAAAAAGTATGATATCATTGTAATTGAAGGTGCCGGAAGTCCGGCAGAGATTAACCTGAAAAAAGATGATATTGTAAATATGGGAATGGCAAAGCTTGCAGATGCACCGGTGCTTCTTGTCGGAGACATCGATCGAGGTGGAGTGTTTGCCCAGATCGCCGGAACTGTAATGCTTCTTGAAGAGGATGAAAAAGCGCGGATCAAAGGAACGATCATTAATAAATTCCGTGGAGATGTATCCATTCTGGAACCGGGGCTTCGAATGTTGGAAGAAAAGACAGATATCCCTGTAACGGGAGTAGTTCCGTACTTTTATTTAGATTTGGATGAGGAAGACAGCCTGACGGAACGATTTCAGAAAAAAGAGAAGCCGGGACTGATTGATTTGGCAGTGATCCGATTCCCAAGGATCTCCAATTTTACTGACTTAGCACCTTTAGAAGCATTGGAAGAAGTAAGTGTGAGATATGTTTCATCTCCGGCTGAGTTTGGCAATCCGGATGCGGTGATCCTTCCGGGAACAAAGAATACGATCAGCGATCTTCTGTGGATGCGTCAGAATGGATTAGAAGCAAGAATTCTGAAACACAGCGCACAGAACAAACCGGTCTTTGGAATCTGTGGCGGATATCAGATGCTTGGAATGGAGATCTCAGATCCAACAGGAGAAGAGTACGGAGGAACTGTACAGGGAATGGGACTTTTGGATGCAAAGACCGTGTTCCGTCCGGAAAAACACAGAACCAGAGTACATGGAACATTTGGCGAGATGAAAGGAATCCTGAAAGAGATGGAGGGACTTCCTTTCGAAGGATACGAGATCCATATGGGAGAGACGATTCTTGATGAGCACGCATCCGGGCTTGTAACAATAGAAAATGATTCTGATACGCTACAACAAGGACATCCGGATGGTTCACAGAAGGAAAATGTCTATGGCTGTTATGTGCATGGAATCTTTGATTCATCGGAAATGTCAGGTGGGTTTCTCTCCGCTTTATTGAAAGAGAAAGGCTATGATCCGGAGACGGTACAGGCAGTAGACTGGAAGTCTTATAAGGAAGAACAGTATGATAAGCTTGCAGATATCGTTCGTTCTAGTCTTGATATGGAAGAAATTTACAGGATTATTGGATTGTAGAGTTAGTAGAATTATTTATTGAAACAGATTTTTTACTGAAACAAATTTTATTGAAAAAGTTGTGATGAGAGAAGGTGTGGGATGATTACAGATTTAACGAAAGAACATCCGAACAAGACATTGTGGCGTTTTCTTCTGCCGATGTTGTTCAGTGTGATGTTCCAGCAGATTTACAATATCGCAGACAGTATGATCGCAGGAAGGTTTGCGGGAGAAGACGCTCTGGCAGCAGTCGGGGCATCTTATCCGATCACGATTATTTTTATGGCATTTGCTGTGGGAATGAATCTGGGTGCCTCCGTAGTCGTATCAAGACTGTTCGGAGCGGAAGACCGGGGCGGTGTGAAGCGTGCGGTTACAACGGCATTTCTTAGTTCTATGGTGCTGGGAATCATGCTGACATTATTCGGGTATTTCTTTAATCATCAGATGATGAGATGGATCCGCACACCACAGAATATTATGGCAGATGGAGTTTTATATTTGAAAATTTACATTTTCGGAATTATCTTCCTGATGCTTTATAATGTGTGTACCGGAGTATTTACAGCACTCGGGGATTCTAAGACACCGTTATATTTTCTGCTTGGATCATCAGCTGGAAATATTATTCTTGATTACATCTTCGTAGCAAAATTCCAGTGGGGTGTGAGCGGTGTTGCCTGGGCAACATTTATCGCGCAAGGTGTGTCAGCCGTGCTTGCATTAGTAACACTTCTCGGAAGATTGCAGAAATTTGCCGGGAAAGAAAAGCAGCCGTGGTTTGATAAGAAATTATTTGCACAGATCATGGCGATTGCAATTCCAAGCATTCTTCAGCAGAGCGTATTGAGTGTAGGAAATCTTTTCGTGCAGGGAATTGTAAATCAATTCGGTTCAGCAGTTGTTGCGGGATATTCGGGAGCGATCAAGCTGAATACATTTGCCATTAATATCTTTATGACACTTGGTTCCTGTCTATCCAGTTATACGGCACAGAATATCGGCGCGGGAAAGAAAGAACGAATTCCATTGGGATTCCGTACCGGAGTGAAATTGTCAGAGCTTACGGCACTTCCGTTTGTTATTCTGTATTTCATTTTCAGTCGTCAGATGATGGGGCTATTCTTAGGTGCGGAGAGTGTAGAGGCGATCAGCGCAGGAATGGCATTTTTGAAAATAGTATCGCCGTGGTATTTTATGATTGTAATTAAGCTGATGACAGATGGAATTATCCGAGGTTCCGGAGCGATGGTCTATTTTGTGGTTGCAACAGTTCCGGATCTTATTTTGAGAATCGGATTTGCGTTGTTTTTGACAAAAAGCTTTGGAAGCACCGGGATCTGGATGGCATGGCCATTTGGTTGGATCGTAGCGACCACATTAACATTGATCTTTTATAGAAAGTTGGGATATAAGAATGATAAAAGCAGTGATTTTTGATATGGATGGGGTTTTGATCAATACGGAACCGCTTCATTATCAATGTTGGGTTGAAATTTTTAAAGAACGATATGGAATTGACCTAGATTACGATGTATATAAACCATGCATTGGATCTACAAGACTCCATTTCATGAATCTGATCAAAGAAAATTACGGAATTACATTTGAAAGTCTTGAAGTTATGAATCAGATTATGAAAGAGAAGAAAGATGAAATTATTGCGCGAGACGGATTCCCTGAGATGCCAGGAGTTGGGCAGATGCTTTGCTGTCTGAAAGATGCGGGATATCGCCTGGCCGTGGCCTCTTCTTCTCCAAAACCTGTAATCACAGAGACGCTGGAAACGCTGGATCTGATGAAATATTTCGATGTCGTGACAAGTGGAGATGAAGTGAAGAATCCAAAGCCGGCACCGGATACATTTCTCTTTGCAGCGAAACAGCTGGGCGTACTGGTAGACGAGTGCATTGTGATCGAGGATTCGACGAATGGTGGGAAAGCTGCTAAGGCGTCTAAGATGCCATGCATCTGGATGCATAATCCGGATTCCGGAGATCAGGAGATATCGGATGCACTGTTTGAGATTACAGCCTGGACAAAGGAGAGTATAGAAAAGATCATGAAATTTTTACATTTTGATCAAGAAAAAGTGTAAAAATAAATGAGCGATATAAAATTTTTTTGAGTAGAATACTTAGAAATAGTAGACCTGGAAGTATTATTAGGATGTGATTGAATGAAAAAACTGAAATTTATATTTGGCAAGCTTAGTATTCTCTATTACATTTTGTTTTTGCTCGTGACCTGTGTACTTTGCAAGTACGGAAGCATCAGACAGCTGAAGTTTGCATTTTTGGCTTTAGGTATCCTTCTGGTACTCAGTCTTTGTATCTGGATCGGTTGCCTGATAGCAGAAAAGGAAAATCCTTTTAAAACGAAAGGCGCACTCAGGAAAACAGTGTTTGGTACAGAGCTTCTGATTTTGCTTGCAGTTACAGTTGGATGTATTTCTTATATCGTATATACTGCGATTCCTTATAATGGCGCATTGTCCTGGAAGGTAGACAGCCTGTTTAAGACAAAGAAAATAGAGTATGAACATAACAATTTCTTTCGTGATGGCGCAGAAGGGCTGATAAAAGATATCAATAAGGAACTGAAACTTCCGGACGAGTTGTATATTACAGACAGTTTTGAGATGTCCTTTGATAAAGACGGAACGATAACCCGCGTGTCGGCCTATCTCTACGGACAGAATGAAAAGGGAAAAGATAAGACCTATCTGATTGATTATGATATCGATAAAAGTGATAAAATTGTTGTGCAGATCGCAGGTTATGCCAATGCAGATTATGATGATGACAAGAAATTAGATCCTATGTTTACCATTCTGGAAAAATCAGATTGTAAGATGCAGGTGACACAATGGAATCTGAATTACGCATTTGCAGATAATCCGCCGGAATATGAGATTCTGTATTATGGAAAACGCTCCTTCGCTTCTTCGGAAGGTCTTGTTTATCTTCCGGGAGATGTGGATGGTGACGGAGCAGTCAGTGGTATGACTGATTTCACAGCACTGGATAGCGGTGGAGAAGCACTTGGATATGAAGTGTCTCTGTATCTTCCGCAGGATGAATCTGTGACGCCGGTGCGTTATATGATGGAACCAGAATATATCAGTCCTGATACAATTAGTCAGAATGAGCAGGCAGAGAAAGATTCGCAGGCAAAAGAACAGGGAAAAGAGAATAATACCTGGACGGTTGATACGGACGGAAGTGGTGTTGTCCGATTCTTCTTAAACGAACAGAAAGGCTGGAAACTTTCAATTGTTGATGCGGCTCTTGGAACACGTTATTACAAACTGAAAACTACGTCAGATGGTGGATATAACTGGACAACAGTAAATGAAGACCCATTCGACGGAAATGGCGGAGCAGGAGAAGGGATACAATTTTTCGACGAACAGTTTGGTTTCATCGGTCTAAGCGGGGCATCGCAGACACATTCGTCTATTTATGTTACAAAAGACGGTGGAAAGACACTGAAGGAAATAGAGCTTCCGATGGATACTGTGACAGAATATCCAGCGCATATGCAGGAATATGGTCTTACGCTTGAAGATTATCAGTACCTGGAAATGCCACGGCAGGATGGAGAGAATTATACAATCCATGTGAAGACGCAGAGTGGCGAAACGGAAGGTCTTGTGTTCACATCTGAAGATCAGGGTGAGAACTGGATCTTTACCGGAGTGTTTGATGAAAATGACTTATCATAAAAAACCAAAGTATTTTGAATCAATACGATTCGGGACAAGTTAAGGAGGCGAAACCATGGCATACAGCGAATTAATCAAAAATTTTAACAAGATACGTGATTACATGCGGGATTTTTATGTCTATGGTTTCAAGAGCCGGGATGATTATACGAAAAAAAGTGCCAGGTCTTATGACGACGAGAAACGTCGGATAGAGAGCTGGCTTGGTGACTATATGAAGTTCCATCAGACCGCTGATGGTAAGAATGTATTTTTGTCAATTGATAGCAGAGTAACCAGACACAATCCACTTTATAAGGCATGGAAGACAAAGAGCTTTACAGATAGAGATATTACCCTTCATTTTATTGTTATGGATATTCTTTCTAACGGACAAGAACTGTCACTTGGGGATATCGCATATCAGGTGGACGAATATCTAGCCGAGTTTGAGCATGCAAGAGTATTTGACATCTCTACGATCAGAAAAAACTCAACGAATATGTAAAAGAAGGCTTGTTGGTAAGACGGAAGAGTGGAAAGACGATGCTATACAGTCGTGCAGAAGAGTTTGAACTGCCAAGTAGAGATGTTTTGGATTTCTTTTCAGAAATCGCACCATGTGGTGTGATAGGATCATTTTTGGAAGATAAAACAAATAATATTGCTGATCATTTTGCATTCAAACATCATTACATAACCAGTGCAATGGATAGTGAAGCTTTGTGCATGATACTGAAAGCAATTCATGAAAAAAGAAATATAACAGTTGAGATGATTAATCGTAAAAAAGATCGCATTACAGAAACCAATGTTGTTCCACTCCGAGTGATGATCAGCGTACAGAGTGGGAGACAGTATATGATGGCCTATGCCCCATATTTTAAACGAATAACAGCATATCGTCTTGATAATATTGTCACTGTTAAAAATGGAGAGATTGCAGATCAGTTTGATGAATTAAGAGATAAGCTGAGTGAAATGCAACAACATATGTGGGGTGTTGCTACAGATAGCCGATCAGGAAATCGGATGGAACATATTGAATTTACAGTTCAATATGATGATGAAGAACAGCATATACCAAAGCGATTAGAGAGGGAGAAACGAATCGGTCAGTTGGAGTACATGGGTGAGCATACATGTCGATTTTCTGCTGATGTTTATGATGCAAGCGAATTGATTCCATGGATACGTACGTTTATTTGTCGAATTACAGATATTTCAATTTCCAATAAGGTCTTGGAAAAACAGTTTAAAGAAGACTTGCAGGCGATGTATGAAATGTATGGATTGAAAGGGGAGGAATGATTATGCTGTTTCATGAAATTTATAGTACATATTTTCAAACCGTTACGAAAATCTTGACAGAAGCAATAGAGCATCCACTTACGACGGGAGAAATTAACACAATCATACAAGATTATGCATTTGAAGAAAGCACATTGAATATTCCGGAGTCTTTGGGAATGGCACATTGGCAATTATTGAAAGAAGATGGAACAACCATTCTCAGAAAGAAGCCAACGATGCCACTCACAATTTTACAGAAACGCTGGATTAATGCAATTGCATTAGATCCGAGAATACATTTGTTTACAGATCAGCCAGTCGTATTCTCGGATGTCGAACCATTATTTCTTCCAGAAGATATTTATGTATTTGACAAGTATTCAGATGGCGATCCGTATGAGAATCCAGATTATATTCGGAACTTTCGGTTGATATTGGATGCAATTAAGCATAAGTACCAGATACAAATCAGTATTACAAATCGTCATGGAAAACAAATAACAACCAGAACGATTCCAGAATATCTGGAATATTCCGAGAAAGACGATAAATTCCGGTTAATTGGAACAGGAAGCAAATTGGGAAATACGATCAATCTTGGTAGAATTATCTCTTGTGAAAAGTATGAGAATCAACAAGGTGGAAAAGTTGGGAAAAGAAATCAGTCGCGACCACGTAAAGTGATATTTGAACTGGTTGATGAGCGTAATGCGTTGGAACGTGTTCTGATGCACTTCGCACATTTAGAAAAACAAGTCGAGAAAATAGATGAGCGAAAGTATCAGGTTACGTTGTACTATGACAAAGAGGATGAAACAGAGATTTTAATTCGTGTTCTTTCGTTTGGACCAATGCTTCATGTTGTAAAGCCTGTGGCATTTATTAATTTAATAAAGGGCAGATTGTCAGATCAAAAAAGTTGTGGGCTGTAAAAGTTCGCAACTTTTTTTCTATGATAAAAAGAATCAGAAGAGATAAACTTGGATTATAGGAAGGATGTGAACGATATGCTTGAAATAAAGGGAAGAGTTACAACAGCGATTTGCTATGCAAAGGTGATTGAAGATGAAGCAATCGAGCAGATCAGAAGAATGTGTGATTATGATCTGACAAGGGGGAGCAAAGTGCGGATTATGCCGGATGTCCATGCTGGAAAAGGTTGTACAATTGGGACGACCATGACAATCACAGATAAGATTTGCCCTAATATTGTAGGAGTCGATATAGGTTGTGGAATGTATACTGTAAAGTTGCAGGATCAGGCAATAGATTTTGAAAAAATAGATGAAGCATGTCATTATATCCCTTCAGGAATGAATGTATGGGAAGGGAGAATGGAGCGTTTTGATTTAACGCAGCTTAAGTGTTATCGATCTTTGAAAGATGCAAAGAGATTGGAAAGATCACTTGGAACACTGGGAGGAGGAAACCACTTTATCGAGGTTAATCAGGCAAAGGATGGTACACATTATCTGGTCATTCATTCGGGAAGCAGGAATTTAGGAAAGCAGGTAGCTGAGATTTACCAACAGCTGGCGATTGATTTGCATGCCGGTAAAGAAGAGTATTTTAAAGAACGAGATGAGATTATTTGTACTTACAAAGAGCAGGGGAGAAGAGCAGAAATTCAGGAAACATTAAAGAGATTAAAACAGGATTACGAGACACAGGATTTAGATGCACCAGATGATATCTGCTGGCTTTACGGAACATTTATGGATGATTATCTGCATGATGTTGAAATTTGCCAGCGCTTTGCAAGAAGGAGCAGGGAGCGTATGGCGCAAATTATTATTGAAAGAACTAAAATGACGCGAGCAGAAGATTTTCATACTGTTCATAATTATATAGATGTTGATGAGATGATTCTTAGAAAGGGTGCCATTGCCGCACGTGCCGGTGAAAAAGTACTGATTCCGATTAATATGAGAGATGGTTCTGTTCTTGCTGTTGGCAAAGGAAATGTGGAATGGAATAATTCAGCACCACACGGAGCTGGTAGAATCATGTCTAGAACAAAAGCAAAAGAGACCATTGATTTAGAGGAATACAAAGCATCCATGCAAGGTATTTATTCTACCTCTGTGAATGTGGATACATTAGATGAGGCACCAATGGCATATAAATCGCTTGCGGATATCATTGATGTGATCAGAGATTCTGTAGAGATTATTGATATTATGAAACCAGTATATAATTTCAAAGCATCGGACAAAAAATTTCATGCATTGTAATACAGAAAACAGGAATATTTGGTCAAAGTTTGTCTAAAATTTTTTATAATCCAGATATACAAACAGTAATAAAGATTCAAAAGAGGTGCATTAATGTTTATAGATTTTGTTACATATTTGGAAATCCGTGATGATTTGTCAGAGGAAGATAAGCAATATATAAACTCAGAAATTAAAAAAAATATGGCTAAGTATCACATGGAAAAAGATGGGATTAAATATTATGTAGAGACAAAAAGACCAGGTGTTGGTCTGCATCTGGGTGTTGAGTTCTGCATCTCAATGCAACATAAAAGATATAAAAAATACATAAAAAGATGTGAATATAATAGTTATTTTGAAGGATCTATTAATGTTAAAGATTCAATCTTGGACTATTACAATGAGGTGCGAATAAAGTGGATTCCTGATAATGAGAGATACCCGGATAATCCAGGACAGGTATTATGTACATATAGATATGATTACGAAAGTGGTCCAGAATATGAGATTGGAATAGGTGAGTATTGGGGATTTTCAGAAGTGTTGTATAAAGAGAATCCAGAAGCATGTGGATTTGGAAGCATGCATAAAAATGTGATTGCGTGGGCTGAGTTGCCAAAGCCATTTATTCCGGATGCAATGTAAATATAGAGAAAAGTAGAGTTCGCATCTTTTTTTCAAGATAAAGAAAAGATGCGAGCATATAATTAAAACATACAAACGAGGAGAGGTAGCTCAGGTGGTAGAGCAACGTAAGTAGTCTTGATAAAGGCTCAAACAGCAATAATCTATTGATTGGTAATCCGTTTGTCGTGGGTTCGATTCCCATCTTCTCCACTTGCCGACTTAGCTCAATGGTGGAGCGCAGGAAAATATTGAATCTTGTAAAAGGTTCATACAGCTATATTTGCAGAGTGGTCCTAATGTTGCTGGTTCGATTCCAGCAGTCGGCATTATTAAATAATCTGGAGGTAAAGAAAATGGCATTTATGAATGAATTAGAAAAAAAGTTAAATAGTGAAACGCAATGTACTGAAAACGGCGCAGTCGGATATAGAACCTCTGGGAAAGAACTTTTAGATTTGAACTTTGCAGTTTCCAGTATGCGTAACTGGGATGAAAATGAAATCTGCAAGGCTTACACCAAGGCATACTATGAAAATCCACTTTTAGCTGTAAAGTGGTTATTTTATTTAAGGGATATCAGAGGAAATGGAATGGGTGAACGAAGAGCATTTAGAATCTGCTTTAAGTGGCTCGTTGAAAATCATTTTGACAATGTAAGGGCACTTGTTGAATTGATTCCGGAATATGGAAGATATGATGACTGGATGTGTTTACTTGATTCAAAGGCGAGTGAAGTAGTGTCGGTTCAGATTAAGAAGCAGCTTGAAATTGATATTTGCAATATGGAGCAAGGAAGGGAAATTTCTTTACTTGCAAAATGGTTGCCTTCGTGTAACGCAAGTTCAAGCAAGACAAAGCAGTATGCCAAGATTGTATGCAACATGCTCGGATTAAAGGAAAGTGAGTATCGAAAGACGTTATCAACTTTAAGAGCATATCTAAATGTTGTTGAAGTAAAGATGAGTGCAGGGGAGTGGGAGGACATCAATTATAGCAATCTTCCTTCTAGGGCAAATCTCTTATATGGAAATGCTTTTCTGAGAAATGATGAGGAGCGTAGACGCGCCTTTTTATCTAAGCTTTCGAGAGGTGATGTAACAATTAATGCTAGTACATTGTTTCCAAGTGATATTGTACATAAATATTATCAGGCAAGTAGCAAGAGGAGATGTGAATTAGGTAATTTTGATGATACTTTCGAAGGTCTTTGGAACTCATTACCTAATTTCATAGAAGGAGACAATTCAACACTAGTTGTAAGAGATGGGTCTGGTTCAATGGATACTACGGTTGGAAATACAAACGTTACTGCATTAGAAGTTTCTACAGCTTTAGCTATTTATTTTTCGGAGCATCTTACAGGTCATTTTTATAACAAGTTTATTACTTTTAGTAGTAGACCTGCAATGATAGATATGTCAAACGCAACATGTCTGCGTGATAAGTTAGAAATATGTGAAGCCCATAGTGATTGTAGCAACACCGATCTAAAGGCGGTATTTGATTTGATTTTGAATACAGCAGTTGAGAACAAATTAAATCAGAGTGAACTGCCAAAAAATATTTTGATTGTCTCAGATATGGAGTTTGACTCAATGATGGGCACATATTCTCGATGGGGTTCTTATAATCAAGATGATTCTTCTACAAAAACCTTATTGGAGTCAATTGCAGCTGAATATCAGGCTCATGTATATACTTTACCAAGACTGATCTTTTGGAATGTATGCTCAAGAACAAACACGATTATGCTGCAGGAAAATGAAGCTGGTGTTGCATTGGTTAGTGGATTTAATCCTGCTGTATATAATATGGTTCTTTCTAATGAATTAGATCCATACAAGTGTTTATTAAAGCAGATAAATTCTGAAAGATATGATGCTATTGAAAATATTCTATGTGCTTAGGAGAGATTATTGTGAAGATAGGTGAAATTTATTGTATGAATTTATTTGATTTTCTTGAGAATTGGCATCCTAATACACTTATTATTGTCGAGGTAGAGGACAATATTATTTTTGAAGGCACTGTAAAGGACATACCATTAGAAATCTCTTGTAAATATTGGGTACAAGAGGGGACGGTAAGGAAAGACGGAGAAAAAGTGGTTATTCCAGTAGAGTATGAAGCTGAAATTAATAGAAGGATTGAAGAACAGAACAGTATAAGTTTCTCGGATATTCTTTCCAATATTCTTAGCATTATTGATTCTAATGACTATTTAAAGGAAGCTTTTGAGTCAATGGTAAGAAGCGCCCATAGTTATACATATTATAGGAAAAACTGGAATCGATTTTCGATTGAAACATTGGGGCGTTGCAATAAAGAGCGTACTATTAATCATGATAGTTTTATCGAAGCTATTAATTCTCTATCTGGGCTAATTGAGGAAGAATCAATTAGTGGTTTAGTTCCATGGAGAGTAGCACTTGGAAATGACAGAAAGATAATAGGCGATTTTGCAGAATATATTATTGATCGTCTTGAAAAAGCAAAAGAGAGAATTGAAATATTAGAATCCATAAAGTGGGCCCAAGAATATCAAAATCAAGTTTATTATATTGTTGAACATGCTCTTGATAGTATAGATGCAAAAATTCAAATAATGCAGCAGTTTAAATTTTCTGAGAATCAGGCGCAGGCAATTATTGATATGCGAGTAAGAGCATTTTCTGTAGATGAAAGAGAGAAAATTGCAAATGAGTTGCAAGAAATCTTTGAATGGATAAAACATTTTCCGGAACTTTAAGGAGGTAAAATGAATATTTGCGGGAGTAAAAGTAAGTCAGTGATTTGGAAGGGTGGTATGAATGAATTAAAAGCTTTATTGTACAGTATGAACAACTTCAAAGCATTGGATAAAAAAGAGCCATGGAAAAGAGGTGACATAAATGAGAAAAAAGATAAAGGAGCAGCTTCGTAGAATTGAAGATGCGGAAAATATAAAAATACTTTTGGCTGTTGAATCGGGAAGCCGCGCTTGGGGATTTGCATCTCCAGACAGTGACTATGATGTGCGATTTGTTTATATCAGAAGCCTAGAGGACTATCTGCGACTGGATGCAATTAGAGATGTGATTGAACTACCAATTGATGATGTTTTGGACATCAACGGATGGGATTTGCAAAAGACATTAAGATTACTGCATAAGTCAAATCCAACATTATTTGAGTGGTTTTCTTCACCAATTGTTTATAAGAAAACAGAATTTTCCGATAAGTTTCGTGATTTGATGATGCATTATTTTTCACCAAAGAAGACGTTGTATCATTATGTTAGTATGGCTGAAGGAAACTATCGGGAATATTTGAAAGGTGATCTCGTCAAAGCAAAAAAATATTTCTACGCTTTGCGCCCGGTACTGGCATGCCAATGGATTTTAGATCGGGGTACGCCTCCACCCATGTTGTTTTCAGAATTGCTAAAAACAGAGTTGCCAGTAGAATTAATCGATGTAGTGAATCAATTGCTGGAATTAAAAATGAACTCGCCAGAAATAAAGTTGATTAAAAGAATTTCGGAAATAAATGAATATCTTGATGAAAGTATTCCGAGAATCAAAAGTGCAGTGAGATTACGGGATGATAGTTATACACCAGATTGGAGTGAGTTGAATCAATTGTTTTTGCGAGAACTAATGAAGTAGAGATAAGAGTTGGAAGGACTATGACACATTTGGTCCATTTAAATTGCTTTCTGCTATATGTTTCATGCTGATTTTAAAGAGCATCTTTAAGTGAAATAGGTTTACTAATATTTTGGAGGTCAAAATGGAAAAGAATTTTATTGACGAATTTATTCCATCAAAAGATACAAGAGCTTATTTGCATAGCATTCATCATGAATTTACGGACTTGGAAAAAGCTACGATTGTTGCAAATCACATTATGATTTCTTACGAGAAAAAAGTAAAGTGGTTAAATAGTTTTAAGGAAAAAATATCTGATGACACATTGAAAGGCAGAATATCAAAGGCGTTAGTTCAGATAAAAAAGGATAAGAAGTATTACAGAAAGTGTAATACTGCATTAGGAGCATTGCCTTATAATGAATCACTTTTTGATTTTATATTTATTCCGCATGATTTCAGACATGGTGACATTGTAAGAAGTCTCTATGGTGGCTGGAATACAACTGAGTTTTGTGAAAAAGTAGGAATCATCCTCAGTTATTTTGATAAGGATTATGAGTTTTATAAAAATCTAAGAGGAGATTATTCAGATGTTCAGATTTGTGTAGATATTAAATTTGACGGAGTAGCTTATCAGGGAGAGTTTGAACATGAACACATCAATCCAATATATATTGAGCGTATGACATTGAATGAAAAAGATGAAAGAATGGCGTATCTCAACTATCTAACGAATCTTTACAGTAAAAAGAATAGTAGGAGTGATGCTGAAAATAAGCCTGAATATGCAGGCGGTTCAGATGACTTGTTAGAACAGAAATATCTTGGTGAATATGTTCCGATTCAAGATGATGCTTTCGGTATTTGGTGTGTGCAGACAGGACACGGATTTGAAAGTGGAGATATTAACTATATTGCATCTGAGTTTTCAGGAACAGGTTTAATCTATCATTTCATGCATAATGGTGAGATGGATCATGTTCATGAATTCGAAAGTGTGTTGTTTGAGATTTTGAAAGATCCGGAACATGTAGACATCGTGACAGATTATGGTGAATACTCAGATCAGGAAATTCAAATGGTGAAAGGGATAAAACGAGCAGCGGAATTTGTACAAGCACATCACAGACCTATGACCAATGCAGAATTGCGCAAAAATAGAGCAGAGATAAAGAATAAAGGAGAAGATGATTATGGCAATTCAGTTCAAGGAAATCAGGCAATATTTGGCAAGAAACACTAGATTATCAATATGTTTTGAAGATGGATGTTATCACGATTATTTGATGATTTCAGATATTCCGGCTGAAAAATATAAGGATTTATATGTGTATGGAATAGGAATGATTGATGTTGAATTTTCTAAGGATATATATACTTTCCCAAAGAATGTAGATGACGCAACCATTTCAATAAAGGATGTCACTTTGGAGCCTGCAATCGAGATTGTTCTCCGTGAAACTCCACGTGGTATAGAAAGAAAAGCAGAAGAGGTTCTTTTGTTCAAAGATATCAAACCATACTTACAGATAGGTCGTAATTTTGCTGTTGTTAACAGAGAAGACTGGTCGTACAGGTTATATGAATGGAAAAGAGATACTCCTGAGGAGTATGATGATAAATTTGTTTTCGGTATAGGTATGGAGGACAATTTTGACGAAAACGATAAGGATGTTATAAACATTTTGGAAAAAAGAGAATATGATTCTTACTTGAATAAGAGAATGGTGATTGTTTTGTCGGATACAGGGAGGGCAGATATAGATGAAGGAATTTGAAAATATATGACTTTTGAATTATTAGAAGCAATTATTGCGAAGAATAAGATTCCGAAGAATGTCCGTTTAGTAAATAACAGCGAAAACGATCTTTGTACAACAGATATGAATGGTATTCAATATTGTGAAAAGAGAAATGAAATCTGTTTTATGGAAGCAGAATGCATACATAAACCAGAACATGCAGAAAATGAGAAGTGGAAATTATTGTGGCCTATTTGTGATGAATGAAAGACAAAAGCTGTTAGAGGATTTGAAAAATGTATTTTTATGAAGTGTTTGGAAAATGTGATTTGGAAGTAGTTGTTCATGAGTTCTTGAAATTGGCTGTTGACTCACCGGATATAAATGTCACAGAAGAAGTATTTAGAGGTGCAATAAAAATTCTTAACGAAATGGAACCAGAGAAGTCGGATACAGAGATACTGTGTATAGAAAAAATTCAAGAAAGCGGATGGATTGATGATAATGTTTATCTCCTTGACAGTAATATAAAAACACAAACAAGAGCTGTAGCCTGCAGTAATTCACTCCGTAGGGCATGACCCTGTTCGAAAGCTTAGCAGGCACTCAGTGTATGAACAGGTGGGACGAAGGAAGTGGAATCATCAATGAATGAGTTTTAACAGTCTGAAAAAATGTCGTTTAAAGAAATTCGGTGGTATTTAGTAGCCATAAATCAAGTGAAAAATTATATGATAAAAAGTTGGCTGATTTGATAATAGAAATGTAGTATAATGAAATCAAATGAATTAAGGATGGGAGGAAATCAAGATGTTATTTATTTGGTATCCAAAATGCTCTACATGTCAGAAAGCTAAAAAATGGCTGAACAGTCATGAGATAGAATATACGGAGAGGCATATTGTTGAGGAAAATCCAACATATGATGAGTTGAAAGAATGGCATCAGAAGAGTGGCTTGCCATTGAAGAAATTCTTTAATACCAGTGGGATGATTTATAAGGAGATGAAACTGAAGGACAAGCTTCCGAAGATGAGTGAAGATGAACAGTTGAAATTGTTGGCGACAAATGGGATGTTGGTGAAGAGACCGGTGCTGGTGGCAGAGGATAAGGTGTTGGTTGGGGTTAAGGAAGCAGAATGGGAGAAAATAGTTAACAAATAGGTACAGTTTTTTAATAATTGATATTGTAGAAAAGGAAATATAAAAAATGGCAATGACCAGCAGTGTAGAATTAATACAATTATATACAAAGGGACAAGTCAGAGGAATTGGGAATATTATATGCAATGGACAAAAATTTATTCCTAATAGTGAAGGCGATAGGATTTTAGATTATAATAATAAAAATAAACATGACGGGACATACAATTTTCATTTGTTTCCTATTATAAAATCAGAAACTGAAAAGAAGATATGGATAGAATATTTTAAAAGAGTAGAAAAATTGCGTAACGAAATTATTAAAAAACTAAATGCCAATAGAATTACTAAGATAGAATATAAAAATCCATCAAAAATAGAAAACTATGATAGTACGACCTACTATTTGGCATACGATGTTGGAAAAAAAGGAAATTTATATGGAATTTCTCAATATTATAAAGATAATGGATTAAATCATTTTTTCAGATGTATTCCTATATACAAAAATGGAAGGTATTATTCTATTAATTTTATGAGATTTTACTTGGACAAAGAACATAAAGTGAATTGTATTTTTGATCAAATACAATTTGACAGTTCAAAAAATGGAAATGTAAATTCAGAAGATGAAATCAATTATCCGGCTACCTATAAAGGTCAAAATAAAAAAATGATTAGATTATCTCAAAATGGAAGTTGTGTTTTTAATCCTCCTAAAATAGCAAATATATGGAATTGTGATAGCGATAATACTATTAATGAAATTGTTGAGACTTTTATTGAATTCATGGATAATATAGAAAATAATAGATGAGGATTACATATGCAAACCTACTGGCAAAACACAACAAACCCAAACAACATAGACGCGGCCTATACATAATCTTCCCCTTCCGCTATCAGGGATCGTTTCAATCCATGGTCATTGATGACAAAGATAAAGAAATCCCACCACTCATATTTGACTCCGGAGATTTCATAGAACTTTTATCTGTAAAATGCCGAAATGGAAACTTTGTTAAAAGATTTAATCTGAACAGCAAGTTGGAAGATCAATGTTGCCGCTCTTCCGAATCGATTTGAAGATAATGAGATTCCGAAAAAAATTGCTTACAATGAACATCGACTAATTGATGTGACGCGAGACTTTACGGATGAGTCGGAAAAAGATGTGGAATATGCAACGGGAGCCAAGGATGTAGAGGATGAGCATTATGGTTGGGCTTGTGCGATTACATCGCAGGAGATTTCATATGCTTATGGTCCGGGACCGGAAAAAGATATGCCACCTTCAGCAGAAGAGTTGCCTGCACGAGCGGAAGAAGATTTGTTATTGACGATGATTGTCATGTATCAAAAATATACCTGTATGATTTTTAATGAAAAGATTCATCAAAGATTTACGAGCGGAGCAGGTAAAGTAAAAAAAGAAAAAAATCTCAGGGATTTAAAGAGAGAAGCTCTTGAATTTGTATCATATGGAACACTGGCTCCATCACAGATTTCGCGTTGGAATAATGTGTGTGAAACATATCGTTGATTGCAAAAGCTAAATGGTGTGAATGAAACACTGGAGGAAATCAGCCAAAAGATTAATCTGTTAAATGAGGAACAAGACCGCATCGATGGGCAAAGAGAGTCTCGAGTGAGTATGATTATCACAGTATTCGGACTTGTATCGATTGTTTCGGCTGCACTGCAGATGCTGGATTATATTTCTACAGGGAAACCTTTGATGATTATTGGATTTCTGGTGACCGGAACAGCGATTATTCTTTTCTTTTTGTATTTGATATTTAATGAAAGAAAAAAGAAAAGAAAACTGGAGAAGAGATAAATCATGTATATTGTAAGAAAAGAGACAGAAAATCAGGCGAGAAAATATCTTCTTATACTTGATCGGGTAGCAGGTAAATTGGAGATTTATAGAAAGGCTGATAATTCAATATTGAATGAACATTATTCAATTCGACCGGATTTTGATTCATCAGATTATATGATGTATGAGAAAATGAAATCTATGGATTGCATATTTGGAGGAGAAAAGTCACCGACTCCGGGGGAAATCTTTAAGATAGAGAAGAAATCACCGAAAGAATACATTAGCGGATATTATCCAGATCGAAAGAATGTAAAGTTTTTTGGATATATACGTCGGGATGTATTCGCGTATCACAACAAGAGCTGGACTGGTTAGTTGAGAATATTGAGCTTGGGACGACAATGATTATGTAGTCGAATGAGGATTTAAGAAAAGTTTAAATAGCGTACAAAAGCGACGAAGCATGCTAGCTTTTGTACGCTAGCATTATAATAAATCAAGATCAGAAGAATACGATTTGCATAAAATTTGAAAGAATATCAAATTTGCCAATGAATTGGCAGGAAATGAATAAAAAGAGAGATATTATAGAGTCAATAAGTTAATAAATCTTCAAATATGCCACACCCATCATAACTCTATTGCCAGTAGAGATTAGGTGCATGGTCGAAAGAAAAATGAATGAACAAATACAGAGGTTGTTTCAAAAAGAGAACTTGTAGGAGTTCATCTAAACGGAGACGCGAGGATGATGTTAGTTGACATCAAGAATTTTTTATTCGGTCGTGGCGCTTTGGAAATATCGTTGCAGACTGAAAAGTTCCTTAACGGGAGCTTGAATATAGTAATACATTTATGAACAATCCGGTAATGTTTCGATAGGCAGACTCATCGCAGAGGAAGAACGGTTGATGTCCCATCTCGAAAGGATGGTGGTAACATGACCGAATCCGACAACACATTATTCTGTGCTGACATTTGTAGCTGCAAAGGTATATGTAAGGTCCTCGGGTGACCGATGGCATATTTGAGGATTTATTTTACAAAAAATTTCAAAAAGCGTGTAAAAGCGATGAAGTATGGTTGCTTTTATGCGCTATTATCATAATAAATCAATACAATTACTATTTTTAGGAAGGGTTGATATTATGATGAAATTTGTTGTATTTTTAGATGTTGATGGTGTTTTGAACACAAGGACAACAGTAAAACGAACCCCATCTGACTATACAGGAATCGATGATGCGAGGGTCAAAATTCTTGCAAACGCGATCGAAAAATGTGGTGGTGGAGAGATTATACTTTCATCAGACTGGAAAAATTTGGATAAAGATCATGACGATTACAAATATCTCGTTTCAAAACTGGCACAGTGTAACCTGAAAATATCCGGGCATACTACTGATCGCGCTTTGGAAAGAGGAAAGGGGATAAAAGAGTATCTGGAATTACATCCGGAAATAGAAGAATATGTGATATTAGATGATTATACTTTTGAATTTGAACATTATAAAAAGTTGTGGGAAAGATTGCTACTTACCAGAGGAATAGAGAACGTTAGGTTTGCATCGCGGACACCTGCGGTAGAGGCGATACTTTTTGAGAATTATATTAAAGAATTTTAATTGTATTAGAAATGAAGGATAAATAAATGGTTGATTTACGGAATGCAAAGGAAGCCCTTGAAAATTATTTGGATGGTTATGAAAGAGAAAATGACAAGGTCAAATTAAAAATTATACATACCTATGGAGTTGTAGAATGTAGCAGAAAAATTGCAGAAGGTCTGAAGCTATCTGAAGAAGATTGTAAGCTTGCTCAGATTATAGGGTTGTTGCATGATATCGGAAGATTTGAACAATTGAAGAGCTATGACAGTTTTGAACCTGAAACGATGAATCATGCTGCATATGGAGTGAAAATTTTATTTGAAGAGGGAACGATCCGGCGTTTTGTCAAAGAAGACAAATGGGATGGAATTATCAAAATGGCTATTGCCAGACATAGTGATTATTCTCTGCAAGGAATTACGGACGAAAGAGAATTGCTACATGCTCAAATTATACGTGATGCAGATAAGTTGGATAACTGCAGGGTGAAACTCGAGAATCCGATAGAAACTATGCTGGGAGTTCCGGAGGAAGCTGTAGGAATGTCGGAAATTAGCCGAGAGGTTATGCAACAGTTTGAGAATCAGACATCAGTCTTATTAGAGACGAGAAGAACAAAGATGGATTACTGGTTGTCTTATCTTGCATATTTTTTTGATATAAATTTCAAAGTAACATATGAAATCATAAACGATAATCATTATGTGGATAAACTAATCGGAAGAATTCCTTATATAAATCCAAAGACAAGAAAAGAGATGGAACGAGTAAGAGCAGAATTAAACCAATATATTCAGCTGGTTTTAAATTAAGATAAATGAGATTAAATAAAGTGTCAAAATAATGAACATGTCACAGTGAGAATAAAAGAGGGAGACAATAATGAGCAATCAGGGATGTAAAGATGGATATAAAACCAAAATTCTGGCATATTTAAAGGAAAATACCAATTCTAAGAACAAAGCATCCATTTTAAAAATCAGAGATGCAATATATCAAGAAGAAAATGGGTATGATCCTTTAGAAAAAGAAAGAGAAAAGGTTTTTGATAAAAATGAAGAAGAAAATCCTGCCTCAAAGGAATACGATGGAAAAAAGAAAAATCATGATACGAGTTCTTTTCGAACAATTAAAAAAAATGTAAGGGCATTATATGAGGACGGCCTTATAGAGGTGGAAGATTCTGAGGAACCGGGCTATGTACGGGAGAATAAGAAGGAGTGTATTTATTATAAACAGACGATATCGGCAGAACGTTTTCCGCTTTTGGTTGAGCAAATTATCGGAATGTCTAACATACGTCAGGATGAAAAGGATGAGATAATTAACGAAATTTTAGATAGTGTTGGAAAAGCAAATGTAAAAAAATATTGGATGTACATAGAACGGACATCACCGGAGTATGCAGTGCTTAAGAAATCGATGCAAGGAGGACAGAAAAAGAAGCATACAAAAGTTATTGGCAATGATCGGGCAATACCTGCGAACAGTTGCGACTGGGTTTCTTTAGCTGATAATCTCCAAAAATTGTTTGATGCAATGAACGAAATGTCGGGAGAATTTTGCCATAAAATTTCATTTCAATTGATAAATTACAATGCTGAAGGAAAAAGAGAGCCGATCAGTAATGGATATGAGTATGTTATAAGTCCGTATTTTTTTAATTATAGTAATGGAAAAATATGGTTGGTGGGAAATAAAGAAAAGTATGATAATTTGTCAAATTATCCAATTGAGTTGATGGAAAATATCCAGATTCTTGCGGAAAAACCAAGAAAAATGGAAGATTTACCACAGGGATATTTATGGAATGACAGAACCAAAATAGAATATCCGCAACAGCATCAAGGTGGAACGTATGGCGATGCAATCCCTATTGTTATTCGTGTGAAAAAAACGGATCCAAGGGCTTATACGAGAATATACAATACGTTTAATGACGAATTTTATCATTTGAGTGGCGAGACAGAAGAGTACGACCGGATATTGGTATATAAAACCAGCTATTTCATTGTGGGGTGGGCGATTGAGAATTATGAATTGGTTGAGATTGAAACGCCTTCTGTTAGAAAAGAAATAGAGGAGAGAATCTCTGCTTTAAAAAGAATTTATGTTACTGATTGAAGAAGTATGGAAGATAATAAAAAATATTAAATGATGAGAAACAGCCGGTTCGGAGATTTAGAAAGCTGAGTTTGTCAAATAAAGGCTGCTTCTCATTTTAGAAAATTATTTTTCACGATTTTTGAAATTATTTACAGTAACATCGACATAATCTTGAACAATTTCAGAGAAGATATTTGCAACATTATATTTTGCCAGTTCTGCAAGTTGATTCCTCTCAAGATATTGAATGCTTGCTTTAGAAAAATCATAGATAAGAGTTTCATATCTTTCATCAGAAGTTTGTTCCTGATAAAGAGGGTTCGTTTCCAACATTTTATAATATTTTTCGTTGATGACAATGGATTGGACAAAGTCTTCGATAGACTGTTTTTTCCTATTCCAAGGAAAAACCTTTTTCACGTAAGGTACAAAGGTATGTTCATTTCTGTCAATTGAAAAAACTTCGCATGAAAACCGGTGAAAAGCTTTTTCTAATTTTTGAATTGCGAAGGTTGAAAAGGTTGTTTCTATACTTTCAGAAAAGAACCCATTAACGCAAATATGATTGAGCTGATTCAAAAGAGAATGAAACTTTGGTGTAGTCATGAGATAATTTATAAAATTACTTACGGAAGTATCATTACGAAGCAATTTTATATTATCGGTAGATAGATGAATCTGCTCAGAGATAGCTTTGTCGTTCTCATTGGTTATGGTTGAAAAACCAAAAAGATAATTGGGATCAATGTCTAAAATTTTGCAAATGCCAGGGATATCCTGGGTTTTGGGAACGGTTGTACTTTTTTTACTTTCCCAGTTTGCAACACGACTACGGTCATTATCTTCTAGACAATCAGCGAAATCCTGCTGGGAAAATTTTTTCTTACATCTTGCATCTTGTAGTCTTTGTTTAAATTCATCAGAATAATTAGAGTCATAAAAATCAAACATAACATACCTCTAAATATAAAATAAATTGTAGTAAAAAGTGGGATTTAAAAGACAAATCTATAAGTGTATTATAACAGCATGTAGAAATAATAATCAATAAATTTTAACTTTTTGAAAAAGTGACTAAGTAAAGTCGCTTCCAAGGGGTATGATTGCAATACATTCAAAAAAATTATTCAACCTCGCAATTAGCGATAGAGTTAGAACTGGTGGATAAAAATAATGTGAAGGGAAAAAGCAAAGAAAGAACAGCATCTCGTGTGATGTCGTATCTGCGTGGAAATGAGGAAATTATTGGAATTAATACGATTCAACTGTTAGGTCTTGCATGTAAAGGCGATGAAATGGCATTTTTGCAGGAAATTGACATGGATATTTTAAAAGCATCGTAGGTGCAGGAGTATAGGGTACGAGTATCATGAAAATAATCACGGAGAAGGGCCAAAGGATTTTATGAAATTAAGAATTATTCAATTAGAAGATAGCGTAATGAAACATTCAGCGATTTCAAGAGTAATAAAAAATGTAGTGCCGGCTGAAATTGATTGGGTTACAGATATGCATTATCCATTGTCCCCAGGCGGTGAGGCTGACTGGGAGGTGGGAGATATATTTGTTGATATTATAAGGACTAAGTATCTGAATCCACCGATTGTTATCTGTTCTACTCATAATAGGAAGAACCCGTATGCGTATGATTGTGTATGGTACAACGACAATTATGACTGGGAAAGACGAATCAGCGATATTGTAAAGTGTATGTATGAAGAGAAGAGGAAAGCATACGAGGAGTAGTGAAAGCTTTTAATGTTGGATGCATGAAGCCGTGGATCAATTTTGAGCCTCGAACATTAGAAAAAATCATATCTTTTGGCAGATAGAACTATAGACATATTTGGCAGCTAATCGGATTTACTTCTTTGGAAGTTTGTTGTCGTGGGTTCGACTCCCATCAGAACTTTAAAAGTTCTGTAGCTCAGTTGGTAGAGCACATATTTAATCCGATAATATCGCCGAAAGGATGCCGACAGCTATTGTTACTTACTTCAAACTAGGTGTATTTGAGTGGCAAGATTAGTCGGCATTATTTAGAGTATAGTAGAAAGAGGTGCGGACATGAAAGAAATATACAAAGATTATTTATTTGAAAAGCATATTCTTGTCAGTGAGGGAATGGCAGAAGAAAAACATGTTTTTGAAACATTGTTTGCAATGGCACATTTCTTTGGTGTAAAAATCACAAAAGGCAGGGAGCTTGTGCGTTGCGAGATGGTAAAAGAACTCTCAAAAAGGTTTGGAGAAAATGTTCCGGAACCATTTTACAGGGGATTCCCACAAAGTGTCCGAGATCTTTCTGCGGAAGAACTATTGTTTGATCAGCTTATACATTATTTTAATACATACGGACTTGGAAATTTCGATGAGCCGGGACATTCTGTATTTGAAAAAGACTTTGAACGTGCGGCTTTTCAGGAAGATACAGAAGTACAGGAATTTGTGATACAAACGGAAGAAGAAGCAGAAGATGCAGTACGAACGATTGTGAATGATTTATTGTCAGGTTCACGACCACTTAATGAGAGGCAGTATACGCTTGTACTTACATTTATTCGTGACCATATGGAAAGTATTCCGGATATTGTCTCAAAGAACACCTGTGTAAGACTTCTAATCGACACGAAAAATCTTTCCCTGGCAGACAGTTTGAATCTGTCAGATGTTATGAAAATAGTAGATGAATTAAACTATCGGTATTATCACAATGAAAATCCGAAAAAATTAAACTTTAAAAATCAGGACAGAAAATTCTTAACAGCACTTTTAGACAGAATGTTCAGAAGTGGGAAGTGTGATATCCGTACTTGTTATGAAAAGAAGCAGCTATGGAATGGATTTTTACATCACATTCATTATCAACCCCAAAATGAAGAGGCGGAAATATTTGTACATGCCATGAGAACGAAAGGTAATGAGTCTGTATACAGTGAGTTTGAAAAGTTGATGCAGGAAAACAGATGTCAGCAAGCAGCAGAATTATTGCGGGAAAAGAAAGGAACATCTGCATTGCTTCGAAATATGGACTATATTATCAGTCGTATGAACAAAGAAGAAGGGCAAAGATTCTTTATGGAATTTCCAGAGGATTGCAGTACGCTGATATTGTTACAACTATTGTTCAAATATGAAGGAAAGCAGAGAAAGGACGGACGTATTTTCAAGTTTACACAGCACAATCTCATGAAAGTTCATTATGAAACACCAGAGGAGAGTGAGAAATGTCAAAGCAGGCTTACAGAAGAGCAGGTAAAAGAAGTTGGAAAAATGATTCGTTCAAAACTTTCTGAGAAACTTAGAAATCGACTTAGAAAGGTATATATTGAACCTTCGATGAAAAATTATGCGCTTCCACTTGCAGAAAATACTTCTCAAGGAGGATTTGGCGTTCTTTCCAAAGGCTCCAAAATTCCGATAGAGGAAGGAAAAAAGCTTCGAGCGTTTACTTATTGGGAGAAAGTAAACGACATTGATCTTTCTGTGTTTGCACTTACAGAAGATGGTAATCGGAGGGAATTTTCATGGAGAACGATGTCAAGACGCCAGTCAGCAGCAATCACCTATTCTGGTGATGAAACAAGCGGTTATCTGGGAGGTTCTGAGTATTTTGATATCAATCTTCCGGAATTCAAAGCACTCTATTCAGAATATCGATATTTGATTTTTTGCGATAACGTGTTTTCAAGGAAAAACTTTAATGAATGCTTTTGTAAGGCGGGATATATGCTGAGAGATTGGGATGATAGTGGACAAGTATATGAACCAAAGACCGTGAAATCATCGTATCTTGTAAATTGCGAGAGCACATTTGCATATTTGTTTGGAATTGATCTTTTCACGAATGAATTTGTGTGGCTAAATGTAGCCAAAAATAGTAATGCAAGGGTAGCAGGAGATACAGGACTCTCGTTCTTGACAGATTATTTCCATCTTACAGAGGTTATGAATATGTATGATTTCTTCTCTATGATGGCAGAAAAAATTGTTAAAGATCCTATGGAAGCAGATGTAATTGTAACGGATCATGAAATTGAGTGTGCAGTTGAAGCTGAAATAATCAGAGAGTATGATTTTGAAAAAATCAGGGTACTAATGGAAGATGCAAAATAATTGTGGAGGGCTAGTATGAAATTTGAGGATAGAATACAGCTGAGATTATCAGATCTGACAGAAGAATTATTTGAAAATATTGTTGCTTATGGATTTCATGCACCATCCGGAATGGGTGGTCCAGGGTGCGTGATTATGATCGCTGAAGATGGTAGATCTTATCAATTTTACGGACCTGATTTAAATAAACTTAATTACCATAGAGAATGGGTTTCTTTATTTCCCGTGTTAAATCAGTGCGATACAAGCCAGTGGAAGTTAGCAGAAAATGTGTCATGTACAAAGTTACTTGTGCGAAATGATATTTATGATTTATTTATGGAAAATCGTTCAACTCCGGAGGAAACGATTGATTATCGATGGGAGGACTCTTGTATAAAGGCTACGTTGCTTTTACATGCCAGGACAGAGGAAGAAATAGAAAAAATCAACAGGAGATATGAACTGCGCACACCTCTTTTTGAAAAAGATGATTTGGTGGAGTTTTATTTCGATAATGGAACGAAAAAGACAAAATGCAAAGGAGTTATTGCAGGAACAGATATTTATAGGATACATGGGAATATTGAAACAATTGAATATGACATTTTGGGGAAGGATTATGAAAACTATAGAAAAAAGTGTTTATATAAGCATATTGATGAGAATCATATAAAAACCACACCGGGGAAATTATTGATTCTTTCTGGATTTTCAGGAGTTGGAAAAGGGACCGTTATACAACAATTATTAACAGAATATCCTGAAAAGTATGTTGTAGCTGTATCAGCTACAACAAGAAAACCAAGGAAAGGTGAAGTGGATGGAAAATCTTATCATTTTAAGAAGCGAGAAGAATTTGAAGATTTGATAAACAAGAATGAATTTCTTTAAGGGGAAAAATGTAATAATTGAGATTGATTCGCAGGGGGCAAGACAGATTAGAAAACAGCAAAAAATCCAGTCGGTATTTCTGATTCCTCCATCGTTTGATGAATTATTACACCGATTAAAAAATAGGGGGACTGAGACAGAAGAATCCATTCGTAGGAGGTTGAAGCAGGCATTGGTTGAAATAGAACATGTTGAAGAATATGGAGTTATCCTTGTAAATGATAGCGTGGAAGGTACAGCTTTTGTGGTCGATGCTCTTTTTCATCCAGCTCTTAAACATGCTTGCGGATGTAACGAAAGGGAATTAAATATTGTGAAAGAGATTCGAGAAGGAATTATAAGGTACTTGTCTAATGGTAATTTATCGGACAGGGGAATTTATTGACATCCCGGATTAGGAAGGATAAGGTTTCATCGACACATTAAAAAATCAGAAGGGATGGTATTGAGATGTTTTAGATGCCTTGGAGGAGCTGTCGGAAGAAACGAGAGATGAAACTCTAAGAAGACAAATTAACGAACGTCTGGACTATGAAAAAAAGGCATTTGAGATATTTATCCATAATCAAACGGGAAAATATGTCTATGTTGTTGAAAACATGGAATATGAAAGCTGTGGCTTTTTCATTGATTATAACAGAGCTTTAAAATATGCAAAAAAATATATGCGGACAGATGATTTGTTATAAACTAACAGAATCAGGAATCTGGTCACATGAGCATATTAATCCGTTGTATCTTGAAGTAGAATTTCCAACATATATAGAAGATGATCCAAAAAGACAGGCTTTGAGATATGCAACGGAAACGTTGGGAGATTATTTGAGTCATAAGAGCAACGGAAAAGAATTTTGCCCGGACTTGGTTCTGAAATATGCCAGAAAATATGCTGAAGTATGTAGGGAAAAAAGCTTATCAGAAAAGATGCTGGAAAAAGCCAAAAAGCCAGAGGATATTATGCTGTAGACATCGGGATAAAAAGAAAATATGTTGAATATGGAGACTATATATTATGAGTCGAAGCTATAAACATACACCAGTTTATAAAGGTGATAAAGATCGATTTGCTAAAAAACTGGCAAATAGAAGGATTCGGCGAAGAACAAAAGGGAATCCTTATGATAGTCTGACTGGAAAATCGAACCATTATCGGAAAGAAAATGAATCGTGGGATATATGCGATTATCGTCATTGGGGAGAGCCTATCTGGAGAGAAGAATCTCGTCTTAATCTTAGAGATTATCCTAATCTGTGGCAAAAATATTATAGGAGAAAATAAGAAAATGCATTATGTTGTCAGTGATATTCATAATGATTATCAAAAGTTTTGTGAATTATTAAAGATGATTGAATTTTCCAAAGAGGACAAGCTGTTCATCTTAGGAGATTTGTTCGATCGTTCTGATTACAATCCGAATCCGGTAGATTTGTATTTTAAAGTTATGGAACTGGGAAATAATTGCTTTATTATCAGAGGCAATCATGATGAATGGTTAGCGGCATACATTTTAAAATATTATCAAATGCCGGAGTGGAAAAGAAGAAAGACAGAACCATATCGGGACAATACGTTTCGATGTCTTACCCGCAGATTAGTACCGGTGGATGTTCAGAATCTTGCGAGAAAAATTTTAACCTGGTCACTCCAGGTAAGTATTCAGGTGAATAACGAGAAATATCTGTTTGCACATGCTATGACATCAGCACCGGAATGTACAGAGGATAAGTATTATTATTTGATGGGAAATGAGATGAATGCAGAGTACCTTCATAATGGTATAGAAGGGTATATTTCAATCTGTGGACACAGAAACACTGCGAATCATAAAATATGGAAAAATGAAAAAGGGAATCTTATCATGTGTGACTGCGGATGTGGATTTAGAAATGGAAAATTAGGATGTTTATGTCTGGAAACAAAAGAAGAGTTTTATATTTGAACATAATTCTAGAGAAATTTGTGACCGAGGAAGGGGAAAAGAATTGAGACAAAAACACAATGCAGATTTAGAAGTACCAAAATATCTCAAACAAAAAGAAAGCAATATATCTAAAGCCAATAAGAAGTCAAAACACAAGCATCAATATGAAGAATGTCTAATTAGATATAAATGGAATTGGGAAGAAAATAAAATCCATACGTCACTTAACAGCTATTGTATTATTTGTGGAAAAATCAATGATCGAATGAAAAATTCTATTGTAACAGATTACATGAAAAAAGTAGATACACCAATGGGAAAACGTTATATACGCATCTCAGAGGATACGTTATATGAAAAATATCATAATAGATTACCGGTATTTTTTGTGGAGGATATATGTAAAGATAAATACCTGGAGGTGTTGTGATTTGAATTTTAGATACTTAGATACGAAGATCTTAACAAAGAAATATTTGATAAGGTAGTTGCTTTTTCTTATAGTATCGGATCAGGGTTAGGTGGTCCCGGTGCAATGATTATGCTTACAAGAGATGGGAAGGAATACATCATTGGTCAGGAGGCTTTGAAGGCGATTGGCTTAATCCTGCGCATTCCGGAAGATGAAGATACAGAAAAATATCTCCTTCAGGGATACGATCTGTTATTGTTTAAGAGAATCGATACGGCCAGAATTGATGGCGTAATGATGATGATTGCTTTTCAGAGAGAGCAATGTAGTGAAGGTGTACATACAATGAATGCAAAAGTAGAAGCCTATAATCTTTTTTATCGGCGGATTGAGGATGTGAGAGGACCATTGGAAATTCCTGTGGATCAAGGTAAAAGTCCGATGATAGAGTTGGAAAATTCATTCTCGGGAAATCTTTCATGCTACAGTGTTAATACAAGAGGTGAATTTATCAGGTCATATAGTTCTATGGAAGAAGCAAAAATGGGAGCTATGTATTGGTTTAAAGTATGGGGCGGAATTGATAGTGAGAATGTCATTCCTTATGGAACTATCCGTAGCGATGAAGAAGAGGTTCATAAAAGAGACGTTCGAGAAGCTGAATTGTATATGACTTTCATCACAAGATATGCGGATGTTATTGAGGTGATTAAAAAATATGATTATCCGGGGAATGCTGCAGATGAAGTGGCTGCAGTACTTGGAATTACTCGCGATGAAGTCGGATTCATATATGATATGTTTGATCCGGTACTGTTTTCTGCTTCAAGGATTCAGACGATAAAGACAATGTTAGAGGATACTCTGTGAGATATTGTAATTTCGTATTGTATACGAGCAGTCAGGATCTCTTTAGTGAAGCAAAATCAAGGGAAAGAAGAGGGAGTATTATGCGTAGAGAAGATATGATAAGGATATTTGAAGATACAATGTTACTGTGTAATACAAATGAAAGTCTAAAGAATAAGATTAATTATTCTATGAATCACAACCGGGTGATATCGGACGAAAATGAATACGATATTTTCAAGAATCTTATACACGGACATGAAACAGGAAAAGAAGCAAAGATTATCGTTTCAAAGAAAAGAAGCTTTGAGGCGGCTTCAGAGTATAAAGGAAAACATATCAGTGTGCTAAACTTTGCTTCAGCAACCAATCCGGGTGGCGGAGTGACAAAAGGAGCCAGTGCCCAGGAAGAATGCTTGTGCAGAGTCAGTACATTGTATAAATGTATATCAGCAAGTGAGATTACAGAAGCATTTCATAAAAAACACAGGTATGCATTGAAAACAGGAAAGATGAATTCTCTTTATAATGATGATTGCATACAAACATGCGATGTGACGGTATTTAAGAGCGATACTGCCAAACCGGCTCTTTTATCGGAGAAAGACTGGTTTGATGTGGATGTAATTAGCTGTGCAGCACCAAATTTGAGATATATGTCACAACATGATAAAAACTGGAAAAAGAATGTTACGGATAAAAAGTTGTTTGATATATATAAGAAGAGAATAAATCGTGTCTTAGATATAGCGAGGTATGCAAAATCAGAAGTTGTTATTTTAGGAGCTTTTGGATGTGGAGCCTTTGCAAATCCGCCGGAGTTGGTTGCGAAAGCAATGCATGCAGCAATTGACGAACATAAATATGATTTTGAAACTATTGAATTAGCTATTTACTGTTCGCTGAGAGATACATTGAATTATGAGGTGTTTGCAAAAGAATTTTCTGCTTGACAGAGAGAATGGCAAGCATGAGATAATCTTCAAATGGTTTTACGGAGGAAAAAGAGTATGAGATATTATGGTTTTAAGTTGGGTACAAATGTAGAGGAGATTAAGGAGAATGCAAAAATCGAACTCCAACACTATGGATACAATAATACACTTGAATCTATAAATTCGTATATGTATCAGAATATGAAGAATGACAGGACATTTTTAGTGTATCGGGAAGAAGATAATCTGATTTGCGCAATCTTTTCTTACAATGAACAGAAGTTGAGTTTCCGAAATGCATATGAAGGTATTCTTGAAATGCTGCAAGATATTTTTGGAATAAAGCAGGTAAAAGTAGAGCCATTTGAGATAACGATGCATCAGTTCATGGAATGTTTTCTTGACTGTAAAAGAAGAAGATGTTTTGACTATTCTAATCGGATCATAGAATCGTCGAATCTATGGATCTACTATTATTCTTGTATGAATGATACAAGACCATTTCCTTACGATTTTAAAGAGCGTATTATTTCTGAACAGGAGTGTGAGATCTGCAGTATCTACCATCGGGATTTTGTGGAGGAACTACGGAATATAAAGACTCACGCAAATGTATCGGAATACAGTGGAACTATGGTTCATTATGTGATATCCAGCCGTAGCATTGAAGCAGCAAGTGAAATGACAGAAATACTTGTACAGAACTTACTAAAAGCGAATCGCATCAGTAGCAGAAGAATGGAAATCATCAGTGAAATAGAACCTAATCTGTTTAGGAAAAATAACCATCTTGAAGAAATTATTAAAAACAGCTATGGCGGTGTGATCGTTTTAGATTTATCTGAAAAGTTTGGGTATGATCCGGTTGATTATGTAATGGCAAGTCAATACCTGGAGAAACTTATAAAGAAGTACAGGAACCAATGCCTGTTTGTATTTACATATGATATGGATCATCCGGGATTTGCCTATTATCTCTTGCCACAGTTAAAAAGATATATGATGACGGTTATGTTAAGAGAAGGAACAGGGGACAGAAATGCAGCCGTCGATTATATGCAGCGGTTGATTGAAAAATCTGAATATTCAAAATATGCAGGACAGGCACAGGAGTTCATGGCATTATTTCTCGGAAATAAATTTTCACAGACAGATGTACTGCGAGCTTATGAGCAGTTTGAATCATGGTGTCTGAATAAAAATGTATTGAAAGCATATGACTACAATCTTTCGGAAGATTTCTTGTTGGACAGGGAAGAAAATGAAATATCTGCTTATGAAAAGTTAAAAAACTTGATTGGACTGAAAATTGTCAAAGAGCAGATTGACAATATTATTGCGGCAGATATTGTTGAAAAAGAACGGAAGAAGCGAAACGGAAACGACTATCAGAGCAGTGCGATGCATATGATTTTTGGCGGTAATCCGGGAAGTGCCAAAACTACAGTTGCAAAATTATTTGCAGGAATTACAAAAGAAAAAGGCATATTAAAAAGTGGTGCATTTGTCGAGCGTGGAGGAATGGATCTGGATGGAATGGGATGCGTAAGTGCTATCAGAGAAGCATTTCTGGCAGCAAGAGGAGGCGTTCTGTTTATAGATGAAGCGTATGCTATGAAGAGTGACACAGCTATTACGGTGTTGCTTCAGGAAATGGAAAATCACAGGGAAGATGTGATTGTCATTCTTGCAGGATACAATGAAAGAATGAAAGCATTTATGAAGAGAAATGAAGGATTGAAAAGCAGAATACCATATTGGATTGATTTTCCAGATTACACAACAGAGGAACTTACAGATATTTTTAAGCTGATGATCTATGAAAAAGGATTCTGTGTGACAGATGACGCAATCAAAGAGGCGCATTATATCTTTGAAAAAGTTAGAAATATCGATGATTTTGGGAATGGAAGATATGTCCGTAATCTGATGGAACGTGCGGTTAGACAACAGTCAGTAAGGCTGCTTTCAACAAGCGAAAGCGCGAGTGACATTCAAAAGGAAGAGCTTTTTCAGATTACGAAGTCGGATATACAGATGTTGGGAGAAGGAGAAAAGAAGGAAAGAGAATCAGGAACAGCCGGAAAAGAATTAGACGAAATGGTGGGATTAGCTTCTGTTAAAACAGTAATCCATAAAGCGATTGCCAAACATAAGATAAACAAGCTTTGTATGGAGAAAGGTCTTCAAAGGGATAACGCTTCTTTACACATGGTCTTTACAGGAAATCCGGGAACAGCAAAGACTACGGTAGCCAGATTGTTTGCAGAGATTATGAAAGATGAGAAAATATTATCAACAGGCGTGTTTGTAGAGGCAGGGCGTGCAGATCTTGTGGGTGAACACGTAGGAGCTACGGCACCGTTAGTTAAGAAAAAGTTTAAAGAAGCACAAGGAGGAGTCCTTTTTATTGATGAGGCTTATTCACTGTGTGACGGCTATGACAATGGATTTGGCGATGAGGCAATCAATACGATTGTTCAGGAGATGGAAAATCATAGGGATAATGTGATTGTAATCTTTGCTGGTTATCCGGAACCAATGAAGACGTTTCTTGATAGGAATCCAGGGATGCGTTCCAGAATTGCGTTTTGTGTAGAATTTGCTGATTACTCTGTCGAGGAACTTTGTGAGATTACAAAATTGATGCTTTCAAGAAAACAAATGACAATCACAGAGGCAGGAATGAAAAAGTTAAAAAAGAATTTCGAGAGCATAAAAGACAGCAGAGATTATGGAAATGGAAGATTTGCAAGAAAAATGTTGGAAGAAGCAGAGATGAATCTGGCAGAAAGAATATGTCAGATGGACGAAACAGAAATTACAACAGAAGTGCTGACTACCATTGAAGAAAGCGATATTCCAGATGTTCCATTGGAAGAAAGAAGACAGATAAAGAAGATTGGATTCGCATATTAAAGGACGCCGGGAACAGGAAAAATGCAAGTGTTAGAAATGATTTTTAGAAACGAAGGGGGATGACCGACATAGCTAGTTTTGTTGTTTCAGATATTCATGGAGAATATGAACTGTTTATCAGATTGTTAGAAGAAATCCACTTGAAAGAGACGGATACGTTGTATGTTCTTGGAGATATTCTGGACAGAGGTCCGCATCCGATTCAGATTATTCTGAAACTTATGGAAATGCCAAATGTGGTATGTCTGACAGGAAATCATGAGCTTATGGCGTTAGAGTGTCTGGAATTCTTAATGCAGGAAATTACAGAGATTTCTATCGAAAAAGTTGATGAAAAAATGTTAGAGAATCTTGTGACCTGGCAATACAACGGAAGCAAGTCAACCATCGATGAGTTTCGGACATTGAGCCGGGAAATGCAATATGAAGTAATTGATTTTATAAAAGACTTTATGATTTATGAAGAACTGACAGTTAATGGGAAAAACTATTTATTAGTTCACGGAGGATTGGGAAATTATTATCCGGGAAAAGATATGGAAGAATATTCCATAAAAGAACTGATCTGGGACAGGGCTGAGTATGATATCCAATATTTTGAAGATACATATGTGGTGACAGGACACACACCGACACAAGGAATTATGGGGAATCCAAGACCGGGTTATGTATACAGGGAGAACCATCATATTGCGATTGATTGTGGTTGTAATCGAAGAAATGGACGTTTGGCTGCAGTTTGTCTGGATACAGGACGGGAATATTATGTTGAAAAATCTTGAAAATAAGGTGGTAGGAAATGGCTTATTACATAACAGGAGATTGTCATGCAAATTTTGAAAAGTTAATTTGGTTGGCAAGATTTAATAAAAAACTTGGAAAAGAGGATGTAATTATATTATTGGGAGATGTCGGATTGAATTATTTTGGAGCTGATAAAGATCGGGAGAACAAAAAAATACTTGCGGATTTTCCAAATTATTTCCTGTGTATTCATGGAAATCATGAGGAAAGACCTTATCATATACAAACTTACAGAACACAAATCTGGCGTGGTGGAGAGGTATATTATGAACCGGAATTTCCGAATATAGTATTTGCAAAAGATGGAGAAATTTATGATTTTGATGGGAAAAAGGCGATTGCAATCGGTGGGGCATATAGCCAGGATAAAGAATACCGACTTATAACAGGTCTTCCATGGTTTCCGGACGAACAACCAGATGACAAAGTAAAAAGTCAAGTAGTAAATAAATTGAATGAAGTAGATTGGAAAATAGATTATGTGTTTTCTCATACTTGCCCGTTAGTATATAGACCGAGTCAGGAGAGCGTAGTAAATTTTGAGAATATAGATTCGTCAACAGAAGAATGGATGGATGAAATTGCAAAGAAACTAGATTATTCGCAATGGTATTTTGGACATTATCATGATAATATTCAATATATGGATGCTCAACTACTGTATGAAGAAATCAAAGAATTAGGAGAACCAGATTCTGTTCAGAAAGTAGGAAGACCAAGGTACAGAGTAGGAGAAACGGTGTATTTTACCTATGGAAAAGAGGACGCAAGGGAAGGTTACGGAACTGTTGAATGGGTTGATGATTATGGAACATTGGGACAAGAGAAAGAAGTTTCTTATGATATTGTGGGAATTCCATGTGAATTACCGGGAGAGAAAACGTTGTTTAAGCATATAAGAGAATCGAAAATACAGAGTATTGATGAGATGGAAATTGTTAGAATTGAGAGGGAGGAAGGATAGGTGCATTTTTATATTACAGGTGATACACATCGGAGCTTTGATCGTATTGAAGATTTTTGCTATGGATATGAAACCACAACAGAGGATGTGATGATTATTTTAGGGGATGCAGGGATTAATTATTGGCTGGATCTGTCTGACAAAGAATTAAAGGGACGGTTATCAGGAATGGATATTACATTTTTCTGTGTTCATGGGAACCACGAAGCACGACCATGGGAGGCGGCAGATTACGAAGAAAAGATATGGAATGAAGGAATTGTGTATGTGGAAGAACAGTATCCGAATATTTTGTTCGCAAAAGATGGAGAAATATATAATTTTCACGGAAAGAAAGTGATGCCAATCGGTGGTGCATACAGCGTTGACAAATATTATAGGATACGAAATGGATTACCATGGTTTGAATCAGAACAGCCGGATGAAATGAAAAAAGAATATGTGGAACAGCAGTTGGATAAAGCTAAGTGGAATGTGGATATCGTGCTCTCACATACAGTACCGATTAAAGCGGAACCCGTGTGGGCGTTTATTCCGGGGCTTGATCAATCAGCAGTGGATAAGACAACGGAAAAATGGCTACAGAAGATTTATGACAGGTTAGATTTCACTGAGTGGTATGCGGGACATTACCATGTAGAAAGTGAGGAGAGTGGAATACGAATTATGTATGAAGATTATGATGAGATTTGTGCTGAAGAGTAAAAGGAGACTGGTTTACTGATTTGAAAAATATAAGTTTATAAGTGAAGGGGATTTTTTAAAATGATATATCTCAGCAGTTTTTTTGCACCAATCACCGTGTCATATGGAAATAATGGTTCTGGAAAATCTACTGAAATAGGATTGCAGCGATAAATTTTCTTAGAGAGGACGAAATGAATTTAAAGGTCGTTAATAAAAAGGTGTATGTTGTCTCTGATATACATAATGATGCTGATAGATTTAAATTGTTATTGGAAAAAATTGATTTTGCGGAAGATGATATATTGATTCTGGCGGGAGATATTTTTGATCGAGGGAATCAGCCGATTGAATTGTATTTTGAAATCTTAAAACATCCTAATATTCAAGTGATCCAAGGAAACCATGATGTTTGGCTGGCAAGAGAAATTATGGAAAAGTATGCTGGTGAAAAAGTAGGAGAATATATTTCATACAATACATTATCGATCATGGAACAACGGATGACAGCTGTCGATTTGCTTAATCTGGCAAGATGGATAAAAGAAAAGCCTTATTATATCAATCTTGATCTTGAGGGGAGAAAATACCAGATAGCACATGCACAGACATATTTGACACCGGAGCGAATATGGAATAAAAGCAGGTTCTATAGGGGGGATGGACATTACGAGTGTTTTATCAGAGGAATGGAAGAACATAATGAGTTTACCTCTGTTGTGGGACATACTGCGACAGAGGATAGAAAGATATGGGCATCACCGTCGGGAAGGACGATTAGAATAGATTGCGGGGCAGGATATCAGAAAGATGGAAATTTGGGGGTAATTCGGTTGAATGATATGGAAGAGTTTTATATAAGTTGGTAGAATTAATGAGAAAAGCAGTTTAGTGCGATAGGCTATAAAATAAAAAGAATACATGTTTATAGTAAAATATTTTAGATAAATGAAATTAAGTTGTTAAAAAGTAAAGAAAAATAATTAGCAAATTGCTAGAATTAGTCATAATGGAAGCGTATAATAAATGTATATGAAGTCCAAATGATAAGCAGTAACTAGTGATGAATAAAATATTAATAATTAGTGAATGTTATATACGTTTGGTGAACATGGGAAAGTTAATTACATGGAGGAAGGAAAAGAATATGAAAGTAGAAGAGGCCTTGAAATACGAACCAGTACTAAAAGTCAAAGAAGGTGAAAATTTAAAAAAAGTAGACGTTGCGGAATATGATAAAAATAAAGGTGTATATAATGGAAGTACTGCAAAATTTTTCGATGGAAGTAGTGGAAACTTTCATTTGATGCCACCAGAAGATAAAGTAGAAGAGAAGTGTCCGAAAAAAGAAATAGAAGAAAAAAGAAATAATGTTTACAACTTATTAAAGTTAAATAAAAAACAAGGATGGGATTTAACAAGAAATGGAAAAGGAAGGAATTCGGATTATCATTCCTTGTTTGATTATTTAAGGGTAAAGGTGGACAACCGAAATTATGATTTGATGTTTTTTAGAATGGCTATAAATAAAAATGATAAGAAAGTAAAATGTGCTTTGAAATCTATTCAGTTTGCAGTTACAGTTGATGAACATTCATGTGATAAATATCCAATGTCATTGCAGGATAATGATAAGAAGGAGGGAGAAAACTATTTTCAGTATTATAATCCAGAGGTTAGTTATGAAGAAGACGATAAGATAGTAGATGCATTTATAAAGTTTATTGAAAGAAACGAAGAAAATATTTATAAAAGTATAGAAAAATAAAAGAGGATAAGACATGCAAACCTACTGGCAAAACACAACCGCCCCAGGCAATATAGACCGCGGTCTATACATAATCCTCCCATTACGTTACCAAGGATCTTTTCAATCCATTCTTGTTGATAAAGAAGACCCTGAATTTCCAGAATTAACATTTGACTCCAGTGATTTCACTGAATTACTATCGGTGAAGTGCCGGAATGGAAATTTCGTTAAGAGGTTCAGTGTTAACAGCAAATTACAGGAAACAGTAGAAGCGTGGAACGGGAAAGCGGAGACAAGCAAAAAATACCAGATTGATGATTTACAACTTTTCATTTTTAATAACGGAATCGCTTTCATAACGGTATACTTATCATATAAAAACAAAGATGTTAATCAAATATATAAATTTATAGATCCAGGATATGTGCAAGAGAGCAATGACAAAGAGAAATCAGTTCAGGATGTTTTATTGGAAGCGTTAGAAGAGAAGGTATTTGGACTAGTTCAAAAGAAAATGAAAATTACCCTTTCCTGGTTCATACAGGATGAGAACTCGAGAAAATATATTATCAAGGAAGCCTATCGACTGAATATAGCATCTCTTCCAAAACGTTTTGAAAATAATGAAATTCCAAAGAGAATTGCTTACAATGGACATCGTTTAGTTGATGTGACAAGAGATTTTGAAGATGTATCAGAGATGGATGTGGAATATGCAACTGGGGCAAAAGATGTAGAGGATGAACACTATGGTTGGGCATGCGCTATCACCTCTCAGGAAATTTCCTATGCTTATGGACCGGGATCGGGTAAAACAGAACCCAGAGATAAGAAAGGTTTGTGGGAGCGGTCTGAAGATGATTTGTTATTAACAATGATCGTTATGTACCAAAAATATACATGCATGATCTTTAATGAAAGAATTCACCAAAGATTTATCGGTGAATCAAGTCGACTTAAAAGAGAAGAAAGTCTTAGAAATTTAAAAAGAGAAGCATTGGAATTCATATCCTATGGAACGCTGGCACCATCACAGATTTCGCGTTGGAATAATGTGTGTGAAACTTATCGCTCTTTACAAAAACAAAACGGTGTGAATGAGTTGTTGGAGGAAATTAGTCAGAAGATTACGTTACTGAATGAGGAACAGGATCGAATTGATGGAGAACGTGAATCACGAGTTAGTATGATCATAACGGTATTTGGACTTGTATCGATTATTTCAGCCACATTACAGATGTTGGATTATATTTCAACAGGAAGACCATTGATGATTATTGGATTTCTTGCAACAAGTGTGGTAATGATACTTTTTTTCCTGATAATGATATATAAGGAAGTTAGGGAAAAAAAGAAGCGAAAAGACAGGTAGATTATGTATATTGTAAAAAGAGACTTTGAAAATCAAGAGATGAATTATCTTTTGAAACTAAATCGAACAGATCATAAGTTAGAAGTATACCAAAAAGCAGACAACTCAGTTCTGAATGAACATTATTCGATTCGTTCGGATTTTGATGCATCTGGTTATACTATGTATGAAAAACTGAAATCTATAGACTGTATTTTCGGAGGAGAAAAATCCCCAACTCCAATAGGAATATTCAAAGTAGAGAGTAAATCTGTAGAAGAGTATCTGAGTGGATATTATCCAAAGCGTGGTCAGGTAAAGTTTTTTGGTTATCTTGTGATATTCGAAGATTATTTTATCCACAGTGATTTATATGATGCAGAGGTAACCAGGGAATCCATGCAAGATCACGAGTCAATTAGTGGTAATGATACATTTACATCGGGATGTATTAGAATTGCACAGCCAGAACTGGAATGGTTGCTTGAGAATATAGAACCTGGGACTACGGTAATTATGTAGAAGCTACCGGAAGAATAAAAGTTGAAATAGCTCTAAAAAAGGCAGAGGGAAGCCCTTCTTTAGAGCTATTATCATAATGAAGAAAAAATAATAGTAAGTGCCTGATTTTTGGAAAAATAAGGAGTGTGAATAGATGCAGGAAAATAGAGCATGGAATAGACTCAAAGAGGAAGAGCTTATCGAAACATTAAAATTAATGGAGGCGTCTGAGATATATCCGGCGAAGGCACAGAAAGTATATGAAGCGTTAAAAGATAAATATGATGCCAAAGATTTACCATCTGTCCGTACTGTGGGCCGGAGCCTCAGAAACTTGCTGGGAAAATCAGATGAAGAGTTAGATGAAATAACAGATGAGAATGGAATTGGAATAGTAGACAAAGGAAAATATAATTTAGGATTTAAGAAAGCGAAAAAAAAAAGGTACATATATAATAGGGTATTGGTATGATGAGAAAGATGGAGAGGAAGGGGGCTCATCAAAATATCTCGCGAGATTTTTGTCTGATGCCGTCATTTATTCCAAAGTGTTAAATCCTGAATATAAACCAGAGTACTATTCAAGTCTTCAAAGGCTGTTCGGCACTGGTCAGGTAAAAGAACTGAATGAGTTTTCTCGAAAGATCGTTGATTTAAAACCATATTCTGCAGAAGGTGGAATTGATGTGATGGAAAATATATTAATCGTTCAAAAAGCGATTGATATGCAAAAAAAGATTGAATTTAAACTTGGCGTTTATAGATATACAAGTGATGGAACAATTGAGTTAGATATTGAAAATAGTAATGTCCGTTGTGTGTCACCGCTACAGATTATGATGAGTAATGGACGATATTATGTGATCGCAAAAAAAGAGAGAAAGTCTACGACACAAGATTTCTTATTTTATAGAATTGATTTGATGGAAGAAATAGAGATAAAAGAAACGAAAAGAAGAGATGTGCAGGGACAAGTTGAGTGGAAAAATCCACAGAAATTTCTGATATCAAATCCTTTTTTCTACTCTGGTGAAAAAGAAGACATTGTAATTGGATTTGAGGAACAACAGATCACACAAGTAGTGGATTGGTTTGGAACAGAGGAGAATGGTTTATTTGAATGCTTAGGGACGTACTATATGGAAAAAACAGAAAAGGGAAAGACATCTACGGTCGAAGTAGAAATGGTAAAATTAAAATTTCCGAAAGTTAATGTTATGGCTTTTTCCTTTTGGGTAATGCAATATATGGATTGCGTAGAGGTTTTAGAAGGCGAGTTATTGAAAAAAATATTGAAAGAGAGGATGAAATGGGCTTTAGAAAACCGAATAAAGTAGAAAAAAGACCATTTAAATAAAAATTGGACTTTTAGCAGAGAAAATCGGACAAAATTTGTCTGATTTTTTTTATAATCCGAATTAGTTTATCGGATCACACCATTGACAAAGAGCGTAAAAGGGGTCAGGGCGTAAAAGAGTATTGATTACCAATGGCATTGAGAAAGCTGAATTTGCATCCAGAACACCTGCGGTTGAAGCGATACTTTTCAGGGATTACATTAAATCTTATTAAATTGGACATTGCACTGTCCAGCTATATGGAAAAAGAGTAGTAATATGTTTATTTAGGGAGGAAATCAAATGAAAAAATCAAGAATTATTAGGATGCTGTCAGAAGTGATTGAAGATAAGCAAACGGGAAAACAATTCTGGTTTGATCTTGATTTATATAAACATGAGCGAGACTGGCCAAAACCATTAAGTACGAAAGATATTTGTACAAAAATGGAATTAAATACAACGTATGAATTTAGAAGTGAAGAGGCTTTGATGAAAAGAATTAAACGATTCAATAATTATGTTGATGATTGTAAAAGTGGAGTCATGGGAGACATTAGTTTCATAAAAAGTCTGGGATTAGCATTAGCTGGTGATGAGATGAAATTTTTAATACCGATTTCAATAGAATCATTTGAGCAAATTGTGAATTCTCTAAAAATTCAAACCAATATTGAAGGTACGAATGAAATTTATAATCAATTAAACAAGGTACTCTATTTATTGGAAATTAGTTGCTACTTTAATTATATTCCTAGTACAAAAGAGGACGGAGAAGGGTATTTTAATAAGTTGATGATGGAAATTAGACAGGATGTAGATAAAACATTTGTCAATAAACCAATTATAAGAAAAAGACTTTATGAACTTGTTGATGAAGTGGATTTTATTATTAATAGCTGTGAGGTTCCGGGAGTACCAGACAATTGGCTAAAGCTGAATCCTAATATAAAGTATTTTGACAGTGTTTTTGATATCATTGAAGAAAATCCAGAATTATATAAGTCCATCAAAAACGAACATCTTAGAGGAAACCCAATTCAGTTCAACTTTTTCCCTTCAAAACAAGAAATTGCAGAAAGACAGAAGTACTTTGAAGAGAAAAGACAAAAGTATCCTACAAGAACAATTGACAGATTTTATCAGGATGAATTAGTCGAAACTCTTAATAAGCGTTTTAATCAATGCCTGGAAAAGATAGCAAATATATAGAGTTTACGAAATGGAGAAATAGAGGGAGGGGTACAATGGGAGAGTTCAAATTTAAAGATACGGTAGAAAATTTGAAAACAAATTTGTTGGATAATCTTGGACGTTGGGTGCCGACTGCGATAGCAGCAAATGGCATTATTAATGGGATTATTGCATATATTTTGTTTATTACCAGAGGCGGTTATACAAAACAGATTCAATTAGTAAAGGAATATGGTCTTTTTGGAGCATATGATGAAAAGTTCACAACAGGAACGTCGCAAATGATTTTTAAAGGCGTTGCGGGAAAAATTCTTTTGATATTATTAGTGATAGATTTAATCATTTTGTTGATTCAGTATTTTGAGGAAACAGGCATAGTACGGAAAGTATTAATGATAATTGATCTTGTTGTGACAGGTGCAGTGAGTCTTTTTTTTAACAGAACAGTGGCGGAATATGTAACATTTCAATTAATAAAAAATACAGGAATAGACATTAGTGATGTAGGAATGGTTGTTGTAGGCGTTTGGATGGGAGGTGTTGCATTATTTATCATTCTAATGGTTATTACAGAAGAATGTAGAGGAATATTTGGATATACGGCAACTGCATTACTGGTAGCATTGATAGTAATGCCATTATTAATTTTATTCTTGGAAAATGTAATTCCGATTGCGACTGGGATAATTGCTATCGCGATTATAGCAATTATAGCAATTATAGCAATAGCAACGCTTGGAGAGTCGGTAGGAGGAGGTACACAAAGCACATCAAGTGGAAGTGCAGGAAGTAACACTGGTACATATTCACAAAAAAAATACGATCATGTAAAGGAGAATACTATGAGTACAATGAATAATCAGAAAGATAACAGACCAGCCTATGAAACAGACACGAATCCAAATCATCACTATATTGCAGATTATAGAAGTTTTGGAGGAATTAAGTTATTTAAGGTGCATGATTCTATGGGCGATTATATTATGTTGGATAATTCTATAACAAGTAGAAAAATTTGTAACTTGAAAGAGGCAGAAAGTGGGAAACATAAGTTTTACAGGAGAGAAAATGGAAAGGAAATAAATATGGCAGAAATTCCGTGGAAATAAAGTGTCAGGATGAGGAGAGTAGGGGAATGTAATTGGGAGGATAAGTTGTGAAGAAACGGAACAAGAGAATATTTTGGGTTGTTGTATTACTGGTTTTAGTTTCGGTTTCGACATTGTCAGTGCTGGGGTATAAGAAATCACATAATAATAAAGACAAAGATGAAAATAATGTTGTAAAGGACAATGTAAAAATTATTACAGAAGAAAGTGATAAGCAACCGATATTAGTAGAAGATGATAAAATAACTTTTGACTCGAATCCAAGATACAAAAAAGGAGATGTCATTGTTTCAGGAATTACAAGTTCAGCACCAAATGGTTTTATACGAAATGTTACTGGAGTACAGAAAACAAAAGGAAAATACATTATACAAACAGAGCCTGCTGTATTGACGGATGTATTTGAAAAAGCTCACATTTATAAACGAATAGAATTAGCAGAATCTCAAAATGAATCTGCGAGCTATCATATTAAAAATATGAATGCTGTTACAAATGAATTGCAGTCATCGAATATTTTGTGCAAAACAGAAGATGAGGATAATGGCACGGATTATATGTTTGGAAAAAGTTTTGAGGAAAAGGAAGATCCAGTCAGTCTGTCTGGAGAAGCCGGAACAAGTGCATGGGTTGAAGTGAGTATAGATATAGTTCACGGGGATATAAAATGTGGAATTGCAATTCGAACAAAAGAAGGGGCTAAAGCCTCTTTAGAGTGTAGTGCCAGCTATTCAAAAGAATTAGAAAAGCAATTATTAACAAAAAAATTGCCTGATTATCAATTTATAGTTGCAGGAATACCGATTGTTGTAACGAATGAACTTGAGATTTATACAGAAGCGGAAATAAATTTGGAAGGAAATATAGGCGTTTCATATGAGTTAACAGCAGAAACAACGCAAGGATTTAATTATAATAGTAAGACAGGAAAAGTGGAAGAGATAAATCAAATAACTTGTGAATCGGATGGATTACAGTGGAATACAATTTCTATTTCAGGAGATACATCAATGGGTTCATCGGTTCATTTGATTACAAAATTATATGATGCTTCAGGAATGGATATGTCTTTAAAAATTGCAGGAAAAGCAGAAGGTGAAGCAAAAGTTACCACTAATAAAGAATTAGATGGATATGCCGGTAGCCTGGATTTATCGATTGTTCCGGAAATAAAAGGAGAAATAGTAGTTGATACACCTGTGTTTGATAAAAATCTTCTAAAACAGCCATTATTTGAAGCAGCATTAAAACCGTTGTGGGAAAAGCACTGGGAATCAAGTGTAAATTGGCAGGATGATTTACAATGGAAAGAAAATGATAAAAATGAAGAATCACAAGAAACGACAAAAGTATCGTATTCCAATGAATACTTTGAAGTGATAGTTCCAGAAAGCTGGGAAGGTGAGTGGACGGTAACAGAGGAAGACAATACAATGAATGGAATCAAGAGTACACTTTATCGCTTTTCTCATGATCCGGCAGATGGGGAAGAGGGTGGTGCAGCGGATGTGTATGTGCTTGATATGAGTGATACAAGTAGACCTTTAAGCCATTACAGCAGAATGCTTCCTTCAGCCGGTTGCGAAGAGGTTGGTCTTACATCGTTTGGCTATAATGATGTATTTAAAATGGAAGTTGCAAATGGATTTTTCTATGAAAATGGAGCAACAATTACTTTAAAGTAAGTTTACTCATACGGATCGTTAGTCCTTATCATTATGAGTTAGAAAACAGTAAATATCTAGTTCCCCAAAAACTAAGCGCTTACGTAGAAAAAAGACAATTTAAATAAAAATTGAACTTTTAATAAAAAATCGGACAAAGTTTGTCTGATTTTTTTATAATCCGAATTAGTTAATAGTAGTGAAACTTTTATAAAGGTAAAAAAAGAAAGACACCTTAAATCGTTCGTGTTGTATAATGAAAGTGACGAAATTAAGGAAGATTTGTATTTTCGATTCAAGACGTTTTGTAAGGGAAAAAGAAGAAAAGAGGGCTGAATTAGATGAAATATTATATTAGTGATTTACATTTGTTTCATGAAAATTCGATTAAGTTTGATGAAAGACCATTTGGCAGTCTGGATGAAATGCATGAGACAATCAAGAAACGATGGAATAGTAAAATAACAAATGGAGACAAGGTATTTATTCTTGGAGACATAAGTTATAGAGGTAAAAATGAAGATTTGATTGCTTATCTTTCTACATTGAAGGGGCAAAAAATACTTGTGAAGGGAAATCATGATGATATATCGGATTACAGATACCATCAGCTTTTCGCGGAAATTTGTGATTATAAAGAAATTCATGATTCAGCTAATGGGGAAAATTATAATCTCGTTTTAAGCCATTATCCGATTTTTAGTTGGAAAAGGATGGGAAAAGGATTCATTTTATTATATGGTCATACACATGACAGTATTGAGGATGCTTACTATCAAAGCTGTTTGATGAAGATGGTGGAAAGTGATTGTCGGCATGTGTATAAAACAGAAGTTAAAGCAATAAATGTAGGATGCATGAAACCTTGGATGAATTATGAACCGCGAACATTGACAGAATTATTGTTCTATCCACAATGAATTAGATGCTAGAAGGGAGACAGTTTTATGGCTACATATGTTATTTCGGATATTCATGGACAGTACAACATGTTTATAGAATTACTCGATAAGATTGATCTAAAAGATACGGATACTTTATACATTTTGGGAGATGTACTTGATAGGGGTCCTCATCCTATTAAGACAATAAGAAAGCTTATGGAAATGCCAAATGCAATATGTCTAGTTGGTAACCATGAATTTATGGCGATGAAATGTCTGGAATTTTTGATGAAAGAAATTACAGATAAGTCCATAGAAGAGTTAGACGATGAAATGCTGGATAATCTGGAGACATGGCAATATAACGGAAGTAGATCAACGGTTGATGAGTTCACTCAGATGGATTCCGAGTCTAAAAAGGATGTGATTGATTTTATAAAGGAATTCCTGATATATGAAGAGGTGTCAGTCAATGACAAAAACTATCTTCTGGTTCATGGAGGTTTGGGGAATTATTCTCCAGAAAAGGATATAGACGATTATTCACTTCATGAATTGATATGGTCGAGAGCAGATTATGATATACAGTATTTTTCAGACAAGTATGTTATAACAGGACATACGCCGACACAAGCAATTAGAAATAATCCAAATCCAGGATATATTTATCGGCGAAACAATCATATAGTAATTGATTGTGGTGCTACCTATCCGGGTGGAAGACTTGCTGCTATATGTCTGGACACAGGCGAAGAATATTATTCTGAACCTAATAAAATGGGAAGTGATGCTATTGGCTTATGATGAAAAAGATGTGGGTCTCTAACAGTGTCATTTAAACAGACGGGAAGGATTTAAAATGAAGGGGAAAATAGCAGCTTTAAGACCTGTAAATGTTGAATCTGTCACATCAATATGTGTTCGGATAGCCTGAACACCATGCAGCATCTCTTTTCTTATTAACAGTAATGATTTGAAATAATGTCATTACCGTTAGGTTGCTATTTGTTCTTTACACACAAAATACCGGTATCTCGCTGTCTTTTTATTGTTTTGCATATGAAAATATTAAGGAATTCTTAGTTTTTATCTGCAACAGTTTTTCTATTTGTAGACTCTAGTGTATATAACCTATAATAAAGATAATGTGAAACTATTCATAGACTTCATGAACCAATACAGGTGATTCATAAAAATGGTTATAAGAATCTTCAAATGAAAAAGATGATCCGAGAGGAGGGAACAGATATTGGATAAAGATAATTCAAGAGAAATACAATTCAAAGAGGAATTGGTGCGCAAGGCGAAGAATGGAGATACGAAAGCATTTTCCCTGTTATATGCCGGCGTTTGCAAGGAAATGTATAAATTCGCATTATATATGATGAAGCATACAGAAGATGCAGAAGACGCGGTAAGTGAGACCGTTATATCTGCATTTGAAAATATTGCGAAGCTCAAGAATGAGAGTAGTTTTAAAAGCTGGATTTTTACAATTTTAGGAAATCAATGCAGAAAAATGTTGGGAAAGCGTGGAAATCATGCATCAGAGGAAGAGACGCCAGAGGCTGGACATGAACCGGACTATGAGCAGCATTTTGATGTGAAGGAAGCATTTGCAAGACTTGAGGAGGAAGAGCGTATGATACTTTCGTATTCTGTGTTCGCTGGATATGGAAGTGAAGAAATCGCGCAGATGCTTGAGATGAATGCTGCAACGGTTCGATCAAAGAAAAGCAGGGCACTTGGAAAGATGCGTAAGATGTTGGAAGCAGGATGATCGTACAGGATGATCTTATAAGAGATGGGTTTGAAAAAAGAATAGAAGAAGGAGGCGGAAAAGATGGAAGAAAATAGAGAAAAGAACAACAAGAAGATTGGGGATGAAAAGCGTTTAGAGCAGGATTTGAGACAGATGGCAGATGATGTGATTCTTCCGGACTCACTGGAACCGGAGGCAATTCAGAAAATGCTTCAGGCAAGACAGGAAGAAAAGCAGCAGGGATCAAAAACGAAAAAGAACAAAAAGAACTGGAAACGTATCGTTCCGATCGCAGCAGCGGCATGTGTCTGTGTGATAGTTGGAGCGACAGTTGGAATCAAGCAGATCAACAAAGGAAACAACAAAACATTAGATGCAGCGACTATCGCATCAGCAGCAGATCAGACAGAGACAACCCAGACACTTACAACAGCGAAAGATTATAAAGAAATTGAAAAATGTATCAAAGAATATAATAAGCAGATGGCACGGGATAACAACAGTATGGCTATCGGACTGTATGAAAGTGCGTCTTCGGCAGATGCAGCAACAGCAGAAAGCAGTAATGTTAGTGACACGGGGGGTTATTCGGATACGAATGTCCGTGAGAACGGCGTGGGGGAAGCAGATATTGTTAAAACTGATGGAAAGAATATTTATATATTATGTCGAAGTGTTGTAACGATCACGGCTATTGACAATGGGTCCATGGAAAAGCTGGCCTCGATCGAACAGGATGCAGAACGCTATGTAGAAGACATTTATGTACAGGATGATAAATTAGTTCTGTTTGGAACATTAGGAAGACAGGTGGGAAATTCAGAGGATTCAGAAGCTTATGATGGATATTATGAGAACAATACTTATGTCCAGGTATATGACATCAGTGACCCGTCAAATCCGAAAGAGATCGGTAACATGGAACAGAGCGGAGGATATAATACATCCCGGATTGTCGATGGATATGTCTATGTGCTTAGTCAGTTCCATCCTTATGAAGACAATGTTACAGCAAGAGATCTGTGGTATATTCCGGAAGTGCAGGGAAAATCTATCGAAGCAGAAAATATTTATATGCCACAGGAAGCAGAAGGAAATGAATATACGATCATTACAGCATTTTCATTAGATGATCCGTCAGAAAAAACAGACAGTAAGGCAGTCTTTGGTTATTCAGATGTGTGCTATGTAAGCGAAAATAATATTTATATTACAAGTAATTATTATGAAGATTCAGATGTGAGCAGAACGCTGATCCGCAAGATTTCTTATACAGACGGAAAGCTTGCTGGTGTTGCGCAGACGAAGATCAAGGGAATGCTGAACGATTCTTTCAGCATTGACGAGTATGAAGGAAACCTTAGATTAGTTACAACAATTGATGAAATTTATTCGAATGATGATATTATGCCATTGAATGAGACCGCAGATGAGACGGCTGATAAGAACGGAACAACGGATAAATCAGATGCAAGTAAGGTGACTGAGAAGGCTGTGACAGAAAATGTAAAGGATGCGGTACCTGGTACAAATTCACTTTATGTACTGAATGACAAACTGGAGATCATTGGCTCCATTCACAATCTGGCAAAAGATGAAACAATCTATTCCGCAAGATTTATGGGAGATACAGGATATTTCGTTACTTATCGGCAGGTGGATCCATTGTTCTCGGTAGACCTTTCCGACCCGGAGAATCCGAAGATTCTTGGAGAGCTTAAGATTCCTGGATTTTCCGAATATCTGCATCCATATGGAGACGGAAAACTGCTTGGCATAGGGATGGATGTAAGTGAAGATGGATTTACAACAGAAGGTGTGAAACTTTCGATGTTTAATGTTACAGATCCATCCAATGTAACAGAGGAAAATAAGTATACGATTGAAGAAAGCTATGGCACAGATGTAGGATACAATTATAAAGGTGTATTTGTAGATGTTCAGAAGAATCTGTTCGGGTTTGTTACCTATCATGATGGAGTGACTTATCAGTTGTATACGTATGATGAGGCAGAAGGATTCAAAGAAGTGATGAGCAGACAGTTGAGTGGATACGAAGGCAGCAGAGGACTATATGTTGGGGATGTATTCTATCTCGTGAGCGGAAATATGATAGAATCTTATTCCATGAATGGATTTGAGAAGATGGATGATATTGTTCTGTAGACAATTTGTAACTGTTCAGAGCTAACCTCCAAAATACTACGCATTTTATACCTTTTTTTGAAATTTTGCTTGGCTCTGAACAGTTACAATATTTTGGATTGACAGTTTGTAAGACGAAAATTATACTAATAGGAGATGAAATTTGTTTGAAATTGTAGTTTTGTAATAAGAGAAAAGGGGTTAGAAATCATGAGTTCCAGAAATAAAGGAATTTGCTTTATTATATTATCGGCATTTTCATTTGCGTTAATGGGTGCCTGTGTCAGGCTTGCGGGAGATGTGCCGTCCATACAGAAAAGCTTTTTCCGAAATCTGGTTGCATTCTTTGTTGCACTTATAATGATCGTGCGAAGTGGTGACGGATTTGAAATCAAGAAGGGAAACTTCGGTTATATGGTTTTGCGTGCAACATTTGGCACGCTGGGAATCCTTTGTAATTTTTATGCAGTAGATCATCTGGTACTTTCAGATGCATCTATGCTGAACAAAATGTCTCCGTTTTTTGTTATTTTATTTTCGTTTCTTCTGTTGAAAGAGAAATTAAAACCGGCGCAGGCAATTGCAATTTTTGTTGCATTTATCGGAAGCCTGTTTATCATTAAGCCAACCTTTACAAATATGGAACTCTTTCCGTCAGTGATCGGTCTATGTGGGGGAATCGGTGCCGGTATTGCGTATGCAATGGTAAGGATTCTTGGTCAGAGAGGTCAGAAAGGAAGCTCTGTTGTTCTGTTTTTCTCAGGGTTTTCCTGCATCGTGACACTTCCGTATCTGCTGTTTAACTATCATCCTATGACAGGAACGCAGATGCTGGCACTGCTTGGTGCCGGGCTTGCGGCAGCAGGAGGACAATTTGGAATTACCGCAGCATATTATCATGCGCCTGCGAAAGAGATATCGATCTATGATTATTCACAGATTATTTTCTCTACGATTCTCGGATACTTTCTTTTCGGACAGGTTCCGGACAAGTACAGTGTGCTTGGATATGTGATCATTCTCGCGATGGCGGCATGGATGTTCTTCTATAATAAAAGACCGGAAGAAAAAGAATAGAAACTGTTTGAAGCCAAATATATTTCAGATGAAAAGGATTATAAAATCATGGATTTTGCAAGACTTGAGAAAAATATTATAGATGTAATAAAGGAAGAACAGGCGAAGCTGGGCTACCGTAAGGAGAAGATTCGTCTGTATTATCCGCTGAGTTCTCTGAATCATTTCTTTCAGTTAGATGTGGATGAGACAGGAATGCAGGAAAAATTGAGCCGGTTTTCTGAGTATGAAGAAGGGAAGCTTGGAAGTGTTGAAGTGACAAATAAGGGGGAGCGGTTCTGTTTTCATATTCCGGAGGAAGGTGCAGAATATGTACACAATAATATGAAAGAGAATGAATTCATCAAAGACCTGATCGGGTTGATCTCTCATCATGGCTGCAAGATGGAAGATATCTTTGAACTGTTCCGTCAGCATTCGGATCAGATTACGATCGAAGAGATGCACAGCGATGAATTTGATTATATGATCTGTTTTGAAAATGATCCGGAGGATACTTACCGGTATTGCTTTAAAGATGAAGGATGCCATATCATTTACCATAGATTCCTGCCGGAAGATTATGAAGAATTTGGATTTGGAAAATAACTGTCAGGTCAGACAAAAAGGAGAAAAAAGTGAAGCTTACAATACTTGGAACAGGAAATGCAACCGTTACGGAGTGCTATAACACATGCTTTGTGATCAGTGATGACGACCGTCATTTTATGGCAGACGGTGGTGGCGGAAATACGATTCTTCATCAGTTAAAAGCAGCAGGACTTAACTGGATGGATATGAGAGATATTTTTGTGACACACAAGCATATCGACCATCTTCTTGGAATTATCTGGATGATGCGTATGATTCTTCAGAATATGAATAGAGGAAAATACGAAGGAGAAGCTACAATTTACGGACACGAAGAAGTAATCCGTATTCTGAAAGAGATGGCAGGTGAAGTTCTTTCGGCGAAGGAGATGAAATATATAGATGATCGTCTTCACATGGTCGTAGTAGAAGATGGAGAAGAACGTGAGATTATTGGAAAGAAAGTAACATTTTTCGATATTCATTCTACAAAGGCAAAACAGTTTGGATTTTGTATGCAGTTAGATGAGGATGAGAAACTGACCTGTTGCGGAGATGAGCCGTACAATGAACTGGAGCAGAAATATGCTGAGAATAGTACATGGCTCTTGCATGAGGCATTCTGTCTCTACGGACAGGCGGATGAATTCAAGCCATATGAAAAGCATCACTCCACAGTAAAAGATGCATGTGAGATGGCAGCAGACCTGAATGCGGAGAATCTGATTCTCTATCATACAGAAGATAAGAATATTGAACACAGACAGGAGTTGTATCTGGAAGAAGGCAAAGCTTATTATGACGGAAATCTGTTTGTGCCGGATGATCTGGATGTGATAGAGTTATAAGGAAATAGTTAAGGAGAGGTGAAGGAGAATGCTTGAGTTAGTAACAGGAGGCAGCGGAAGCGGAAAATCAGCTTATGCGGAAAGCCGGATCTGTGAATGGAACAGGCAGGATCCGAAGCCTCTCTTTTATATTGCAACCATGTATCCTTATGGGGAAGAGACAGAAAAGAAGATTGAGAGACATCGGATGCTTCGTAAAGGAAAAGGGTTTGAGACATTAGAGTGGTATACAGGACTTAAGCTACATTTGGAAGAGGGATCATTACAAGGCTCAGATGTGCTTCTCGAATGTATGTCGAATCTTGTGGCAAATGAAATGTATATGGAATCCGGTGCAGGATGTCATGCAGATCAAGCCATTCTGGAAGGGATCCGAGAATTGAATCAACAGTGTTCGAATCTGGTGATTGTGACAAATGAAGTGTTTTCCGAATCGGTTCCGGATTCGCCGGAGATGAAAGAATACAAAAGGATTCTTGGCAGGATCAACTGTGAAATTGCAGCGATGGCAGATCAGGTGACAGAAGTTATTTATGGAATTGCAAAGCAGAAAAAGAAACCGGATACGCTAGTTAATAGAACAGAAAAACCGGGCGTGGACAGTAACAAATCAGGAGAGTTTGTGATGTGTCAGAAAGAGAATAGATTTCATATAATTATAGGTGGTGCATTTCAGGGAAAAACACAATATGCAACAAAAATTTATCCAGAACTTGGGCTGACAGATGGGATTAATTGTTCGCTGGATGAAATCAGAAATTGTGTGGCAATCAATAAATTCCATTCATTTACAAGGCGTTGGCTTTTGGAAGGAAGAACAAAGGAAGCGTTGCTGACGACGCTAGAGAAGAATGAAAATCTACAATTACTAATTAGTGACGAAATCGGATATGGCCTTGTGCCTGTTGATGATTTTGAAAGAGAATACAGGGAATTTCACGGGCGTGTCATGACGGAACTTGCAGAACAGGCAGATTGTGTAGAACGTGTTGTGTGTGGGATTCCACAGAGAATAAAGTGAAAGGAAATTAGGGATGCTTTCAGAGATAGAACAGGTACTTCCTTCTGAAATAGAGAAGAGAAGTTTTGAGATTATAACAGAAGAATTAAAAGAGATGGGAAAGATTCTCTGTCCGGAGACAGAACTGATCGTGAAACGCTGTATTCACACAAGCGCTGATTTTGAGTATGCGGACAGTCTTGTTTTTACAGAAGGTGTTGTGGAGAAAGCAAAGGATGCTATCCGCAGAGGTGTGCCGATTATCACAGATACACAGATGGGAAAAGCAGGAATTAATAAGAAACGTCTGGCAGAGTATGGCAGTGAAGTGCTTTGTTTTATGTCGGATGAAGATGTGGCAGAGATGGCGAAAAAGAATGGCACAACAAGAGCGGTGGCAAGTATGGATAAGGCAGCTGCACTGGGAAGAGAGGCTATTTTTGCAGTTGGAAATGCACCGACAGCATTGGTGCGGCTTTATGAGTTGATCAAAGAAGGAAAGATTAATCCGGAATTAATCATTGCAGTTCCGGTAGGGTTTGTAAATGTCGTGCAGTCAAAGGAACTGATCTTAAGTCTGGAAGATACACCGTCGATCGTGGCACAGGGAAGAAAAGGTGGAAGCAATATTGCCGCATGTATTTGCAATGCTTTATTATATCAGATGTAAAACAGATGCAAAAAAACTTTGTTAGAACTTGTTAGAAAGATAGAATAGTGGTATTATAAGACTGTTTGATTAGAAAAAAGAATAGAGAGGGAACAAAACGTGACCTATAAAGAAGCAAGGGTATATTTGGACGAGATGTCGAAATACGGAAGTGTACTTGGCTTAGATACGATTCGAGGTCTGTTGCGTGAGCTTGGGAATCCACAGGATGACTTAAAGTTTATACACATTGCAGGAACGAATGGCAAGGGATCTGTGCTTGCATACACTTCAACAATATTAAGTGAGGCAGGATACAGAACCGGGCGCTATGTCTCACCGACAGTAATCTCTTATCTGGAGCGGATTCAGATTGACGGAACATGGATTCCGGAAGATGAATTTGCAGAATTGACAGAGAATGTAAAAGAAGCTATTGCCCGGATGGAGGCGGCCGGAGAGGAATCTCCGACAGTCTTTGAAGCAGAAACGGCAATAGCTTTTCTGTATTTTAAGAAGAAAAAATGTGATCTGGTCGTACTGGAGTCCGGTCTTGGAGGAATTCTGGATGCGACGAACATCATCGGAGCACCGGTGTGTGCAGCATTTGCAACGATCAGTGTGGATCATCTTGGTGTGATCGGAGATTCGTTGGAAGAGATTGCGCAGAACAAGGCTGGAATCATTAAGCCTGGATGTGCAGTAGTATCTGCGAAGCAGAAAGAAAATGTTCGGGAGATTCTGAAAAAAACTGCAGAAGAAAAAGGATGTCCTTTCACAGAAGCGCAGCCTGAACAGATGATGATTTTTGAAGATTCCTACCACGGAATTACATTTTCTTATAAAGAATATGAAAAGATGCATAGTCCGCTTGCAGGCCAGTGCCAGAGAGAGAATCTTGCAACAGCGCTCGAAGTTATCCGCTGTCTGAACAGACTGGGGTATCGAATTACAGAAGCGCAGGTGCGAGAGGGACTTTCAAAGACGAGATGGACAGGACGGTTTACCTGCCTGTCAGAGTCCCCGTTATTTTTCGTAGACGGAGCGCATAATGAAGACTCAGCATTAAAGCTGAAAGTGACGGTAGAACGTTATTTTTCGGATTATAAGAAAATCTTTATCATGGGAGTCTTTAAAGATAAAGAATATGAGAAAATCACATCTATTCTTTGCCCGTTGGCAGAAAGTATATATACTGTTAGTCTTCCAAATAAGGAGAGGACGCTTCCGGCAGAAAAGCTGGCGGAAGTAGTGAAGAAACATTGTCAGAAAGTGAAAGCTGAACAGACCATCGAAACAGCTGTTGAGGATGCAAGGAAAGGGGCAATGACCCAAGGCAAGGATATTGCGCAGAAAACTGTGATTCTTGCATGCGGATCCCTGTCTTATCTTGGAGAGGTTCAGCGGATCGTGTTGAATAACCGGCAGTGAGATATAGGAGAGAAATATAAAATGATAGATCATGAAAAAGTAGAACAGGCAGTCCGTCTTTTGTTGGAAGGAATCGGTGAAGATGTGAACCGCGAAGGTCTTATAGATACACCTGACAGGATCGCCAGAATGTATGAAGAGATATATGGTGGAATGGAAGAAGATGCGGGAGTTCATCTTATGAAGACATTTACGGTAGAAAGCAGTGAGATGGTGATAGAGAAAGATATTACATTCTATTCAACCTGTGAGCATCATTTACTGCCTTTTTATGGAAAAGCCCATATTGCCTATATTCCGGATGGTAAGGTGGTAGGACTGAGTAAGCTGGCGCGTACGGTAGAAGTATTTGCAAGAAGACTTCAGCTCCAGGAGCAGCTGACAGGACAGATTGCAGACGCATTGATGGAGTATATGCAGCCGAAGGGAGCTCTCGTTATGGTGGAAGCAGAGCATATGTGTATGACAATGCGCGGAATCAAGAAACCGGGAAGTCAGACAGTTACATTGGCACGGAGAGGTGTGTTTGAGACAGACCCGACATTAGAAGAAAGATTCTTCCGTATGCTTGGAAGATAAAGAATACGTAAAGGAAAAGAAGTGAACAGACTTGAAACAGGAAAATATGTATCGGTTAAATGAAGTGGTCCATCACTGGATCTATCAGGATTATTATGGAAGAATCAAGCGGTTAGAGAAGGAGCGTATCTTTTGCTGTCATCAGATGCCACATTTTCTGGATGTAGCAAGGATCGCATATATTAAAAATCTGGAAGAGAACCTTGGGTTTGAGAAAGATGTGATCTATACAGCAGCAGTACTTCATGACATTGGAAAATCATTTCAATATAAATGGACAATTCCACATGAAGTAGCAGGGGAAAAGATTGCAAAAGAGATTTTAACAACATTACCTGAAGATGCACAGTTTACAGAAGAGGAACAGCAGCAGATTCTTTTGGCTATCCGTGGTCATCGTAGAAAACATGAGGGAATGGAACCGATTGAGGAATTGTTTTATGATAGTGACAAACGCTCGCGTATGTGCCATTCCTGCCCGGCACAGAAACAGTGTAACTGGACGGAAGAAGAGAAAAATATGGAGATAGAGATATGAGAATTGGCGGAAAAGAATTTGACCTGAAGAAAAATACCTATATCATGGGAATTCTGAATGTAACACCGGATTCCTTTTCTGACGGAGGAAGATACGACGGACTGGATCGTGCGATCGAACATGCGAAGCAGATGATTCAGGAAGGCGTGGACATCATTGATGTCGGTGGAGAATCAACTCGTCCGGGACATGTACAGATTACAGAAGAGGAAGAAATTGCTCGTGTTGTTCCGGTTATCAAGAAACTGAAAGAAGAGTTTGATATTCCGGTATCGATCGATACTTATAAAAGTGCAGTTGCAGCAGCGGCAATTGAGGCAGGAGCAGATCTTGTAAATGATATTTGGGGATTAAAATATGACCCGGAGATGGCAGGATTGATCGCAAGAACAGGAGTATCCTGCTGTCTGATGCACAATCGTGATAATACAGAATATCAGGAGTTCCTTACAGATTTTATGGAGGATATGAGAGCGTGTGTGGAGCTTGCAAAGAATGCAGGGATTGCGGATGATAAGATCATTCTTGACCCGGGAGTAGGATTTGGTAAGACATATGAGATGAACCTCGAAATCATTGATAAACTTGAAATCATGAAAGAACTTGGATATCCGGTACTTCTTGGAACTTCAAGAAAATCAGTGATTGGTCTGACACTGGATCTTCCGGTAGAAGAACGTGAAGAGGGAACGATGGTTACAACGGTTTACGGAGTGCAGAAGGGCTGTGCGTTTGTTCGTGTTCATGATGTGGAGAAGAATAAGAGAACAATCCGTATGACAAGAGCATTGATGAGAGAACATGAGGTATAGAGGACAGATGCAGAAGAAGTTCGACGAAATCAGAATTGAAGATCTGGAAGTGTTTGCAAACCACGGTGTATTTCCGGAGGAAAATACGTTAGGACAGAAGTTTATTGTTTCAGCAGTGCTTTTTACAGACACAAGAAAAGCCGGGAAAACAGATGATCTGACAGCGTCCATTCACTACGGAGAAGTCAGTGCATTCATTACTGAATTTTTACAGAAAAACACCTATCAGTTATTAGAACGTGCAGCGGAAGAACTGGCTGAAGCGTTGCTTCTTGAGTGGGACAGAATAGAAAAAATATCTATAGAGATCAAGAAACCATGGGCGCCTGTAAGACTTCCGTTAAAAACAGTCAGCGTGAAGATAGAGCGTGGCTGGCACACAGCATACATTGCGTTAGGATCTAACATTGGGGACAGTAAGATGTATCTAGATAATGCAGTAAAGGCATTGAATGAACTTCCGACGAGTCAAGTTGAGATCGTATCTGAATACCTTGTGACACCACCATATGGAGTGACAGATCAGCCTGATTTCCTGAATGGCTGCCTGAAACTTCGCACGTTGCTTTATCCATATGAGCTTTTAGCTGAATTGAACAGAATCGAGAAAGAAGCAGGAAGAGAGCGAATCATTCATTGGGGACCGAGAACGCTTGACCTTGATATTATATTTTATGACGATCTCGTTCTTGAAGAAGTAGATCTGTGTATTCCGCATGTAGAGATGCACAAGAGAAAATTTGTGCTGGAGCCGTTGGGAGAGATTGCTCCGTATAAGCGTCATCCGATCAATGGAAAAAGAGTTTGTGAGATGCTTGCTGAATTGAATGAAAAAGAGAATTAATCGAATTATTAAAAAGGCTTATTACCAGTTATCATAAAAGGTGATAAGCCTTTTGGATGTAAAGTGTGAAGAAATATGTTACAATAACCGAGGTTATAAAAAGGACCTAGAGGGAAAGGAGAAGGCGAAATGTTAGAAAAAATATTTAAGCTTTCTGAAAACAAAACAGATGTAAAAACTGAAATTCTTGCCGGAATTACGACATTCATGACTATGGCGTATATCCTGGCGGTGAATCCGAGTATCCTGTCAGCAGCAGGAATGGATTCAGGTGCAGTATTTACTGCAACAGCATTAGCTGCATTTATAGGAACACTTCTCATGGCTGCACTTGCGAATTATCCATTTGCACTGGCACCTGGAATGGGACTGAATGCATATTTTGCATATACCGTTGTTATCGGTATGGGATACAGTTGGGAATATGCATTGACTGCAGTATTTGCAGAAGGTATTATCTTTATTCTTCTGTCTGTAACAAATGTACGTGAGGCAATCTTTAATGCAATTCCGAAGAATCTGAAATCAGCAGTTAGTGTAGGAATTGGATTATTTATCGCATTTGTAGGTCTCCAGAATGCTCATATCGTTATGGGCGGCGCAACATTGGTTGAACTGTTCTCATTGGATGGTTATAATAAAATCAATGGTGTAAATGCAACAATGAATGATGTTGGAATCACAGTTCTACTTGCTATCATTGGTATTCTGATCACAGGATGGCTTGTAGTTAAGAATGTAAAGGGAAATATCCTTTGGGGTATTCTGATCACATGGGCAATTGGTATTGTATGCCAGTTCGCTGGAATTTATGTTCCGAATCCAGAAGTTGGATGCTTTAGTCTTCTTCCGGACTTCAGCCATGGATTATCTATTCCAAGTATTGCACCGATTTTCTGTAAACTTCAGTTTAAGGGAATCTTTACTTTGGACTTTGTTGTAATTCTTTGTGCGTTCTTATTTGTCGATCTGTTTGATACGATCGGAACACTTGTAGGAGTTTCTTCAAAGGCAGGAATGCTTGACAAAGAGGGAAAACTTCCAAAGATCAAAGGAGCGCTTCTTGCAGATGCACTTGCAACAACAGCGGGAGCTGTTCTTGGAACATCAACAACTACAACATTCGTAGAGAGTGCTTCAGGAGTATCTGAGGGAGGAAGAACAGGTCTTACAGCAGTGACAACAGCAATCCTGTTTGGTCTTGCATTGTTCCTGTCACCGATTTTCCTTGCAATCCCATCATTTGCCACAGCACCGGCATTGATCATTGTAGGACTTTACATGCTGACGAATATTACAAACATTGATTTCGATGATCTGTCAGAAGCAATTCCTTGTTATGTATGTATCATTGCAATGCCATTCTTCTATAGTATTTCAGAAGGAATCTCAATGGGAATCATCACATATGTGGTTCTGAATCTGTTAACAGGAAAAGCAAAAGAGAAGAAATTAAGTCTTCTGATGTATATTTTAGCAATTCTGTTTGTTTTGAAATATGCATTCCTGTAAATGGGATTGAATGACGTCAGAAAGATATCAAAATAAAAATAGAAAAAATCAAGAGCTGGACAGAAGTATATTGAAAACTTCTGTTCAGCTCTTTGTGGTTGAAAAATGTCTGAGCAACTCTTTTAGAGCAGTTGCTCAAAGGTGTCATAAAATGTTGGGTAAGACACATCTACGCATTTACTGTCAAGAATCTTTGTAGTACCTTCTGCAACAAGTGCAGCAATACTGAATGCCATTGCAATTCTGTGGTCTAACAAAGTATGAATAGAAGCACCATGAAGAGGTCTTCCGCCATTGATGATCATTCCGTCTTCAGTAGGTGTTACATCACAGCCCATTGCTTTCAGATTATCTGTTACAGTCTCAATACGATCCGTTTCCTTGACTTTCAGTTCGGCAGCATCTTTGATTATAGTAGTACCTTCCGCCATGGCTGCCATAACTGCAATAACCGGAATCTCATCGATCAAAGTTGGGATGATGTCCCCTTCGATTGTAGTTCCATGCAGTCTACTTGTGCGGACAAGAACATCTGCAATTCTTTCCCCACCTTCTGTACGTTCGTTAAGGAGGGTGATATCACCACCCATATCTTCACATACTCTCAAAATTCCTGCGCGTGTCGGATTGATTCCTACATTTTCTACAAGAATTTCAGAATCAGGGACGATCAATCCGGCAGCAATGAAATATGCAGCGGACGAAATGTCTCCCGGAACTGAGATTTTTTGTCCGTATAATTCTTCACAAGGCCGGATTACAGCAGTAGCTGTAGAAGAACCAATCTCGAATGTAGAACGGATATCTGCTCCAAATTCTTTCAACATTAATTCTGTATGATTTCTGGAAAGACTCGGTTCTGTGACAGAAGTTTCACCATCAGCATAAAGGCCGGCAAGCAACAGACAGGATTTCACCTGTGCACTTGCGACCGGTGAAGTATAGTGGATTCCATGGAGCTTTGCCGGTGTAATATAAAGTGGCGCACATCCATTGCGAAGAATGCTGGAAATATTTGCGCCCATCTGAGTCAACGGCTCAATAATTCTCTTCATCGGACGTGAATTCAGTGAATCATCTCCGGATAATTTAGAATCAAACGGCTGTCCGGCAAGAATACCGGAGATCAGTCTCGTTGTTGTTCCACTGTTTCCCACATCAAGGATCTTCTCCGGAGCACTCAGTCCATGCAATCCCTTTCCGTGTACGATAACGGAAGAGTAGTCTTTCTCAACATCAATTTCAATACCTAATTCCCTGAAACAGCGGATCGTTGCAAGGCAGTCCGCTCCGGAAAGAAAGTTGTGAATCTCAGTGTTCCCATTTGCGATAGAACCAAACATAATGCAACGATGAGAGATGGATTTGTCTCCCGGTATTGTAACTTTTCCTTTTAATCCTGTAATATTACATAATTCCATAATCTTATTCCTCATTTCTGCTATCAGACTTCATAGATGACATAGCGGTATTTCTGCAAAAGTACAGAAGCTCTGTTTGCAGAATCTTCATCATAAAATTCAATGCGAAGAACTCCTTCTTCAAATTCACGGTTGTGAATGATTCCGATATTCTTGATACTGATGTTATTACTTGCAAGAATTGTGGCAATCGTAGCAATTCCACCTGTTTCATCGACGATATCACAATAAAGCGCAAACTGTTTTTTGATCGGTCCTGCAGATCCGTTCGGCATGGAGTTCCTGTAATCTTTGGAATTCTCAAACAGAGCGTACAGGGCAGGTTCATTTCCTTCATCCACAAGATCCTTTGCATGTGAAAGAGCTTCAATATATTCACCTAAGATATGGGAGATGTTCTCACTGTTTTTCAAGCAGATCTGCTGCCACATGACCGGGGAGGAAGAAGCAATTCTCGTAATATCTTTAAATCCCCCTGCGGCCAACGCTTTCATCATACCTTCCTTTGAATCCGTATCATGTACAAAATTCACAAGTGTGGATGCAATAATATGCGGCAGGTGGCTGATCGTTCCGGTAATATGATCATGCTCGTGGTAATCCAAAATAACAGGAAGAGCTTTTAATGATGAAACAAAGTCTTTGTAAGCATCCACTTTTTCTTCCGCTACTTTAGCAGAAGGAGTCAGGATATAGTATGCATTTTCAATCAAATGAGCTTTGGAATTCATAAATCCGCTCTTCTCAGAACCGGCCATCGGATGTCCGCCAATGAAATTCGCTTCCATTCCCAGACGAATTACCTCTTCGTGGATGGAAGTCTTCACGCTTCCGACATCTGTGAGAATACAGTTTTCATCCAGGAGATCTTTCAGCTGGGAAAGATAGGCAGCATTGTAAGTGACCGGTGCACAGAGGAAAATGTAGTTACATCCCCTGAAATTGTCATCAATGGATGAACAGGAAGTATGAATCGTGCCTTCCTGGATTGCCAGTGCAAGGGATTCTTTATTTTTATCGAATGCGATGATGTCGTAATCCGGATAATACTGGCGGATTGCCTTCGCAATAGAGCCGCCGATAAGTCCAAGTCCGATAAATCCAATTTTTTTAGCATTCATAGTTGTAAAATCCTTTCTGTTGTTGTGCAAAACATATCTTACTGTTCATAAATCTTAAATCAGTAAGAAACATATATTCGTATTTTAACACTTTGCTCTGTAAAAGTAAATTATTATTCACAAATGCCTCTGGTTCTAATCTTTGACCAGATAATTTTGTGGATAAAAGTTAAAATTGTATAAATTGTAAAAAATAGTTGTAATTAATCTGAATATTTAGTACAATATACCCATGGTATGTATATCAACGACAGAAAATGATGTACATAATAGCTACATAACAAGGAGGCAGCAGTATGAAGGTTTACAGAACAGACGAAATCAGAAATGTGGTATTACTTGGTCATGGTGGAAGCGGAAAGACAAGTCTTGCAGAGGCGATGCTCTACGTATCAGGTGCAACGAATCGTATGGGAAAGATTTCCGAATCCAATACGGTGAGCGATTTTGATAAAGAGGAGCAGAAACGAGGATTTTCAATCAGCACAAGTCTGGTACCGATCGAGTGGGAGAAAGCGAAGATCAATATTCTTGACACACCGGGATATTTTGATTTTGTCGGAGAAGTAGAAGAGGCAGTCAGTGCAGCAGATGCAGCGGTTATCGTAGTATCTGGTAAGGCAGGAGTACAGGTTGGAACGGAAAAAGCATGGGAGCTTTGTGACAAATATAATCTGCCGAGAATGATCTATGTGACAGAGATGGATGTGGATGATGCAAGTTTCCGTCAGGTAGTAGCAGATCTGACAGAGAGATATGGAAAGAAAATCGCACCACATTTCCAGCCGATCCGTGAGAACGAGAAACTTGTAGGATACATTAATATTATTAAGAATGCCGGAAGAAGATATACAGGCATTGGACAGAGAGAAGAGTGCGAGATTCCGGATTACTGTATGCCGAACCTTGAGATTTTGAGAGATTCTCTTATGGAAGCTGTAGCAGAGACAAGTGAAGAGTTTATGGAGCGCTATTTTAATGGTGAGGAATTCTCTGTAGAAGAGATCCGTGCAGCCATGAGAACAGAAGTAATGGATGGGGATATCGTACCGGTTGCGATGGGATCCAATGTCCAGGCACAGGGAGTAGCCAACCTGCTTTCAGATATTGTTCGTTTCTTCCCGAGTCCGGATAAGAGAACTTGTGCAGGAATCAACCGCAGAACAAACGAGATCTTTGAAGCGAATTATGATTTCGCAAAAGCAAAATCAGCGTATGTATTTAAGACAATGGTGGATCCATTTATTGGAAAATACTCTTTTGTAAAGGTATGCTCCGGAGTACTTAAAGGAGATGATGTACTTTATAATGCAGACACAGACGCAGAAGAGAAACCAGGTAAACTTTATACCATGTGCGGAAGTAAGCCAAGCGAAGTGACAGAGCTTTTCGCAGGTGATATCGGAGCAATCGGTAAACTGACAAATACAAGAACGGGAGATACTCTTTCTGTAAAGGGAACACCGGTATCTTATGCAAAGACAGATTATTCTGTACCATATACATATATGAAGTATCGCGTAAAGAATAAAGGCGATGAAGATAAGGTATCACAGGCTCTTGCAAGAATGACAGCAGAAGATGTTACATTGAAAGCTGTGAATGACAGTGAGAACAGACAGTCTCTTCTTTATGGAATGGGTGAGCAGCACCTTGAGATCGTAGCAAGTAAACTGGCGGCAAGATATAAAGTAGAGATTACACTGGAGACACCAAAAGTTGCATTCCGTGAGACAATCCGTAAGAATTCTGATGTTGATTCCAAGTATAAGAAACAGAGCGGCGGACATGGACAGTACGGACATGTTAAGATGAAATTCGAACCATCAGGTGATCTTGAGACTCCATTTGTATTCGAAGAATGTGTCGTTGGAGGCGCAGTTCCGAAGAACTATTTCCCGGCGGTAGAGAAAGGTCTGCAGGAATCTGTAGTGAAAGGACCTCTTGCCGGATATCCGGTAGTTGGTGTGAAAGCTACTTTATACGACGGATCCTATCATCCGGTAGACTCTTCAGAGATGGCATTTAAGACAGCTACGATCCAGGCATTCAAGAAAGGATTCATGGAGGCATCACCGGTACTTCTTGAGCCAATCGCTTCTCTGAAGGTTACAGTTCCTGATGATTACACAGGAGATATCATGGGAGATCTGAATAAGCGCAGAGGCCGTGTGCTTGGCATGACACCGGTAGCCGGAGGAAAGCAGGTTATTGAAGCAGATATTCCAATGACAGGACTGTTTGGCTATTGCACAACACTTCGCTCCATGACAGGTGGAAGAGGATCTTACGAATATACATTTGCAAGATATGAGCAGGCTCCATCTGATGTACAGGAGAAAGAAATTGCTGCAAGAGCAGAAGAAGCATAATTAAAGATTCAGGCAATACAAAGAGTGTGTTATCCGGCTGATAAAAAGGAGTGGATAGCACGCTCTTATTGCTTGTTTTAGAAAAAACAGTAACATTGTATTTCACAAAAAAATCACAAGTTTGCGAATATGGTTGTACTTTCAAAACAAAGGTGCTATAATTCATCTACCTGTCTGCATTAGACAGGTATGTTGCTGTTTATGAAATCCTGTGAACAGTGACATAAAGTGACTGTGTAGAGCAGTTATAAGATTATTATAATAATATGAGGGATAAGAAAATGAGGATTATTATTATCGGTGACGGAAAGGTTGGTTACAAGCTTGCCAAGCAACTTTCCGCCGAGAAATATGACATTATAATGATTGACAGTAATGAGAATAAGTTGAGATTTGCTATGGATCGTCTGGATATCGCCTGCGTGACGGGAGATGGCGCAGACGCAGAAGTACTTAAACAGGCAGATGTGGCGCATGCCGATCTGGTGATTGCCTGTACATCAGCAGATGAATGCAATATGTTAAGCTGTCTGATCGCCAGAAAATTAGGTGCAAAACATACGATTGCCCGTGTGCGTAATCCGATTTATTATCGTCAGATCGGACTTCTGAAAGAAGATCTGCATCTTAGCATGGCTGTAAACCCGGAACTTATCGTGGCAGATGAGATTAGCAGACTTCTGCTCTTCCCGGATGCGAGTCAGGTGGAGACTTTTGTGAAGGGACGTGTAGAATTAATTGAATTACCGGTTGCGGAGGGAAGCAGCCTGGCAGGGTTAAGCCTTGCGGAAATGTATAACCGGTTCCAGATCCGTCTGCTTGTCTGTGCAGTGGAACACGGAGATGAAGTTTGCATTCCAGATGGAGAATACAGGATGCGTGCAGGAGACCGTCTGCATATTGCGGCATCTCATAAAGATTTAGAGGCATTTTTTAAAGCAAATGGAAAGCGTAAGGACAAAATCAAAAAAGTCATTATTTGTGGAGCCGGAAGAGTTGGTTACTATCTTGCACTTCAGCTTAGCACACTTGGTATGCAGATAAAGATCATAGAACAGAATCGCCAGAGATGTGAAGAACTCTGCGAATTACTTCCAAAAGCAACGATCATTAATGGAGATGCAACAGATCATGACCTTCTTGTAGAAGAAGGGATTGATGAAGCGGATGCATTTGTTGCCCTGACAGGGATGGATGAAGAGAACATTATACTTTCTCTTTTTGCAAAGAGTCAGAATGTGGACAAAATTGTTACGAAAGTCAATGAAGACAGACGCGCACGTATGGTAGAAGACTTTGGAATTGATAGTATTGTTTCTGTTAAAACAGCTACAGCAGACGCAATCATGAGTTATGTCAGAGCGCGTAAAAACTCTCAGGGAAGTGCGAATGTTGAGACAATGTATCAATTGGTTGATGACAAAGTTGAAGCACTGGAATTTATTGTTAAAGCTGAGACAAATTATACAGGAATTCCATTGAAGAATCTCTCGTTGAAACCGAATAATCTGATTGCATGTATTGCAAGAAAACGTCAGATCATTCTTCCGAGCGGAGAGGATTGTATTCAGGTAGGAGATAATGTGATCATTATCACGATGGAAAAACGGATTGAAGATATTAAAGATATTTTAATGTAGGTGCAGCGCGATGAATAAGAAGATGATAGTATATATTTTGGGGAAAATGATGGGAGTCGAAGGATTACTTCTTCTGATCCCAGCGTTGGTTTCCCTTATATATCATGAAAAAAGCGTAATTTCTTTTCTGATTGTAGCAGCAATCCTGCTCGCAATTTATATGGTGTTTGGAAGGAAACTTCCGGCTTCAAAGCAGATTTACGGAAAAGAAGGTTTTGTTATTGTTGGGCTTGCATGGATTTTATGGTCCGCATTCGGAGCACTTCCGTTTGTAATTTCGGGAAGTATTCCACATTATATTGATGCGCTTTTTGAGACGATTTCCGGTTTCACTACAACCGGATCTACAATTCTGGTAGATATCGAGGCTCTGCCAATGGGAATTTCCTTCTGGCGAAGCTTTACACACTGGATCGGTGGTATGGGAGTACTTGTATTTGTTATGATGCTCACATCTCTGGATGATGAGAATGCAATGCCGCTCATGCGTGCGGAAGTACCGGGACCGGAGGCGGATAAGCTTGTACCAAAGGCAAGACATACGGCACGGATTTTGTATGGAATGTACTTTGTACTGACAGCAGCAGAAGTGGTTTTCCTGCTCTTTGGCGGAATGAACCTGTATGATGCACTTTTACATGCATTCAGTACTGCCGGAACGGGAGGATTTTCTAATAGAGCTGCAAGCGTCAGCTTCTACGACAGTGCATATATTGATGGTGTGATCACAGTATTTATGATTTTGTTTGGAATTAACTTTAACTTGTACTTTTTCATATTGCTCAAAGACTGGAAATCCATTCTGAAAAATGAAGAGCTGTGGGCATATCTTGGAATAGTAGGTGTGTCAATTGCTATAATCACAGGAAATATCCTCAAGATTTATGGAACGGTTGCACATGCATTCCGCTATGCATCTTTCCAGGTCGGTTCGATCATTACGACAACCGGATTTGCAACCGCAGATTATGACCAGTGGCCGGAACTCTCGAAATCAATATTATTGGCACTTATGTTTGTGGGAGCCTGTGCAGGATCCACCGGAGGAGGTATTAAAGTAAGCCGTTTATTGATCATCGTGAAATCAATCCGCAGAGAAGTGCGTAAGATGTTACATCCAAATGCAGTTACGATCATTAAAGTCAATGGCAAAAAAATCGGACAGGATACATTGAAGAATGTGAATCTCTATCTGACGTGTTACATTATAATTATGATTGTATCAATTTTACTTGTCTCTATTGATAATTTTGATTTTGCGACAACATTTAGTGGAGTACTTACTACGATGAGCAATGTAGGACCTGGAATTTCAAAGGTAGGACCTGTGATGAATTTCCACCCATTTTCAGCAGTATCCAAGCTGGTATTCTGCTTTGATATGCTGATTGGAAGATTAGAGATCTTCCCATACCTGCTTCTTCTTTCTCCGGAACTTTGGAGAAGAAGATTCTAGACGATTTTTTGTTAATTATGTGCGGAAAAATTGGAATGAAACAGATTTTTTCGCACATTTTATTTTTATATATTAGGAAAGCTTTCCTAATATATAAAAAAGCTCCGCTAGGTGGCGCAAGCGACCGCCACAGGCGCAAGAATGTGCCTTGGCACATTCTTTGTTCTATGGTAAAATGAAAGAACCTTGTTGAAGAAAGGAAGAGGTGAGATGAACAAATTTAAAATGAAAGTGACAGCTGTCATAGGAGTGATTCTGTTGATTGGAATCTATTACTATGTGACACTTCCGGCAATCAATATTCATGCATCAGAATTCTGGATGTATCTTGTGGTGTTGGTCATTCTGGCAGCTGTGGTATTTATCAGAAAGAAAAATTTAAACCGTTACGACTGGAAAGAGTCAAGGGGATTAAAGGTGATCCTTGGAATCCTTGCAGTGCTTGTGATCGCATATGTGGCAGGATCAGTTTTGTCTTCTCCAATTGTGAATGCAAAGAAGTATCAGGAACTTTTGACGGTGAAGAATGGAGAATTTACGAAAGATATCGAAGAATTATCTTTTGATCAGATTCCATTGCTGGATAAGGATTCAGCAGAGCTTCTCGGTGACAGGAAGATGGGAAGTATGGTAGATATGGTATCCCAGTTCGAGGTAGATGAACTGTATTCCCAGATCAACTATCAGGATCAGCCGGTGAGAGTTTCTCCTTTGAAATATGCCAGCGTGATCAAATGGTTTACGAACATGAGAGAAGGAATCCCGGCCTATATCAAGATTGATATGGCAACACAGAATACGGAACTCGTAAAACTGAGTGAAGGGATGAAGTACACGACAAGTGATCATTTTAACAGAAATATTTACCGTCATCTGAGATTTAACTATCCGACCTATATTTTTAATGATCTGAGTTTTGAAATTGATGAAGACGGGGTTCCGTACTGGATCTGCCCGGTGAAGAAATACAATATCGGATTATTCGGTGGAACAACAATCGGAAGAGTTGTACTTTGCAATGCAATCACAGGAGAAACGAAGGATTATGCAGTTGAGGATGTCCCACAGTGGGTTGACAGAGTATATTCCGCAGATCTGTTAGTTGAGCTTTATAATTATCACGGAACATTGAAACATGGTTTCTTTAATAGTGTATTGGGGCAGAAAGACTGCCTGAATACAACTGACGGATACAATTATCTTGCAATCGATGACGATGTATGGGTATACACAGGTGTTACCTCGATTACCGGAGACCAGTCGAATGTAGGGTTTGTTCTGATGAATCAGAGAACAATGGAGACAAAGTTCTATGAGATTGAAGGAGCAACAGAGAGTTCAGCGATGTCTTCCGCAGAAGGGCAGGTACAGAATCTGCACTATACGGCAACATTCCCACTGCTTTTAAATATTTCCGGTGAACCGACCTATTTCATTGCATTGAAGGATGATGCCGGTCTGGTGAAGAAGTATGCGATGGTAAATGTGCAGAAATATCAGATTGTTGCAATTGGAGATACGGTCAGTGAATGCGAGGAGTCTTACACTAATCTGATGTATAAGAACGGGATCAAGACAGAGGCTGAGGATACAAGATCCGTAGAGACACTGACAGCTAAGATCACAAAGATCGCCCAGGGCGTTATAGACGGTGATTCTCATTATTACATCATGCTTGAAGGTTCGGATGAGATCTTTGATGTATCTGTTGTAGATTTTATTGATATTATCCGGTTTAATGTCGGAGATGAAGTCACAGTTGAGTATAAGAAGGGGGAGCAGGTGGATACAGTTCTTTCCCTGAATGGAAAAGCGAGTGAACAGATCAGCACAAAAGCTGCGAAAGAAGAGCAGGCAGAAGATACGGCAGGGGATTCTGCACAGACAGAATAAGAGAAGGAAGCGAAAAAAAGAAGTACAACCGGAGAACGGAAGTACTTCTTTTTTGATTCCTGAAAACATTTAATTCAGACCCAGAAGGGCGAATCCTGTGTTACACTACGTTGTAAATGCTTACAGAACTGTGCATCCAAGTGTGTCAACACCTGCAATCTCAGCTTTATCTGCGCTGACGCTGAGGTAGAAGTCAATCTTGGCATCTTCGGAAATCTTATTTAATTTCTCGATGAATGTTGGAAGACTTTCTAATGTGATATTAGCCTGCTTTAAGATACTGTCAATGAAAACAGCCTCGATATCGTGATTGCCAGCAGCCATACCATAGAGGAAACCTACGAATTCTTCTAAGGTAAGGATGTCAGGATAATCAGCCATCTTGATGACACGGATATTGAAATCTACAGAATAAGTGTCTTTGCTGCTCCTTTTAATAAATACGACATTACCGGAAGAAGTCTTAACCTTCTCGTTTGCAAGATCGATCATCTGCTGTGTTTTTCCGCTGCCTCTTGGGCCTGTGATTAAATTTACCATGGCGAATCTCTCCTTTATGTAAGTGTGTATAATGTTTGAGATTTTCTCACCTCTCAAATATTTATAAATTCATTATACACTAAAGATATGTGAGTAACAACTAAAAAAGTGTTAAAATTTGAAAAAGTTTTATGCGGAATTACCATAAGAAATGAGTAGTAAGATGCCGCCGAGGTAATGAGAAAAGTTCTCAAAAACTGTATTGAAAATCATTTTCATTTATGATAACATAATACTTGAATGAAAACAATTCTCAAAATAAAGCTAAGGAGAACGATATGCCGACGGAAGTATTATCCTACTATCTAAAAAATAAAGACCGGAAGGTGAGGCTTGGGTTTCAGGTTATATTACAGTGTGCGCCTTTTCTGAAAGGGCTTAAAGTATCTGGCCTGATTTCAATGGAAAATGAATCATATTCTGAATTGGAAGAAATGTTTTCCGGAATGGAGATCAATTTTTATAAATTATCCTGCTCAGAGGGGAAATGCCTTGTCCTTTTCTATCGCCCCAAAGAGCTGGAAGAATATATGAACCAGCCAAAACTCCGCGAACTGATCGGACAATACGGATATAAGGAAAGCAATATCGAGGAAATGCTGGCACATCTGTCAGAACGTATCTGCGAGTGTACTGCACAAGGAATTGGATTCCCACATGAGATTGGAGCTTTTCTCGGATATCCGACGGCAGATGTGCAGAGCTTTATTGAAAAAGAAGGCAGAGATTTTATTATGACAGGATACTGGAAAGTATATAGTAATCCTGAAAAAGCGAGAATGATTTTTCATGAATATGACCGTGCAAAGGTTTGTGCGGTGAATGAGTATCTGGATGGGAAAAACATCCGTGAAATTGCATTGAATCAAAGAAAGTGGAGGAATTTATAAAATGAGTATATCAGTTGTATATTGGAGTGGAACCGGTAATACACAGGCAATGGCAGAGGCGGTTGCCGAAGGAATCAAAGCGGCAGGTCAGGAAGCAGAACTTCTGGAAGTAGGGGATGCAGATGCAAAGACAGTGGCAGCGGTAGATGCGTTTGCGCTTGGATGCCCGGCGATGGGGGCAGAGGTACTTGAAGAATCTGAGATGGAACCATTTGTAGAAGAACTGGAATCTTATGTGTCAGGGAAGAAGATCCTTCTCTTCGGTTCTTATGGATGGGGAGACGGAGAATGGATGAGAGACTGGGCAGACCGCATGAAAAACGCTGGGGCACAGTTGATCCGTGAAGAAGGAATCATCGCAAATGAGGCTCCGGAGGATGACGTACTTGAAGAACTTAAGGCAGCAGGAAAAGAGCTGGCAGAATAATCTTATTGTTAATGTTTATTAATAAATATTAGTAATCTTAATTGAAAAAATGTTTGAAACGTATTGCATTTCTTATAACATAGTGCTATTCTTAATTTTATCGTGTTAAAGCACGAAAGAGAAAACTTGCTGTCATTTACATCTGACGTGAATGACAGCAATACTCAGGAGAGTCTCTTTAAAAAGAGCGCCGAAGGTGTAAGCGGTCATGGATGCAGTTACATGCCGCGAGTCTCTCAGGCAAAAGGATGGAGGAATAAAGAAATGTTTGCACAAATCGACAAAATCATCACTGCAATCGACAATGCTGTGTGGGGGCTTCCGTTGATCTGCCTCATCATGGCAACAGGTATCTTTCTAACAGCCAGACTTGGTCTTGTACAGATCAGGCATCTTGGCAAAGCTTTCAAATTCATGTTTAAAGATGAAGAAGACGGTAGCGGAGAAGTGACCAGCTTTGGAGCACTTTGTACAGCTCTGTCAGCAACAATCGGAACCGGTAATATCACAGGTGTTGCAACAGCAATCGCACTTGGTGGTCCGGGAGCATTGTTCTGGATGGTTATTGCGGCATTCTTTGGAATGGCGACAAAATACGCAGAAGGTCTTCTGGCAATCAAATATCGTACAATCGACGAAGACGGGCATGTACTTGGCGGACCATTCTATTATATTGAAAACGGAATGGGTAAGAAGTGGACATGGCTTGCGAAGATTTTCGCATTCTTCGGAGCCGGAGTTGGTCTCTTCGGAATCGGTACATTTACACAGGTAAACAGTATTGCATCTGCAGTTAAGAACTTCTTCGACCCGGATATGGCACATACAGTTTCCCTGTTTGGAGGAAATTATTCTTGGGCAACTGTAGTCGCAGGAGTAATTCTGACATTATGCGTAGGTCTTGTAGTTCTTGGAGGAATCCAGAGAATTGCTAAAGTATCAGAAGTTATCGTACCATTTATGGCAGTTCTTTATGTAGGACTTGCAGTAATCATCATTATTACAAATATCACAGCTGTTCCGGCAGCACTGGCTTCTATCGTGAAATCTGCATTTACAGGAAGTGCACTTGCAGGAGGAGCGGTTGGATCCGTGTTCGTAGCAATGCAGAAAGGTGTTGCAAGAGGAATCTTCTCAAACGAGTCCGGACTTGGTAGTGCACCGATCGCAGCAGCAGCAGCAAGAACAAAAGAACCGGTCCGTCAGGGACTTGTGTCTATGACAGGAACATTTATTGATACAATCGTAATCTGTACGATGACAGGACTTTCTATCGTGATCGCCGGTTCCTGGCTGAATCCGGAACTTGAAGGTGTGGCAATCACAATGGATGCTTTCCAGAAAGGACTTCCATTCCCATCGTTCGTAGCGACATTCTCCCTGATGCTGTGTCTTGTATTCTTTGCATTCACAACAATTCTCGGATGGAACTATTACGGCGAGAGATGCGTGGAATACCTGTTTAACAGAAATAAAGGAGTTGTAATGGGATATCGTATCCTGTATATCTTTGCAGTATTCATTGGACCTTATATGACAGTAAAAGCAGTATGGAATATCGCGGATATCTTCAATGCACTGATGGCATTCCCGAACCTGATCGCACTTCTTGCATTGAACGGAGTGATCGTCAAAGAGACAAGAGATTTCCATGCAAAACATAACGGATCTTATTAGAAAAAGAATTGACCGAATTGTCTGTGAATTCGAAAAATAAATAGAATTATTACCTGAAATAAAACGAAAGAAAAGGCAGCCAAAGCCCTTGAATAAGGACTGTTTGGCTGCCTTTTCCACAGGTGTGAAAGGAGAATGAGTAGACAGATAATTCATAGGCAGTTTTGATTTTGTATAACAGATAGAGAAAAGATTATCAGTTAAATGAAAAACTCAAAAAATGTAGCAGATGTTCTGAAAATACATGATACTGTGTTTTAGGGATTGCATTATACTATATTTTGTATTAGAATAAGTATCAGACAGCACGATAGAAACGAATAAAACACAAGATATCGTGCGAGAATAAGAAAAGTGAGGAGACTGATCAATGAAAATTATCAAGCGAAATGGGTCGGAAGAGATATTTGATATACAGAAAATCGTGGTTGCTGTGACGAAAGCGGATAAGGATAATGGGGAGCGTACGCTGACAGACAGCCAGATTGAAGATATCGCAGAATATGTGGAATTCAAGTGTAACAAGTTGAATCGTGCAGTATCCGTAGAAGAGATCCAGGATATGGTAGAGAATCAGATTATGGCTACCGGAGCTTTTGAACTTGCACGTAAGTATGTAAGATATCGTTATAAGAGATCCCTCGTACGTAAGGCGAATACAACAGACAATCGTATTCTGTCACTGATTGAGTACAACAACGAGGATGTAAAGCAGGAGAACTCGAACAAGAACCCGGCAGTCAATAGCGTACAGAGAGATTATATGGCAGGAGAGGTCAGCCGTGACCTGACAACAAGAATGCTTCTCCCACATGATATTGTGGAGGCAGACAGAGAAGGAATCATTCATTTCCATGATTCTGACTATTATGCACAGCATATGCACAATTGTGATCTTGTGAATCTTGAGGACATGCTTCAGAACGGAACTGTGATCAGCGGTACAATGATTGAAAAACCACACAGCTTCTCTACAGCATGTAATATCGCAACTCAGATCATTGCTCAGGTTGCAAGTAACCAGTATGGTGGACAGAGTATCTCACTTGCTCATCTGGCACCGTTTGTAGATGTTTCCAGAGAGAAGATCCGTAAGGAAGTGATCAGTGAGCAGGAGCTGGTCGGAATGGAATATCCGGAAGATGTGCTCAATGAGATCGTAGAGAGAAGACTGAAGAAAGAGATCACAAAGGGTGTCCAGACAATCGAATATCAGGTGATCACACTGATGACAACAAACGGACAGGCACCGTTCCTTACAGTTTTCATGTATCTGAATGAAGCAAAGAACGAGAGAGAGAAGAAAGACCTGGCGATGATTATCGAAGAGACACTTCGTCAGCGTTATCAGGGAGTTAAGAATGAAGCCGGAGTATGGGTGACACCGGCATTCCCGAAACTGATCTATGTTCTGGAAGAAGATAATATCGAAGAAGGAAGCGAATATTATTATCTGACAGAACTTGCTGCAAAGTGTACTGCAAAGCGTCTTGTTCCGGATTATATTTCCGAGAAAAAGATGAAAGAGCTTAAAGAAGGAAACTGTTTCCCGGTTATGGGATGCAGAAGTTGTTTAAGCCCATGGAAAGACGAGAACGGAAACTACAAGTTCTACGGACGTTTCAATCAGGGAGTTGTTACGATCAACCTTGTTGACGTTGCACTTTCTTCCGGTGGAGATATGGATAAGTTCTGGAAGATCTTTGATGACAGACTGGAACTTTGCTATCGCGCATTGATGTGCAGACACAACCGTCTGAAAGGAACACTGTCTGACGCAGCACCGATTCTGTGGCAGTTCGGAGCACTTGCCCGTCTGAAGAAGGGAGAGCCGATTGATAAACTTCTCTATGGAGGATATTCTACAATCTCTCTTGGATATGCAGGACTTTATGAATGCGTGAAATATATGACAGGTAAATCTCATACAGATCCGGAGGCTACACCATTTGCACTGGATGTTATGAAGCACATGAATGATGCTTGTAATCAGTGGAAATCAGAGACGAATATTGCATTTAGTATCTATGGTTCTCCAATTGAGAGTACAACCTATAAGTTTGCAAAATGTCTGCAGAAGAGATTTGGTATTGTTCCGGGAATTACAGATAAGAGTTATATTACAAACAGCTATCATGTATTTGTCGGAGAAGAGATTGATGCTTTCTCAAAACTGAAGTTTGAATCTCAGTTCCAGGCACTTTCTTCCGGTGGAGCCATCAGCTATGTAGAAGTTCCGGACATGAAAGACAACATTGCAGCCGTACTTCAGGTCATCCGTTTCATTTATGATAACATTATGTATGCGGAGCTGAATACAAAGAGCGATTACTGTCAGGAGTGTGGATATGACGGAGAGATCCAGATCATAACAGATGAGGAAGGAAAGCTCGTATGGGAGTGTCCACATTGTGGAAACCGCAACCAGGATACACTGAATGTTGCAAGACGTACCTGCGGATATATCGGAACGCAGTTCTGGAATCAGGGAAGAACGCAGGAGATCAAGGAGAGAGTTCTGCATCTGTAAAACTATAATTCTATCACAAATATAATAATTCTATCGCAAATACATTTTTGGCTGTCTAAAAGTAGCTGCGTTGTGTAAGTAATGTAGCTACTTTTTCAGATAAAACAGATCAAAAAATTATAATTCTATCACAAACAAATAATGCGAGCGATAAATAACCTGTAATTCTTTTGCAAACAAAATCAAATATTGTAAAATTATAATTATATTTGTAATAAGTAAAAAATAGTCCTTAGGTCTGTATACAATTGTATTTGCAACAAGAGTTGTTTTCGATAGTAAAAAGTGGAGCTTGACGATTGATCGTCAGGCTCTTTTTTGATAGATAAAATGACTGGCTAGAATCCCTTTGCTTCTTTACGTGCAAAAATCTTACGTCTATCCATTTATGATATGTTGATTACATAAAATAAAGAAGGGAATGATGCAACATGGTTCTGTTTTAGTAAACCTAAGATTCATGCAACTAAAAACATCTGATTGAAGCACAAGGAGGATGAATTATGGCAGCATCAACATATTATAATGATAATTTATGTAACAAGATCAAACAGAGACGAATAGAATTAGGGCTCACAACGGAAGAAGCAGCACATCTCGCAGGAATTGAAACTAAGATATGGGAACGTTACGAGGCAGGTAGACCAATTCGAATAGAAAAACGTGAAAGTATTTGTAAAGTGCTTGGTTGGAGTAAATTGCCGGGAGAAGATGAGATAGATCTATCAGTATACAAAGAATCAGACGGATGGTCTTCTTATCTGGAAGAAAATTACGGCATATTAGCGGCGCTTCTTTTTGCAAGTGGCAGTGATATACTACTTGATACTCTGGAAAACGAGATTTATGAATTATCTACAATGCCGGCTAGTTCGCACATTGGACAAATAAGTCATTCTACTCTTAAGGATGAATTGCCGCAACAGTTCTTGATGAACTATAATTATGAATTTTTATATAAACTTAGATCAGTATTAATAAGTCTGAGAATTGACGCGTCAAACAATCAATCTATGGTTGCGCATAGTGTAGCAGCTGAATTACTGATTTACATAAGTAATGAAATAGGAAAAAATGTTACTGCTACTGATGAAAATGTGGAGAGATTGATTGCTGAAAATGAATTACTTTATGCTAATCTACCTTCGGATCTGGATGATGAAGAATGTGAAGAAATGGCATCTTGTTGCGATGAAGATTGGGTGTTTGAGTTGTTCGATGACAGTGATATTGTATTTAATCTGTATTCTGAATATACACTGACCGAGGATAATTCATATCATTATAGTCATTGGTTTGAGGATTAATTCTACATATAACAAAGATAAAAAGATAGTTTGTGAAATTGTCTACAGCACGAGGACACCTTTTAAGAGGTGTCCTCGAATTAATAAAAGAGATTCATGAATACAATAGGAGGCTTATCTTACAGAAAGTCGATTGCAAAATAGATATTTTGTATCTATAATGATATATAACAGCCATTTTATGTAGAAAATTGGAATGAGGAGAGGGTTGAATATGTCTAGCCCTTTAAGTAGTTTAGAAAGCGATACAAGAAAATCGAACGATAATGTAGCAGATGCGACAGTGAAAGAACAGAAGAAATTTGTTTGTGAGGATACGAGAGCAACTGCACTTGTTTGTATCAATGACTAAGGATGAAAAAGTATGGTTGATAACAAAAGCAAAACAACATGGATTGAGCTTATCTGCATTTTTCTGTTTAGCTGCAGATGAATATATAGCAAACCATAATTGGTAATCTGTGTACAATGTAGAACAAGATTAGTAGTAGAAAACAATTAAAGGAGCGGGGAGATATTAAATATATACAAAGGAAGGAGCATACCAAAGTATGGCACATACTTCTGAATACGAAGTTGAAGATATTTTCATAGACCGTTTGGAAGGTATCGGATACAAATTCATAAAATTAGATAACTATGATGATGTGCTTGCCAATTTCCGTGAACAGCTTGCAAAGTTCAATGCAAAGAAGCTGGCAGAAAAAGGACATGATGCATCATTTTCAGATGCTGAGTTCAACCGCATTATGATTCATGTAGATAATCATTCTGTGTATAAATCAGCAAAGATTCTTCGTGATAAATATGTGTTGCAGCTGGATAATGGAGAATCAGCGTATATTGATTTCTTTTCAGGCGATACAGATAGAAATATCTATCAGGTAGCACATCAGGTCACAATGGACAAGGCACATAAAGACGATGTAGTGTATAAGAATCGTTATGATGTGACCGTCCTTATCAACGGTTTGCCACTTGTGCAGATTGAATTGAAACGTCCCGGCGTGGAAATCAACGAAGCAATCAACCAGATTAACAGATACAGAAAGTTTTCTTTCAAAGGTATTTTCAGATATTTGCAGCTGTTTGTAGTCAGCAATTCTGTACAAACGAAGTATTTCTGTAATGAGAATGAGATGATGGATGGTCAGTACAATCCAATCTTGAAATCTCTTGTATTTTTCTGGACAGATGAAAAGAATACACGTATCAATGACCTGAACACATTCACTGGTGAATTTTTCCGCAAATCTGCTATTACAGAGATGATGGATAAATACATGGTCATTAAGACCACGGAGCCTGTATTGATGGTCATGAGACCATATCAGATTTACGCTGTAAAGGCTGCAAAGAAGCGTGTACTGGAAGTAAATCAGGATGGTTATGTGTTTGCCTGTACAGGTTCAGGAAAGACGCTGACATCATTCAAGCTGGCACAGCTTTTGCGTGATGAATCAATGGTAGATTTGGTCGTATTCCTGATTGACAGAAAAGACCTGGATGACCAGACCGTTGATGAATATAACAGTTTTGAAAAAGACTGTGTAGACAATACGGACAGCACTGCTGTACTTATCAATATGCTGAAATCATCTGAGAAAAAGATGATTGTTACAACGATTCAGAAGATGGCAAATGCTGTCAAGAATCCGAAATATGCAGCTGTAATGGATGCATACAGGGATAAGAAGGTTGTATTTATCATTGATGAGTGTCATCGTTCTCAGTTCGGAAAGATGCATGGTCAGATTGAAAAACATTTTGAAAGAGCAAATTATATAGGATTCACTGGAACACCGATTTTTGAGAAAAACAAGGGTGCGGATGGTCGTACCACAGCGGATATTTTCCATGCAGGAGATAAGCTGGATTCATGCTTGCACAAATACATGATTAAGGATGCGATTGCAGACGGTAATGTACTTAGATTCTCAGTAGAGTATCAGCGTACCATCTTTGCAAGGACTCTTGCTGTAAAAGGTATTGACCCGGAACAGCTGGATGACCCAGAATACTGCAAGCGTCATAAAATCGACATGGAACCTCTGTACCACAATGATGAGCGTATTGCTGGTATTGCAAAACATATCTTTGAGCATCATGAACAGCATGTGCATCCACAGGGAAAAGATATTTATACAGCACTGTTCGCAGTGGATAAGATTCAGACCCTTGGAAAGTATTATGACGAGTTTAAGAAGCTGAATGATGCAGCACCAGATGATAAGAAGCTGAAAGTGGCTGCAATCTTCTCCTATCAGGCAAATGAAGATATGGATGATGGTGCAGATGAACATTCACAGGAACTTCTTGACCGCTGTATGCAGGATTACAATGCTTTATACAATACAGCATTTACGATTGATACATTTGATACATACAGAAAAGATATTGCAAAGAGATTGAAACAGAAGGATTTACCACAGGTTGATATTCTCTTGGTAGTCAATATGTTTCTGACCGGATTCGATGCAAAGCCATTGAATACGCTGTATCTGGACAAGAATCTTATCTGGCACTCACTTGTACAGGCATATAGCCGTACAAATCGTGTAGATAAGGTGACAAAGCAGTTCGGGCAGATTGTATCATACAGAAATATCAAGCAGTGGCAGGATGATGCACTGACATTATTCTCCGGGGATGGAGACCCGAATGAATATTTGCTTGAAAATTATGAGTATTATCTGAATCAGTGGGTAAATCAGGAACCTGTACTGAGAAAGATTACAGCGGATGTGGATGCAGCTGGTCAGCTCAAGTCAGAAGATGAAATTCGTATGTTCATCATTGCGTTCCGTTCAATGGCAAAGACCCTTGCCATTTTGAAGACGTTTTCTAAGTTTGACTGGGATGACCTTGCTGTTGTGATGGATGAGAATGAATACGAAGGGTTCAAGAGCTGGTATTTGTATTACAAAGACCAGACACACAATCCAAATCCGAAAGTACCTGTACCAGTAGATGTGGATTTCGATATTGAGCTTGTTCGTACTGACCGTATTAATGTCGTGTATATCCTGAATCTGCTGAAAAATGCGAATACTCACGACAAGACAGAGGAAGAAAAGCAACAGGATGTTGATTTGATACTGCGTGAGATTGAGCGTTCTGACAATGAATCGTTGAGACTCAAGAAAGAGGTCATGAGACAGTTCATTTTGACCAGATTCTATGATTTGCCAGAGGATGCAGATATCATGGAAGCGTTTACGCAGTTTGAGAAAGAACAGATGAAGGCTGACATGGAAGAATTTGCGTTTACTAATAAGATCGATTATGAAATTGTATCAGAACTGTTTACGGGATATGTGTTCCATGGTACGATTTCCGATGATGATATCCGTAAAAGATTGACAGCATATAAGCTTGGTCTTCTGAAATTGACGAAACTGACAAAATCAGTGAAGACATTTGTAACAGATACCTATAACAAATACAAAGCAGAGGGAGAATAAATTATGGCAGATACAAATACATATCAGGCACAGGCAAATGAGCTTTCTCAAAAGCTCTGGGCGATTGCCAATGAATTACGAGGACAGATGGATGCCAGCGAGTTCAAGAATTATATTCTTGGAGTAATTTTCTATCGTTATCTGTCAGAACGTACAGAAATGTACATGGCAGAAATTCTTGAAAATGATGGTGTAACATACGGAGAAGCATTTGCGGATGATGATTACAGACCTGTTGTAGAAGACTGGTCTTTATCCAAACTGGGATATGTCATCAAGCCGGAAAACCTGTTCCGTAACCTGATTCGTAAGATTACAAAATTTGAGAATGATGCTGATAAGTTCAGCGTAGAAGATTTTGAAAAAGCAATCAATGACCTTGTAGGTTCTACAATGGGTCATGAATCCAACAAAGCATTTGATGGATTGTTCAATGATATGCGTTTACAGGATGCACGTCTTGGAGAGACAGTGGCAGACCGTACAGATATGATTGGTCGTGTCATGGTCAAGGTTTCAGACATTGATTTTGATTTACAGGATTCTCAGTTTGATGTACTGGGTACAGCATATATGATTCTGATTGGTTTGTTTGCTTCAGATGCCGGAAAGAAAGGTGGAGAGTTCTTTACACCTGCCGGACCGAGTAGACTTTGTGCTACACTTGCATCCCTTGGGCTGGACGAAGCAAAGACCGTTGGTGACTGTACCTGCGGTTCTGCATCCATGCTGTTAGAAGTTCAGAAGCATCTGACCACACATAAAGTTGGTCATTTCTACGGACAGGAGCTGAACGCTACAACATACAACCTGTCAAGAATGAACATGATTATGCATGGTGTAGACTGGCAGAATTTTGATATCTACAAAGGTGATACGCTGAAAGATGATAAATATGGTGATGATTTGAAGCTGACTGTACAGGTCTGCAATCCACCGTATAGCTTGAAGTGGTCTGCTGATAAGAAATTTGAGGATGACCCACGATACAGCGGAGCTGGAAAGCTGGCACCGAAGTCTGCTGCTGACCTTGCCTTTGTAGAACATATGATTTATCACATGGATGATTCTGATGGTCGTGTAGCTGTACTGTTACCTCATGGTGTATTGTTCCGTGGTGGTGCAGAAGAAGCAATCAGAAAATATATCATCAAAGACCTGAACCGTCTGGATGCTGTTATCGGATTGCCTGCAAATCTGTTTCATGGAACAGGAATCCCAGTGTGTGTTCTGGTACTGAAAAGCAAGAGAAACGGCAATTCAGGAAATATTCTGTTCATTGATGCATCGAAAGAGTTCAAGGCTGGAAAGAATCAGAATGTCTTGGAACAGGAGCATATTGATAAGATTGTAGATGCGTATGCAAAGCGTGTAGACGTAGATAAATTTGCTCATGTAGCAGATATGAGTGAGATTATCGAGAACGGATATAACTTGAATATTCCGAGATATGTTGATACATTCGAGGAAGAAGAACCAGTGGATTTGGATGCTGTAAAAGCTCAGATTAAGACATTGGATTCTGAAACAAAAGCTGCGATTGATAAGGCTGAAAGTTTTATGAGACAGCTGGGACTGTAAAGGTGGGTGAATTCTAATTATGAAATTTAAGAAAACAGAATATCCCACCACGATAGCTGCATCGGCTGCAATGTCATTTCTGTCAATGGCAAACCATCCTTATCCGTATGAATATATGGTAGGAAATGCACAATTACCTTCAAAGGAATTGCCTATATTATTACCAGATAAATGTCCTTGTTGTGGTAAAGTATTATCCACTGAAATTTTACCGATTAGGGCAGTTAATAATATTACGGATAATGAACAAAAAGAATGTACGGTTATATCTATTTACAGATGTACATCTTGCAATGAATTATTCACTGTGACGAATACAGTTAAGACGGAATTAGAGTTTAAGGATGAAAATTTTGATACAGATGACGCAATAAGTGAATTTGTTGGCATTTATCCATTTGAAATGGAAAGTGTAGATTTCGATGAAGATATTAGTGATTTGTCACCGTCTTTTGTTGAGGTGTATAAGCAAGCAGAACGTGCAGAACATGATGGGTTGAATTTAATTTGCGGAATGGCGTATCGTAGAGCATTGGAATTTTTAGTTAGAGATTATTGTGTTGATAAATTCCCTGAAAAAGTCAGTGAAATAGATACAAAATCTTTGTCTGAGAAAATCAGAAATTATATTACGGATGATTCAGATATTAAAACTTTGGCAGAAAAAGCAACATGGCTTGGTAATGACCAGACACATGTAATCAATAAGCATCCTGATAGAGATGTCAGTGATATTAAGCAATTTATTCAGATGATTGTTGCGAAGATTAAAATAAAAATGGTTGTTGCAGATGCTGAAACTATAAAAAAGGGGTGAGGTAATTGAATGAACCTAAATTGAGATTCAAAGCTGATGATGGAAGTCAGTTTCCTGAGTGGGAAGAAAAGAAACTGAATGAAATTGCGGTAAGAGTGACAAGAAAAAACAAGGATAATGTTACAGATATTCCATTAACAATTTCTTCTGCTGATGGTTTGATTGACCAGAGAAATTTTTTCAACAAAGTTGTTGCAAGTAAAGATATGTCTGGATATTATTTGTTGAAAAATGGTGAGTTTGCGTATAACAAAAGTTATTCAAAAGGCTATGATTTTGGTTCTATTAAAAGATTAGATTTGTATGATGAAGGTGCATTATCTACTTTGTATATTTGTTTTGCACTGAATAAAAACGAAAATTCTGATTTTTATCAGAAGTATTTTGATAGCTTATCATGGTATCCAGAATTGCAAAAAATCTGTGCGGAAGGTGCGAGAAATCATGGATTGCTAAATGTTCCAACAAATGATTTTTTTCAATTGAAGTTATGTGTTCCTAGCTCTGACAAAGAACAACAGAAAATTGCAGAGTTCTTATCAACGATTGATACAGTGATTGAGAAACAAAAGGAAACTGTATCTTCATGGGAAGAACGTAAAAAAGGTGTGATGCAGAAGCTGTTCAATCAGGAAGTAAGATTCAAAGATGATGACGGAAGTGAGTTTCCTGAGTGGGAAGAAAAACATTTTTCAGAAATGTATAAGAGCATACCAAATAAGCAGTATCAAATTTCTACAAAAGAATACAAAAAGTGTGGGAAATACAAAGTCATTGACCAAGGAAAAGACTTTATAGCTGGATATTATGATGATAAATCAAAAGTGTATGGGTCAGTACCTATTATTGTTTATGGAGACCATACTACTGTAGTGAAATATCTTGATGAACCGTTTGTGATTGGTGCAGATGGAACAAAATTGTTAGATAAGATTTCAAACAATTTTGATATTAAATTTTTGTATTTTGCGCTGAATTTTAATAATGTAAAGCAAATGGGATATAAGCGACATTTTTCAGCACTTAAAGAAATTTCATTTACCATTCCATTCAGTCTTGCAGAACAGCAGAAAATTGCTGATTGTCTTTCAACATTGGATGAAGTAATCGAGAAGCAGAAAGCAACTTTAGCTGCGTGGGAAAAACTGAAAAAAGGTCTGTTACAGCAGATGTTCGTGTAATAATAGAATAAAAAGAAATGGTATATCATGTTTGATTTATCTTACGGAATCGAAGAGCGCGCTATAGAAAAAGGTATAGAACTGGGACGTTTGAATCTTATTCGGCATATGCTTTCACAGCATATGCCAGTAGAAGATATCAAGAAGTATTCAGGTGCTTCAGATAAAGAAATCCAAAAAGCTGAAGAAGAAACGATCCTGAATAATCACAAATGAATGAATTTAGCTTAGGGAGTAATCAAGAGTATTTCCTTTCATAAAAAGCTTAATTACAGAGAAGAATTCAACGTAGTATAAAGTTAAGAAGATATATGTGAAAGAGGTAGGATAGATTGTAGAAGGCGAGGCAGAAAATAATGAAGACGCTGAATGATTATATGGCAATGTCCTATCGTATGGAAATTGTAGAAGATAAGGATGAAGGCGGATTTGTGATTTCTTACCCGGATTTGCCTGGTTGTATTACTTGTGGGGAGACAATAGAAAGTGCAGTAGCAAATGCAGTGGATGCAAAAAAAGCATGGTTCGAAGCAACACTAGAAACAGGGGGAGAAATATATGAACCAGAAGGAATATAAGGTTAGGAATATTGATTTTATCTGACAGTGATAGGGAACAATTTATGAAATGGAATAAAAGACGTAGAACAAGCAAAGCGGAACAATGTTCCGCTTTTTGTAATTGTATCGCAAATAAAAAATATAATTCTATTGCAAATATAAGCGCATTAGATATAATAAAAGTATAACTATAAACATAAGCAATGAGGATCTGTTATGTCGAAAATACCTATTGTTATTAAAAGAGAGCCAGATGAATTACTTTATAGTTGGATTTTGAGATTGTCGGAAGCAAATGGTTTTACTAATTTGAGATCATTTACAAATGGTTATATTACTCCTAATGCAACAAAATCTGAAAAAAACAGACGTGTTTTAAAATATGATTTGTTAGAAGAGTATGAAAATATTTATGAAGTATTAGATGTGAATATAGGGAAATTAGATCTTTTTTTGGAAACAGGAGTCTTTTCGTATTATTCATTATTTATGACATCAGAACAACAAGCTAGTATTGTAGATGAATCTTTTTATAATAATGGTAAAAATAGATTTGCTGATGTGTCTAAGATAAAGATGATATCAAATCTTAATCTTTGTCCAGAGTGTATGAAAGAAGATAAAAAGCGTATAGGTAGATTTTATTATCATCGTAAGCATCAACTGCCAGGGGTGTCTGTTTGTGCGAAACATAAATGTGTATTGCAGCGGTATAAAGGAATTCCTATGCATGAAGGGGATGAAGAACCTAAGGTTGAAGATTTAGAATATGGTGCAGGAGCTACATTCGCAGAATATAGTGCTGCAATTTTAAATGAAGCGTTGCATTGTAATGCGGATAATTTAAAAGCAGTGATTTGTAAAAAACTAGTGGACAGTTATTGCGATACTTATGAGAAATTTAAAATTGAATTGAATGAACGGTGTGTTTTTAAAATGTCGGATTATGAAATAAGACGTCTATGGAGAAGTATCCATTCAGAAGAGTATTTTTTATCTCCAGAAAAAGTGGTGTGTATTTTAATGATTTTATATCCGGATGTAAATAGTCTTTTCAATGTCCTTCAAGAAAAAGATGAGCTATTATTAATTAATGATGCTTTAAAAACAAACAGCTGTTCAAAGGAAGTTTTACAAAAAAGTTCGATTATTGAAATTGAACATAAGTGTGGACGTAAATTTTGCATTAATCCAAAAGAATTTTCACAGAGTTGGTCATGTCCAATTTGTGAAGTTTCAGATAATTTAACACATTCCGCAAAAATGCTCCCTGTCAAAAGGACAGAGGAGAATTTTCGACAGTTAATTAGAGATCTTACAGGTGAAGAGTATACATTGATTAGTTCTTTTGAAACCATGACAGATTATATAGAAATAAAACATAATGTATGCGGATGCGTTGGAAAATATAAGGCAAGTGATTTTGCTAAAGGAAGAAGATGTAAAAAGTGCACGCAGATGTTGAGAAGAGAACTATTAGAAGACACGGTTTTATCCTTATCGAACGGAAAATATAAGTTAGGAGCGAAAAGAACATCAAATCTTTACACTGTTATTGATACAGAATCAGGATTTAGTCGTGACATGGAAGTTGCTAAAATACTTCAGGAGTTACGAAGACCGACACCATCTTCAATTTTACCATTATCGGATAAGGGAAAAGAAACAAATCTTAAAACTCAAGTGGGATATGTATGGGGATTAATTGAAAAGACTATCCTGCATGGAACACCTATTTTTCTTGAAGATATCGCTATTGAAGGATATTCATATTCATGTATTAAAAGATGCATAGAAACGTTGGTTCAAAAACGAAAATTATTAACCAATATATGCCCGGGAGTTTATGAATATCGAGAGGATGATTTGTCTCCAGATGAAGTTGTGTATCATCGTTATATTGCAAGAAGAGGCAGACATATAGGATATTATTCAGGAAACAATGCTTTATATTATCTTGGTATAATAAAAGAAAAACCGAAAGAATTTCGAGTGGTCACCAATAAAGAAACATCTAATAATAAATCTGGACGAACAACAAAGTTTCTTAATATCAAATTGCGAATCCGCGGTTCAGCTATTGAGATTACAGATGAGAACTGGAAAATACTAATGATTCTTGACCTTGCAACAAACATAAAAAAATATATGACAGGTGGAGATGTTGAGAAAGCTTATGAAATCATGTCGCAGTATGTAAAAGAAAATGATATAAAACCAGATGATTTTTCAAAATATCAAAATAAATATGCATTTTCTTATAATGCGATAAGAAAGCTTTACCAGAAAGGATGTTAATATGCGAAGACGGATATCAAGAGAAACAAAGTTAAAAGAGAAAAGAGGTAAAGGAACAGGTGCCGAATACAGACCGTGGATTAAGGCGCGTGAACTGAATAGTACAGGTGTAACGCATAATATCATTGACTGGAAACATGGAAGAACCATTGAACTGCTTTCGCAAGGAGAAGCGTGGTTTTATTATATGCTGAGATGGCGGGATGATGTTATAGACATTCGTGAACAGTATCCATTAGATCTTAGTGAAACGAACTTAATTGCGGAAAAAGCAGGACTTATGAAAGTGGATAAGGGAGAAGACAATATGACCACAGATTTGCTTGTAACATTAAGCGATGGGTCTTATATGGCATATTCAATAAAAGATAGTAGAAAAATAATGGAATCGCCAAGAACAGTTGAGAAACTGTGGATTGAAAAGATGTATTGGAATGCACATGGGATTTCATGGAAACAAATATATAAGACGGATTTGGATCGTTCTTATGCAGATAATATAAGATTGTGTACAGAATATTATGATGCATCAAGAGTGTTTGATGAAGTCAGTAAATTGAAGCATCTGATTGCAACAAAGCAAATTAAAGTTGATATGGAGTGTGGAATGTTGGATTTTAGTAAGTTAGTAAGAATTTACAGGAAGGAGATAGCATGGAACAAATAAACATAGCAACTTGTGATATATTAAATACAGGAACTTTGAGATATAGAGTTATCTATCTCGTAAATAATCGTGCCGTTGTGTGTCAAATGGACATTTCAAAGTTGGTGCTTCATTATCTTTCTGTTGACGAGATCAAAGAAAATCTAGTTAAGGGAGAATGGAGTGTTGAGAAAGATGAAGAGAATATTGTTATAGAAACTGATGATTTAGAAGAAGGAATTCGAAAAAAATTTATTAAATACAAGGCATGTATTCAGGAAATTAGTTCTTTTTACGGACCAACATATATAGGGCTTATGGGAAAAGGCAGCAAACCTGAAGCGAAGATAATTATGGAAAAATATGATTTAAAACCATATGTGTTTTGGAAAATTGTACGCATGTATTTACAAAGCGGAGGTAAAGATTCTTCACTTGTGGATAAACGTGCTGGAGGATTAGCACGTAATCCAATCGCATATAATTATACAAAAAGAGCAGGAAGACCTACGGAATATGGAGTGCAGAATAAAGTAATTGTAAATGAAGCAATACGAAATTATTTCGATGAAGCTTTAACAGCATATAAAAAAGGACGGCAGACTACATATAAAAGCTGTTATGAAGATATGATTCATCGATATTTTATGAAACAGATAGAAGAAAATGGACAAATTACATGGGTAATGATGCCTGATGAAGAAATTCCAAGTTTTACACAGTTTTATAATTATGCCCGGAAAAAACTAACAAGTGAAGAAAAAGATAAAATCCGTACATCTATTACAGAACAGAGGAATAATAAACGCCTTCTTCTCAGCGATGCAATGAAAGGGGTTCATGGGCCAGGAGATACGGTGGAAATTGATGCACTTGAAACAGATATCTCATTAGTATCAGAAAGGAATCGTGAACAGACAATAGGACGAGGTATTTTATATCTGATGGTGGATGTGTGGACGAGAGCAATTATTGCCATGTCAGTAAGTTTTGAGAACAATAGTGTTCTTGGATGTACAAATCTTCTTATGAATTTAGCTGATGATAAGCAAGCATATGCGAAGAAGTATGGAATTGATTTTTCGGGTGAACTTTGGCCTTCCAATATTATTCCAAGAAGAATTCGTGTGGATCGCGGAGCTGACTTTAGGAGTGATAAGTTAAGTTCAATTTTAAATGGGATTGGAATTGAGCGTCTTCTCGAACCAGCAGCAATGGGATCGTATAAACCTATTGTTGAACAGGAATTTCGTCAAATTCAGTTTAATCAAAATGATATCATGGAAAATCAGGGGCTTATAGAAAAACGACACGATTCGAATCATCACCGTGAAGCTAAATTAACTATTAATGAATTTACTGCTATGTGTATTAATTATGTATTGACCCATAATCAGAAATATTTAAAATATTATAAACAAAATAAGAAAATGCAAAATGATAATATTCCACCTATTCCTGTTAGATTATGGGAATATGGCTGTGAAATATATGGTTCGCCAAGACCGATTGCAGATAAAGCACAGTATATATGGAATTTACTCACTCCGGCTAAAGCAAGTTTGAATCGAGAAGGAATAAAATGGAAAAATCTGTTTTATCTGAATATAGAAGATAAAACATTGTTACATGAAATGTATGAACAACAGAGTAAAATTAAGCGAATTGCAATAAAATATGATCCCCGAGATATAGGCGCGATATATTATCTTAGAGATGGAAAATTAATGATTGCACTATTAAATCCAGATAAATTTGGGAATGAAGGATTTTCGGGTATGACTTATAAGGAGTATGAAGAATACTTTCGTGCAAAGAAAAAGATGGATATTTCTGGCGATAGGCATAATCGTAAAATTTCAATTAATGAACGAACAATAAATCGTAACATTGTGGATAGTGCTAAATCAGATAGATATGCGGACAATTCCGATATGCGTGAAGAACGTGATATAGAAAGAAATGAACAGAATAGACAGAATGCGTTGGTTCATCATTTGAAAGACAAGGAAGAAGAACAAATGATTTGTACTGATAAAAAAGAAATTGAAGAAATTTCTGATCAGTTTGTAGATGATGACATTAGTTTTGAAGAAGCACTGAGGAAATTTAATGAAAATATATGATAGGAGCAGGATATGAAGTACGAATATATTAATGAAAATGAAATCCAGTATGATGTTTCTGCTTTTGAAGAAGGAAAGCCTGTTAAAGCACGATATCGCCGTTCTAAAAATAGTATGGATGAAGGAAATCCTTTCATAGAAGCACTTCCGATGTGTCGTGAAGGTAAAGAAACGATTAAGGCGTATACATTAAGTGTTAATGGTATGTTAGATAGCATAGGAGAGAATCGAAGTAATATGCTTTCTCATGTATCTTTACTTCGTCAGATTCGTTTTCCGCTTCCTTTTCATCAAGAACTTGAAGAAGAATGTTATACAGCACTTGTAAATGCTTATCGTTCAAGACATATTATGATGGCAGAAAACATAAATCTTAATATTATGCAGGGAAATCAGGAAGAAATTACACATCAAACTCTTGTAGGAAATGTCGCGTCTGCTACGGATGCTGGATTTCATATGTTGGGATACTCTGGATGTGGAAAGAGCTCTGCTCTTTCTATACTGCTATCGAATTATCCGCAATATATTGTTCATGAGAACTCGGATGGGACAAGATTTCCGCAAATAACATATCTTGTTGTGACATGTCAAACAAATAGTAATTTTAAAGCTCTGTATGAATCCATAGGAAATGCTATCGACAGAGCACTTGGAAATATTATTCCTGTTTACGAAAAGGAAATTCAAAAAGCGGGAAGTTTGGCGGGAAAGGCTAAAGTAGTACGTAGATTTATTGAACTGTTTGCAGTAGGTATTATCATATTTGATGAAATTCAGCTTATCGATTTTAATAGTACAAAAGAAAATAGTTTTGAAGGACTTATGACCTTAGCAAATCAAACAAAAGTAGCAATTGCTGTTGTGGGCACGGAAGATGCATATAGTAAGATGTTTACAAAGCTAAGAACTTCAAGAAGACTTGGGAGTGAAATAAAGGCAAGCCTTTATTGTGAAAATCAAGTTTTCTTTGAGATGCTTGCAGTGAAACTATTTAAATATCAATGGTTTGAAGAAAAAGTAAAATTGACTAAGGAAATGGTGGAGACCCTTTACACTCTTTCTTGTGGTATTATTGATCAGTTGATAGGGATCTATATGTATATGACAATTGATTATTTGAAAGCAGAAAAAAAGCCTATAGTTGATAAAGAATATATCAAAAAGATAGTAGACAAGCATTATCCGGGTATACAGAGCGTTCTGACAGATATGATAAATCCATTGAATGATGCTAAAAGAGTTGAGATTGTACGTAATGCAAATGAAAAGATGGCTGAAGCTATGGATGTATCACGCCAGGAAAAATTTAGTGAATTGATTACCGAAAGTCTTTCAGAAACTATTGATAAAGAAGAGAAGATTGCTGCTGTTATAGAAGCAATTACAATGGTGACAGATGATTATAATATTAAGACAATTAAACGAGAAACGGAAAGTGTGTTGAAAACAAAGTCTGGATTTCAAATGGATATAAAAGAATTAGTTCGTCATGTATTAAAGCGATTGAAAAATAAAGCGACAGATAAACGTCCAAGTGTAAAACGTGCACCCAAAATAACGGATGATAAACATATTCGGATGAAAGAATTTGTTGAAACTGAAGGGTAAAAGTGGTATCATTTGGAATATGAAAAAAGGAGATACTATTTAAAACATTACAGGTGTTAAGGCTTTAAACTGAAATATATTTGCAATAGAATTATAATAAATATTTTTTAAGAAACAATAAAGAATTTTATATTTGCAATAGAATTACACAATAGTGATGACAAATATTGTGGATTTGCCAAATATATTTGTGATAGAGTTATATTCTTACAGCATCTGTAGAATCACAATTGTATTTGTAACAGGAATTGTTTTCAAAAGTAAAAATGGAGCTTGACGACTAATCGTCAGGCTCTTTTTACATGTTGCTAAGTATGAAATAAATGTCCTTAACAAAAGCAAAGTGTGGTTTAATGTATTTTGTTTTTCTACGTTCAAAAATCTTGTGTCTGTTTGTTTATAACATGATGATACGGATGTAAAGTTTCAGCAAGTAGTGCCATCCCTAGAGTTTGGACTTTTTTAAAGCCCAAACTCTTTTAATAATTTCTTCTGATATTCCCTGTCAGCAGCTGCCTTGAGAATCTCATCAGTTCTGTTTAGTTCGGACAATTTCAAAATCAGCTGATTAATCCTGTTTTCTCCAAGAGATTCCCCTTCTTTTATACCTTCTTTTATGCCTTCTTTTATGCCTTCTCTTATCCCTTCTTCTCTTTTTTCATCTAATTCATCTTTCATTAATTCTAATAACGCATTA